>OUNM010090448.1_pt1 | contig 38151 bp, 29 predicted proteins | sample 1769961 | NCBI WGS metagenome assembly OUNM01 (sample SAMEA3914820, study PRJEB12502) | metagenome | biome: forest; material: soil | place: USA | collected 2012-03-12 | depth 0.3 m | reverse complement strand
GATGACGCTCATGACGTTGAGGTCCGTGTTGCACACCAGGTTGGCGATGTTGCGGTGCACGAAGGCGTCGCCGGGCTCCAGCCCCGTGATCTGCTCCGCCGGGATCCGCGAGTCGCTGCACCCGATCCACAGGTACTCCGGGTTCTGCCCCGCCGACAGCTTGACGAAGAAGTCCGGGTCCTGCGCCTTCTTGTCGGCCGCCCAGCAGCGGTTGTGCTCGAAGACGCGGTCGTGCGTCTGCCGCAGGTACTTGGTGATGTCCTGTTCCGCCATGGTGCGCCAGTCGGTCTTAGTGTTGGGGCTGCTTGGCTGGGTGGTGGTGGTGGTGGCGTTGGTGGTGTTTGTTGGGGTGGAGGCGGACGATCGGAGGGAAGAGGAGAAGAAAGCCTTTGTGTGACGGGGCGAGGAGGGTGCTGCGAAAATCGGCGACGATAGCCGTGACCGCGCTTGCCGGGGAATGGTGAATGTGCGTCGAGTGAGAGACTGCAGCAGCGTTGCGGCGACACGTGAGTTGACCATGGCCCCTCCTCCTTTGAGCTTTTCCTTGAAATCCGCAGCACGTTGACCTCGGAGTCAACATGGAAATCTGACGTAAATGAAACGGGTCTTTTCTGGTCTGCCCCAACCATTCAGCCCGCATTGTGGGCAGGGATCGAAACCCTAACCCCGCATCTCGCTGAGCTCCCGTTGCTGAGCATCGTGATCACATCCATGGCCGCAGGAAGGTGTGAGATCCGGTGATGTTTCGATACAACTATGAAGACACAGCCTGGATATATATCCTGTTCCCGGTCGGGCCAGCAATTGCATAATGGCAATGTTGCACATTCCCATTGCGGCTCAACCTCGACAAGAAATCGTACGATTTTTGTTGAGGGGCCTCTTCGGCGCCGATCCGATCGGGCCTTGGCGAACTGCTTCTTTTTTCGTTTCCCCACATCCCCCGTTTGACCGAGTTCCGACTGCGGCAACTGAGATCCCATCCGGTTTGGAATCAAGGCATCCCAGGTACACTGTAAGAAAGATCACACTATTTGCCTCACTTGGCAGCTGCCAAGATGGTGACTCGGCTTCCTGTTGCATTGACTCCCACCTGCGAGGGTAACGCTACCTCCATGCTCAGAAGGGCTGGTTGATCTAGATTCCAACCTTGGCTCCGAGACCGGCAATGCCAATCATAGCCCAAGACCGGCAGAAGCCTCCGCCGCAGATAACCGAAGCTCGAGTTGCTGAGGTCCAGTCCGTTGGAGCGTAGATGAGCGGATTCGGTCCCGGGTTGCACTTTCTGACCTCAGGTTCCGCCGGAGATGCACACGAGCTTTGACCAGCACAGCTGGATGTTCGCTCACCCAAGTCTCAGGAAAGCTCTGAACATATATATGACATGCCCCAAGCCAGAAGTAAGGCGAACCATGAAGTAGCTTTCAGACTTGTTTGTTGGCCGTCAGTTGGCCACTCAACAGAGACTCGCGGCAGCCGGACGGCATTCTCCGCGGGAATTACCAAGTAGGATCCTGGTAATGCGCGCTCATGCATACCTGTGTAGCAACAAGGCCAATGAAGAATGAGGTCGGTCGTGGGTTGCCCCTCATGGCCTCCACTCCCTGCGTTACATGCACCTGGCGCCAGGATGCCTCCCTATACGACCTCGGAGCTAAGCACGCGGATGAACCCGAGTGACGCATACAGGAGCGGACGAGGGATTTGGTAGCACCATGAAAGACGACCTATATAACCCTTATTTCCCCTCTTGTCCTTGCTGAACAACTCCCTCTTGTTGCCTCCTCGCTCTCTGCCCACGGACCCTCAGCACACACCACAGCACCAACCACCACCAAGCAGTACGATGCCCGGGCAAAAGCCATGGCACCTCTCGCGGGGGAAATATCTGCAAGATCAAGGTAACTTCAGGTAATGAAGCAGCCGGGTGTTCAGCAGCATTCCTGTGGCTGCCCTTGCCCAGCCAACCCGCCCAGCCTGTGGGACAGGGAAGCCAGGTCAGGGCGGCACAGCATGCTGCCGTTCTGAGAAATACCGGTCGAACTTGATCTGGATAATACCAGCGAAAGGACATGCTTCTTAGCCTCCCCACCCCCAGATGTGCCAAGGTGGGCACGCGTGAGTTGGGCTGACAGCTGGTAGCTCACGCTTTGATCTGTCAAGATGTCGACTGACAAGATCACCTTCCTGACCAACTGGTGGGCATGGAGGCTTCTTTTTATTTTTAGTACAGAACTAACCCAGGTTTAGGCACGCCACGCCGTACCATGCTCCAGTCTACCTTGCCCAGGCGAAGGGCTACTTCAAGGAGGAGGGCATCAAGGTTGCCTTGCTTGAGCCCAATGACCCCAGCGTAAGTCAGGTAAAGCCCCCCTTACACATAGCAAACTGACAGTTTCTTCCTTCAGGACGTCACCGAGATCATCGGCACTGGCAAGGTCGACCTCGGATTCAAGGCCATGATCCACACTCTCGCTGTACGTGCTCAATTCCAACATGCACACCTCTCTCCTCGCTAACTCTGCCCAGGCCAAAGCCCGCAACTTCCCCGTCCTCTCCATCGGCAGCCTCCTCGACGAGCCCTTCACCGGCGTGGTGTACCTTAAATCCTCCGGCATCACGCCCGATTTCCGCACGCTCAAGGGCAAGCGCATCGGCTACGTGGGCGAGTTCGGCAAGATCCAGATCGACGAGCTGACCTCGCACTACGGCATGTCGCCGTCGGACTACACGGCCGTGCGCTGCGGCATGAACGTGTCCAAGGCCATCATCGAGGGCACCATCGACGCCGGCATTGGCCTCGAGAACGTCCAGATGGTCGAGCTCGAGGAGTGGCTCGCTGCTCAGGGCCGCCCCAAGACGGATGTGCAGATGCTGCGCATCGATGAGCTGGCTGAGCTGGGATGTTGCTGCTTCTGCTCGGTCTTGTATATCGGCAATGAGCAGTTCATTGCCGAGAATCCGGTCAATGTGCGCGCGTTCATGCGCGCGGTCAAGCGTGCGACGGACTTTGTCCTTGAGCAGCCTGAGCGGGCTTGGGCCGAGTATGTCGACTTCAAGCCTGTCATGGGCACCCCGCTGAACCGCAAGATCTTTGAGCGCAGCTTTGCCTACTTCTCGCGAGACCTGAAGAACGTGAAGCGGGACTGGGAGAAGGTCACCAAGTACGGCAAACGCTTGGGTGTGTTGGACGGGGACTTTGAGCCGAACTACACCAACGAGTTCCTTGCCTGGCCGCTCGACGCGGACTCGACGGACCCGTGCGGTGACCAGAAGAGGATGGTTGAGCTGCAGAAGGATGTTGCTCTGGCCGGCGGTTTCCAACGCCTGGAGATCAGCGCTTAGGCGCCGTTCTTTGTTATGTGTTTCAAGTTGAGGGGCAGTCTCTGTCATCTACAGCAACACAGCCAAACTCCTGAGCGGAACACAAAAGATGGCAGACGGATCATAACACTAGGCTTCCTTACTCGAAATTGATGAATACCACCAGTCTTTAACTCCCTGATTAATGTTGTCAAGAGCCGAGGTGGTCTAGTTGTGTCGGAAGTTTCATGTGCGAGTCGGATTCAGCCATGTCGAAGATGGATTCACAGAGCAGATAATACCGGCCAAAGATCTTAGGTATCCAGCCCAGGGTTGTCAATAGCAAGTAGAATTTCAACGATAGCATACCGATCAACTGATGACCTTGGAACCATGGCCCCGGTCCGTCTAGCCACCACCGCAGCCACCACCACCACAACCGCCGCCTCCACACCCGCCTCCTCCACATCCACCTCCGCCACCTCCACCGCATCCTCCTCCTCCACCGCCGCCGCCGCTGTAAGACGCATACACAAACCCATACAAAGCCCAATTCGCGCCCACAAACCCACCACAAGCAATCTCATGCGACGGCGGCATCGGCTTCCTCTTCCGCGCCCAAGAGTCCCTCCAAGTCTTATCCAGATGCTCATCTGTCCGCTTCGTCCCCACAATCGGCGGCGCAACACACGCCTCAGTCCCAACAACAGCCGACATCGGCCCGCCCGCCGCAGTCCGAAACTCAGGCATCGACCCCCCCCACGCAGCAACCCTCCCCTCCGCCTCGTTAACCCGCCCGTACCACTCCACCTGCAACCTCGCCCTCGCCCGCCTCGACTCCTCCCACGCGCCCTTGCAAGCCTCCAACTCCCCTCCCGCAGCCATGCACTCGGCATCCCGGCTCGCCAACTCCCCGGTAATCAGCGTGGCCCGCGCCCGCTCGAGGAGCTCGCGCCTGGCGGTGAGCTGGGCGCGCCGCTGCTCGGTCTTGCTCGCGGAGCGCAGCCAGCGCAGCCACGACTGTGCGCTGATTTGCTGGTGCACCACCCTGAGGCCGACGTCGAGCCGGGAGAGGTCGTTGCGCGCCGCGAAGGCCGCCGTGTGCGCGGCCTTGAGGCGGGCGGTGGCTGCTGCGTGGGTGGAGGTGATGGGTTCGTGTTCGGCGTCGAAGGCCGCGAGTTGGGTGTTTTGGGTGGCGCGGGCTGTGGCGAGGTCGGATTTGGCGGTGCGGATGGCGGTTTGTTTCTGGAGGGAGGTCGGGTCGAGGAAGGCTTCGGTGTAGCGGTGCGCCCAGGCGGTGGTGGTTTGCGAGAGGGCGTTGTTGCGGGGCGAGGAGGCGATGGAGTCGTCGTGGAAGACGCGCCGGCCGATGTGGGTGCGGCAGTAGGTGTCGTAGGAGATTGGGTCGAGCTGGTGGGTGTGCCAGAAGAGGTCGATGTCGATGGTGGGGACGAGGATGGGGACGGCGTCGCCCGGCATGAGCTGCAGGAAGCGGCGGTAGCGGTGCTGGCCCGCTTGGAGGGTGATTATGTTATCCGCGGTGGATTCGCCGTCGATGTGGGTGAGCACGGTGGGGATGAAGCCGTTGGGGCCGAGCTGGCGCATCGGCTTGTCCCAGAGCGAGAAGATGGGGGCGCCAAAGGCGGCCTGGGCGATAGCTTCGAAGGTGCCCGGGTGGGAGATGAGGGTCCGCGTGACGAGGATTTTGCACGACGGGCACAGCATCCGCGAGTTGTTGAGGCGGAACTCGGACCACTGCGCCATAGGCATCCGCCAGTATCCCATCCGCGGAACCCGGCTTTTGTTCTTGCGGTAGCAGGTCTCTGAGAGGCACCGGTATCCGTGAATGTCGAGCGCGCCCGCGCCGGTCAAGAGCGCTTGGTGGCCGGCGGGGGTGAAGGTGACCACCTGGTACGGATGGTCTGGGTACGTCTCCCTCCACGCCAACTCGGACGCTGCATCGATGGTGTGGGGTGGCTGTCGAGCCAGCTGGCTCAGGGGAAAGCGGATCTGGGCGGCCCAGAGGTTAGGGTACACCCCTCCAGTGTCGTCGGCGAAGGATGAGGGAATTAGCAGGTGGGTGTAGAAGATAATGGCCACATCCCTAGGACAGCATGGTTAGATATGCGCTTGCGCCTCGGGTGCTCGGCGTATGGATGTCTCACCAAGGGGGCAGTGGCCAGCTCTCAGAGGGCGCTCCTTTACCTCTCTTGAAAATCCAGTCGCTCAGGAGGCGAAGGTACAGCCCGTACCGAACCTCGGCGTTCATGAGGAGACACTGCACGCGCCATCTTGCGGCTTCGTCCTCGTTGGCGAGGCGGCGGGGCGGCTTAGGAAACCAGCTGGCGTAAGGTCCTGGATATGCAGCAGCGTTGATGATGATGCTGAACCGTCGCATGAGCGCGACGTGGTCCTGTTGGAGAGTGCGGGTCAGCATCGGTCTCTCTGACTGGAGGGCTACACCAACCGTCACGCGCTCGATCGAGAACGCATCATGGGCCGGAAATGTGTCGACGGCATCTCCCGTCGCGTCTGCCATGTTGCAGACCAGATATGGTGCGTTCGTTGTTGAATGGTTATCTGACGTCGTGTTGTTGAGGTCACGGGTGCTGTTGAAAGGTGTGGCTGAAGTATTGTTGAAAGCTGTCAGTTTGTCGAGTCCATGATTTCGACTCATTAAAGATCCGTTGCCCTTGGCTCTTTATATCTGCCCCTTCTCTTAGTTATCAATAGTGTCGATTCTTAGATTCTCCCTAGCGCGGCTGCACCGCCTTGCGACAATACCGAGCAATATCAGGAAATCCAAGCCATCTCCCGTCCGGGAGTGACGGCACAAAGATCGCCTGCGGCTCTGCGCCAGCTGAATGCGCCACTGATGAACCTCGCCCAAGAAGGCCAAGGCTTGGCAAGATCCGGAATGGAGTGCGGAGCGTTGCCGCCCAGATCTGTCCTTTCTGGGTCACGAGTGCGCCTTGTGTGGTGAGGCGCAGTCGCAGTCTTGGCCATCCTTGCTGAGGCTTGCTGGCGCCTCGGTCAGTGGTTCGGGCAGGGCTGCACGTGGGCTGTCTTTGGTTCAGCCGCAGCGGGGTCGACGATCTAAGATCGGTATCCCTTTGCGTTGACTTCCAACTTATCTCCATCCTACCTCCGGCTGCCATTTCAGGTTGACGGGCTCAGAGATAGGGCTAAAGTGTCAACCAGCAAGAGAAGAACAACGAGGTTACACAGCCACACGTTCTACACCGAAGATTGTATTTGGCTCCGGTCAAACTACTGTCTCAGCTCGGCCGCTCCCCTCCGAGTTCTTTGAGCTTCTGTTCAGTTATTTTGTCTTGCCCACAGCCAGGCCACGTCGGACCGCGTCACGCATTAAGAGCCTCGTGGCTGTTTGGTTGCCTGGACCTGATCATGGAAAACAGGTTCAATTATGCCTGACGTTGGGTGCGAGCCGAGTCGACAATCATTCTTCGTCCGGATCGCCGTACTGCTGGCGACTCGGCAGCGTCATGTTTGTGGCAATTAACACCGACTGCTTCATAAGTGGTATCGGGCCGAGCTTGAGAACTTCCTGCCGCGTCTGGTCCGTTTGAAGGTGGCCGTGGCCCCAGCGGGTTGAGAAGGGTAACATGTTTCCCGAACTAAGACATATTTCCGAACTGAGAAGCATTGCAGATCCTGAGGAGGATTGTGAGAAAGTGAAAAGCGGGAGGTGTAAAAGGTGATACTATTATGGCAGTCGAAAAACCTACCCCGTCAGCTGCCAGTGCTGCTCGCTGCTCCACCTCAACTCTACAGACTTGTCGTCGAGGGATTGAAGGGCGAAGTTTTTAAAACTCGAGTAATTAGTCAGAGCAAGCACCATTGTTGAGAAAGGATTGTTGCTATATAATACGACCTTCGATTCTCAAAGCAGAGCCGTATCTACTGCTTGAGTCGACCAACCCTCTCCGCTTCCCAACATCCCGTCCAGATTCAACTCTAACAGCAGGGGTTACAGGCGCCTGGGTGAGATCCTCATGTTAGTAACCTGGAACCCATAATCCCACAGATTTCACAAATTCCAGCGAGCGAAGGGATGCGAGATCGCAATCACTTGTCACTCAGGGTCTCACTCACTCCTGCCTTCGATCTCGGCTTGAGTCTCCATGTAAGTCAACCTTGAGCCCTTCCTTGCCTTGTGTCGTTTTGACAGCCCAGGCCACTGCAAGACGTTCTGTAACGGTAGGAGGGCTTTGAAGGTACAAATCGAGCATCACAGTGTAAGGCTCTCTCGGGGCCCTTCTTAGCTGTCAGTGATTTTGGACTCCTCAATGGCTACCCCGTTGATTCGGACTCACGGGGCATCAATGCCACAACGCTGCCGTGAAAGGTTCGACTTGGTTGACATGATGATCAGCAAAAGATGATCAAATGCTAATTGCTAGGTAGTCTCCAAGAATCATGCTCAATCCTCGATGCTCGCCGGCTTTGCAATATATACAGGTGTACCGCTGTCATTGCGCCTGGCAGAAAAGCAGCATGTTGTTTCAGCTCGCTCTGCAGACTGCAGAACACCACCCGGCTAGAGCACCATGGATGAAGTTTCCTACTTCGCATCCACACATCCACTCAGTCATGAGACATACAGTTGACTCTGTGCACAAATGTCCTCACTCTCTTGCTCGATCACCACGCCCGACACAATTGTGGGCCCACGGGCCGTTGGGAGCACTGAGCACCGCTGCGCTGTTGGCGCTGGTCCAGGTTGTGTTCCGATGCGACCCAAGGCCCGGTGAGCCCGGCTGCGCGCTGCTGGTCCTTGTACCCCTGTGAACCCATTCGTTGCCCCCCGCCCAGCCAATGGGGAGTTGAGCACCGTTGTGCTGCTCGCTCCGTTGCTTGGACCTGCGGGGCTGCGGGGGTCTAGGGAGCTGCTTCCGTGGCCTGCAAATGCTGCGTCTTTGCTGCATCTTGCAACCTGGAACAGCAGCATCCGGAATTACCGCCGCGTGGTCCGACCGGAGAGACCATCGCTTTGCGCCATCAATCTCCGCTCCCGCGTTCCCGCGCTCCCATGCTCGATAACAGTGCAGGCCGCCACAGCAACCAGCGCCACGAATCGAAACCGCGGGGTTGCAATCTGGCCCCCGGAGTCGTCTCGTCTCGGGCCGCGCGCAGATCGGACCGCCCGAAGAGTGTCCTGTTCGGCCGTCTCCATCACTCAGCCCATCATAACCTGGTTTGGGCGAGACCGTTGCGAGGAATTGTCGCGGGGACTTTTCCAGAGGATTTTGCGAGCCCCAAGAGACGCGTTGTGGGGGATGATGGTTGGCAGCATGGTGCTCCTCGCACAAGCACCCTTCATGCAGGCCGGAGCATGTTGGCGGCTTCTCGGCTCCGAATTTCGGTTAAACCTGCAATGGCTAGCTAAGCGCTTACCCAGCTGTCTGTTGGTTCTGTTGGCCGTTGGACCGAATTTTCGAGCGGTCGCAGGCTCGAACTAATGTACTGTGGTCTGATCGCCATGGTTGAGACTTGAGAGGGAGTCTCCCCTCGCGTGGTGGTTCATCCTTCATTTACTTTCCGCTGCCCGCTGATTTGCTCAACGGCCTGTCTTGTGTTTGGCTTGAGAGCAGCTCATTCAGCGAATAGCGATGGAGCCTCTGTACGACACGGAGCTGTCCCCGCGCAACGGGGACGAGACTGTGGCGTCAAACGGCCACGCCAACGGCCACGCCAACGCCGACGCCAACGGCCACACCAATGGCAACGCCAACGGCCACACCAATGGCAACGCCAACGGCCACACCAACGGCCACACCAATGGCCACACCAACGGCCACACCAACGGCCACACCAACGGCCACAGCAGCATCAATGGCGACGGCAACAGCAATGGGGACGACAGCAGCCATGGGGACAACAACAGCCATGGCGACGGCAGCCCCCTTTCGTTCTTCCAGCATCGCCTCTGGATCCACCATGAGCGAAATCCAGACGACATCAGCTACAACCTCGTCTTCATGATGCTGGTCCGGGGGAGCAACGCCAACATCCCGGCGTTTGAGCAGGGCGTGAACGCCGTCGTGGCTCGCCACGAGAGCCTGCGTACCTCGTACGGCGAGGGCGAGAACGGGGAGCCGCTGCAGTTCGTCGCGCCGCCGCGGTACACGCCTCTGCCCGTGGTACCCGTCGACCGGGCCCAGCTCCTGGATGAGCTCAAACGCCTCCTCGAGCACCGCTTTGACCTGCGCCGGGGACCCATCTTCATCTCGCGCCTGCTGCTGCTGCCAGACGGCCAGCACCTGTTCATGTTCAACGTGCACCACATCGCCGCAGATGCGTGGTCCCTCAGGTCCATCCTGCGGTCCGAGCTGCAGACCGCGTACTCGGCCTTCAGTCAGGCGCAGACGCCCGTGCTCCCGCCGTTGACCGCCCAGTACAGCGACTATGCGCACAAGCAGCGCGACACGGACATGTCGGCCGATCTCGAGTACTGGAACGGGGTTCTCAAGGGCTACGAGGACAACCTCGAGCTGCCCACGACCTTCCCGCGGCAGCGCAAGTCGGGCGCCAGGAGCGGCCGGTTTCTGTACCGCTACTCGACTGATTTCTCACACAGGCTGGAGAGCTTCTCGCGCGAGCATGGCAGCACCATGTTCATGTGCTTGCTCGCGGCGCTGGCCGTGACGGTCAGCCGCTACGCCGACAAGCAGGATCTCTGCCTCGGGACGACGACGTCGAATCGGTCTGACCTCGACCTTGAGCCGCTGATTGGCTTTTTCGTCAACATCCTGCCGCTGCGGATGCGCATCGACGAGGAGAGCACCGTGTTCGACCTGCTTCAGGCCGTGCGGTCCCAGGTGCTTGGCGCGTTTGAACACCCGGTGCCATTTGAAAAGATTCTCCAGGCGACCGATGTGGCGCATCGCGAGAGCGGAAACCCGCTGGCGCCCATCGTGGTGAGGCACCAGAACTTCCCCGAGGCGTCGCTGGGCGCTGCACTGCCCAACGGCGTGACGCTCCACAACTACCCGGAGCCGGACGAGGCCGACGAGGCTGTTCTCAAGCTGCTGGAGCAGGAGAACGCCCCGGCAAGATGCGAGATCGAGATGTCGTATGAGGGCGATGCGGACCGGCTCGAGTTGGATATCGTGTACGCCGCTGATTTGTATGACCGCGCGACTATCGAGCGCCTGCTGGCTCACCACCAGCACGTGCTCGAGGGCATGTTTCAGGACGCGAGTCAGCGCCTGCTTGACCTGACCATGCTCCGCGAATCCGACATTGCTGATTTGCTGGAGAGAACCAATGGTGTGCCAACCACCGAGTCTCCGCCTCGGTGGCAGTCCTTTGTGGAAAGGTTCGACGCCCAAGTGGAACGCGACCCAGACGCGGTGGCGGTGGTGTCTCTCAATGGGCCCGAGCATTCGTGGACCTACCTCGATATCGCGCAGCGGGCACATGAAGTAGCGTACGCGCTCGACGCGCGGGGCACCGGGTCGGGAGACCTCGTGGCCGTGTGCCTCCCCCGCGGCGGCGACTTGCTGGGGGCGTTGCTCGGCGTCTGGCGGACCGGGGCTGCGTACGTGCCGATCGACCCTGCGTATCCTGTGGCATATTGCCGGCAGATCATGGCCGACGCGCTCCCAAGCGTTGCCATCATCAGCGACGCAGAACACCAGGTGCTTCTTGACGTTGACGACACCCGTTGCCTGCGGCTCAACGATCTCCCACTTGTCCCAGACACGCCGAAGCCGCAGCTCATGCCCCCTCTAGTGTACGCTGCGCTGCACTGCGACTCGCTGGCGTACGTCATGTACACTTCTGGGTCGACCGGGAAACCCAAGGGCGCGCGCGTACCGCATGCTCAACTGACCAATTGGCTGAGCTACATGGAGGAGAAGCATCCTTTCCAGCCCGCCGAAGTCGTTGGTCAGAAGACGACGGCCTCTTTTGCCATCGGAGGCAAGGAGATGTTTGGGGGCCTGCTCAACGGATGCCCGCAGGTGGTCCTTGACGACAAGACGGTTCGCGACGTCGAAGCCTTCACCAGCGCCCTGGCGAAGCACCGTGTAAGTCGGCTCAACATCCTACCGTCGCACCTGGCCAGTGTCATCGAGCACCTGAGATCGAAGAACGAGGGGCTGCCCGCGCTGAAGGTCTGCGTCACGGCCGGTGAAGCGCTGCCCAAAGCCCTGGTCATGGATTTCCGCGCGATGTTTCCAGGCGCGAGCCTGCTCAACAACTACGGCTGCACCGAGCTCAACGACATCACCTACTACGACACCGCCGATTTCGACGGAACGGCCGACTTTGTCTCGATTGGAAAGCCCATCGACAATATCAAGGTTTACGTGCTCGACCGCCACGGCCGGCTGGTCCCTGACGGTGTTCCCGGGGAGCTGCACATCGCCTCGGTGGGCCTGCCTCACGGCTATCACGGCGCCGATGCGAGGCTGACGACCGAACGCTTCTGGGACAACCCTTTCGGTACTACTCCGAGCGCCCGTCTCTTCAACACGGGCGACTTCGTTCGACGCCTGCCGGACGGCAATCTCGACTACGTCGGCCGCAAGGACTTCCAGGTCAAGATCCGCGGCTTCCGCATCGACGTGCGCCAGGTCGAGCAGGTCATGGGCGACTTTGATGGCCTCCGCTCCCGGGCGGTCGTCGGTCACGGGGACCGCCTCACAGCCTTCTACACAAGCATCACCACGGACGGCGGGGCGGACGCGCAGATGGAGAAGCTCCGCGCGTTCCTGCAGGACAGACTGCCCGCGTACATGGTGCCAGACACATTCGTCCGCCTCGACGCCTTTCCGCAGCTGCCCAACGGCAAAATGAACCGCCGCGCGCTGCTCGATACCCACCAAGGCGAAGCCCAGCAGACCGGCGGCGCCCACGAGCCCCCGGCGACGGCGACGGAGCGCACGCTCGCCGAGGTCTGGGCCGTCGTCGTCAACGTGCCCGTCACGCGCATCGGCCGCCGCACGCACTTCTTTGAGATTGGCGGGCACTCGCTTTCCGCCATGCGCGTCCTGGCGCGCATCAAGGACACCTTCCGCATCGAGCTGCGTCTGTCGGAACTGTTTGACGCGCCCCGGCTGGAGTCGGTCGCCGCTGCCATTGACCGCAAGCTCGGGGACTGGCCTGTGGAAGCGCCCACCACCACCGCCGCGGCGCCGGCGTCGCGAGCCGGCTTCGGGATGCTTCAGGGCAAGGTAGCGCTGGTCACTGGCGGCAGCCGCGGCATTGGGCTCGCCACGTCGATCCTGCTCGCTGAGCAAGGGGCCAAAGTCGCCATCAACTACCGCGACAGCAAGGTCAACGCGCTGAAAGCCAAGGCCCTGATCGAGACAGCCGGCGGCATTGCCGATGTCTTCGCAGCCGACGTAACCAACGCGCAGGACGTCGCCGCCATGGTAGCGGCGATCGAAACCCAGCTCGGACCCGTCGACATCCTAGTCGCCAACGCGCACATGAACTTCCGCGGCCAATCCTTCCTCGAATACGACTGGGCCGACCTCGAGCGCAAGGTCACCGACGAGCTGAGCGCCGTGTTCCACCCGGCAAAGGCCATCGCCCCCAGCATGATCCGGCGCCGCACCGGCAGCATCATCGCCGTGTCGAGCACGCTCTCCAAGCACAGCGACAAGGGCTTCCTCGCGCAGAGCACGGCCAAGGCTGCTGTTGACGGGTTTGTCAGGTCGATGTCTTCTGAGCTGGGGCCGCACGGCGTGCGCGTTAATACGGTTGCGCCGGGGATTACGCTGACGGATGCTGCTATGCCGATGACGTCGCATCATAAGGAGTGGGTTGCGTCTATTTGTCCGATGCGGCGGAATGGTTTGCCTGAGGATATGGCTGGGGCTATTCTTTTCTTGGCGAGTGATTTGTCGCGGTTCATGACGGGGACGTATTTGCCGGTTGATGGTGGGTTTACCACGTTGTAGTTAGCTACCTGAGGTAGGTAGGATGGATAGAGGGAGCGGGGGCGTGGTTTCATTGGGACTTAAACAGTGTAGCAATTTTAGACAGTACGGTGATTAGGATCCTTGTTGCATGAGAATGGTGTGAGCTGGGTGCGAGTGAGATGTTACCGCTTTTGTGACTTTGTTGGTGCCCAGTCCCTTATTCAGTAGGTGTATTAGGGTTGATTGGCTTGCAAAAGTGTATGCCACTGCGGACATAATATACACGGTGTACACGTGTGAGAAGAGGGAACAAAACTGGGCGGGGGGCAGCACATAGGGAAGAAAAATACTAGGTTCTCGAGGAAGTCACTCAAAAACGCCAACGTTGATAGGTTGTTCGCAACCCGTCAGCATGGTTTAAGGAGACTTCAAAGGCCAATCGGTACTCAGGTCACCTTATTGACACTACCGACAAAGACGTCACCCGATATCAGGTCTCCTTGCAGACTAGGTATCGAGGGTACTAGGTTAGAAAGGCATGCTGCCGCAAGCCGCCTCCGTAGGACGGCTACCCTCTCGAGTGCTCACTGAAAGAACTCTCGACTTTGAATCTAAATCTTCTGTTATGACATACGACGCACCATACGCTGTAGGTTCAATATACATCTACGTCTCACTTTCACCTAATCGGCACGACAAATATGAAAAGGGGGCCCAGAAGGTTTATCCCGCTGAGCACCGTTCATGACTAAAGTAAACCCCGCTGCGTTGGCCTCGACTCTTGCCATTCTCGTCAGCCCGCCACCCCCTCCTCCTTGGCCAATGAGAAGCTTGAGGACCATTGTGCTGTTGGCGTCTATGGGCTGAGTGGTGCTGACCGAGCCCTGGTTCAAAATACGTCTTGGCACTGCCCTCACCTCTGCCTCTCTGGGCTTTCCAGCTCACACCCAGCCTGGATTGTTCAAGGCACTCCATGTATGTGACTACTTGCACTACAGCTAGAACTCCCGCTTCACTGTTGGTGTCGTGCACTTCCTCGAAACGACACTCCGGCCGAACTGCGAGGTGAGGAGTGAATCGACGTGGTTCTAATCATTTTCTTACCTGGATTCCGAGGATGCTGACGGATACTATTAGTTCCACGGGGTTTCCCACTGGAAACGATGTCGGCAGAACGGTCATTTCCAATTCGTGCCAAGGACGGCAATCGCAAGCAATTGGAAAACGCCTCGAGCCGGGCCACTCTTACGCCCTATCAAGGGTACGACTACCAAGCGACGCCACTAGAAATCTCTGCACCCGAGCCGATAGATCCGATCTATGTACATGTCACTAAACCCCTATAAGGAATCTTCCATATCACTGACTGAACCCCAGCTCGAACCGTACCAAAGTCTCGACGAGGGATATCCCAAAGCATGGGATGCACCCATGATGACCGCCCACAGTCGATACGGGGATCGTTACAGCGGTCGAGCCCCGGCTCCCAGCTTGCCACCAGTCACCCGACAGGCTGCCGCTTTTTACCCCGATCTCGTTGAGAGCGACTTGGTTGATGCCACCGTCGATGCCACCGAGGAGTTCGCCGACTGCTACATCATCGAGGACCTGCCAGACGACGTCCTAAGGTTCGGACCCGATTGGAAGGACCAGGCAGGGCCAGCTCAGTCTAGCCAAGGGTATTATGCGGCACCGAGCTCCGAAGACCCGGCCTCATTGATATTTGTCGCTCCTCCCCCGTCACCTTCTCCTCAGCGGTAGGTTAGTCTCGTTCCCCATCAACCAACGGCAATGACACTAATAAGGCGTGTATCCAGACGCCGTCACTTTGCTGCTGCCGACGGAACTACAAAGCAAGGGAGGAATCAGAAGGAGAGGGGAGATACGGCCAGTGGTGATACTCGTCAACTGAGCATTCCCTCCGTGCAGTGGAAAAGAGGCGTAGTACTGGACTATGGTCATCCAGTGCCCCACGGCTACGACGCCAGCTCTCCAGATTTTGGGGTTGAACTCGCTTCACTCCAACATTTCGATCAACAGCTCACGGGCCCCAAGGCGACGCCATTCCAATGGAATGGGGATATAACGATCGACAGTAGCCTTTCCGGCGTGGCAACCGACAAAGCCCTTTTTGGCCGCACTTTGGAGGAGAACCATCGTTTTTCATGGGTTCACGCTTCCGACAAAACACTTGGTCTTGCTGCCCGTTATCCGTCCCACATTGATGAGAGCGCTTTCTCTGACTTTGATGACAACGGATCGGCTCCCACGATGGAGCCAACAGAGTCGTGTTCGAGAAATCAGTTCTTGCTAAGAAGCGAGCCATGTGATGATGCTCCATCATCAACGATGCCGAAAAAGGATTCGTTGGACCGCGGATCGGGCTTTTCTGAAGAATATCCCCTTTCATCTTTGGATCCCTCACTTGAAACCGAAGAGGTTTCCTCGGAGACTTCGGAGGACGAGCTCATTGCGGTGACAGGTCCAGAAGAGGCACTGTCGCCCTTTGTCGAGGCAGTCGCTCGCCGGTTGCTGGATGAGCATCGACGGGCAACGGCACGTCAGCAAGACGCCACCCGTGTCTTATCGCCAGGCACGCATGAAGACGCAACGTAGGCCACACGTGAATCTTCTCTCCATCTTCCACATGGCCCAGATCAACAAAGAGCGAGATCTTATCGCAAAGGGAAGGGCCGGGCAGCAAAGGACCAAGATAAGGACTCCGACGACGAGGGGTCTCGAAGCCGGCAACCTAAAAAGCTACGACTCAATGACCCTCCCCCGAAAGGGAAACCCAAACAGCTAGCCTGCCATTTCTGGAAGCTGGATCCGAGAGTACACCGGAGCTATTTCAGGTTGACACTCGATAATACTTCTCGTGTGAAACAGCACTTGAAGAGAAAGCATACCCCGGAATACTACTGCGAGCGCTGCTGGACAATTTTCCCTGATTACAGCACCCACCAAACTCACGTAAAGGTCGACATCGTGACTTGCCCGTCCAGCACGTGCAATTTCCCTGAAATAACCTACCGCCAGCGCGAGGCTTTGCGAATCAGGTCGACCTCTGACACAGAGGAAGCTCGGTGGTTCGACATGTGGGACATCATTTTCCCAGGGTCGCCGCGGCCCTCATCACCATACATCGACGGCGATCTGTCCGAAGAGGTCTGTGAGCTGATGGAGTTTGCCTCAGCTCACGGTCCCGCGATCATGGCTGCCGAGATACAAGCCAGCATCCAAGCTGGGGGTGGGGACCCCGGGATACCAGCGGAGCAGCCGGAGCAGCTGGCCGGATTCCTGAAACGAGTAATCACACCGCGATGTGTCACGCTGATTTTCGAAAGATGGTTGGCTCAACGTGCCAGCCTTCAGCCCGGGGCGGCCGCACACTCACCAGTCGCCGGACCAAGCCACCATGCACCGCCAGGGCCCTCGAGAGATCAATCAACCTCCAACGCAACTTCTTCTACCCGCCAAGACACACCAGAGAGTTCCGGCTCATGCCCCAATAGCGTTCCGATGCCAGATCACACCACTCAGGACGAGCAGGATGCACTGGCGTCGGCTCGCCTTCCGAGCTACGGGATGCCGAGCGACTTCCTTCGAACCCAAGATACGGGTCAGGAACAGCAAGATGGTCCCACCCTGCATCCTCAACCGCAGCAAGCGGTGCCGAGTAACGATTTTTGGTGGTCAGGGGATGGGTTTGGACAGCAAGAGGATAGGCAAGAAGAGTGGGTTGGACAACAAGATGGATATGGACAAGAGCAGGTGTTTGTTGGTGAGAATTGGGAAAATTTTGAGTTTAACTCCGTTGGACAACAGGGTGGATATGGACAAGAGGAAGTGGTTGTTGGTGAGGATTGGGAACAATTTGACTTTAATTCCTTCGACGATTCGACAAGCCGCGCATCTGGTGTGATAGGCGCGTTGGTGCTGGACGGGAGAAGGAATTCGACGTGATGGAAGACGAAGCGAGACTCAACATAGCCTTGGGTCGGATGGATAGAGCTGAGCAGCTTGAGTGCTTGGCCAACATTGGAGATTGTCAGGGGCAAGAAAAGGGGTAACAGAGGCTCCTTTGACCTGAAGAAAAGAGGGTTAGGGTCACTAGTTTTCAGGGTTACCAAAGGATTGATGCCTAAACCTGTTTTCCGTGTGACTCCTCACCCCCTCCCGCTGTCACCTCTTGTCGATCCAACAACGTACCGCATTTTGTCTCTCCGTCGTTCGACCACCATGCCAGGGCAAAGCCCTGCAGAAACCGAGGTTCCCACCCAAGCACAGCAGGTAACTTTCCTCGTCGTATTTCCCAAAATCACCCCTCTATTGACTCCATCCCCTAGCAGCCATCGCCTTCCGGCCGCATTTCCGGCATGGCGGAAGCATCAGGGCCGGAACCATCACTCGATGTTCTCACTCCACTCCTCCAATCTCTCATGATTGGAGCCCCTGCCCTGGGAGCGGTGGAGCCCAAGCCAGCGCTCAAACAGGAGCCTCAGGCTGACCGAGCGCCCAAGCCAGCGCCCAACCCAAAGCCAGCCTTGAAGGTTGAGCGGGAGGTTGATCCATCTCGGTGTGCTCGCTGCGACGTGCGACTTGAACCTAATCAGGTTTTGTACGAGAGTCCTTGTTGCAGAAGGCGTGTTTGCACAGCATGTCTCGGGGATTCTCTGCACGAGAGAATCCAGAGTGACCTCTGGCTGAACCTTGGGTCTGCACAGTGGCTTGGCTGTCTTGCCAACTCCTGCCAGACCCTCAGTGCACCACCGAGTGTTAACGTTGCCCACGTTCAGGGTATACTGCCATTTGACCTGGCTTCCCAAACGGCGCTTGAGAAAGCGCAGCGGGTTCGCAGCATTCTTGAGAACATCCGTCCAAGGCCCACCCGCCATGAGTGTGAATTGGCACAGCGCCTGCACAAGGCGCTAGCCGACCACGGGCTCATGCTGCCATGGACACAGACGGATTCTAGGGCGGTGTCAGCCCCCTTGTTTCCTGTCCGATCTGGGTTTCTCACGCAGCCGGTACCTATCCTCACCAGCATGCTGAAGACTGAGACAAAAGCTTGTACCAGCTGTTCCGCCGCTTTCCAGACCGTGGACACCAGCAAGGAAGCAGCCTGGACCTACGTCTCCAGCACCTTTCCCGGTGACTGGACGTGGATGGTGCTGGGTCGCCCCTCCAAGGTCGTCTTGCCCGAATGCGCGGCAAAGCACTCGCTGGACATGTGTCCTGCTTGCCTCCCGAAGCTCATGTTTTCTGGGCTTGAGTTTCTTGACGGCGTCTCAGGAGGCGGGAACTATCGCTTCGTCTGTCCGCTATGCAAGCACACTCTGTCCCCGATCCAAGTGGAGAGGATTGCCCGCCTGATCGCGCCGAACCGCACGCCGGCAACCCTGTCGGGGTTCTCAATCTCGAGCACCACGCCTCTGAGTTCCTTTGCTAAGCCGACTACTTCACCCAAGGCACCCTTTCCACAGTTGGGATCGTCCGGCAAGCTGAAGCCTCTCGGCGGCGGGCTTCCCAAGCCGACAGAGTCCGAGAACTCTCCCCACAGGGAGGCACTCATGAGCGCGATCGTCTCCAAGAAGCCCAACGTCAAGTGGGACGATGTTGCTGGGCTCACACCAGCCAAACACGAGCTCCAACGGGCCATTGTCTTTCCCGCCCGGTTCCCCAACCTCTACGACGAGAGACGCAAAGCCTCCGGCGCAATCCTTCTCTACGGGCCTCCAGGCACCGGCAAGAGCTACCTCGCCAAGGCCATCGCCACAGAGGTAGCACATACCTTCTTCTCCATCAGCTCCGGAGACGTCGTCTCCAAGTGGATGGGCGAAAGCGAAAAGTAAGTCCCTCTCCCACCACCGCCCTCCAGTCCACCACCCAACCCCTAACCCCCCCACCCCCCCAGACTCGTCCGCCAACTCTTCACCCTCGCCCGCGAAAACAAACCCTCCATAATCTTCATCGACGAGATCGACGCCCTCTGCTCCAACCGCGAAGGCAGCGGCACCTCCGAAAAAGGCAACGAGCACTCCTCCCGCATGAAGACCGAGATCCTCGTCCAGCTCGACGGCCTGCACTCCGGTAGCAACGACAACACGGGCGTGGTCGTGCTGGCCGCGACCAACCTCCCCTGGGCGCTCGACCCGGCCTTCCGGCGGCGCTTCGAGCCGCGCATCCATATCCCCCTGCCGGATCGGGCGGCGCGTAGGCAGTTGTTTGGGATACATTCTGGAAAGTGGGGGGATATGCTCTCTGGGGAGGACCTGGAGGAGCTGGCGGGGATGACGGAGGGGTTTTCGGGGAGCGATATTGCTAATGCGATTAAGCATGCGTTGTCGGTGCCGTTGCAGAAGGCACAGAGCTCGAGGTTTTTTAGGGTTGTGAGGGAAGCTGGCGAGGATATGTACACTCCGTGCGAGGCCCATGACAAGGGTGCGGTGGAGATGACCTGGGAGGAGGTGCCCAGCAGCAAGCTGTTGGAGTCGCCTGTGACGGCGGCGGACTTCAAGCAGGTTCTTCGGGACCGCAGGGTCAAGTCTTCTGTGGGTGTTGGGGAGCTGCGAAAATATGACGAGTGGACGCATGAGTTTGGTGTTGAGGGCAGCAACTGACGGGTGAGCGTGCCGTGGTTCCGGGTTGCGGCGCAGCCCAGGACGGCGCAAAAGAGGGGGATCCAATGCTCCGCCACATTTGGCTTCTTAGATAGGTAGATAGACACAGGCAATTCTGAATTGTCAAACAAGTGCCCAGTTCACTCCATCCGCTCAACCCGGCACATCTCCCCCAGCCTGTTTGGCTCTGGTGTTGTCTTTAACCGCTAGCTCCGTGTCAGAGGTCGGAAATGCGTCTCCTGCACACCAAAAAGCTCCACCTCGTGGAGTTCCAGGGGCGAGAGATCCCGCCCTACGCGATCCTATCCCACACATGGGCCGAGGGAGAGGTCTCGTTCCAAGATGTCCAACAAGGGCTGGCAAAATCGCGGCGAGGGTACGAGAAGATAACCGGTGCTTGCACGCTGGCAATCCAGGATGGTTTCGAGTACATTGTATGTCGTTTCTCTGTCCAGCATACACTAGCACCACTCCATCTAATGAAGAACCACACCAGTGGATCGACACATGCTGCATCGACAAGTCCAGCTCGGCCGAGCTCTCCGAAGCCATCAACTCCATGTTCCGGTGGTACGGTGACGCCGAGGTGTGCTACGCGTTCCTGAGCGACGTCGACGCCGACGAGAACCCAAACTTGTTGCCAAGCAGCTTCCGAAACTCGCGTTGGTTTACTCGCGGCTGGACCCTGCAGGAACTAATCGCACCCGGCGTGGTGTACTTCTACGGCGCGGGCTGGGAGCAGATCGGATCGCGGGATACCCTGTTGGACCTGATCGTCAGCATCACCAAGATCCACGCCAGCTACTTCACCAGCGGCGATGTCACTCAGTTCTCAGCAGCGCAGAAAATGGCCTGGGCGTCCAACCGCAACACCACCCGCGTCGAAGACGCCGCGTACAGCCTCCTCGGTCTTTTCGACATCAACATGCCCCTCCTCTACGGCGAAGGCTCCCGCGCCTTCGCCCGCCTGCAGGAGGAAATCCTCCGCCAATCCCAAGACGACTCCCTCCTCACCCACAACCACGCCGACATCCTGGCCCCCTCGCCCTGGTGGTTCCGCCACTGCGCGGGCGTCTCCCGCCGCGAGGCCTGGCCGTACCGCAACAACCCCTCGCTGGCTCTCAACCGCAACCTCTCGCTCAACCGCGGCCGCCTCACCATGACGTTTCCCATCGTCAAGCTGGCCAAAGCAGACAATCTCTCCGACTTTTGCTCCGTCGAGTGGCCGCGCGATCTAGCCCCCCAGGCGTGCGTCGTCGCGCTGCTGAGCTGTGGCACGTCCGAGGCGTCGGCGGCACTGGTGCTGTTCGAGACGGCGCGGAGTGTGTACGCTAAGCTGCCGCTGCCGATGCGGGGTATGATACGGGCGGCGCTGGAATCGAGACTGATGCGGCGTGTTGAGGTCGTCACGGTGTCGCTTGCTCGCGCAAAGGGAGGGGGGGAGATATGGAAGTGGCGGGCGGGGAACAAGGATTTGTTTCTTGGCGAGGCTCTGACAAGCCAGGCTCGGACAGACGCTCGCAGTGCGGGCTTGTATCCGATCATGACGCCCATTGTGAGGCCGGAAGTGGTAGGGAGATCGGCGGCTGACGTGGAGGACGGGTTGAGGGATAAGATTGTTGTGAAGGGGCCTGGGAAAGCGGCATCGGGGTTCGAGGTGCGGTATGTGTATGTGGCTGGGTTTCGGCTGACCTGGCTGGAGCGGGAGAATGAGGTCCACCTGCTCCCCAGTACTATGAGCAATTGGGGGCGGCCGTGCGTTGTCTTCTCGAGCGTGGAGGGGCAGTCGTTCATGGTGGCGCTGATGCCGACAAGGACTTCTGTCAACGCTGACCTGTACACGGATATTCCTCCGTGGGAGGGGGAGCCGCTTCTTGGCTACATGCCGGGGTTGGACAGGGAGAGGAAGGCCAGAAAGGGGGAGTCACCATGTTATCGCGGCACGCAGCTGGCTGACGATGGGAAACGGGTAGAGGTTCAGATCCAAAGCCGGAGGCGGAACAACGGTTGGTGGGTTTATGTTACTGTGACACAGCCAACAGAGGATGATGGGGGAGAATAAGACGGGAAGAGGAGCCTGGAGAAGAGGAACGTGGAGAAGAGAAGCCTGGCCTTGACTCTGGAAGGTGCGGCAAGATTCAGTTCTCCCCAATCTCTGAGTCGGAAGGTTCAAGGAAGGAACCGCCCCCTTTCCCTCACCCCTCTTCCCCGCCAATAAGCAATCTTTGGAGCCGTTCCAAAACATCTTTCCTGCGCTGGCTTCTGGGCCCTTTTCGCCGACCCAATTACTCGACTTCCTCCCACAACACAGCCTTCGTTTCGGAAACCCGAGGGTCGCGGCAACCACCGACCCAGCACAATCCTACGAATTCTCGACCGCTCCTTTCGGCCTCGTCTCCCGTCGGCAGTCATGTACGGGTGTGGAACGTGCGGCAAACTCTTCCCGGCAGGGTATGAGGCCCGTGAGAACCATTGCTGGGCGAAGAGACACGCCCCTCCGAGGTTTGAGTGTGATGATTGTGGGGAAGGGTTCGGAAACCAGCAGGCGCTTGACCAGCACATCCTCGCCGGCGATTGCTCCAGTGATGGGGAATCCGACGGTTCCTCCAGCGATGACGACTACGTCTGTCTCATTTGCGACGCCGAGTTCTCCAACGAGGAGGATTGTGAAGATCATGAGGTCGATTTCCACTTCTACTGCAGGGACTGCGACCGCGACTTTTCAACCTGGAATGGCATCCAGAATGTAAGCGCTTGCAGCGCTTGCCTCACTTGATATTCTACCTCTTTCTTTTTCTGGCTTCTGGACTGACTTTGCTATCTCAGCATCTGGACTCGAACGCTCACAGCGGCCGTACCGAAAAGTGTCCCTTCTGTTCCTATTCCGACAGCAATGCGGGTGCAATCGCTCAGCACCTCGAGAGTGCCTCCTGTCCCATATTTCCCGATATGAACAGGGACATGGTGTACTATCTGGTACGGGCCAGTGACCCCGACAATCGAATCTCGTTCAATTCCATCTTCGGGGACCGAGCGGGCGCGTCTGTTGTCAGGTTCTCCGCCAACGAGACGGCACGGAAGGGCAAGTGGTACGAATGCTACTTCTGCCACGACAAGTTCATATCCCTCAATGGTCTCAATCACCACCTCAACTCGCAAGTTCGTACGTACCATCCTGCCTGTCGCAATATCACTTGGGTGCTACAAGGCAACGGCTGACGGTTGTCGTTTATTCATCCACCCAGACGAAGAGCCTCTGTATACCTGCCCCAACAAGAACTGCAACCCCCAGTTCAAGACGTTGGTTGACCTCATTCAGCATCTGGAGAGCGAGGCGTGCGGAGCGATGAGCCGTGCGAAGGTGGCAAGAGTTCTCAGACAAATTGTCACCGGCAAGGGCCCTCTCCGCTTCTAGGGTTTGGACCATTTGGTGTGCTATGTTGAGGTCTTGGACCACCTGCTCTATTTGCTGGAAGCATTTTGCTTGTATTTTGAGGGGAGGATTGTTTTGATCGTCTATGAGGTTTCTCTACTGTCTACCAAATCTCGTTGGCGGAGATGTGCCATGGGGTCATTGCTATGGAAGCGCGTGTCGATATGTCACAGAACTACCAGCTTCGAGACACTCTGATAGCACAGTGCCACAGAACTTGGAGCATTGGGGGAGATGCCCTCTCACGTTTGCAACTCTACCGAAGCCTGAGGAAGCCTGAGGCAGCCTGAGTGAGGCAGGGAAGTTGATGCCCCAGGCCGTGAAGATGGGCCTTGAACATTCCGGGCCCACTTTTCCCCCTTTTTGATCACAACAATGAAGATGCTGTTGACTCGAGCCGCAAAGCTCCTAGAATACTCCACGCGACAAAAGGTCCCGTCATCTGGAGCATGCAATCCAATTAACTGGAAGAAAAGCAGCTACTCCAACGTTTTACAATTTGACACCATTGAAACCATCAGCATCTCGAGTGGCCCAGAGGAGGGCAGCATTCGACACTCAACGGAAACCATCGCCAGCTCAAGGACCGAGAAAATTGTGGAACATTCGAGGCCCTTTATGTAGGACCTTGAGCTAGTTTGTCTGCAGTTTGCACTTTGTAGAGCAAGTTTTTGTCCTGTGACAACACCTCAGGCAGACCAGCGTGGAATCAGTCAGAATGGACAGGCCCAAGAGCCCAAGATCAAACACCACAGCTACGCCTTCCCTTCCCCTCCGTTTTTCCCATGATTTCTCTCGTTCAAAATGCCATCTTATCGCTATATTCTGAGATGGCGACAATGGCACGTTTTCCTCGATCCCATCGCCATGATCAGCGTCTTGGAGAGATCAACCTCCTCTTTCCAAGCAGGTCCCTTGACGTACGCACTTTAAACAAAACGCGTCTAGCATGCACCCTCAATGCATCGTGACGAAATCCGCTCAAGATCGCAGCGGCCTTCTCATCCCCCCCTATCCGCGCCTCAGGCAGGCCCTAGGGCCAAAGCGCCTCGCGGTGGCCGTCTAGAGCAATAAAGCTTCGCCCCCCTCTTCCCTTTCTCTCTTTCTCTTCTTTCCTGCTCAACCGCGCCATCGTGATCGTCGTGTCTCTCTTTTTGCAGTTGTTTAATTTTTAAAAAAACTGCACTTTTCCGACGCGATGGCCGCGACGACGACGACGACGACCAGCACCACCCCCGCTGCCGCCACCGCTCCTTTCCCGCCGCCGCCGCCAGCCTCCTCCCGTTCCGGCCTGCAGTCTCGCAAGAGCTGCTTCAAGCCTTCCGGACGGGAGGGGCTGCGTGTGCTTGGTGGGGTCTCGTTCTCTTCCGAGGCCCGCTGCTTGGAGACGGGGACCGTGGTTCAGCCACACCCCCGCGACCATGTCCAGTGGGCGGAAGAGACGCGGCTGGAGCGGTTGGTGGCGGTGGGACTCGCCGAGCTCCTCGAGGAGCAAGCCGCGTGGGAGGCCGCGTGGGAGGCCTTCGTCGTCGGGCAACCGGTGCCGATGGTCCTCTGCCCGGCCTACCGCGCCGACCTCCGCGAACGACTAAAGGAGGCCAAGCGCAACAGCGACACGGCGGCGACCGAGGCCGGTTGTCTGGGACGCAAGTCCCGCCACCTCCACCCTGCGCTCTGGCGCCCGTACGGTGGAGAGAGGACCTGAGTTGAGATCCTGGCGTGGTGTGTCCCCCTTCCAGCGTCCCCCCAGCATTAGCGTGTTTTGCTCTTTTTTGCTTTTCTAGCGTTGCATTTGGTTGATTTTCTGTTTTGCTCTTCTCGGTGTTGGAGGGGGGTCACATCCCCGTCGGGGTCCCTGCTCATGGGTCCTCCACCTGTCGGCCTCTGTTCCTTGTCCTCCGGGGCTGGGTACATGCTGGCAGCAAAAAAAAAAAAAAAAAAAAAAGGGAAGTTTACCGTCCTGGCAATCCTCCTCTTCACCTGATCGATTCGTGGATTTCCTGCACTGCCTCTCTGGTGTGCTGGATCTCTTCGTTTCATCAGTGTCGAGCAAGGGACGGTACTCGCCACCAAAAACCAAAAAAAGGCAACCTACCGTTCTGACAACACCCCTCTTCACCTGATCGATGCGTGGACCTCCTGCACTGCCTCTCTGATGTGCTGGATCTCCTCGCTTCATCAGTGTCGAGCAAGGGACGGTACTCGCCACCAAAAAGCAAAAAAAAGGCAACCTACCGTCCTGACAATCCCCCTCTTCACTTGATCGATTCGTGGTTGTCCTGCATTGGTTCTCGGTGCTGGCCTTCCTCGTTTCATCAAGTGTTGAGCAAGGGGCGGTACTCGTCACCAAAAAAACCAAAAAAAAAAAAAAGGCAACCTACCGTCCTGACAATCCCCCTCTTCACCTGATCGATCTGTGGATTTCCTGCACTGCCTCTCTGATGTGCTGGGCTTCCTCATTGATCATCGGTGTCGAGCAAGGGACGGTACTAGCCACCAAAAAAAATGAGAAGGGAGTATCCGTCCTGACAAACCTCCTCCTCACCAAGGCTTCGGGGTGGTCCACACTGATGGCAGTTGGGCTTCCTCGAGCTTGGTGTGGAGCCAGGGACGGTGCTCCCCATTGCCATCGGCTCCTTGTGGGTCGAGGTGAAGGGGAGTCTTCCTGTTTCGCTTCACGTTGTTGTCACCCCAGGTGGCATCTGATGAAAAAACCCAAATTCGCTGTGTATTTTTTTTTTAATTTTTTTTTATAAACGCGAGACTTAAACCAAACCCACACCAGGATAGTCACAATAGCTGTGTACCACACTTCCCGGCATGTTTCCCCCCTCAGTGCGATCATCAACCCCCCGGGGCCCACCGCCCCGTCCAGCTACGCCCGGCCCGCCCTGCCGCCGGCGGCGCCCGGCGCGGGACCAAACCCCTCCTGCCTGGCCACCATCAGGCCGATCTGTTGGAAACGCCGGATGTTAGCTTGCGGTAAAGGGTGGAGCAGGGCATGACAGAGAACGGCAGGTTTGGGTGGCTACTTACGGCGGACTGGCCGGGGGTGTGGGGCCTGAGGGCGGGCACCGGGCCACTCGCCAGGTCGGTCGGGCGGGCGGGCGGTCGGGCGGGGGGGCTGCTGGCTGGGGCGGAGCCACCCCAGCGGGATTGATGGCCCCGGCGGGTGATGTAGAATGAGATTCTGCCATAATAAAGCGTCACCGACTCTGTCAGGTGTTGTTGTTGGTGCTGGCGTGGGAAGAGGGAGTGGGCGAGAAGAGGGAGTGGGCGAGGACGGGAAGTACTTACGTGGCAGACGGCATGTTGAAAAAATATGGTTTTATTTTTTTTTCTGAAGAAAAGAAGAGGTTTCTGAAGAAAAGAAGAGGTTTCTGAAGAAAAGAAGAGATTTCTGAAGAAAAGAAGAGGTTTCTGAAGAAAAGAGAGGAGAAGAGAGAGCAAAGCTGGGGAGGAGGAGATTTAATACTCACCGTCCTCTCATCCCAGGGTTCTCCCACGCCTTGCTGGAAAGCTGCTGGGTGAGCAAGTACCGCTCACCCCTCGGGATTAGTTCTCGCTGGCCTCAAACGGTTGAACTTGCACTTCACGTATTCAACGCAGTCGCTGCGGCCACTTCGTCCACCTCAAAACAGGCAGGAAGGCATCTGACATGGGGCTGGCATTCAGATTGTGGGAGGAAAGTCCCTCAAGCGACCAGACTGTGGAAGGTAGCACCGACAATCACGAAGGAAACAGCAACACAGGTCCCGTGTCACAACAGGTGCCACAACCGGGGCCACAACCGGTGCCCTCGCTCGATGGGTTGCCCGCTTCTTCCGCCTCCAACGGATACAGCCTGCTCGTAAGGGAACACGGAATCGCGTCTCTTTGTTTTGTGATTGACCCAAGCGCCCCACGAGCGGGGAAGGCCGCGCCGTGGGAGGCGACCTTCACTGTCAATTGCGCCGACGTGCCGCGGCTGATGCGTGAGGGCCTCTTCTGGTCGACCGACAACATCGTGCCCGAGGAAGGCTTTGTACGAGCCGCCCATCCCCAGTCAAGAGCTTTAGGATACTCCCATGTCCGTACTCAGATTCTTACCGACAAGCCTGAGTCCCGAGGCGGCCATGGAGGCCTCGAATGGGTCGCATCTTTCGAGGTCGCTGCTACCGCCATCGAAACCCTAACAGGGTTCCGGCCGCAGAATCGCAACTGCGTCGAAAAGCCATGGCCCTTTTCGTTTGCACAATACACTATTTATGCCTTCAGCCCGTTGCCTCAAAATGCACTCCCCGAACATGTCCCCATTCCCTTGTAGCCAGCTGGGCACACGCGTCCATCCGAGTGTTGCTGTGCTTGGAGAGGAGGGTACCTCAACACATCTATAAGCGCAACTCTTCTCTACCTGCACAAGCAAGACAGCCACCCATGCCTAACAATCCAAGATGATACCAAAACCCGTTCCCAAAACGGCATCTACATAGTCATCAGCTCAACCATGGAGTCCACCGACCCAAACGCAGCCCTCAACCCCACGTCAACAGCCCTCTTATACCTCAGCGCAAGCACAATCCCCCCCGCAAGCAGCGGCACACCAACCAATCCCACAAACCCCCTAACCAGCATCTTCCCCTGGTGCTCACTCCTCGCCACGACCTCGGAATACCTCTCATTCCCAAACGACACGCGCGCATACTTGGTCTGCCAGCCCAGCCCCGGCAGGTACTTGCTCAGCGCCTCCTCCAGGAACTTGCGCAGGCGGTAGACAGGCGACAGCACCGACGCGCGCATCTCGACATAGTTCTGCAGGGCGAGGTCGTTGATGGCGTGGGCGTCCGGGACGCGCACGGCCGTGTACTCGGCGAGGGCGCGGGCGCGGGCGGCGGCCGGGTCGGCGTCGGTGCTCAGCTCGTCCATGCGCGCGTGCTTGTCGAGGATGTCGAAGAGGATGCGCACGTCTTCGAGCCCGGAGTTCATCCCCTGCCCGTAGAAGGGCACCATGGCGTGGGCGGCGTCGCCGAGGATGACGGCTGAGGAGGCGTGGTGGTAGGGGGCGCACTTGATGCTGATGAGGGGGAGGTGGGGGTTGCGGTGGAAGGAGGCGATTAGCTCGGCCGGGGGGATGAGGGAGGTCACGCCGGGGAAGTGCTTGTCGAAGAAGGGGGTGATGAGGGCGCCGGTCGAGTCGGACTCGAGGTGTTCGAAGCGCGAGGCGGGCGCGAAGAGGGTGCAGGTGAAGGATCCGTCCTGTGATGGTCAGCGTGTTGCTGCTCGTTAGGAGTGATGTGGAGAACAACGTACATCGCTAGGAATGGCAATGAACATGAATTCCTTGCCGGGCCAAATGTGCAGGTGGTTGGGCGAGATTGCAAACTTGGATTTCAAATCGGCGTCGGGGGCGGTCGTCTTGGGCTGGATTTGGAACTCGCACCACATGGCGTCGACGTACACTTGCTGGTAATCCATGCGTGTGTACTTCATCAGGTGGTACCGGACTGCTGAGTGCGCGCCGTCGGCGCCGATCATGAGGTCGAAGCCCACCTCGGCCTCGCGAGTCTCCTTCCCCTTACCGCTGTCCCGCACCTCAAACCAGGCCTTGTTCTTCCGGAAATCCGCCCCCGTGAGCTTGTGGTTGAAGAAGAAGGTGACATTTGGCATCTCCTCCAGAATATCAAGCAGGCGTCCGTTTAGACCACCGCGGTCGATGGCAAGGATGGACTGTGACGTCAGTTCCCGAGTTCGGAGGGTTTTGATGTTGGGCATACCCGTCCATAGACATCGTAGTCTTGCGATTCCTCGTAGAAGTCACCGTTTGCGCGTTTCCCGTGGATCATGCGGCCGCGCATGGGAATGGTGGCGCCCATGACATGCTCGATGAGCTTTGGTTGGCCGGCATGGCGCATGGCGTTGATGCCGCGCTCCGAGAGGGCCAGGTTGATGGACTTGGTGAAGTTGAGGGGTGTCGTCGAGGGATCCCTCAGATCTGCTGCGGTGTCAATTCCTTCTTCGTTCTTCTTGTCGTTCCACAAGAAGTGTTTGTGCGTGTGGTGGTGACTGCCCGGCGTCCACTCCCGAGACAGACTCAAGCCACCACTCAGAGCCATTCTATGTCATGTTTCGCTGCACCAAAGAGCAGACTCACCACTTCGAAGTTCGTAGATTTCTACATCGTCGCCTCGATTGGCCGCATACAACGCAGCCAGGGAGCCGACGGGGCCAGCCCCAATGACGACGATTTTCTGTTTTCTCGCCATTGTCGAATCTGCACGAGGGAATTGAATGTTTGGGTGAGAAAGAGGGTTGCGTTGGATGTTGAATGAATTCGGCTCGGCACAAGGACTCAACAGTCATTGCAAGGGTCCAGATGCAGTGCCCTGAGTGGGCTGATCCTGGCCTGTCCCCGGTTAGGATCGGACGGCGGGGACAGGCTTCCGGGAATCCCGGCTTGGCCCCGAACCAGAGAGCGAAACCAGCCACGCTGGGCCGGTTTCAGCGCCACAACCCGCCGCATCCAGCATCCAAAAATATTCACGGGTCCCTGCAGCGCTACAGGTCAACCACGATTGTGCCACTCTCCCACAGCTCGTCGGAAAACACCCCTTGCCTCCCCGAAGAGCAACCAACATTCGGTTGATTGCTTCAGGTAGCTCTGCGACAGCACGACGAACGCATCGACATTGTCTGCGCAAAACCCAAGACGACCTCACTCTGCAGCCCCGCCTTCGCTCCGACCCGACCCCTCCCTTGCCGACACCATGGCCGAAGAACCGCCCACCAAGAAGAAGTGCCTCGGGGTCGACTGCGAGAATGACGCCAGCTCCCTGCAGTGCCCGAAGTGCCTCAGCCTAGGCATCAAGGACAGCTTCTTCTGCTCCCAGGACTGCTTCAAGAAGAACTGGGTACGCCGCATCCGCTACCCCTCCCTCCAACCGGACATCTCGAGATGCGGTGTACTGACATGAACTCCGCCAGGCGACGCACAAGAACACGCACAAGCAAGAGAACAGTATTTTGAGCCACTTCATCCCTCCCAAGGCCGTTTCTTACCCAGACCCAGAAACCGGCTACTACAACCCGTTCCCGACCTTCCACTTCACCGGCCCGCTGCGGCCCGTCTACCCCCTCTCCGAGAAGCGCGTGGTGCCCAAGTCGATACCGCACCCCGACTATGCCGAAGACGGCATTCCCAAGTCCGGACGGGCGCTCGTCCGGGCCAACAAGATCACGCAGCTGGACGCCAAGGCGCAGGACGGCATGCGCAAGGTGTGCCGGCTGGCGAGAGAGGTGCTGGACATCGCCGCGGCGGCCCTCCGGCCGGGCATCACGACGGACGAGATCGACGAGATTGTGCACAAGGCTTGCGTGGAGCGGAATGTGGGTGCTCTCATCTACCTGCGCTCGATATGCCATATGCTGACCCCTGGCAGTCCTACCCGTCACCCCTGAACTACAACCACTTCCCCAAGTCGGTATGTACCTCGGTCAACGAGGTCATCTGCCACGGGATACCCGACAAGCGCGTCCTGCTCGACGGCGACATCGTCAACCTCGACGTCACGCTGTACCACGAGGGCTACCACGGCGACCTCAACGAGACGTACTACGTGGGCGACCGGGCCAAGGCGGACCCCGACGCGGTGCGCGTCGTCGAGACGTCGCGCGAGTGCCTCGAGGCGGCCATCAAGCTGGTCAAGCCCGGCACGCTGTTCCGCGAGTTCGGCAACGTGATCGAGGCGCACGCCAAGGCGCGCAACTGCAGCGTCATCCGCACCTACGTCGGCCACGGCATCAACAGCATCTTCCACTGCCCGCCCAACATCCCGCACTACGCCAAGAACAAGGCCGTCGGCGAGTGCAAGCCGGGCATGACCTTTACCATCGAGCCCATGATCGCGCTGGGCAAGTATAGGGACGTGACCTGGCCCGATAACTGGACGAGCACGACCATCGACGGGAAGAAGACGGCGCAGTTTGGTGAGTTGCCCGGGAGATCGGACGACACACAGCCGCTAACGCATCTGCAGAGCACACACTGTTGGTGACGGAGACGGGCGTGGAGATCCTGACTGCCCGCACGGCGGACTCGCCCGGTGGGCCGATTCCCATGCCCGAGGCGGCAACTAACGGGACCAACTAGGGCGGTGTCGTAGAGCCTAGTTCATATATTTACCCTCCAGTATCACCGACGTGGCCAGTCTTGTGATACCCAGCAGCGAATGGCATGACCGTGATTATGACGGTGTTCCCGTTCTCAAAGTCTCGTTGAATGACCTGCGCAGTGGCCATTGGACATGAAGAGATCACTGTTTGCACATATCCAGGGTCCTAGGTGGTTGCATAGATATATGTACCAACTTGCCTTCTTGTAGATTCCAACGCCATGGTGGAGAGACACAGACCCGGATTCCGGCTGTGTCTTTGGGTGTCGATGACGGCAATCCAGCCGATGCTGGACAATCCCCCCACTTTGTTCTTCAGCGAATCATCCCCGCTCGGCACAGCAGGGGGGCCAAAGCTTGGGCTGTCCGGCTGCAACCTTTTTCCAGTGGCAGGATTGAATTACAGAATACAGAATACCTGTATTCTGTATGGATGGTGCAACCGCGATATCGTCAACGGCATCGTCAATGACAGCGACAATGTCAATGATATGGAGAATCCCAAAGATATAATATTTGCCAGTCACATGTATGTTTCAGATTGTCAACAACCTACATCGACCTTCACATTCTCCAGATCCAGTATCAGCGTAGGTATCGAAAAGTGGTAAATTACAGAATACAGAAAGACAAGGCCCACAATGCGAAAAGGGTGCCTGCGGGCGGCGCCCGAAAAACCAGCAGCCGAACCTCCTGCGCCCCACTTCGGCCGCGCCCTCTTGCAGCGCAGCACCCTGGCAGCTTGAGCACCAACCACCGGCTTAAGAACCCTACCTATCCCACCCACCACGTGTGTGCAGCTTCGCCAACGACTTCCGCCTTGCATCAGCACGCTCGCCAAATCCTACCTCCGCTCTCCATCGAGTCTTGACTTTGTTCGAGCCGCCGCTGCGAACAAGTAGATCCGACCGCCCTAGACACGCCCGACGCCCTTTCACGAGCTCGCGAGCACCTCGAGGACAGCCTCATTCCGCGCACCGCGCACCGCAACCAGTACGTCGCTCGCCTCGAGGAATACCGAGAAAATACCACCGGCCAGGGTCTAACAAGCTTCGAGGTCTCCCACACACTCTCACAACAGTCGCCAAAATGTCGGGCGAAGCGTGGTTGTACCTCTTCGCCGTCATTATAAATGCGGTCAACCTCTTCCTCCAAGTCTTCTTCACCATCATGTACAGCGATCTGGAATGGTATGGCATCCCCGACAACCGCAAACCCACATGGGCTGGCATAGCAGGCCGTGGCGGTGGCAGACGAGGCAGACCGGCGACGAGGGATTTGCCAGCTCTGCTACGTCATGGCCACGCTGCTGCCCCTTTCTTCTCTCCGCGCCCCGTGCTGACCGGCTGCCTGCGCACAGCGACTACATCAACCCTATTGACCTCTGCAACCGCCTCAACACGTACATCATCCCTGAAGTCGCCGTCCACGGGTTCCTGACATTCCTGTTCCTTATCAACGGATACTGGGTCCCCTTGATCCTCAACCTGCCTCTGCTCGGATGGAACGCCAAGAAGTAGGTCGATGCGGATCGGAGGAAAAAGTAGGAGACAACGGCGCTGACCGGCTGCAGGATAATCGACAACACGCATCTCCTGGATGCCACCGAGATCTTCCGCAAGCTCAACATCCACAAGAAGGTGAGCCAGCCCCAGAGCGGGTCCGAGATCGGACAAGACGGCGCTAACGGACGACCCCAGGAATCCTTCACCAAGCTCGGCTTCCACCTCGTGCTCTTCTTCTTCTACCTGTACAGCATGATCGTCGCCCTGATTAAGGACGAGGCGCACTAGGCGGCCTCTCGCCCGGCCTTGCTCGCGCACAGGGGTTCTTCGTGAGGCCGCGGCCTCGGCGGAGAAGCGCCGGTCCATAGCGGCGAGCGGGGGATCCAGCGGCGCGGCCGGTCGCGGGCCCGAGTCAATCTCTATAGACAGGTTCTGGGTGGCGTCGGGGGGGCGGTCTGATGTTGATAATGGCGGCATGGGCATGAAATACGACATACAACGATGGAGGACGACGAACACGGCGGGTAATGAAGGGTTCGGGGTTATGCTTGGGATCGTCAGGGGGCTGGCAGGGCTCGGGACTGGACGCGGCGCAACACGTGTGCTGGCGTCGGGATCTGGATACGAGTCTCGCGGGCCTGCGGCCTTGCACAGCCTCGGCTTCGGCATGGACACAGGGCGCGGCGGGGGTTCAGTTTTTGTTTCTGCTGGATGGGCGGAGTCATGGGCCGGATTGTTCGGTGGCGTTGGCTGTGGCGTGGGGGTTTCCTACCTTGGTGTCGATCCCTGGCTGTGGCGGCACATACACCACGGATGTTAGCTTGAGGCGGTTTACAGGAAGACTTGATGTTCGCGAGTTGTGTTGTTCCCGCGGTCTTGAGGATGGATCATCCCAGGCGCTGTATCCTGTACTCCGGCCGTGCGCCTCTGGGGATGTTCCTCGTGTCCTCTGCTGTGTCGAATTAAGGTTTGCCGAGTCCCATCGTGTGAAACATTTGGCTTAGCCAAAGATCAGACCGTCCCGCGTGTTGAAATGGCTGAAGCTTGTTTCTCAAGGTGCATGCATATGGCCCGTGCGCACCCCGGGCCCAGAAGTTCTGCACCCAGGTCCATCTCGAAAGTCGAATCAGGCAGCTTCCCAAATTCCTCCATCAACAACTGAAATCATCAACCTTCAACCTGCTCGCGACACGCCCACACGCTCCCCAGCCAGCATAGCCTAGAGCCAACCCAAAACAAACCATCCACCAACCCAGCCCAACAAAAAACACCGAACCAACCACAAACAACAACCCCCCACCAACCAAAATGCCCGACTTCGGCGACTACCCCCCCAACCTAACCGTCACATCCGCCCTGACCCTCCGCGCCGCCCAAGCCGCCGACCACGCCGTGGTCCCCTACACAGGCAGCGACCTCGCCCGCCCCCGCCTCGGGCCCGCCAACCCCTTCCGCGACACCTCCTCCACCGCCCTCGCCCTCGCCGCCACCACATCCTCGTCATCAACATCCTCATCACTCAAGCGCAAAAATGTCCTGACCGGCACGGCGGAGGAGACGTTCATCTCGGAACATACCTTCCGCGCGAAGCATCGCGCTGTGGAGAGGGAGGATGGGAATGGGGTGGAGAGGTTGACGAATCGGGAGCAGAAGGAGGTTAATAAGCGGTTGAGGAGGGGGAGGGAGGGGAGGGGGGACGCGACGGTTGCTGATGGGGAGGGGAGTTATGTCGGTCCGTGGGCGAGGTATAAGAGGGAGGAGTATGAGGTTTTGGGGGAGGGGGAGGAGTTGCTGAGTGGGGAGGAGTGGGAGGAGGTGGAGGAGGAAGAGGAGGTGGTGGAGAGCGGGACGGTGGTGAGGGCTCCCGAGAGGGCGTTGGAGAAACGGAGGGAGGTGGAGGAGTTGGGGGAGGAGACGACGCAGTTTTTGGGGGCCGAGGAGAGGGATTATTTGGGGAGGGGGTATATGCATGTGCCGCAGGATTTGGACTTTTCGTTGACCAAGGAGGTGGGGAGTGTCACGAATTATATTCCGAAGAAGCTGGTGCATACGTGGCGGCCGCATGTTGGGAAGGCGGTTACGGCGTTGCAGCTTATTCCGCGGTCGAGTCATCTTGGGTTGTCGGGTGCGGCGGACGGGATGGTCAAGATTTGGGATGTGTACCGGGGGAAGGAAGTGTTACGGTCGTTTTCGGGGCACAACAAGGCTATTACGGACTTGTCGTTTCATGGGGAGGCGGGGGCAAAGTTCTTGTCGGGTGGGTTCGACCGGCGCATCAGGTTGTGGGATACCGAGACGGGGCAGTGCGTCAACCGCTTCAACTGCGGCAAGACGCCGCACGTCGTCAAGTTCAACCCCTCGGCGGAGAACGGGCACGAGTTCCTCGCGGGCCTGTCCGACAATCGGATCCTGCAGTACGACAGCCGCGCGGGCACCGAGACGGTGCAGACGTACGACCACCACCTGGGCGCCATCAACACCATCGAGTTCGTCGACGAGGGCCGCCGCTTCATGTCGACGTCGGACGATCGCTCGGTCCGGGTGTGGGAGTACGGCATTCCCGTCGAGATCAAGACTATCAGGTATGTTTGCGCAGGCCGTTGATGTTGCGTGTTCCCCGGCTAATATGTTCTAGCGAGCCCGACATGTTTGCCCTCACCAAATCCGCCCAGCACCCCAGCGGCAAGTATGTGCTCTACCAGTGCAGCGACAACTCCATCGTCGCCTACTCGTGCGCCTCCGACAAGTTCCGGCAGCACCGCAAGAAGGCCTGGCGCGGCCACAACACGGCCGGCAGCGCCATCGGCCTCACCTGCAGTCCGGACGGGCAGTTCGTCGTCTCGGGCGGCACCGAGGGCTCCATCTGCTTCTGGGACTTTAAGACGTGCAAGATGTACAACAAGATCACGGTCGACGCCGCTGGCGGGGCGATCAGCTGCGTCGCGTGGTCGGAGCAGGAGACCAGCAAGGTGTTTACCGCGGGCGCCAAGGGGGAGATCAAACTGTGGGATTAGCGAGACGAAGTGCATTTCATGGCGTCAAGGGTGGTCAGCCAGCGGTTTCTTTGGGTTGGTCGAATGGTGTGCAGCCCCCGACATAGAATGGTCCGCGGTGCGAGGAGCGAGATATCCCTAAAATAGAGCAACGACTCCTTCACACCCCCTACTGCGCAACCCCCTCCGTCTCCCCAATCCGAAAAACATACTTCACCCCACTCGCCTTCCCCTCCTTCAACCTCACCAGCGCACCCTCAATCCCCGCCAACCCCCCCGGCACCACCTCCGTCCGCTGCGGCTTGAACCACCCCTCCTGCAACCCCCTCGCAAAATACCGAAAATACACATACCCAAAATCCCTCCCCCCGTCCTTGTGCACAAACCCAACCCGCGTGATACTCTGCTCCACCGCCTCCGGAACCCCCTCCTTCGGCCCGTCCAGCACGTACGTCACCTTCCCGCCCTCCCCACCACCAGGCAACCGACGAAACACCTCGCCGATATTCTCCACGCTGCCCCCCGACGCCACGGCGTCCAACACGGCCGGCACCCGCCCCTGCAGCGCGTCGGTCAGCGACGAAATGACGTGCTCGTCGCCCTGCCGGTAGTCGATCAGCACGTCCCCTTGGGACGGGTCCAGGAACTGCGCGACATAATCCTGCGCGCGGCCCGCGATGCATAGTAAAGGGTGGATCCCGCTGCGCTTGGCAAGCTGCAACGCATAAACCCCCACCGCCGACGCCGCGCCATAAATCACCAACGGCGCCCCTTCCCCCCCGTCCCCGGCATCCCTCACAGGCCAAGGCTGCGGCAGCCTCAGAAACTGATACAGCCCCAGCGCGGCGGTCATCGCCGCCAGGGGGAGCGCAGCAGCCTCCTCGAAGGTGGTGCTCGCCGGGATGTGGAAGGTCGTGTGCTGCCAGGCCAGGGCGTACTCGGCGTAGCTGCCGTGGGGGGTGCGCATCTCGTGGAAGGCGGCGACGCGGTCGCCGGGGTGGAATTCGAAGACTTTGGAGCCGACGGCCGTGACGATGCCGGCTATGTCGTCGCCTTCGTTTGTGGTGCTGGAGAGGAAGTTTGGGACTTTGGGGGGGGTTAGCTGGCACTCTGAGCGTTTTCTATTTTGGGAGTGGAAATGGTGAGGGTTTGGCGTACGCTTCCAGTCTTTGGGATTGGAGCCTGAGACGATCACTTTGATGAGGACTTGGTCATCGTTGGGAGTGGGGATCGGCGAGTCGACGATTTGGACTTTGGGCCCTGGGAGGTGTTAGTTGAGGTGCTTGAGAGTAACCTGAAACTAGGGGTGTATAAAGAGGGGACGTTGCCTTTGCTGACGAGGGCTTCCTTCATGTTGGCAGTGTTGTTGGCTACAGATTTAATGTCGATCTCGAGGTAGTGACACCTGAATGATCAACTGAGAAGACTGGCGAGGCTTCGAGGTTTTACAGACAGCCAAAAGAGATAATTAAGAATGGCAAATCCGAGGAACGTCCTCGAGATATCATCCCAAAGATGACGCCATCCCCTCCCGTGTCTCCGCACGACAGCACACCGTCCCAGGCTTCTAGACTGTTTGGGACGGATAACCAACAAAGCCCAGCCAACCAGAGGATCCGGACCCCAAAAGCGTCACATTCTCTGTTACCCCGGCTACCGTGTTCCGAGACTCCTCGCGTGAAGAGGGTGTTATCGATGCCACACTATGTGCCCTTTAATTGCCTACATGCATTAGTGCCGGTAGGGGCGACGACCGTCGCATCGTAAAAGGCTCAGAGCGGCTCGGCGGCCAGATCCAGACTCCATGAGTTCCGGCTGAACACTCAGTCAACATTTGGGTGCTGCGGTTCGTTCACATGGCACAAATGGACAACAGTCACGAATAGCACATCAAGTCCCCAGAAAATTGACTTCATTGTACAATATCATACCCTCATCCTAGCTCCTAAAGACGCTAGCAATAACTCCGTTACCCCGACTCCAAGAAGAAGAAACCCCCCTCACCACCGACCCTCAACACATCCCATCATACACCTGAACCTCCGCTTAGTTCTTCGAAACATCCACCCCCGCAAACCCCAACAGCTCATTCCACTTCTCAGCAGTCTGCGCATTGCGGGTGCCAAGCGCAAGAATCTGCGCCTTGGCAGCAAGGCAGGCGTCCTTGGCGGCCTGGTTGGCGGCGCAGATGTTGGTCAGCTCGTCGCAGATGCGGTTGGTGATGATGTTGGGGTTGAGGGCCTCCTGCTGG
>OUNM010982355.1_pt1 | contig 38164 bp, 32 predicted proteins | sample 1769961 | NCBI WGS metagenome assembly OUNM01 (sample SAMEA3914820, study PRJEB12502) | metagenome | biome: forest; material: soil | place: USA | collected 2012-03-12 | depth 0.3 m | reverse complement strand
CCTCGTCCTCCATCTGGCGGGCCTTGTCGAGGACCGGGCCGCGGATGTCGTAGCCGATGTTGGCGAGCTTGCTGGACTTGGCGATCGGCTTCACGGCCGGGGCTTCCTGTGGGCTGTCGGTGGGATGCCGATCATCGCATGGGGAAACCCCGTGCACCGGGCGTCGGGGGCCCCGCCGCGCGCTGCTGCGCCCTGCCCGCTTCGTGGTCGGGCAAGGGTGGCTTCCTATAATTCGGCCATGAAGTTCCAGCCCGACCAGCTAGCCGGCGTCAACGTCATCAACCGCGTGGAGCCCGGCCGGCTCTGGGTGAACGCCACCGAGTGGACGCGCAGCGTGCTCGTGCCCTGGCAGGGCGAGCCCCGCGCCTGGGAGGTGGGCGGCCTGCCCGACCTCACGGCGGCGCGCTTCGACGAGATCCTGGCCTTCGAGCCCGAGGTGGTGATCTTCGGCAGCGGTGCCACCCTCTCGTTCATCCAGCCGGCCTTGTACCGCGGCCTGATCCAGCACCGCATCGGCCTGGAGACGATGGACACGGGCGCCGCCTGCCGTACCTACAACGTGCTGGCCGCCGAGGGCCGGCGCGTGCTGGCGGCCGTGCTGGTGGGCCCCGGGGCCGCGGCTCGGCCATGAGGCGATCGGACGAGACACTTCACCTATAATCACGGGTTGTGCGTGGACACCACGAACGAAAGACCTATGACGCCCGCCCTGAACAAGCCGATCCCCGAATTTGAAGCACTCGCCACCAACGGTGTCAAGTTCACGCCGCACGCTTTCCATGGTCGCGCCGTGGTGCTGTATTTCTACCCCAAGGACCACACGCCCGGTTGCACGACCGAGGCGATGCAGTTCCGCGACCAGCATGCCGAGTTCGTGAAGGCCGGCGCCGTCGTGTTCGGCGTGTCGCGCGACAACATGGCGTCGCACGACAAGTTCAAGCAGAACCTCGAGCTGCCCTACGAGCTCGTGGCCGACACGGAAGAGAAGCTCTGCCACATGTTCGGCGTGGTCAAGAACAAGATCATGTACGGCAAGAAGGTCAAGGGCATCGAGCGCAGCACGTTCCTGATCGACGCGCAGGGCGTGCTGGTGGCCGAGTGGCGCGGCATCAAGGTGGCCGGGCACGTCGACGAGGTGCTGAAGGCCGTGCGGGCGCTGAAGAAGGCGGCCTGAGGCCTTCGCCCCCCGCCGCATGAAAAAACCCGCCGCTGGCGGGTTTTTTGTCGCCTGCGCGGCGCCCTACTTCGGGGCCGAGGCGGCGCTGGCCGCCGCGGTGGCCGTGGGCGCCACGATGCGCACCGGCACGTTCAGGTTGCAGACGTCGATCGCACCGGCGCGGTGCACGTACCAGGCGTCCTTGCGGTTGCGGCGCGATTCCACGATCTCGGCCCAGGCCGGGCTCTCGGTGCGCAGCACCTGCACGGCGGGTCGCTCGTCGGCCGGCAGGTCGGCCAGGCGCTGCACCTTCTGGATCTTAACGTACTGCTCGGGCTTGTCGTAGAAGCCCATGTTCGGGCCGCCGCGCGGCAGCGACGACAGCAGCTCCATGCCCTGCAGCACGCGGCCCACGGCCGTGATGTTCAGGTCGAGCGCGCGCGGGGACTGGCCGATGACCACGTACAGCTCGGCGCCGCTGCCGCTGTCCACCGTGTCGCCCCGGCCGGCGCCGACGGTGCCGTAGCAGTGTGCGATCCAGGCCTGGTGGTGCGCCGGGTCGGCCGCCACGGGGAAGCCGTCGACGAAGCCCGTGACCGGCGCCCACACGTCGTGGTCCTTCAGCTTCGCGATCGCGAGGTTCCTGTCGTCGATGGAGAACTCGGGCGCCAGCGCCGGCTTGGCCGCGCCCAGGCCGCGGGCCTTGGGGCTGTCGGCGTCGGGGTCGCCCCACTGGGTGACGAAGTTGTCCTGCACCCGCACGACGGCCAGGCCGTCGAAGTAGTGCTGCGACACCAGCGTGCCGATGTTGGCCGCATGCTTCGGTGCGAAGCGCGGGGCCAGCTCGAGCCACACCTGGCCGGTGGGCAGCGTCATGCGCAGCACGTGCGCCGGGTCGGTGGTGCGCCAGGCGGAGGCGGGGGCGTCCTTGAGGATGTCGGCGGTGCTGCGGGTGGCGGCGGCGGTTGCCGCGGAGGCCGGCATGGCGGGCCCGGAGGCCGGCTTGGCGACCACCGTCGGCTTCAGGGGGACGGAGGCGGCCGCCAGAGGCTTGCCGGCGGAGGCGGCCGCCAGGGGCGTGGCGCCGGCCGGGGCCGAAGCCGTGGCCGCCAGCGCGGCGCCGGTGGCTGTGGTGGCCAGGACGGCGGCCAGCAGGCCCCGTGCGGAGGTGGGATTCAAGGCGTCGATCTCCTGCGGGCAAAGCGCCCGGACGCGCGGAGCGTAGCGGAGTTGGATGGACGCGCGGCTCATGGATTGCGCGCAGTCAGTGTCAGGCGCGCGACGGTTCAGGCGCGGGCCGCCAGTGCCGCGTCGATCTCGGCCAGCGCCTGCGCCCGCTCGGCCCCCGCCAGCACGCGACGCGGGCCGCGCACGCGCTCGTGCCCCCAGCCCGCCTGCTGCTGCGCGAGCTTGATCAGCTGCACGAACTTGGGCACCGTGTCCATGCGCAGCAGCGGCAGGAACCAGCGATACAGCGCGTCGGCCTCCCGGGCCGCGCCCGTGTCGCCCTGCCGAGCGGCCCGCTGCGCCAGGTCGAACAGGCGCACGGACTCCTGCGGCAGGGCATTCACCAGCCCCGCCACCCAGCCCACGGCGCCCGCGGCCAGGCCCTCGACGATCAGGTCGTCCACGCCCACCAGCAGGGCCAGCCGCTCGCCCACCAGGTGGCGGATGGCGGCGATGCGGCGAACGTCAGCGCTGCTCTCCTTCACCGCCTGCACGTTGGCATGCGCCGCGGCCAGCTCGGCGATGTGCTGCGGCAGGAAGTCGGTGCGGTACGCGATGGGGTTGTTGTAGAGCATGCACGGCAGGGCCGTGGCCGTGATCACGGCTTCCACGTGGGCGCGCATCTCCGGCCAGTCCGTCGAGTAGACGTAGGGCGGCAGCACCATCAGGCCTGCGCAACCCACCTCGGCGGCGGCACGCGCCAGCGCGACGGCCTCGTCCGTCGACAGCGCGGCGATGCCCGCGATCACCGGACCCCGCGGGCCGATGGCCGCCACGAGCGTCTCCAGGATCTGCCGCTTCTCGGCGAAGGACAGGGTGGCGCTCTCGCCGAGCGAACCCAGCGCGACGACGCCCCGGCAGCCGGCGTCCAGCGTCCACGCGGCGTGGCGCGCCAGGAAGGCCGTGTCCACCTGGCCCTCCGCGTCGAAGGGCGTGGTGAGGGCCGGCAGCACGCCGTGCCAGAGGGATGAGGTGGAGGGGTTGGCGGGGGTGGTCATGTCAGGATCTCCGGAGGGGTGGGAGGGATGGGTGGGGGGGTATCGGACGGCTCGGGGGGCAGCAAGGCCAGCAGATGGGAGAGCGGCAGGGGCGACAGCGGGGGGCGTGGCCGCGGCGGCGTGGCATCCGGCGGGCTCGCCAACGCGGGCACCAGCCGACGCAGCGCGTCCTGGCACAGCCGGCCCTGGCAGTGGCCCATGCCGCAACGCGTCGCCAGCTTGGCCGCGCGCAGGTCGTCCGCATCGCGCAGCGCCTGCCAGGCCACGTCCTCGCAGCGGCAGATGCAGGTGTCGTCGGGTAGATCGCGCGCGAGGGCGCGGCCGTCGGGGGCGGGGAAGGTGCGGGCCACCTGGTCGGCGAACCTGGCGTGGGATGTGGGCGCCGGGGCGAGGCTGGCGTCGTGTGGCGCCCCGGCGGCAAGCCCACCGGACAACGCCGCCGCCGCGCAGCGCCCCGCGACCGCGCCCTGCGCCAGCGCCGAATCCCGGCCGGCGATGCCCGTGGCCTCGCCCGCCGCGAACACGCCGTCGACGCCCGTGCGCTGCCGCGCGCCCACGCGGACGGCCCGGTCACCGCGCACGTCGACCAGCGCGCAGCCCAGGCTCTCGGCCAGGTCCACCTGCGGCACCAGCCCCCACCCCACGGCCAGCGCGTCGCAGTCGAGCGTGCGCGTGCGGCCGTCCGCGTGCGCCAGCGTCACGCGCGCGAGGCCGCCGTCGTCGCCAGGCTCGGCGCGCTGCACGTGCCAGCCCTGGGTCAGGCGCACGCCCTGGCCGCGGGTGGCCCACAGCAGGCGGGCGGCGGTCGCCCCTTGACGGGGATGGCCCAGCAGCGACCCCGCGAATCGCGCGACGGCCGCGCGCGGCGCGGCCTCCGCCACTTCCAGGACGCGGGCGCCGGCGCCGCGCAGCGTGGCGGCGGCGGCCATCAGCAGCGGCCCGGTGCCGGCCACCACCACGCGCCGACCCGCCACGGGCCAGCCGCCCTTGGCCAGCGCCTGCAGGCCGCCGGCGCCGAACACGCCGGGCAGCGTCCAGCCCGGGAACGGCAGCAGGCGTTCGCGTGCGCCGCCGGCCAGCACCAGCTGGCGCCAGCGCAGCACCGTGGCATGGCGGCCGTGGTCCAGCAGCAGCTGGCGCCCGGGCAGCGCGAGCGCGACGCGCGTGCCCGACAGCATCACGACCCCGTGCGATGCGAGCGCGGCCAGGCGCGCGTGCACCGCGCCGACCGGCACCGGGCCGGTTGCGCGCCACACCTGCCCGCCGGGCAGCGGCGCGGCGTCGATGACCGCGATGCGGCTGCCGGGCGCGGCCCGCGCCGCCGCCTCGGCCGCCGCCAGGCCGGCCGGGCCCGCGCCCACGATGGCGATGTCGACGTCCTGCTCCACCGGGGCATCGACAGGGACGGAATCGCCGCCGCGGGGTGGCGCATTCACGTCGGGTCGCCGTGCGGCGCGATCGGTCTCGATGCGCATGCCCGCCTCGCAGGCCACGAGGCAGCCCAGGCGATGCGGGGCGCCGTCGACGGTGACGCGGCATTCGCCGCACACGCCCATGCCGCAGAAGGCCTGTCGCCAGCTGCCGCCCACGGCGCGGCGCGTGCCGGGTGCGGGTGCGGGTGCGGGTGCGGGCGCGGGCGGAGCCTGGGCCGCGGGCGCGGCGTGGTCTCCCGGCATGTCCCGGCCCGCTGACTCACCCGGGGCCCCTGTCGTGCTTTCCAGCCGCGCGCGCTCGCAGGCCGCGGCCACCAGCGTGCCCGCGGGCACGTCCACCGCGCGGCCGTCGACCTGCACGCGGAGCCAGCCGTGCGGCAGGTCGGGCCGCCGGCCCGGTGGCGTGATGCCGAGCCCGCTCACGCGACGACCCGCGCGAAACGGTCCGGGGCGTAGGGCGACGGATCGATGTGGGGGGTGCGCCCCAGCAGCAGGTCCAGCCACAGGCGCGCCGTGCCGGCGGCCGTGGTGAGGCCCAGGCCCTCGTGGCCCGCCGCGATCCAGGGGCCGTCCACGTCGGCCTCGTCGCCCGCGGGATCGGCGGCCACGCGCCCGATCAGCGGCCGGCCATCCGGCGTGGCGGGCCGGAAGCCGGCCCACGCCCGCAGCAGCACGCGCGTGCCCAGCGCCGGCACGAAGCGTTGCCCGCGCCGCACCAGCCGCGCCAGCAGCCGCGCGTCCACGTCGGGCGATTCCACGCCGTACTGCCGCGTGGAGCCCAGCAGCAGCTGGCCGGTGTCGCGCGGCTGCAGGTTGAAGGCGACCGATTCGGCGGCGTCGCCGTGGGCGCTGTCGATGTAGCCCAGTTCCACCACGGCGTGCCGCAGCGCCATCGGGTGTCGGTCGGTGATGGCCAGCAGCCCCTTGCGCGGGCGGATGGGCACCGCGGCGCCGGGCAGCAGGTGCGGCGAGCCCACGCCCGCCGCCACCAGCACCGCGCCCGCGTCCACGCGGCGGCCGTCCGCCAGCACCACGGCGCGGGGCAGCACCTTGGCCACCGGCGTGCTGGTGGCTACCACGCCGCCGCACGCGCGGACGTCGCGCGCCAGCGCCAGCGCGAGGCCCGGACCGTAGATCACCTCGTCGCGAGGCACGTGCAGCGCGCCCACCAGGTCGTGCGCCAGCGAGGGTTCGGCGGCGCGCAGCGCCGCGGCGTCCAGCCAGTTCGCGGGCCAGTCCGCGGCCCGCAGGCGGGCGGCCTTGGCCCGCGCGGCGGCGGCCTGCCCCTCGGTCTCGGCCAGCCAGAGCGTGCCCACGGGCGCCCTGCCCTGCGCGGCGTCCGCGGTGGTGGCCTGCGCCCGCACGGCTTCCGGCCAATCGTCGCGCACGCGCATCGACAGGCGCGAGAGCGCGAGCTCGGCCGGGTCCTCGTCGATCACCACCAGGTGGCCCATGCCGGCCGCGGTGGCGCCGCCGCCGATGCCACCGGCGTCGAACACCGCCACGCGCAGGCCGGCGGCCGCGGCGGCCTGCGCGCAGGCGCAGCCGACGATGCCGGCCCCGACGATCGCGACGTCCGGCGCGGGCGCGGCGGCCATCAGGCGATCCCGTCCCGGAACGGGTCGTCCGCGTCGCGCAGCAGGCGCGACTCGGCCGTGATCCACGCCCGGCCGGTGACGACCGGCCGGACGCGACCGTCCGCGAGCGGCGTCCAGTGGCCCTCGAAGCGACTGCCGATCACGCTCTCCTGCACCCAGGTCTCGTGCGCCGGCCACGCCCCGTCGGCGGCCAGGCAGGCCAGCTTGGCGCTGGTGCCCGTGCCGCAGGGCGATCGGTCGTAGGCCTTGCCCGGGCACAGCACGAAATTGCGTGCATGGGCGCCCGTGGCGGGCGCCGAATCCACCAGTTCCACGTGGTCGATGTGCCCTCCGTCGGCGCCGGTGACGCCCTGCGCCTCCAGCGCCTGCCGGATCCGCCAAGTAAGCGCGGTGAGCGCGTCCACGTGGGCGAGCGCGATCTCCGGCGCGCCACCGGGCACGTCCGCGCGGTCCACCAGGAAGAACCAGTTGCCGCCCCAGGCCACGTCACCGGCCACCCCCCCCAGGCCGGGCACGTCCACCACCACGCCGGCCGCGTGGCGCCACGACGGCACGTTGGCCACACTGACGCGGCCATCGCCGTGCAGCTCGGTGTCGACGATACCCACCGGGGTATCGATGGCGTGGCGGCCCGGGCCGATGCGCCCCAGGTGCTGCAACGTGCGCACCAGGCCGATCGTGCCGTGGCCGCACATGCCGATCACGCCGACGTTGTTGAAGAAGATGACGCCGGCCACCGCGTGGGGGGTGGTGGGTGGCAGCAGCAGCGCGCCCACGATGACGTCCGAGCCGCGCGGCTCCAGGATCACGGCCCGGCGGAACGCGTCGTGGCGGGCCACGAAGTCGGCACGCTGCTCGGCCAGCGTGGCCCCCGCCAGCGCGGGCCCGCCGCGCACCACCACGCGCGTGGGCTCGCCGGCGGTGTGGGAATCGATGACGTCGATGAAGTCCATGGCGGACGATTCTGCGCCGGACGCGCGGCCGCGGCTTGATCGCCGTGGCCGCCCGCGATGACGATTTCGGCACAATCCGGACGATGGACCCCAGCGCGCTCGCCACGCTCCTCGCCACCCGGCCCGACGGGGGCGACCCGCCCTTCACCCTGGTCCAGCGCCTGCTGAACACGCTGCCCGACGTCGCGTTCTTCGCCAAGGACGCGCAGGGCCGCTACACCCACGCCAACCGCACGCTGCTGGACCGCCTGCGCGTGCCCGAGCTGGCCGGGCTGCGCGGTCGCCGCGCCGACGAGGTGTTCCCGGCCCCGCTGGGCGCCCGCTTCGCCGCGCAGGACGACGCGGTGCTGCAGGGCGGCGCCGACATCGCCGGCCAGCTGGAGCTGCACCTGTACCCGAACCGGGCGCCGGGCTGGTGCCTCACCTGGAAGTTCGCCTGGCACGCCGCGCGGGACGGCCGGCGCGTGGTGCGTGGCCTGGTGGGCCTCAGCCGGGACCTGGCCAGCCCGGCCTCACGCCCGCTGGGGGACGCGCACGCGCGGGTGGCGCACGTGGTGGAGCGCATGCGCCGCGACTACGCCGAGCCGCTGGAGATCCGCGCGCTGGCCGCCGAGGCGGGGTTGTCGATCGCGCAACTGGAGCGCCACTTCGCGCACCTCTACGGCCGCGGCCCGCGCCAGTGGCTGGCGCAGGTGCGGCTGGAGGCCGCGCTGGCCCTGCTGGCGGGGCCGGCGTCGGTGGCCGACGTGGCGCACGCCTGCGGCTACACCGACCACAGCGCGTTCACGCGCCAGTTCCGGCGCACGACCGGCCTGTCGCCGCGCGAATGGCGCGACGCGCAGGCCGGCTGAGGCTCACCCCAGCAGCACGTTCACGATCGCGTTGCCGATGCCCATCAGCGCGGCGCCCGAGATCAGGCCGGCGCAGATCGGCTCGCAGCCTTCCACCCAGATGGCGTGGCCGCGGGTGCCCGGCGCCTTGTGCTTCAGGCTCATGATCCAGAAGATCATCGCGCCCACCCACATCGCGAAGGTGGACTCGGGCGGCAGCACCACGCCCAGGCCGATGGACACGGCCGACAGCGGGAAGCGGCCGCGCGAGGCGATGCGGCCGCCCTCGATCAGCACCGCCGCCACGGCCGCGACGATCACCGTGACGATGGCCGACATGGGCAGCCCGTGGAAGCCGTGGGCGATGATCTCGGCCACGCCCTTCCACTGGATGACGGCGGGGAACGCGAACTTGTCGGAGATCATCGTGCTGACCGAGCGCACGCCGTTGGCATCGGGGCGCAGGAACAGCAGGAAGTACAGCGGCACCGACGCCAGCGCGCCGCTCACCAGCCCGATGACGTGGCCGATCGCCTGGTGGCGCGGCTTGCCGCCCAGCATGTAGCCGGGCTTGATGTCGGACAGCAGGTTGGCGGCGTTGGCCGAGATCTCGCTGGTCATGCCGGCGGGCAGCAGGTTGCTGGCCGGGTTGGTGCGGTCGATCGCGCCCATCGTGAACTGCGTGATCTTGGACAGAGAGCCCGTGGGCGTCCACGACGTCAGCGCCATCGAGTTGGTGCAGATCACCGTCAGCACGAAGATCAGCGGCAGCGAGACGAACGACAGCAGCAGCGGCACGCCGAAGAACTCGTGCGTGATGTACGCGCCGATCACGCTGAACACCGGCACGCCGACGTACGACACCCACAGCGGCACCTCGATGTGCTTGAGCACGTCGGTGCCCGCGGCGGCGGCCTGCCCCTTGTTGCGGCCCATCACCGACTTGAACGCGTTGGTGAACAGGTCCGGCTTGGCCAGCAGGCCCACCAGGGAGCCCACCACCATCATCGTGACGCCCCACCACATCGACCACTGGTTGACGATCTCGGCGCGCGAGATCGGCACCACCTTGCCGCTGGCCAGCACGCGCGGCACGATGTCGCCGTGCTCGATCATGATGGGCGCCAGGATGACGAAGTTGACGAACGCGCCGATCAGGCAGCTGGTGGCCACGGCGATGCCCATCAGGCCGCCCACGCCCAGCATCGACAGGTCCAGCGTCAGGCGCAGGCCCAGCGCACGGATGTCGGTGCCCAGGATGGAGGGCGTGGCCCAGTGGTTCTTCGCCGCGGCTTCATAGAAGTACGTGTCGATGCGGTCCTCGATGTTCCACGTCTCCTTCAGGCTGGTCCACTTGTCCAGCATCAGGATCTTGAACTCGAGCAGGCGCATCCAGCCGTCGCCCGTGACGAAGGACCACAGCGCGGTGATGCCCGTGGTGATCACCAGCAGCTTGGTCTTGAACAGGCCCGCGGCCGCGTTGCCCGTGTACAGCGAGTCCAGCACCACGCCGCAGGCGCGGCCTTCCGGGAAGGGCAACTGGTCCTCGTTGATGAAGCGGCGCTTCATCGGGAAGGCGATGAGCACGCCCAGCGTGCCGATCACCACCATCCACACCACCATCTGCCAGCCCGGCACGATGCGGTCGGTCATCAGCATGTAGGCGCCGAAGCTGGAGATCAGCGGCCCGATCACGTAGCCCGCCGACGTGGCGATGGACTGGGTGCAGTTGTTCTCGAGGATCGTGAAGTCGCTGGCCAGCCCGGCGCTGTGCAGCGCACGGTAGATGCCGAACGACAGCAGCACGGACGTGAGGCCGACGCCGATCGAGATGCCCGTCTTGGCCGCGATGTACAGGGCCGTGGCGGCCAGGATGGCGCCCAGGATGAAGCCGGTGAGGCCCGAGCGCAGCGTCAGCTGGGGCATGTCCCCGCGGAACACGTTCTGGAGCCACCACGTGTCCTTCTGGGCACGCGTCCAGGTGCGGGTCTGTTCGTCGGTGAGTTGCTGCAGGGCCATGGTCTGGTCTTGTCGTTTCAGGAAAGGGCGCGGACGGTGGTCCGCGCGCGGATTCTCCCAGGCCCGCCCCGGGGCCCCTGTCCGGGTTCACCCTCGCGGGGAATGCCCGTTCCGTGACGTTCGCCGCTCGCGCGGCGGGCGCGTTCCCGATAATCCGGCCCTCAGCCCGGAGACCCTCGACATGACCACCCCCGCGATGTTCGCCCCCGCCGTCTACCGCGCCCGCCGCGCGGCCCTGGTGGCCCGCCTGCGCGCCGACGGCGCCACCGGCCTCGTGCTGCTGCCCGGCAACGTGGACAGCCCGATGAACTACCACGACAACGCCTACGACTTCCGCCAGGACTCGAGCTTCCTGTACTACGTGGGCCTGGCCCTGCCGGGGCTGGCCGTGATCATCGACCTGGACGCGGGCCCCGACTCGGCCACGCTGCACGGCGACGACGTGTCGATCGACGACATCGTCTGGACCGGGCCGCTGCCCAGCATCGCCGAGCGCGCCGCGCTGGCCGGCCTCGCGCGCCACGCCGGCGCGCAGCGCGTGGGCGCGGACGTCGCGGCCGCGCGCGCCGCGGGCCGCACGGTGCACGTGCTGCCGCCCTATCGCGGCGAGACACGCCTGCAGCTGGCCGCCTGGCTGGGCTTGACGGCGGCCGCGGTGGCCGAGCACGTGAGCCCGGCGCTGGTGCGCGCCGTGATCGACCAGCGCGCCGTGAAGGCGGCCGAGGAGATCGCCGAGATCGAGGACGCGCTGCACGTCACGCACGACCTGCACGTGCTGGCGATGCGTCGCGCGCGCCCGGGCGTGGTCGAGCAGGAGGTGGTGGGCGCGATGGAGGGCCTGGCGCTGGCGCGTGGCCGGCGCCTGGCCTACCCGTCCATCTTCACCAGCCGCGGCGAGATCCTGCACAACCACGACCACTCCGTGCGGCTGAAGGGCGGCGAGCTGATCGTCAACGACACGGGCGCCAACTCGCCCACCGGCTACGCGTCGGACATCACGCGCACGCTGTGCGTCGGCGGCCGCTTCACCGGCCTGCAGGCCGACCTCTACGACCTGGTGCTGGCCGCGCAGACGGCCGCCATCGCGGCGGTCAAGCCCGGCGTGCCCTACAAGGACATCCACGAGCTGGCCTGCCGCACGATGGTGGCGGGGCTGGTGGACCTGGGTTTCATGACCGGCGACCCGCAGGCGGCCGTGGACGCCGGCGCGCACGCGATCTTCTTCCAGTGCGGCACAGGCCACATGATGGGCCTGGACGTCCACGACATGGAGGGGCTGGGCGAGGCCGGCGTCGGATACGGGGAGGGGTATGAGCGCAGCCCGCTCTTCGGCCACAAGTCGCTGCGCCTGGCGCGGCCGCTGCGCGAGGGCTTCGTCGTGACGATCGAGCCCGGCATCTACATCAATCGCTGGCTCTCCGAGCGCTGGCAGGCGGAAGGGCGCCACCGGCAGTTCATCGACTACGCGATGTTCGAGAAGCACCAGGACTTCGGGGGCATCCGGATCGAGGACGACATCCTGGTCACCGCGGACGGCGGGCGCGAGCTGGGGCCGTACATCCCGCGCGAGCGGCGCGCGGTGGAGGCGCTCTGCGCCGAGTGACCGGCGCGGCCATCGCCCCGCCGCACCCCTTCGCCGCATCGTCGTCGCGGATGTGTATGATGGTCCGCATGCCCGTGTGTTTCCCGCGCACTCCCCGACAAGCCGCACCAGCCATGCCTGTGCGGCTTTTTTGTTTCCCCACCCTGCGCTGCCCAAGCTGACTCGATGCCACTGCCGAAGCCTCCCGCCTCCCGTGCCGCGCTGCTGAGCGCCTCCGACTACGATTCCCAGCCCGCGCCCAAGGTGCGCAAACCGGCCCGCCCCGCGCCCCGCGCGGGCGCCACGGCCGAGGTGCTGGCCCTGCATGGCGACCGGGGCGGCGCGCCGCAGAAGATCCCGGCCGACCGCACGCCCCCGTTGGTGGCCGTGGGCGTCACCGCCACGCCGTCGCTGTCGGCCGCGCCGGTCATCGCGCGCGCGCCCGCGCCCACGCCGGCGCCCGTCTCGCGCACCCGCGGAGCCACGCCCGTCACGCCGGCCACGTCCACCACGCCCGCACCCACGGCGCGCAAGCGCCGCGGCAAGTCGGACGGCCCGCCCAAGCTGTTCGTGCTGGACACCAACGTGCTGATGCACGACCCGATGTGCCTGTTCCGCTTCGAGGAGCACGACGTCTACCTCCCCATGATCACGCTGGAGGAGCTGGACAACCACAAGAAGGGCATGACCGAGGTGGCGCGCAACGCCCGCCAGGTGTCGCGCGACCTGGACGCGCTGGCCACCGACGGCGCGCTCGACGCCAAGGCCGGCATCCCGCTGGCCAAGACCGGCCACCGCGAGGCCGGCGGCAAGCTGTTCTTCCAGACGCTGTCGATGGACGTCAAGCTGCCGGAAGGGCTGCCGCAGGGCAAGGCCGACAACCAGATCCTGGGCGTGGTGCAGGCGCTGCGCGACCAGCATGGCGACAAGCGCCCGGTGGTGCTGGTGTCCAAGGACATCAACATGCGCGTGAAGGCGCGCGCCCTGGGCCTGGCGGCCGAGGACTACTTCAACGACAAGGTGCTGGACGACGCCGACCTGCTCTACACCGGCGTGCTGGCATTGCCTGCCGACTTCTGGGAGCGCCACGGCAAGACGATGGAGAGCTGGAACCAGGGCGGCCACACGTTCTACCGCATCGGCGGACCGCTGGTGCCGTCGCTGCTGATCAACCAGTTCGTCTACCTCGAGACGCCGGGCGCCGCGCCGCTCTATGCGCGCGTCACCGAGATCTCCGGCAAGACCGCGGTGCTGAAGACGCTGCGCGATTTCACGCACGGCAAGAATGCCGTGTGGGGCGTCACCGCGCGCAACCGCGAGCAGAACTTCGCGCTCAACCTGCTGATGGACCCCGAGGTGGACTTCATCACGCTCACCGGCACCGCGGGCACCGGCAAGACGCTGATGACGCTGGCCGCGGGCCTGGCCCAGGTGATGGACGACCGCCGCTACAGCGAGATCATCGTCACGCGGGTGACCGTGCCCGTGGGCGAGGACATCGGCTTCCTGCCCGGCACCGAGGAGGAGAAGATGGGCCCGTGGATGGGCGCCCTCGACGACAACCTCGAGGTGCTCACGCGCGGCGACGGCGGCTCGGGCGAATGGGGTCGCGCCGCCACGCAGGACCTGGTGCGCAGCAAGATCCGCATCAAGAGCCTGAACTTCATGCGCGGCCGCACGTTCCTGAACAAGCTGGTGATCATCGACGAGGCGCAGAACCTGACGCCCAAGCAGATGAAGACGCTGATCACGCGCGCGGGCCCGGGCACCAAGATCATCTGCCTGGGCAACATCGCGCAGATCGACACGCCCTACCTCACGGAAGGTAGCTCGGGGCTGACGTACGCCGTGGACCGCTTCAAGGGCTGGCCGCACGGGGGGCACGTCACGCTGGCGCGCGGCGAGCGGTCGCGGTTGGCCGATTTCGCGTCGGACGCCTTGTGACGGAAGGGGGGTCAGGCCTGAGGCCTGACCCCTCCCTCCACTACTTCGCCATGTAGTCGAAGAACGGCTTCGAGCTGACGTCACGGCCCAGGAAGTCGTGCACCAGCTCGTTGGCCGGCTTCTCGCCGCCAGGCGCCAGCACGGTGCGGCGATACCGGTCGCCCACCACCGGCGACAGCTTGTCCGCCGCGAACGCCGTGCGCAGGTCCATCGCCACCACCAGGCTCCACAGGTAGCCGTAGTAGCCGGACGCGTACCCGCCGCCCGCGATGTGCGCGAAGCCCGCCGGGAACAGCGTGCCGGGCACGTAGCCCAGCGGCGTGGCGCCTTCCATCTTCGCCCAGGTCGACATCGGGTCGACCGCCTCCGCGCCGTGCACGGCCAGGTCGTAGGTGGCGTACAGGTGCTGGCGCGCGAAGCGCAGGCCCTTGCCGTAGTCCCGCGCGGCGCGCGCCTTGTCCAGCAGGTCGGCGGGCACGGCCTTGCAGGACGGGCACACCTCCTTGAACACGGCCAGCACCTTCGGGTCGTACACCCAGTCCTCCAGCATCTGCGACGGTGCCTCGACGAAATCGCGCTGGATGCCGGCGCCGCCGGACGACCAGTGCATCTTGCCCAGGTCCGCGTGCAGCGAGTGGCCGAACTCGTGCAGCAGCGTCTCCAGCTCCGACAGCGTCAGGCCGTTGCGGTCGAAGTTCACCACCAGCGCCGCCTGCGGCAGGCGGTGGCGCGGGGCGGCCGAGCTGATCAGGCCCCAGCAGGCGGCGTGCGTGTACTTGCCGTCGCGCGGGAACAGGTCCACGTACAGGCTGGAGATCGGCTGGTGGGTCTTGTTGTCGATCACCGCGTAGGCCTGCACGTCGGGATGCCAGAAGGTGCCCGGCACGCGCTCGTAGTGGATGTCGAACATCTTCTCGGCCACGCGCATCACGAACTTCAGGCTCTCCTGCGGCGGGAAGTACGCGCGGAACGCCTCGGCGTCGAAGGTGTATTTCTCCTTCTTCACGATCTCGGTGTAGTACAGCTGGTCCCAGCGCGGCATCGTCGTCTTGTCCAGCGGCGTGCCTTCCAGCCGCGCCTTGGCGGTGCGCAGCTCGTCCACGTCCTTCGTCTCGCCCACGCGCACCGCGGCCTGCACGTCGTCCAGGAACTTGTTGGCGCGCGCCGTGCTGCCCACCATCCGGCGGCGCAGCACGAAGTCGTCGTAGCTGTTGAACCCGAACAGCTTCGCGTAGTCGCGGCGCAGCTGCGCCAGCTCGGCGATCACCTTCAGGTTGGCCTCGGTGCCCTCGTTGGTCTTGGCGCGCCAGATGCGCTCGCGCACGGCAGCGCTCTGCGCGTAGGTCAGCACCGGGTAGTACACGGGGTACTCCACGCCCAGCAGCACCTTGCCGTCGGCGTCGCGCTTCGCGTCCTTCCACACGCCTTCGGGCACGCCCTTCAGTTCGTCCACCGTGTAGGCCACCTGCACGTGCGCATCGCGGATCGTGCGGGCGAACTGCTGGCCGAGCTCGGTGATGCGGTCCGACAGGGCCTTGGCCTTCGGCCGGTCCGCCGCCGGCAGCGACACGCCCGAATCCTCGAAGCCCTCCAGGGCCACCTGCACCACGTGCTGCGCGATCGGGTCCTTCAGGTGGGTGTGGACGCCGCCCTGGTACACGCGCTCGTTCAGGCCCAGCGTGGACTGGAAGTCCTGCCAACGCAGCTCGCAGGCCTCCGCGGCGCTGCGGATCGCCTTGTCGGGGTGCACGTGCTGCATGAAGATCAGCGCGGCCGACGTGTCCTCCGTCCAGTCGGTCAGGTCGTCCCAGGCGGACAGCCACGGCAGGCCGGGGGAAGTCTTCTCGAGCTTGGCGACGCGCGCCTGCGCGCCCGCCAGGCCGGCATCGCAGGCGGTCTTCACGGCGTCGGCGTTGGCGAACACGGGCAGCGGCGTGCCGGGCAGGCGCATGGCCCTGGGCGCGGGGGACGCCGCGGTTGCCGAGGGTGCCGAGGTTGCCGTGTTGATGGCCGGCGCGGCGGGCGCGGCGGCCTGCGCGCTGGCGGCCAGCGACAGGGCGGCGGCCAGCGCGGTCAGCGTCGGGCCGAAGGGACGGGTCGTGGGGGACATGGAAGGGCTTTCCGGCGACTGAAACCGGCGATTCTGGCCGGCCCTGGCCTCCGCGCCATCCGGGGCAAGACGGAGGCGGATCGCTTGCGCCCCTTGCAAATCGACACGCAACTCGTTGATTTATCAGGGTTTTTACCAGGTTTTTGGTTGACTCCGCTCAACGCAAGCGGTTAACCTCCGCCTCGATGACAGAACCGTTGCCACCGACAGGCGCCCGGGCCCCCTGCCCGCCCCGCCTGCCGCGGTCCGCCAGCCCCGCGCTGCGGGCCGCCGCCGCCCTGCTGTGCGCCGCCCCCCTGGCGGCGGCGGTGGCTGCGCCGGCCGCTCCGGGCCATGCCGCCGCGCCGGCGCACCATGCCGCGTCCAGCCACGCTGCTGCCCACGCTGTCTCCCACGCCATCAACCACGCCAGGCCGGCCGGCAAGGCGGCCCCGCGCGTCGCGTCGCGCACCCATGCACCTGGCCCGGCGGGGGGCCATGCGTCCACCCCGGATTCGCCGGCCGTCGTCGTCGCCGCCGATGCCACCGGGCAGGACGTCCTCGCGCCCATGCCGTATCCGGCCTTCGTGCCCGCGGGTCCCGGGCCCAACGCCGCCTCGGTCACCGCCACGCCCTCGGCGATGCCGACCGTCGTGGCCGCCGCCGCCGTCCTGCCGGCGGCCGATCCGGCCCCGCATGACGGCGTCACCCGTTTCCTCGCCGACCGCGGCCTGCTGTCGCCGGTGCACGCCGTCACGTCCACCGTGTCCAACACCGGTTCCGCGCTGCTCAGCCACGTGCGCGACGGCGCATCGGGCCTGGTGGACGGTGCCACGGGCCTCGTTTCGTCGGCCATGAACTTCCTGGGCGTGCCGTACCGCCGTGGCGGCAGCTCGGTGCAGGCCGGCTTCGACTGCTCGGGCTTCACGCGCCACGTGTTCGAGAACAGCATCGGCCTGGTGCTGCCGCACCGCGCGGACGAGCAGGCCAAGGATCCGGGCCTGCTGAAGGTCGATCTGAAGGACCTGAAGCCCGGCGACCTGGTGTTCTTCAACACGCTGCGCCGCACCTTCTCCCACGTGGGCATCTACCTGGGTGACGGCAAGTTCATCCATTCGCCCAAGGCCGGCGAGACGGTGCGCGTGGAGGACATGCGCATCAGCTACTGGTCGCAGCGCTTCACCGGCGGCCGCCGCGCGCCCGGCCTGGACGCGTCGGTGATGCCGTCGCTGCAGACGGCCGTGGGCCTCTCGCCCGCGGGCGCCGGTGCCGCGGGCAATGGCCCGTCGCCGATGGCGCTGATGAACGGCGGCACGTCGTCGATGGGCGCCGTCGCACCGCGCGCCGCCGCCACGCCGGCCACGTACCCCGCCTGGAACGGCGGCACGGCGCCCCCGCTGGGCGAGCGCTGAGCCCGACGTCCCCGCGCCAGCGCCGCGGGCCCCCACGGGGCACAATCGCGGCTGACATGGGCGAATCGACCATCCACTGGATCCAGCCGGCGCGGGCACCGTCGCCGACGGCCGCGCCATCGGCCGGCACGCCGACGCCGCCCCTGCCCGCGGGCGCGCCCCGCCTGGATCGCCTGGCACGCCCGCTGCGCGACCTGCGCATCTCGGTCACGGACCGCTGCAACTTCCGCTGCACGTACTGCATGCCCAAGGAGGTGTTCGACAGCCGGCACGCGTTCCTGCCACACCCGCAACTGCTGACGTTCGAGGAGATCACCCGCGTGGCCGGCGTGTTCGCCGCGGCGGGCGTGCGCAAGCTGCGCCTGACCGGTGGCGAGCCGCTGCTGCGCAAGGGGCTCGAGACGCTCGTGGCGCAGCTGGCCACCCTGCGCACGCCCGACGGCGCGCCGCTGGACCTGGCGCTCACCACCAACGGCTCGCTGCTGGCCCGCAAGGCCGCGGCGCTGAAGGCCGCGGGGCTGTCGCGCGTCACCGTCAGCCTGGATGCCATCGACGACGCCGTGTTCCGCGCCATGAACGACGTCGGCTTTCCCGTCGCCGACGTGCTGGCCGGCATCGACACCGCCATCGCCGCGGGACTCGGCCCCGTGAAGGTCAACATGGTCGTCAAGCGTGGCACCAACGACGACCAGATCGTGCCGCTGGCGCGCGCCCTGCGCGATCGCCATGGCCGGCAGGTGGTGCTGCGCTTCATCGAGTACATGGACGTTGGCTCCACCAATGGCTGGCGCCTGGACGAGGTGCTGCCCGCACAGGAGGTGCTGCGCCGGCTGGCCACGCTGGGGCCGCTGGAGCCCCTGCCCGCCAGCGCCCCCGGCGAGACGGCGCAGCGATGGCGCTGGGCCGACGGCACGGAGGTCGGCCTGATCTCCAGCGTCACGCACGCCTTCTGCGGCGACTGCAACCGCGCGCGCCTGTCCACGGAAGGCCAGCTCTACACCTGCCTGTTCGCCACCGGCGGCCACGACCTGCGCGCGCTGCTGCGCGGCGGCGCGGACGACGCCGCGCTGGCGGCCGCGGTGGACGGCATCTGGGCCGCGCGAAGCGACCAGTACTCGGCGCTGCGCGGCCGCGCGGGTGCGCGGGCACCCGCGACCGACGCCGCCACGCCCGCGGCGCGGCGCGTCGAGATGCACTACATCGGTGGCTGACGCGACCGTCACCGGCCTGGTGCTGGCCGGTGGCCGCGCCACGCGCATGGGCGGTGTCGACAAGGGCCTGCAGGCCTGGCGCGGCGTGGCGTTGGTCGACCACGTGATCGCGCGGCTGGCGCCGCAGGTGGCGGGCGTGCTGGTCAACGCGAACCGCAACGTCGCCGATTACGCCGCGCGAGGCTGGCCGGTGGTGGGCGATGCCGACGCCAGCTTCAGCGGGCCGCTGGCGGGCGTGCTGGCCGGCATGCGCGCGGCGCGCACCCCGTGGCTGGCCGTGGTGCCGTGCGACGTGCCGAAGGTGCCGGAAGACCTGGTGGCGCGGTTGGCCGCCGGGGCCGGCCCGGGGGGCGCCTACGTAGTGCGGGACGACGACGACGGGCGCGAGCGCGTGGAGCCGTTGTGCTGCCTGCTGCCCGTGGATCGCGCGCCGGTGCTGGCGCAGGCGTTGGCCGAGGGCCGGCGACGGGTGGAGGATTTCCTGCGCGAGGCCGGGGCGGTGGCCGTGCGGTTCGACCGGGCGTCGGACCGGCCCGCCTTCGCCAACTTCAACGTGCTGGCCGACCTGGCCTGAGGGCGGTTCCCCTCAGCCCTGCCCCGGCTTGCCCGCCAGCGTGTCCGCCACGCCGCGGTTGGCCAGCTGGTCGGCGCGCTCGTTTCCCGGATCGCCCGCATGGCCCTTCACCCAGTGCCACTGCACGTCGTGGCCGGAGGCCAGCGTCTCCAGCTGCTGCCACAGCTCGACGTTCTTCACGGGCTTGCCGTCGGCCGTGCGCCAGCCGCGGCGCTTCCAGCCATGGATCCACGTGAGGATGCCGTTGCGCACGTATTCGCTGTCGGTGTAGACCGCCACCTTGCAGGGCCGCGTGAGCACCGACAGGCCCTTGATCACGGCCGTCAGCTCCATCTTGTTGTTGGTGGTCTGCGGCGCGCCGCCCCACAGCTCGCGCTCGTGCGTGCCCGCGCGCAGCCACGCGCCCCAGCCGCCGGGGCCGGGGTTGCCCTTGCAGGCGCCGTCCGTATAGATGGTGACGTCCGAGGGCGCCTTCGCGGCCGCGGCCTGGCCGGTGGTCGTGCCGGGCGTGCCGGTCGTCGTGTTCGTCGTCTCGTCGTCGCTCATGCCGCCATGGTACCGGGCGGGTCGCCGGCGACTCGTCGTTTCAGCGATGGTGGTTCACCACCACCGCGGGCGCGGGCGCGGTGCGCAGGCGGCGCCGCTTCACGCGACCCACCAGCCGCATCGCCGGCACGCGGCGCACGGCCTCCAGCACGTACACCGAGCCCAGCACGGGCCACCAGCGGTCGCCCGCGCGCTCCATCCAGCCCCAGCGCTGCAGCCATCGCTCGCTGTGCCAGGGCGGCACGTAGCAGCCGAAGCGGCCGGACTGGATGTCGAGCCCCAGCAGGCGCATCCAGTCGCGCAGCCGCCAGTAGTTGATGAACTCGCCGGGGCTCGGCAGGTAGCACTCGGGCGAGCCGAGGCCCATGTAGCGCCGCAGGTGCCCCAGGCGCTGGCGCGCGCCCCACAGGCTGGCGGGGTTGAAGCCGACGATCACCAGGCGGCCATCGGGCACCAGCACGCGCGTGGCCTCGGACAGCGCGCGGTGCGGGTCGTCCGCCAGCTCCAGCGTGTGCGGCATCACCACCAGGTCCAGGCTGTTGGCGGCGAACGGCAACGCATCGGCGTCGCAGCTGAGCGCCACCGTGGACGGCAGCGGCATCGTCGACACGCTGGCATCCACGGGCGGCACGGCCAGCAGGCGCTGCGGCGGCACCACGCCCTCGTGCGAGCACCAGCGGTGCGGCATCCGGTTGGCGCGCAGCGCGTCGATCTCGGGCAGGCCCACCTGCAGCGCGTGATAGCCGAACGCATCGGCCACGGCGCGGTCCAGCTGCGCCTGTTCCCAGGCCAGCAGGTACTGTCCCGGGGGTGTCTCGAACCACTCCCCCAACTCTATAATCGCCGCGCTTCGATCCATGGAACTCGCCGCCCTGCCTGCCTTCGCCGACAACCTCATCTGGATGCTGCACGACGGCCGTCGGGCCATCGTCGTCGATCCCGGTGATGCGGCGCCCGTGCGGGCCGCGTTGCAGCAGCGGAACCTGGAACTCGCGGCCATTCTAGTGACGCACCATCACGGCGATCACGTAGGCGGCCTGGCCGAGCTCGCACCGCTGTGCACGGGCACGATCCACGGCCCCGCGCACGAGGACATGCCGGTGGACGTCATCCGCGTGGTGGAAGGCGACGCCTTCGACCTGCTGGGCCTGCGCGTGGACGTGCTGGACGTGCCCGGCCACACCGCCGGCCACGTGGCCTACGTCGTCACCGCGCCGGGCGGCGAGCAGCGCCCCTGGCTGTTCTGCGGAGACACCCTCTTTTCCGGCGGCTGCGGACGCCTGTTCGAGGGAACTCCGGCCCAGATGCACGACTCACTGGGCAAGCTCGCCGCGTTGCCGGGCGATACGCGTGTCTGCTGCGCGCATGAATACACCCTGTCTAATCTGCGCTTCGCCCGCCGCGTGGAGCCGGACAATGCCGAACTGGCGGCTTACCAGGTCCGCTGCCAGGCGCTTCGCGACCACGGCGAGTGGACCCTGCCGTCCACCGTCGCCACCGAACGCGCGGTCAACCCGTTCCTGCGCACCCGGCAGCCGGACGTGATCGCCTCCGCCCTGGCCCATGGCGCCGCCTCGCGCGCGCCGGTCGACATCCTTGCCGCCCTGCGCGAATGGAAGAACAACAGCTGATGACGCCCCCGCACCGACGCCACCGCCACGCACGTGCCCTGCCCTCCTGCCTGCGCGCGACGGCCGCCGCCGCGCTGCTGGCCGCGCTGGCCGCCTGCGCCTCGATGAACGACGGCACCGGCGCCGACGGCACGCCCGCACAGGTTGCCGCTGTCGGCGCAGCGGCCGCGGCATCCGAGCCCGCCGGCGGCGGGGTCGACGCCGCCCCGCCTGCCGCCGCGGCGCCCGCCGAAGCCGCCACCCCGGCCGCCCCCGCGGCCTCCGAGCCCGAGGTGGCCGTGCTGCCGCCGTTCGACCCGCTGCAGCCCGAGGCCCCGGTCAACCTCGACGACCGCAACGCCCACGCCGACCTCTGGTCGCGCGTGCGCACCGGCTTCGAGATGCCCGACCTCGACACGCCCGACGTGCGCGAGTGGGAGCAGTGGTATGCCAGCCGCCCCGACTACGTCGCCCGCATGACCGCGCGCGGCTCGCGCTACCTGTACCACATCGTGGCCGAGGTGGAGCGCCGCCACATGCCCACCGAGCTGGCGCTGCTGCCCTTCACCGAGAGCGCGTTCAACCCGCAGGCGATGTCCACCGCCAAGGCCTCGGGCATGTGGCAGTTCATCGCCACCACGGGCAAGGATTTCGAGCTCAAGCAGAACCTCTTCCGCGACGACCGCCGCGACGTGCTGGCCTCCACCCGCGCCGCGCTGGACTACCTGCAGAAGCTGCACGACATGTTCGGCGACTGGCACCTGGCCCTGGCGGCCTACAACTGCGGCCAGGGCAACGTGGCTCGCGCCATCGCCCGCAACCAGAAGGCGGGCCTGCCCACCGACTACACCAGCCTCAACCTGCCCGCTGAAACGCGCGGTTATGTGCCCAAGCTGCAGGCGGTGAAGAACATCGTCGCGCATCCCGAGGCCTTCTCGCTGGCCCTGCCGGCGCTGCAGAACCACCCGTACTTCCTGAGCGTGCCCATCGAGCGCGACATGGACGTCGAGGTGGCCGCGCGCCTGGCCGAGGTGCCGCTGGACGAGTTCCGCATGCTCAACCCGCAGCTGAACAAGCCCGTCATCCTGGCCGCCGGCACCCCGCAGGTGCTGCTGCCCTACGACAACGCCGACAACTTCGTGCGCAACGTCGAGCGCCACCACGGCGCGCTGGCCACGTGGACCGCCTGGGTGGCCACGCGCACCGTGCGCCCGTCGGAAGCCGCCAGGCAGGTGGGCATGACCGAGGCGCAGCTGCGCGAGGTCAACCACATCCCGGCGGGCATGCTGATCAAGTCGGGCTCCACGCTGCTGGTGCCGCGCGGCGCCGCCACGACCGCCGACGTGTCGTCCCGCGTGGCCGACAACGCGCTGATGGCCCTGGCGGCCGACGTGCCGCCCACGCGCCGCGTGGACGTGCGCGTGGGGCGCGGCGGCGAGACGGTGGCGTCGGTGGCGCGGCGCTACCACCTGACCGTCGCGCAGCTGGCCAGCTGGAACCATGTGGGCACCGGCGGCCGGTTCGGCGCAGGCACGACGGTGGTGATGTTCGTGCCGCGGGCCGCGGCCGGGCGGGGTGGGCGCGTGGCGATGACGCAGGTGGCGCAGGCCGCGGCGCCCGCGCCCGTGACGATGACTGTCGCGTCCAGCGCCAGGGGTGGCAAGACACCGAAGGGGCAGGCGCGAGGGACGACCGCAGTGGCGGTGGCATCGACGTCGACGTCCCATGCCAAGGGCCAGGCACGCGGCAAGGCCACCGTCGTGGCGGCCGCGCATCCCGTGCAGCACGGCGCCCACGCGTCGGGGCACGCCATCGCCGTGCCGGTGTCGCATCGCACGCCCGCTGCCGCCGGCACATCCACGGCCGCCACCAAGGTGCGCACGAAGGCGCCGGTGAGGGTGGCGCAGCCCTGACCCCGACCCGGTCCAGGGGACCGGTCAGGCGCCGCGCGGCGCGGCGTCGGGTCGCTCCGGCGGCCCCGACGCGATCTGCGCCGTCAGCGCCCCGCTGGCCTCCATCAACCGATTCCCCAGCACCGCGCTGCGCGCCGGCCCCAGCCGCGAGCGCAGCGCCGCGATGCTGATGGCGGCCACGGGCGCCGCATTGGCGTCGAACACCGCGGCCGCCACCGCCCAGCTGTCCTCGAACACCAACCCCGGCTGCAGGCAGTAGCCGCGCTCGCGCGTCTCGCGCACCAGCGCGCGCAGCGCGTGGTCGGTGCAGCGCGGGTACTTCTCGGCGCGCAGCGCCGCGTTGCGGGCCAGCACCTCGTCCACGGTCTCGTCGGGCAGCGCGGCCAGCAGCGCGCAGGCGCCCGCGCCCACGCCCAGCGGCGAGCGGTCGCCGGGCTTGATCAGCTGGTTGCGGATCGGGAAATCGCCTTCGTCGCGCGAGAGGCAGATGCTCTCGATGCCGTGCAGCACCGAGAAGAACACCGTGTCGCCGAACTCCGCCGCCAGCGTGCGCAGCAGCGGTGCGGCCTGGCGCTGCAGCTCGTAGCTGGGCTCGGCGGCCAGCCCCACCGCGAAGGCCTCGGGGCCCAGGCGGTAGCGGCCGCTGGTGCGGTCGTGCAGCACGAAGCCCTCGTCCACCAGGGTGCGCGTCAGGCGGATCGCCGTGGTCTTGTTCAGGCCCAGGCGCTGGCCGATGTCGGTCATGCGCAGGCCGCCCGGGCCCACGCGGGTGAGCAGGCGCAGCACGGCCAGGCCGCGACGCAGGGTCTGCGCACCGGCGGTTTCGCCCGCCGCGCCAGGGGCGGGTGCGGCGGCGGGGCGGAAGGGATCGAGGTCGGTGCCAGGAGTCATCGGAGGCGTTCCATGCGCGGGGCTGTGCGGACGGGATGGCTACACTGGCCCGCGCCATCCGGCAGGAGGGAGACGATGATGACATTCCACGCCGTCCACGGCGCCGGCGCCTGGCCACGCGGGGCGTCCACCGCCGCCTGCGCGCTGGCGCTCGCGTTGCTGGCCGCACCGGTGCACGCCGGCACGCCCGCGCCCTTCGCGCCGCCACCGGCCGCCGAGCGCACGCTCTACCGCCATGCCACGCTGATCGACGGCACCGGCGGCCCGGCGCGAGCGGGCATGGCGGTGCTGGTGGCCGGCGAGCGCATCGAGCGCGTGGCGCCGGATGCCGACCTGTCGCCCGAAACCGCCCATGCCTCGAAGGTGGTGGACCTGCAGGGCCGCTTCCTGCTGCCGGGCCTGATCGACGCGCACGTGCACCTGGCCACGCCCCCCAACCGGCGCCAGGCGGAGGCGGTGTTGCGGCGCGACCTGTACGGCGGCGTCACGGCCGTTCGCGACATGGCCGACGACCTGCGCGCGGTGGGCGACCTCGCGCGGGCCGCCCAGGTCGGCGAGATCCCCGCGCCCGACGTCTTCTACGCCGCGCTCATGGCGGGGCCCGGCTTCTTCGCCGACCCGCGCACGGCACAGACGTCCGCGGGCGTGGCACCCGGCCACGCCCCCTGGATGCAGGCCGTGACGGACGCCACCGACCTGCGCCTGGCGGTGGCGCGCGCCGCGGGCACGTCCGCCACGGCGCTGAAGCTCTACGCCGACATCACGCCGGGCCTGGCGCGGCGGGTGGTGGCCGAGGCGCATCGCCAGCACCTGCAGGTCTGGGCCCATGCCACGCCGTTCCCCGCGCGGCCCTCCGACATGGTGGCAGCGGGCGCCGACGTGCTGTCGCACGCCTGCCTGCTGGTGCACGAGGGCGATCGCCCGGCCTACGGCTGGGGCGCCCCGCATGCGAAGGCCGACCTGGCACGCCTGCGCCAGGGGGACGATGCCGCACTGGCGCGGCTGTTCACCATGATGGCGCGGCGCGGCACCATCCTCGACGCCACGATCGTCACTTACGGCGCCGAGCCGGCGGGACCGACCAGCATGCCGCCGCTCGCGCCCGGCGCCTGCGACGACGCGCTGGGCGGCATCCTGACGCGCCAGGCATTCCGTGCCGGCGTGCCGATCGCGGCGGGCACCGACCTCACCGCGCCGTCCCCGGAGCCCTGGCCGGAGCTGTTCCAGGAACTCGCGGCGCTGGCGAATCAGGCCGGCATGCCGCCCGCGGCCGTGCTGCACACCGCCACGCTGGTGAACGCGCGTGCGTCGGGCCAGGCGCGCGACATGGGCAGCGTCGAGGCCGGCAAGCTGGCCAACCTCGTCGTCCTGGCGCAGGACCCGCTGGTGTCGCTCGATCACCTGAAGAGCATCGTGATGACGATCAAGCGCGGCCGCCCCTACCCGCGGGGCGATTTCCAGCCGCTGCAGGCGGGCGACGTCACCGACTTCTGACCGGGCGTGCGCGTGCGCGGACGACCGGTCAGCGGGCCGCCTCGGCCGCGCGGCGACGCAGGGTGGGCAGGCCCACCCCCGTGGCGTCGAAGCCGCCGTCCACCGCCAGGAACTGGCCGTTGACGAAGCTGGCGTCGTCGCTGCACAGGAAGCCCACGGCCTGCGCGATCTCCTCGCAGGTGCCGTAGCGGCCCTGCGGGATGGCGTCCTGATAGTCGGAGCGGATGGCCACGGAGTGCACCAGCTTGGCCATCTCGGTTTCCACCGGGCCCGGGCACACGGCGTTGACGCGGATGCCCACGTTGCCGAGCTCCACGGCGAACTGCTTGGTGAGGTGCAGCAGCGCGGCCTTGCTGGTGCCGTAGGCCACGCGCAGCGTGCTGGCGCGCAGCGCGGAGATGGACGCGATGTTGACGATGGCGCCGCCACCCGTCTGCAGCATCAGGGGCGCAAAGGCCTGCGTGCAGAGGAAGGCGCCGTCCAGGTTGGTGGCCAGCACCTCGCGGAACTCGGCGTACGTGGTCTCCTGCGCGGGCTTGAAGACGGCCACGCCGGCGTTGTTCACCAGGGCGTCCACGCGGCCGAACCGCTGCGCGACGGTCTGCGCGGCGGTGGCCACCTGTTCGGGTTGCGAGACGTCGGCCACGACGCCCAGGACGGCGTCCGGGCGGTCGAAGGCGGCGACGGTGCGCTCGAGGGTCTGGGCGTCGCGGTCCACCAGCGCGATGCGGTGGCCGCGGGCCAGGAACCATTGGCCGATGGCCAGGCCGATCCCGCGGGCACCGCCGGTGACGACGGCGACGGGGGCGGTGGGGGACAGCGGGGTGGGCGTGGCGGTCTGGGTCATGGGGTTTCCTGGCAATGTGCGGTGGGATATACGGGACGGGGTATCGTGAATCGGGACGGGGAACGGGGGCCGGGCAGCGGGTGTCAGGCCTGCGGCAGCCACTCCTCCAGCGTCACCTCGAACGTGATGCACACCGGGTTGGCGCCGGCGACGAACGGGCCGCCGTGCACGCAGCCATCGCGGTCGGCCACGACGCCGGTCAGCGCGGCGCGCAGCGAGCCGTCGGGCTGCGGTCGCACCTCGCCGGCCAGGCTCACCACCTCCACGGCCGGGCCGGCGATGGTGCGGCAGCGGCCGTCCGCGGTGGACAGGCAGGCATCCACCAGGCTGCCCAGCGCACCGCGCACGAAGGCGTGCCGGAAGCCTTCGGCGGCGCAGAGCTTCTCCAGCGACAGCACCAGGTCCTCGTTGGGTGCCACGCGGGCGTAGGCGACGCGGCCCATGCGGCCGGTCTCGACGTGGACGGTGGCTTCAGCGGTCATGGCGGGTCTCCTGGATGGCGTCGGAAGGGGCCGGCCGCATCAGCGGCATGTGGGTCTCGTCGTCGTAGGACAGCCGCAGGTCGATGCCGTCCAGCGTGGTCACCAGCACGGCGATCGGCGTGGCGCCGACGCGGCTGCGGTCCACCACCACGTGGCCACCGCGCACCGTGCCGTCGGCCAGCGCGAACGTGGCATGGCAGTGCACGATGGGGCGGGCATCGGGGCCGCGGCCCAGGGTGGCGTTGCCGAAGATGAAGAAGGCGGCGCCGGCCTCGATGGGACGGGCGTAGGTGGCCACGCGTTCGCCGGTCGGGTCGTCCACCGCGACGCAGTAGTGCAGCTCGGCCAGCGGCCCACCCAGCAGCGTCATCGACGCGCACTGCACGCCCAGCGCCTGCAGCGGGCCCACCAGCGCGTCCTGCAGCGTGCGCCCCGGCTGCAGCGCCAGCCGCACGTGCCGCGCGGCGGGCGCCTGCGCGGCCTGCAGTCTCACGGGCGCCACGGGCCCGGGGTGCACCATGGTGCGGGGGCGCGGGGGCGCCGGGGCCAGGATCGCATCGGTCATCGGCTTGTCTCCGGGGTGCTCGTGGCACGGTCGGTGTTCGAACGGGGTGCGCCCAGTCTGGGGCCCCGGTTCGATTTGCGGAAATTTGCATTTCAGATCGATTGATCCAGAATCCAGATCATGGAAATGCGTCACCTGCGCTGCCTCGTGGCCGTGGCCGAGGAACTGCACTTCGGCCGCGCGGCCGAGCGACTGCACCTGTCCCAGCCGCCGGTCAGCCTGGCCATCAAGGAGCTGGAGGCCGAGCTGGGCGTGGTGCTGTTCGAGCGCAGCAGCCGGCGCATCGCGCTCACCTGCGCGGGCGAGGAGGCGCTGGCGGACGCGCGCGCGGTGCTGGCGCGCACGGAGCTGCTCAAGCGCCGCGCGCACGAGGAGGCCGAGGGTCGCAGCGGCTCGCTGGCCATCGGGTTCATCAGCCTGGCCGCGTACAGCTTCCTGCCGCCCACGCTGCGGCGATTCACCGACGACTTCCCGCGCGCCCGGCTGGCCCTCAACGAATCCACGTCGGACCAGATGCTGGCCGACCTGCAGGACGGCTCGCTGGACGTCGGCTTCCTGTTCGCCTCGCCCGGCATGCCGCCCGCGCTGGCCTATCGGCCGGTGCTGCGCGACGCGCTCATCCTGGCGCTGCCCGAGACCCACCCGCTGGCGCACCTGCGCCAGGTGCCGCTGGAGCGGCTGGCCAACGAACGCTTCCTCGGCTTCGAGCGCCACTACGGCCCGATGATCTTCGACGCGATGGTGGCCACCTGCATGCGCCACGGCTTCAGCCCGCAGCTGTTCCCCGCCCGGCAGATGCACACCATCGTCAGCCTCGTGTCGGGCGGCATCGGGGTGGCGATGGTGCCGGCGTCGGTGAAGGCGCTGCACCGCGAGGGCGTGGTGTACCGGCCCATCCGCGGCGAACGCACGCTGGTGGAGACGGGCGTGGCCTGGCGCCGCGCGGACGAATCGCCGCTGCTGCAGGCCTTCCTGGCGATGCTGCCGGGGTCGAAGAGCTGACCCGCGCGGGTTCAGCATGTGAACTCATTTCTGCGTCCCGGTGCAGCTGAGCTTGCACCACGCGCGCTGGATTGCCCGCAGACTCGGCGCCACGCCCTCACCACACGAGGCCTACCGAGTTCCCCAAGGTTCACATACCGCACCACCATGACACAAGCTCACCTCATCGGCTGGGGCCACACGCCCTTCGGCAAGCTCGACGCCCTCGACCTGGAAACCCTGGCCCGCCAGGCCGCGTTGCCCGCGGTGGAGTCGGCCGGCCTGACGCTGGCGGACATCGACGGGGTGTTCGTCGGCCACTTCAACGGCGGCTTCGTGCGGCAGGACTTCTCCGGCGCGATCCCGGCCGTCGCGATGCCCGAGCTGCGCCACGTGCCCGCCGTGCGCCTGGAGAACGCCTGCGCCACCGGCTCGGCCGCCATCTGGGCCGCGCTGGACGCCGTGGCGGCCGGCCGCGTGAAGCACGCGCTGGTGATCGGCATGGAAAAGATGAACACGCTGCCCTCGCAGCAGATCGGCGAGACGCTGCTGCGCTGCTCGTACGTGAAGGAGGAGGCCGATACCCCCGGGGGGTTCGCCGGCGTGTTCGGCGACATCGCGGGCGTGTACTTCGAGCGCTTCGGCGACCAGTCCGACGCGCTGGCCGCCATCGCCGCCAAGAACCACGAGAACGGCGTGCGCAACCCGTACGCGCACATGCGCCGCGACCTGGGGTTCGACTTCTGCCGCACGCCGTCCGAGAAGAACCCGTTCGTGGCCGGCCCGTTGAAGCGCTCCGACTGCTCGCTGGTGTCTGACGGCGCCGCCGCGCTGGTGATCTCGGCCGCGCCCGTGAGCGGCGCGCGCGTGCCCGCCGTGCGCTGGCGCTCGCGCACGCAGGTGAACGAGTTCCTGCCGCTGTCGCGTCGCGACCCGACGCGCTTCGAGGGCGCGGCCATCGCGTGGCAGCGCGGCCTGCGGGACGCTGGGCTGCAGCTGTCGGACCTGCACTTCGTCGAGACGCACGACTGCTTCACGATCGCCGAGCTGCTGGAGTACGAGGCGATGGGCCTGGCGCCGCACGGCCAGGGCGCGCGCGTGATCGCGGAGGGCATCACGCGCCGCGACGGCCGCCTGCCCGTCAACCCGTCCGGCGGCCTGAAATCGCGCGGCCACCCGATCGGGGCCACGGGCGTGTCGCAGCACGTGATGGCCGCGATGCAGCTCACCGGCACCGCCGGCGACATGCAGCTGCCGCGTGCCGGCCTGGGCGCCGTGTTCAACATGGGCGGGGCGGCCGTGGCCAACTACGTGAGCGTGCTGGAGGCCGCGTGATGAACGCCGCGCAGGTCTGCAACCTCTCGCAGCTGCTGCGCCAGACGGCCGCGCAGTTCCCCGACCGCGACGGCCTGGTCCAGGGCGAGCGCCGATGGACTTGGCGCCAGATCGACCAGCGCGTCGATGCCCTGGTGGCCGGCCTGCGATCGCTGGGCATCGGCCGCGGCGACCGCCTGCTGGTGCAGTCGCGCAACAACCTGCCCCTGTTCGAGAGCGCGTGGGCAGCGTTCCGCCTGGGCGCCGTGTGGGTGCCCGTGAACTTCCGCCTGACGCCGCCCGAGGTGGCCTACCTGGGCCAGGCCAGCGGCGCGGTGGCGATGATCGCGGAGGACGTGTTCGCGGGCCACGTGGACGCGGTGCGCGCGGCCGCGCCCGCCCTGCGGCACGTCATCACGATCGCGAGCGAGCCCGCGGCCGCAGCGACGGGGCCAGGTCGCCGACCTGACCTCCCATTCCAGCCAGCACACGACTACGAGACGCTGCTCGCCCGCCACGAAGGCGCCCCCTTCGCCGAGCAGGCCGTCGCCGCCGACGACCCCCTCTGGTTCTTCTACACGTCCGGCACCACCGGCCACCCCAAGGCCGCGATGCTCACGCATGGCCAGATGGCCTTCATCGTCACCAACCACCTGGCCGACCTGATCCCGGGCACCACCGAGCACGACGTCTCCATCGCCGTGGCCCCGCTGTCCCACGGCGCCGGCATCCATGCGCTGCTGAACGTCGCGCGCGGCGCGGCCACGGTGCTGCTGCCCTCGGACAAGCTCGAGCCCGCCGTGTTCTGGCAGCTGGTGGAGCGCCACCGCGTCACCAACCTGTTCACCGTGCCCACCATCGTCAAGATGATCGTGGAGCACCCGTCGGTGCACGAGCACAACCATTCGTCGCTGCGCTACGTCGTCTACGCCGGCGCGCCGATGTACCGCGCCGACCAGCAGCGCGCGCTGCGCACGCTGGGCAACGTGCTGGTGCAGTACTTCGGCCTGGGCGAGGTCACCGGCTGCATCACGGTGTTGGGCCCGCGCCAGCACGACGCGGACGACGCGGCCCCCGACGCCAATGTGGGCTCCTGCGGCCGCCCGCGCACCGGCATGGAGGTGGCGATCCTGGACGAGGCCGGCCAGCCGGTCGATACGGGCGCCATCGGCGAGATCTGCTGCCGCGGCCCCGGCGTGTTCGCGGGCTACCACGACAACGCCGCCGCCACCGACAAGGCGCTGCGCGGCGGCTGGTTCCACACCGGCGACCTGGGCCGCGTGGACGCGCGGGGCTTCCTCTACATCACCGGCCGCGAGTCGGACATGTACATCTCGGGCGGCAGCAACGTCTACCCGCGCGAGGTGGAGGAGGTGCTGCTGACCCACCCCGCCGTGGCCGAGGTGGCCGTACTGGGCGTGCCCGACCCGAAGTGGGGCGAGGTGGGCATGGCGGTGGTGGTGCTGCGCGCCGGCACGGCCGCCCCGGCCATCGACGAGGCCGCGCTGCTGGCCCACCTGGACGGCCGCTGCGCCCGCTACCGCTGGCCGCGCCGCATCGTCTTCTGGGACGCCCTGCCGCGCTCGGGCTACGGCAAGGTCACGAAGAAGGACATCCGGGCGATGCTGGCCGCGCGCGGCGAGTTGTGGGAATCCACACCCGCACCATCGCCCGCGATGCCGACCCCCGCCTGAGAATCGACGAGACGCGGGGGGGGGTCAGGTCTCCGACCTGACCTCTCATTCGCCACTCGCCCCATCGACAACCACGACAACGGAGACAACCGAATGGACATCACCCGCCGCCAGATCCTCGCAGGCGCCGCCGCCGCCGGCACGCTCGCCCTGCCCGCCGCCCGCGCCCTGGCGCAGGGCAAGGCCGAGTTCTCGTACAAGTACGCGAACAACCTGCCCGTCTCGCACCCGATGAACCTGCGCGCCAAGGAGATGGCCGACGCCATCCGCACCGAGACCAAGGGCCGCGTCGACATCCAGATCTTCCCCAACAACCAGCTGGGCTCCGACACCGAGATGCTGAGCCAGCTGCGTGCCGGCGGCGTCGAGTTCTTCACGCTCTCCGGCCTGATCCTGTCCACGCTGGTGCCGGGCTCGTCCATCAGCGGCGTGGGCTTCGCGTTCCCCAACTACGACACGGTGTGGAAGGCGATGGATGGCGACCTGGGCGCCTGGATCCGCGCGCAGATCGAGAAGAAGAACCTGCACCCGTTCGAGAAGATCTGGGACAACGGCTTCCGCCAGACCACCACGTCCACCAAGGCCATCAACACGCCGGCCGACTTCAAGGGCCTGAAGATCCGCGTGCCGGTGTCGCCGCTGTGGACGTCGATGTTCAAGGCGTTCGACGCGGCGCCGGCGTCCATCAACTTCGCCGAGGTGTACTCCGCGCTGCAGACCAAGGTGGTCGAGGCGCAGGAGAACCCCCTCGCCATCATCTCCACGGCCAAGCTGTACGAGGTGCAGAAGTACTGCTCCGTCACCAACCACATGTGGGACGGCTTCTGGTTCCTCGCCAACAAGGCCGCGTGGGACAAGCTGCCGCCCGACCTGCAGGCGATCGTGTCCAAGCACATCAACGCCGCCGCGGTGAAGGAGCGCGCCGACGTGGCCGAGCTGAACGCCACGCTGGCCAAGGACCTGGCCGGCAAGGGCATGGCCTTCAACACGCCCAACGCCGCCGCCTTCCGCGACCACCTGCGCAAGGCCGGCTTCTACGCCGAGTGGAAGGGCAAGTTCGGCGACGAGGGCTGGGCGATCCTCGAGCGCAGCGTGGGCAAGCTGTCGTGACCCGCGCCGCCGTGCACCTCGCCGACCTGCCCGTGCCCCCCACGCACGACGCGCAGGGGCACCCGCTGCCCGAGGCCGCGAACGAGCCGATGGGCTCGCTCGCGGTGCGCCCGCCCGGCGCGCTCGCGCGCGTGGAGGCCGCGCTGGGCTGGCTGGTGGAGGTGCCGGCGGCGGTCCTCGTGGTGGCCGACATCGTCGTGCTGCTGGCGGGCGTCGTGGCGCGCTTCGTGCTGCACAGCCCGCTGGTGTGGTCGGACGAGCTGGCCTCCATCCTGTTCCTGTGGCTGGCGATGCTCGGCTCCGTCGTGGCGCTGCGCCGCGGCGAGCACATGCGCATGACCGCCATCGTCTCGCGCCTGGCCCCCGGGCCGCGGGCGTTCATGGAGGCGGTGGCCATCTGCGCCTGCCTCGCGTTCCTCGCGTTCGTCGTGCACCCCGCGTGGGAGTTCGCTCGCGACGAGGGTGCCATCACCACGCCCGCGCTGGAGATCTCCAGCCTGTGGCGCGAGGCCGCCATGCCGGTGGGCATCGCGCTGATGGGCGTGTTCGCGATGCTGCGGCTGCTGCGCGAGACGCGGGCGCGCACGATGCTGGCCGCGCTGGCGACGGTGGCCGTGGCGTGCGGCGCCTTCTGGCTGGCGCGCGGCGTCTTCGCGGACCTGGGCCGCTGGAACCTGCTGATCTTCTTCGTCGGCGTGGCCGCCGGCAGCGTGCTGGCGGGCATCCCCATCGCGTTCGCGTTCGGGCTGGGCACGTTCGGCTACCTGGCCTTCGGCACCACGACGCCGCTGCCCATCATCGCGGGCCGCATGGACGAGGGCATGTCGCACCTGATCCTGCTGGCGGTGCCGCTGTTCGTGTTCCTGGGCCAGCTGATCGAGGCGACGGGCATGGCGCGGGCCATGGTGGCGTTCCTCGCGGGCCTGCTGGGCCACGTGAAGGGCGGCCTGTCGTACGTGCTGGTGGGCGCGATGTACCTGGTGTCGGGCATCTCGGGCGCCAAGGCCGCCGACATGGCCGCCATCGCGCCCGCGCTGTTCCCCGAGATGAAGGCGCGCGGCGCCGACGAGGGCGAGCTGGTGGCCCTGCTGGCCGCCACCGGCGCGCAGACCGAGACCGTGCCGCCCAGCCTGGTGCTGATCACCATCGGCTCGGTCACGGGCGTGTCCATCGCCGCGCTGTTCACGGGCGGCCTGCTGCCCGCGCTGGTGCTGGGCCTGGTGCTGTGCGCCGTCGTCGGCTGGAAGAGCCGCGGCGAGGACCTGAGCCAGGTGGTGCGCACCACCGCACGGCAGAACCTGCGGCTGTTCGCCATCGCCCTGCCCGCCATCGCCCTGCCCTTCCTGATCCGCGCCGCGGTGGTGGAAGGCGTGGCCACGGCCACCGAGGTGTCCACCATCGGCATCGTCTACGCGGTGCTGGCGGGCCTGCTGGTGTACCGGCAGTTCCCGTGGAAGCGGCTGGGCGGCATGCTGATCGGCACCGCGACGCTGTCGGGCGCCATCCTTCTGATCATCGGCACGGCCACGGCCATGGCCTGGGGCCTGACGCAATCGGGCTTCTCGCGCTGGCTGGCCACCACGATGGCGGAGCTGCCGGGCGGCGCGCCGATGTTCATGGCCGTGTCGGTGCTGGCCTTCGTGATCCTGGGCTCGGTGCTGGAAGGCATCCCGGCGATGGTGCTGTTCGGGCCGCTGCTGTTCCCGATCGCGCGCCAGCTGGGCATCCACGAGGTGCACTACGCGATGGTCACCACGCTCGCCATGGGCCTGGGGCTGTTCGCGCCGCCGCTGGGGGTGGGCTACTACGCGGCCTGCGCCATCTCGCGCGTGAACCCGGACAAGGGGATCCGGCCGATGGTGACCTACATGGGGGCATTGCTGGTGGGGGTGATCGTGGTCGCGGCGGTGCCGTGGCTGTCTACCGGGTTCCTGTGACGCGGTGAGATGCTGGTGCCAGGCATTGCCTGTTACCTGCGGAGCAGGTAACAGGCAATGCCTGGCACCCTCTTCAGCGCCGATCCGCCAACGCGTGCGCGATCGTCGACAGGTCCACGTATTCCAGCTCGCTCCCGGCCGGCACGCCGCGCGCCAGGCGTGAGACCTTCAGCCCCCGGGCGCGCAAGGCGTCGCCCAGCACGTGTGCCGTGGCGTCGCCCTCGGCCGTGAAGCTGGTGGCGAGGATCACCTCGTCGGCCGGTTCCGCCTCCAGCCGCTCCAGCAGCGCCGCGATGCCGATGTCGTGAACACCGATCCCATCCAGCGGGCTGAGTCGCCCCATCAGCACGAAGTACAGGCCCTTGTAGCTGCCGCTGCGCTCCAGCGCCATCTGGTCGGCCGGCGTCTCCACCACGCACAGCTGCGTGGCGTCGCGCGCCGGGTCGTCGCAGATCTCGCAGCGGCGGTGCTCGGTGAACGTGTGGCAGCGCTCGCAGTGGCGGATGCCCTGCACCGCGCCGCTCAGCGCGCCCGCCAGGCGGAGTGCGCCGTCGCGGTCGTGCTGCAGCAGATGGAAGGCCATGCGCTGGGCGGACTTGATGCCCACGCCCGGAAGGACGCGCAGCGCTTCCACCAGCGAGGACAGGCGGGCGTCGGCCATCAGGCGGTGCGACGGCTCGGCATCATCAGAAGGGCATCTTCATGCCCGGGGGCAGCTGCATGCCCCCGGTGAGCTTGCCCATCTTCTCGGCGCTCACCTCTTCCGCGCGACGGATGGCGTCGTTGAATGCCGCGGCCACCAGGTCCTCCAGCATGTCCTTGTCGTCCGCCAGCAGGCTGGGGTCGATCTTGACGCGGCGCACGTCGTGCTTGCACGTCATCGTGATCTTCACGAGGCCGGCGCCGGATTGTCCTTCCACCTCGATGCCGCCCAGTTCCTCCTGAGCCTTCTTCAGGTTGTCCTGCATGGCCTGGGCCTGCTTCATCAGGCCGGCGAGTTGACCCTTCATCATGGTCGTGGTCCTTTCGTGGAGTTCGGTAGATCCGTGGTTGTTGGGGAAAGGGTGTCAGGTCTCGGACCTGACACCCGTGTTCGGCAATTCGTCAGGCCGCAGCGGGCAGCGGCCCCGGCTTGATCGACCCCGGCAGGATGCGCGCGGTGGGGAATTGCGCCATCAACGTGGTGACCACCGGGTCCGCCTGGATCATGGCCACGGCCTCGCGCTGGCGGCGGTCGGCCTCGGCCGCGTCGCGCCGCGCCGCGCAATCGACGGCCTCGCCCGCCACCACCTCCAGCACCGCCGTGGGCGTGCCCAGGTGCTGCCGCAGGATGGCCGTGAGCTTGTCCACCAGCGCGATGTTGCGCAGCGTCTCGCGCGCCACGCGCACGCGCCACAGCGGGGGATCGGCCGCCTCGTCGCAGGCGATGAGCTCGGCCTGCACGGCCAGCTCGCGCACCAGCGCCAGCAGGCTGCCCGCGGCGGACCAGGCACTGACCATCGCGTACCAGCGGTCGCCCAGCGGGGTGCGCTCGAAGGTTTCCAGTGCGGCGGGGGCGGCAGGCATGCGCGACGGTGCCCCGGCGTCTGACGGCGCGGCACGAGTGGCGGCCGGGCGATCGGTGGCCCCGCGATCGCCGCCCGTGCGGCGCGGTGGCGGTGGCAGATGGTCGTAGTCCGCCATCAGGTCGGCCGGCTCGCCCAGGTCGGCGTCGGTGAACGCGGGGCCCTCGTCCCAGGGCGGGGGCTCGCTGGCGCGGGCGGCCGCGCGCGGGGGGGCGGCGGTCGGGCGGAGCAGCGGCGCCGCAGGCGTGGGCGCGGGCGTGGGCGTGGGCACGGGGGCAGGCGGCCGCGCGGGAGCGGTCGCGCTCGGAGCCGCAGGGATGGGTGCGGCGGCGGGCGCGGCGGCAACGGGCGTGTGGGCGACAGGAGTGCCGGCGACAGGCGCCAAGGCCTGCGCGGACGCGCGCTGCGCCGGCGCGGCCACCGGCGCAGGCGCGGGCGTGGGCGCCGAGGCGGCCGACGTGGCCGCGACCGGCGCCACCTGGCGCGGCGCCCCTCCCCCGCCCTCCGACGGAAACGCCATGAACCTCAGCAACACCATCACCAACCCGGCATGCTCGTCCGGCGCCAGGCTCAGCTCGGCGCGGCCGTGCAGCACGATGCTGTACAGCAGCTGCGTCTCGTCCGGCGGCAGCGCGCCCGCCAGCTCGCGCGCCGCCGCGGTATCGCTGTCGGTGGCGTCCAGCGCGCCCGGCAGCGCCTGCTCCACGGCCATCTGCTGCAGCAGGCGCGCCATCTCCTCCAGCGTGCCCGCGGCGGACAGCCCGCGCCCGCGCAGCCCGTCGGCCTCGGCCAGCACGGCGGCGGCGTCGCGACGCGCCAGCGCCGCCACCAGCCGGTTGGCGTGCGAGCGATCCACGCTGCCCAGCATGGCGCGCACCGCGCCCTCCTCCAGCGCGCCCGCGCCGTAGGCGATGGCCTGGTCGGTCAGCGACAGCGCGTCCCGCATCGACCCCCGCGCCGCACGCGACAGCAGCTTCAGCGAGCCCGCGTCGTGTGCGATGTGCTCCTCGGCCAGCACGTGCGCCAGGTGCTCGGCCACGGTCTCGGGCGCCATCGGCCGCAGGTTGAACTGCAGGCAGCGGCTCAGCACCGTGGGCAGCATCTTCTCGGGGTCCGTGGTGGCCAGCACGAACTTGAGGTACTCGGGTGGCTCCTCCAGCGTCTTCAGCAGCGCGTTGAAGGCGTCCTTCGTGAGCTGGTGCGCCTCGTCGATCATGAAGACCTTGTAGCGGCCCACGCTCGGCTTGTAGGCGGCGCGCTCGATCAGGTCACGGATCTCGTCGATGGAGCGGTTGGACGCGGCGTCCAGCTCGATGTAGTCGATGTAGCGGTCCGCGTCGATCTCGGTGCAGGCCGTGCAAACGCCGCACGGCTTCGCCGTGATGCCGCCGGTGCCGTCCGGCCCCGTGCAGTTCAGGCTCTTGGCCAGGATGCGCGAGACGGTGGTCTTGCCGATGCCGCGCGTGCCCGTGAACAGGTAGGCGTGGTGCAGCCGGCCCTGCTCGAGCGCGTGCGTGAGGGCGCGGACGACGTGGTCCTGCCCCACCATCTGCTCGAAACGGCGCGGGCGGTACTTGCGGGCGAGGACCACGTAGCTCATCGACCCGATTCTACGGGGGCGGACTGCCCGGGCCGCCGGGGCACGGGGCCAGGTCGGAGACCTCACCCGGGCGATAATCCGGCCCCATGACCGCGACGACGCCCTCCTCCCCCGACACCCCGCTCACCTACGACCAGGCGGGCGTCAACTACGACCTGATCGACCCGCTGAAGGTGGCCGCCCAGCGCGCCGCCGCCGCCACCGCCACGCACCTGTCCGGCCACGGCTTCACCGAGGTGAAGGCCTCGCGCGGGGAGTCCGCCTACGTCGTGGATGTCGGCCCCTTCTACCTCGCCTCGATCGTGGAATGCCTGGGCTCCAAGGCCCTGGTGGCGGACGAGATGGCCACGCTCACCGGCAAGAGCTACTACGCCGGCATCGCGCAGGACACCATCGCGATGGCCGTCAACGACCTGATCACCGTCGGCGCCACCCCGCTGGTGGTGCAGGCCTACTGGGCCGCCGGCGGCAGCGACTGGTTCGGCGACGCCGCCCGCGCCCGGGCCCTGGTGGCCGGCTGGAAGGCCGCCTGCGACACCTGCGGCGTGGCCTGGGGCGGCGGCGAGACGCCGGCGCTGGCCGGCATCGT
>OUNM010462857.1_pt1 | contig 38206 bp, 32 predicted proteins | sample 1769961 | NCBI WGS metagenome assembly OUNM01 (sample SAMEA3914820, study PRJEB12502) | metagenome | biome: forest; material: soil | place: USA | collected 2012-03-12 | depth 0.3 m | reverse complement strand
GGCCGGGCGGGCGCGAAAGAGCCCGGCACCTGCGCCCGCAGGCCGGTGGCCCAGGCGGCCACGCCGGCCAGCAACGCGCGCCGCTGCCGGCGCCATCGGGGCGTCATCACCAATCCTCCTTCACGGCGCGCGCCATGTCGCGGCTGGCGGCCGCGTGGCCGGCCGCCCACGCCGTCAGGGCACCGGCCGCCACGGCCGCCGCGCCCAGTTCCACCAGGCGCCGCACGGGCACCTGCCAGCGCATCGTCCAGTGGAAGCTCTGCGGGTTCACCACGTCCACCAGCACCACGCTGACGGCCAGCCCCAGCGCCACGCCCAGGGCGGCGCCCACGCCGGTCCACAGCGCGCCCTCGGCGGTGACCAGCCCCAGCACCTGGCGGCGCGTGAAGCCCAGGTGCTGCAGCGTGCCGAACTCGCGCCGGCGCGCCAGCACCTGCGACGAGAAGCTGGCCGCGATGCCGGCCAGCCCGATGGCCAGCGCCACGGCCTGCAACCAGCGGGTGACCGCGAAGCTGCGGTCGAAGATGGTGAGGGACAGCGCGCGGATCTGCGCGGTGGTGGCGGCCTCCACGGGCGCGCCGGGGACCGAGCCGGGCGGCGCGGCGGCGCGCAGCGCGTCCACCAGGGCGCCGTGGTCCGCGGCCGTGGCGCCGGGCCGCCACCACAGGGCCACGTCGCTCGCGCGCGCATCGTGCGTGAGGCGCAGCCAGTCCGCGCGGGAGATCACGACGGCGCCCTGCTGGCGGGCATAGTCGCGCCAGATGCCGCGCACGAGCCCGCGCACCGGCGGGGCGAGGGCGGGCAGGGGCAGGTCGACGAGGTCGCCCACGTGCAGGTGATGCAGGGCGGCCAGCACCTCGCTGGGGTAGGCATCGATGACGGCCGCGGCCGGCCGGGACGTCGCGGACGACGCCTCGGTCGCCACCTCGCCCGACGCGGCCGTCGGCGGGATCGCGGCCAGGCGCACCGGGGGCGTCGTCGGCGCCACTACCCACGGCAGCCGCACCTGGCCATCCGCGCCCACCAGGTCGTCGCGCGCCAGCACGATGACCGACGGCTCGTCGGCGGCCAGGCTCACCGGCTGCACGCGCTGCAAGCGCCATTGCTGCACCGCGCCCGAGCGCTGCACGGCATCGATCACGGGCGGCGGCAGGAACGCGCCGTCGCGGGCCGCGCCGGCCTCGGGGCGCACGTAGAGGTCGGCGGGCAGCACGTCGCCCAGCCAGTCGGCCAGCGATTCGCGGAAGCTGGCGATCATCACCGTGAGCGCCACCACCAGGCTCAGGCTGGCCACCACGCCCGCCACGGCCGCGGTGGCGGTGTGGCGCTGGTCGACGGCACGCGCCAGCGCCAGCGACCACACCGGCGACTCCACGCGCCGGAAGCGCCCGAGGCCGAACGCCACCGCGGCCGGCACGAGGCCGATGCCACCGAACAGCAGCAGCCCCACGCCGGCATACGCCGCCCAGGGCAGGTCGCCCCAGGGCGGCAGGAAGGCCATGGCGACGCCGGCCGCCATCAAGGCAACGGCGGCCCACGCCGGCCACGGGCGGTGCGCGCCGCTGGACAGGCCCTTCAGGCTCTGCGCCGGCGCGATCGCCTGCGCGGCATGCGCCGGCCAGAACGAGCCCGCCAGCGCCGAGGCCACGCCCAGCGCGCCGTAGGCGGCGGCCGCGGTCGTGTCCCAGTGCAGCGACGGCGCCGCCGACCCCAGCAGCCCGCTGCCCAGGTCGCCGCCCAGCGCGCGCAACGCGGCGGCCGCCAGCCCCGTGCCCAGCGCCAGCCCGCCCGCGCTGCCCAGCACGCCCACCAGCGCGCCGTCCGCCAGTACCAGCGCGCGCCGGCCCAGCGCCTCCAGGCCCAGCACGCCCAGCAACGCCAGCTGCGGCACGCGCTTGGCCACGGCCAGCGACTGCACGCTGAAGACCAGGAAGCCGCCCGTGAACAGCGCCACCAGCGCCAGCACGCTCAGGTTGACGCGGTACGAGCGCGTGAGCTTGTCCACCTTCTCCGCGGGCGCGTCCGGCGCCGTGGGGCGCAGCGCGCCCGGGGCGCCCGGCAGCGCCCGCAGCGCGGCGTCCAGCGCCTCGCGCGTGGCGCCCGGGCGCAGGCGCAGGTCCAGGCGCGACAGCCGGCCCACGCGGTCGAACGCGTCCTGCGCGCCGGCGATGTCCAGCACCATCAGCGGCGGGCCGTCGGCGGCGATGGCGCCCCCCACCGCGAAATCGCGCCAGCCCGAGGGCGTGCGCAGCGTCACGTGCGTGGCCCCCGCGCCGACGGCCGCGTGCGCGGCCGGGTTCAGGAACACGCGCGTCGGATCGAGCAGCGCCAGGCGCGGCGCGTCGTCCGGCGGCAGCGGCAGCCAGCCCGGCGAGATCGCGGCCGCGCGCAACGCGTCCAGGCCCAGCAGCTGCGCCGGATGCGCCGTGCCAGTGGCGTCGCGCCACGCGGTGTCCACCTCCAGCACGGGGCTGGCCACCGCCACCCCGGGCAGGCGCGCCACGAGCGGGTAAAGCGCCTCGTCGAAGGCGCCGTCGGGCGAGCGCAGGGCCGTGTCGGGCGTGCCGCCGGCCGCGTGCACGGCCTGCTCGAACTCGGCCAGCGCCGAGCCGTTGATCAGCTGCACCGCGAAGGCCAGCGCGACGCCCAGCGCCACGGCCATCACCGCCGCCGCCTGCCGCCACGGGTGGTGGCGCCACTCGGCCGCCACCAGCTGGGGAAAGAGCACGAGTCGGGCGGCGGCGCGAGGGGCATTCACGGGGCGCATCGTGCCATCATCGACGCCCGGCTCGCACGGCCTGCTCCGGCAGGCCGTGCTGTCACCCAGGCGGCCGGCCCCCGTGGGCCGTGCTGTCACCCAGGCGGCAGCGCCCGCCACGCGCCCGGGAGACGATGCCCGCCTCGCCACTGGAGACCCCATGACCGCCACCCGCATCTGTCCCTTGTGCGAAGCCACGTGCGGCCTGGTGATGACCGTGCAGGACGCCCGGGTCACCGCCATCCGCGGCGACGACGACGATCCCTTCAGCCGCGGCTACCTCTGCCCCAAGGCCATCGCGCTGAAGGACCTGCACGACGATCCCGACCGGCTGCGCACGCCACTGGTCAAGCGCGACGGCGCGTTCGTGCCGGCCACCTGGCCGGAGGCCTTCGCCGAGATCGCGCGCCGCCTGCCGCCGGTGCTGGCCGCGCATGGCAAGTCCGCGCTGGGCTTCACGCTGGGCAACCCCAACGTGCATCGGCTTGGCCTGGGCCTGTACGCGCAGCGCGCGCTGCGCGCCTCGGGCACGCCCAACGTGTTCACCGCCTCCACGCTGGACCAGATGCCGCGCCACGTGGCCAGCGGCTGGGTGTTCGGCCACGCGCTGAGCGTGCCGGTGCCGGACATCGACCGCTGCGACCTGCTGGTGCTGGTGGGTGGCAACCCCATCACCAGCAACGGCAGCATGTGGACCGTGCCCGACTTCCGCGGCCGCGCGCGGGAACTGCGCGCCCGCGGCGGCCGGCTGGTGGTGGTGGACCCGCGCCGCACCGAGACCGCCGCGGTGGCCGACCAGCACCTGTTCATCCGCCCCGGCACCGACGCGCTGCTGCTGCTGGGCCTGCTGCACGTGCTGTTCGACGACGGGCTGGCCGACCCCGGCGCCGCGGGCGCGCACCTGGCCCCGGGCGCGCGCGAGGCGCTGGCGGCGGCGGTGGCGCCGTTCGCCCCCGAGCGCATCCAGGCCGCGTGCGGCGTGCCGGCGGCCGATCAGCGCGCGCTGGCCCGCGCGCTGGCCAGCACGCCGCGCGCCTGCGTGTACTCGCGCATCGGCGCCAGCACGCAGCGCTTCGGCACGCTCAACTCGGTGCTGGTGGACGCGCTGAACCTCTTCACGGGCCACCTCGACGCCGAGGGCGGCGCGATGTTCCCCAAGGCCGCCGCGTTCGCGGCGAACACGATGGGCCGCCCGGGCCAGGGCCGCGGCCTCGTCACCGGGCGCACGCGCAGCCGCGTGTCGGGCGCGCCCGAGGTGCTGGGCGAATACCCCATGGGGTGTCTGGCGGAAGAGCTTGAGACGCCTGGCGAAGGCCAGGTGCGGGCGCTGGTGACGATCGCCAGCAACCCCGTGCTGTCGGCGCCCAACGGCGCGCGCATCGCACGCGCGCTGGAGGGTCTCGACTTCATGGTCAGCCTGGACATCTACCTGAACGAGACCACGCGACATGCCGACGTGATCCTGCCCGCCGGCGGCCCGTTCGAGGAATCGCATTACGACGTCGCGTTCTCGCAGCTGTCCTGCCGCAACCATGCGCGCTACAGCGGCCCGCTGTTCGACGCCGCGCCCGGCGGCCAGGCCGAGTGGCAGGTCCTGGCGCGGCTGACGGCGCTGCTGCGCGGCGTGCCCGACGCGATGTCCCCGGACTTCGACCTGGCCGCGTTCGATGCCACGTTGCTGGAAGAGGACCTGCGCCGCACGGCGGGCGACCTGCCGCCGGAGCAGATGCGGGCCGTGCTGTCCGCGCTGGGCGACGAGCCCGGCCCCGACCGCTTGCTGGACCTGGGCCTGCGCGCCGGCCCCTACGGCGACCGCTTCGGCCTGAAGCCCGGCGGGCTGTCCCTGGCCCGGGTGAAGGCGGCGCCCCACGGCATCGACCTTGGCCCACTGGCGCCGCGCCTGCCGGAGCTGCTGCGCACGCCCAGCGGCCGCATCGAGATCTGGCCGCCCGCGATGGCCGCCGAGGTGGCCGCGGCCGCGCAGCTGCTCGAGGTGCCGGCCGACGCGCTGGTGGTGGTGGGCCGGCGCGACGTGCGGTCCAACAACAGCTGGATGCACAACCTGCCCACGCTCGCCAAGGGGCCCGAGCGCTGTACGGCGCTGATGCATCCCGACGATGCCGCGCCGCTGGGCCTGGCCACGGGCGACCGGGTGCGCCTGCGCGCCGCGGCGGCCGACGCGCCGCCCACCGCGGCCATCGAGCTGCCCGTGGTGCTGTCCGCCGACATGATGCGCGGCGTGGTGAGCGTGCCCCACGGTTGGGGCCACGACCTGCCCGGCACGCAGCTGGCGGTGGCGGCGGAGCGGCCGGGTGCGAACCTGAACGCGCTGCTGCACGAGGACCGGCGCGATCCCTTGTCCGGCACGTCGGTGCTGGGCGGGGTGGCGGTGCGGGCGGAGCGGGTGGGCGCGGTGGTGGACGCGCTGGTGGACGCGTTGGTGGGCGTCACGCCGTAGGGCGGGCCAGCCGTCAGGCCGCGGGCACCACCCCTTCCGCCGTCAACCGCATCACCCGGTCGCACCGCCCCGCCGCCTGCGGCGAGTGCGTCACCATCAACACCGCCGCGCCGGTGCCGCGCGCGGCGTCCACCAGCACGTCCATGATGCGGCCCGCGGTGGTCGGGTCCAGGTTGCCGGTGGGCTCGTCGGCCAGCACCAGCGCCGGGCGGTGCACCAGCGCGCGGGCGATGGCCACCCGCTGCAGCTGGCCCCCCGACAGCTGGCGCGGGCTGCGGCCGCCCAGGCCGCCCAGCCCCACGGCGTCCAGCATGCGGGCGATCGCGGGGTCGCGTTCGGCCGCGGGCCGGCCCAGCAGGCGCAGCGGCAGGCCCACGTTGCCCGCCACGTCCAGGTGCGGCAGCACGTGGAAGGCCTGGAACACGAAGCCCAGGCGCTCGCGCCGCAACTGCGCGGCGGCCGGCTCGGGCAGCGCCAGCACCGACGTCCCCTGAACGTGCACCGAGCCCGCGTCGGCCGTCTCCAGCCCCGCGATGCAGTTCAGCAGCGTGGACTTGCCCACGCCGGATTCGCCCAGCAGGGCCACCAGCTCGCCCGGCGCGGTCTCCAGCGTGACGCCGGAGAAGACTGGCGCGCCGTCGAAGTGCTTGGCCAGGGCGTGGACGCGGAGCAGGGCGGGGGACGGGGCGGGCGGCATCACGCCGGCAGGATAGCGGGTGCCGGTCGTGGGGGGAGGGTGCGGGTGAGCGCTACATGGTCCGGCAATGTCCGTCGGGCATACTCCGTCGCTTCCCTGGCGCACGGGCGTCCAGGACGGTTCGGACAAGCGGGAGCGACGATGGTGGCAGGCGTGTGGACGGGGAGCGTGCGGCGCACGGGACGGTTGCTGGCCGCGGTGGCCACGCTCGTGACGCTGGCGGCGGCGCTGTCCGGTTGTGGCGGCGGCAGCACCGCGCCCCGCGTGCTCGGCAACCTCGACGGCACGCAGCCGGAATGCCAGGTCGCCGACAACGCCACCACCTGTGCCGGCACCGTCGTCTGGCAGACCTTCAATGCGGGTTCCGTCGCGCTGATGGTGGACGGCAGCACCGCCTCCACCGCCGGCTCCGGCACCCTGGCGCCCACGGTGGCCTTCGGCCACCCGGCCACGATCGCGCTGCAGGCCGACGGCCAGACGCTCGCCACGGCGTCCATCTCCGCGGTCTGCGTGCCCACGTCGCACTGGGACGGCGCGGCCTGCCGTCCCGGCGCGGGCTTCGCGGTGGCGGGCTTCGCCATCGAGGACGGCGATACGAACGTCGGCGCCACCACCGTGCTGCTGGGCACCGCCACGCAGGTGCTGGTGGGCGGCAGCGGCAACATCGCCTGCCAGGACACGCTGGACGCCGACGTGGTGCTGGCCACCACGGTCACCGTCGCCGTCTCGGGCACGCAATTCACCGTGCAGCCCACGTTCGCCGGCTACCCCATGCTGCCGCACCGCGCCACCTGCACGTTGCAGGTGGACGTGGTGAACGGCTCGGCCACCACCGCCAGCGTCGGCCCGCTCACCTTCAGCACCGACAACGGCCCCGTGCTGGACAAGCTGCTGGTGCAGGGCGGCTCCGGCGGCCTGCCGTGGGTGGTCGACCCGGCCACGGGCGCTGCCGTCACGCCGCCCGAGATGGCCGCGCACCTGGGCGAGTGCTTCGGCGCCTACGACGTGCACACGGCCCGCCTGCGCACGCTGTGCGGCAAGAGCAGCGGCGGCCTGGGCAACGTGTGGGACATCGACCCGGTCACCGTCCACGCCACGCAGGTGGATTCCCTGCTGGACGTCTTCACCAACGGCACCGTGTCGTCGGCCGACGTGCAGATCGACCACTTCGGCGTGGAGTACATGACGCGCGGCGGCCTGCAGGCCGACGGCACCACCAACTCCAGCGTCGTCGTCATCACGCCGACCACGCACACCACCATCGCGTGGGACTGGGGCGGCCGCCAGGACTTCGTGCTGCGCCTGCTGCTGGACGACGCCAACCATCGCCTCTACGCCATCTCCAGCCTGGGGCTCATCAAGACCATCGACACCACCACGCTTGCGGTGATCTCCACGCTGGACGCCACGGCGCAGGTCAACGACGCCACGCTGTCGCCCGCCGGCCAGGTGGTGCTCGCCATCGCGCCGCTGGCGAGCGGCGCCAACCTGCTGGTGATGGATCCGGCGTCCCAATCGCTGCTGTCCGGCCTGCCGATCGTCGGGCCCTCCGGTCGGGCCACGGTGGCCACCACGCTGTCGGCGGGCGACCTGCTGCTGTCCACCAGCGATTTCTCGCACGGCGTCACCACCGCGATGATCTGCCGCCTCGACCCGGTCACCTACGCGCTGCGGCCCGGCACGCCCTGCACGGCCGTGGGCGACGCCACGCCCCACGCCCTGGCGGCGCTGGATGGCAACGTCTACGGCGACATCAACGACGTGCTCACCGGCTGGCCCGCGGCCGACTTCAGCACCGGCACGCCCGTGCACACCTTCGACGCGGCCATCGCCCGCGTCGGCGCCGTGCACAACTGAACGGAAAGGGGCGGATTCGACGGCTGTCGACCTGCCCACGCCCGCTGCGGGCGGCGTACGATCCTCCTGCAACAACACCCTGCCGGGCACGGCGTTGGCCCCGGCCCGTCCAGGGCCCCCGCCACGCGTCCGGATGGGGCATTTTCCAGGGGGTGCGCAGCACATGGAGTCCACGCCGATCAACCTCGTCGTCCGTGCCGTCGAGGCGCGCGGCGCGCGCTTCTGGGCCGCCGCGGCCCTCGCCACGGCCGGGACGCTCGTCCTGGCGGCGTGCGCGCTGGCGCTGTTCGGCCCCACCGGCCTGGGGCTGGCCGTCCTGGGGGTCACGGTCGTCCTGACGGCCGCGCTGCTGCTGGCGTGCGGCGTCCTGCTGCGCCTGGCCCGCACCGTGATCGACCTGCGCGCCCGGCAACGCCTCGCCTCCGCCGACGACGACCTCACCGGCATTGCCAACCGCAGGAATTTCCTGCAGACCGTGGACCGCGAGTTCGCCCGCTGCCGGCGGTACGGCGAAGAGGGCGCGCTGCTGCTCATCGATGCCGACCACCTGCGCCGCATCAACGAGCACCTGGGGCAGAGTTGTGGCGACGCGCTGCTGCTGGAAGTCACCCGCCGTGTGGGCACCACGCTGCGCCAGCCCGACGTGCTGGCCCGCTTCGGCGGTGCCGAGCTGGCCGTGTTCCTGCCCAAGACCGACCCGCTGGGCGCGCTGGACGCGGCCGAGCGCATCCGCCAGCAGGTGGCGTCCGCGCCCTACCAGTGGCAGCAGACGCACGTGGTGGCCACCGTCAGCATCGGCGTGGCCACGGTCCATCCCGGCCAGCTGAGCGTCGACAGCATGGTGCACGAGGCCGAGCAGGCACTCGAGGCCGCCAAGGAGGCGGGCCGCAACTGCGTGCGCACCGGGCCCATCAAGCCCCAGCGAAGTGGCGAGTCGTCGCGGTCGGTCAAGCCGGCCTGAGGCCGGCGAAGCCGGTCACTGCGTTATGAGGCCCGCGAGGGCGGCCTCCACTGCCGCCAGCAGCCGCGCCTGCACGTCGGGCGCGTCCGCGGCAACCGCCACGCGCGCCGGCATCGAGCGCAGCCACGTCACCTGGCGCTTGGCCAGCTGGCGCGTGGCCGCGATGCCGCGCTCTCGCAGCGTCGGCAGGTCCACCGGCCGGCCGCTCCTATTCGCATCGTCCAGCGCCTCCCAGGCCTGGCGATAGCCCACGCAGCGCATCGACGGCAGGTCCGCGTGCAGCGGGGGCCTCAGCGCGCGCAGGCGGCGCACCTCGTCCAGGAAGCCCGCCGCCAGCATCGCGTCGAAGCGTTGGGCGATGCGCGCGTGCAGCCAGGCGCGGTCGTCGGGTTCCAGCGACAGCAGCACCCCGTCGCGGCGGGCGCCGGCGCCGGCCGCGCCGCCGCGCGTGTGCAGCGACGACAGCGGCACGCCTGCCACCCGCCACACCTCCAGCGCGCGCTGCACGCGCTGCGAATCGCCAGGCTGCAGGCGCGCCGCCGTCACCGGGTCCACGCGCGCCAGCTCGGCGTGCAGCGCGGGCCAGCCGCGCTCGGCCGCCTCGGCGTCCAGCGCGGCGCGCACGCCGGGGTCGGCGGGGGGCAGGGCGTCCAGGCCGTCCACCAGCGCCTTGAAGTACATCATGGTGCCGCCCACCAGCAGGGGCCAGCGGCCACGGGCGCGGATCTCGTCGATCAGCCGGCCGGCATCGGCCACGAACGACGCCGCGCTGTAGGCGTCGTGCGGGTCCAGCACGTCCAGCAGGTGGTGCGGCACGGCGGCGCGCTCGGCGGCCGAGGGCTTGGCGGTGCCGATGTCCATGCCGCGGTACACCAGCGCCGAATCGACGCTGACGATCTCCACCGGCCAACGTGCCGCGATGGCCAGCGCCAGCGCGGTCTTGCCGGCGGCGGTGGGACCTGCCAGCGCGAGCCAGCGCGGGGGGTCAGAAACGCTCGTCATCCCGCAGGTAGCGCCACTGCCCCAGCGGCAGCTTGCCCAGCACCACGCTGCCGATGCGCACGCGCTTCAGGCCCAGCACCTGCAGCCCCACGGCCTCGCACATGCGGCGGATCTGGCGCTTGCGGCCCTCGCGCAGCACGAAGCGCAGCTGGTCCTCGTTGGCCCAGCTCACCTTGGCGGGCTTCAGCTCGCGGCCGTCCAGCCACAGGCCATGGCGCAGGCGCGCCAGCTGGGACTCGGGGAAGGGGCCCTCTTTCACGGGCTGCACGCGGACCAGGTATTCCTTCTCGACGTCCGAGTCGTCGCCGATCAGGTGGCGCGCGATGCGGCCGTCCTGGGTCAGCACCAGCAGGCCCGTGGAGTCGATGTCCAGCCGGCCGGCGGGCGCCAGGCCGCGCGTGTGCGTGGGGTTCCAGTGGCGGCGCGCGCCGTCCTCCGCCCAGTGGTTCTCGGGCCGCACCAGCACCACCGCGGGCTCGTAGCCGTCCTCGGCCTGGCCGCTGACGTAGCCGATGGGCTTGTGCAGCAGCACGGTGACGCGCTGCGCCTGTGCCGTGCGCGCGGCCGGGTCCACCTCGATCACCTGCTCGGGGCGCACCCGCAGGCCCAGGACCGCGGCGACGCCATCCACGCGCACCCAGCCGGCCTCGATCCACTCGTCCGCCTCGCGGCGCGACGCGATGCCGCGTTCGGCCATGACCTTGGACAGGCGTTGGCCTTCGGGGGGCGGGGTGTCCGCGGGGGCGCCCGGGGGCGTCTGCGCGCGCATGGGCGCCTCGCCGGGGGCTGGCAGGCGATGCACGCGCGGCGGGCGCGGTGGCGGGGCGGCCGGGCCGCGCGCGCCTCCGGCAGGCGTGCCCGGGCGGGGACCGGGGCGCGAGCCCGGGGGCGGAGGGCGCCGCGAGGGCGGCTTGGGTGTCGTCATGGCAGGGGTCCGGGCAAAGGGGTCAGCGCCCGCGCAGGAACAGGGCGTCGAGTTCCTTCAGCGTCACCTGGCGCCAGGTGGGGCGGCCATGGTTGCACTGGTCGGCGCGCTCGGTGGCCTCCATCTGGCGCAGCAGGCCGTTCATTTCCTCGAGCGTGAGCTTGCGGTTGGCGCGGATGGCGCCGTGGCAGGCCATGGAGGCCAGGACGTCGTCGCGCGCGCGCTCCACCAGCCGGCTGCCTTCCACCTCGCCCAGGTCCGCCAGCACGGCGCGCGCCAGGGCCACGGGGTCCGCGGACGCGAGGGCGGCGGGCAGCGCGCGCACGGCCAGCGCGTTCGGGCCGATGGGCGAGACGTCCAGGCCCAGCTCGGCCAACGTCGCGGCATGCGTGTCGGCCAGGGCCACCTCGGCGGGCGTGGCGGAGAACGTGGCCGGGATCAGCATCGCCTGCGTGGGCATCTGCTGCGCGGCGCCGGCCTTCAGGCGCTCGTAGACCACGCGTTCGTGCGCCGCGTGCATGTCCACCACCACCAGGCCCTGCCGGTTCTCGGCCAGCACGTAGGCGCCGCCCAGCTGGGCGAGGGCGCGGCCCAGCGGCCAGTCGCTGGCGTCGGACTGGGCCAGCGTGGCCGCGGCCGCGGCGGGGTCGCTGGCGCGTTGCAGGAAGGGGGTGGACCAGGGGGCGGGTGCCTCGGAGGCGGTGGCGGCGGGCGCCGGCGCGACGCCGGGGGGTGCGCTGAGCGCATCGCCCGCCGTGCCGGGGATGGGCGACAGCGCGAACAGCGACGCGGTGGTGGTGGCGGACGCGTAGCGGTCCCGCGGCGGCCAGGCGGCCGGGGTGGGCGACAGGGCGGTCGCGGTGTCGGCGAAAGCCGAGGGCGTCGCGGACGCCTGCTCAGGCGACGTGACGGGCGGCCAGGGCAGGGTGCCCTCCAACGCCGCGCCTGATAGCGCGATCCGAGGGAGGACGGTCGTGCCCGTCGCCAGGCCGGCACCCGCGCCCGGGCCTGCGCCCGCCATCGCCAGCGCCGCCGCGCTGGGCGCCAGGGCCGATTCCACCGCTCGTCGCACGGCCTGGTGCACCTCGCGCGAATCGCGGAAGCGCACCTCCACCTTGGTGGGATGCACGTTGGCGTCCACGCGCGTGGGGTCCAGGTGGATGAACAGCACGTAGGCCGGCTGGCGCTGGCCGTGCAGCACGTCCTCGTAGGCGCTGCGCAGGGCGTGCGCCACCAGGCGGTCGCGCACGAAGCGGCCGTTGACGTAGACGTACTGGTGGTCGCTGCGGGCCCGCGCCGCCTCGGGCAGCCCCACCCGGCCGTGCAGCAGCAGCGGGCCGGCCTGCGCATGCACGGGCCGGCTGGCCGCCATGAACTCGTCGCCCAGCACGTCGCGGATGCGCGCGTCGCCGTCGGCCGCGCGCCACTGCTGCACCAGCTTGCCCTCGTGCCAGATCGTGAAGCCCACGTCGGGCCGCGCGAGCGCATGGCGGCGCACGGCCTCCACGCAGTGCGCGAGCTCGGTGGCGTCGGTCTTCAGGAACTTGCGGCGCGCGGGCGTGCTGAAGAACAGCTCGCGCACCTCGATGGTGGTGCCGGGTGCGCGCGCGGCGGGCGCGAACTCGCCCGACCGCGCATCCAGGCGCTGCGCGTGCGCGGCGGCGGCCGTGCGGCTCAGCAGCACGGTCTCCGACACCGACGCGATGGCGGCCAGGGCCTCGCCCCGGAAGCCCATCGTCATCACGCCTTCCAGGTCCCCCAGCGAGCCGATCTTGCTGGTGGCGTGCCGCTTCAGGGCGAGCGGCATCTCGTCCGGCTCGATGCCCTGGCCGTCGTCCTCCACGAGGATGGCGCGCACGCCGCCGCCCTGCAGGCGCACGGTGACCTGCGTCGCGCCGGCATCCAGGGCGTTGTCCACCAGCTCGCGCACCACCGACGCGGGACGCTCCACCACCTCGCCCGCCGCGATCTGGCTCACCAGCTCGTCGGGCAGTTCGCGGATGGGGCGGCGGGTGGCCGGGGCGGACGGATCGGTCATCGTGCGCATTGTAGGAAGCCGTTGCGCGCACGGCCCCGGGGGCCCGGACGATCCCGCCACTGATAATGCGTGGAACTATGGATGCCCTGATGCCCCTCGTGGATTTCGTGCTGCACATCGACCAGCACCTGGCCAACTTCGTCGCTCTCCACGGAATCTGGGCCTACGCGCTGCTCTTCGCCGTCATCTTCGTGGAGACCGGCGTCGTCGTGATGCCCTTCCTGCCCGGCGATTCGCTGCTGTTCATCGTGGGCACGCTGTCGGCCGCCGGCATCCTGGACCTGCCCCTGGCGATGGGGGTGATGTTCGGCGCGGCGGTGGCGGGCAACCAGTCCAACTACCAGATCGGGCGCTGGTTCGGCCCACGCGTCTTCCACTGGGAGCAGTCGCGCTGGTTCAACAAGCGCGGGTTCGACAAGGCCCATGCGTTCTACGAGCAGTACGGCGGCGTCACGCTCATCGTGGGGCGCTTCATGCCGTTCGTGCGCACGTTCGCGCCGTTCGTGGCGGGCGTCACGTTCATGACGCGGCGCCGCTTCACCTTCTTCGACCTGACGGGCGGCGCGCTGTGGATCGGCAGCGTCACGTTGCTGGGGTTCTTCTTCGGCAACATCCCGTGGGTGCGCGCCAACCAGGGCCTGATCGGCCTGGCGATGATCGTCATCCCCGGCGTCATCGCGCTGGTGGGCCTGCTGCGCTCGAAGCGCAAGGGCGCGCCCGCGTAGGGCAGCGCTCGCACGGGCGCAGGCCCTTTCTGCGCGCCTACAGCTCGCGCCGCCGCGCCACCGGCGGGCTCTTGGCGAAGTAGCGCTCGATGCCCGCGAACACGGCCTCCACCAGCTTCTTCTGGTAATCGGCGTCGCGCAGGCGATCCTCCTCCTGCGGGTTGGAGATGAAGGCCGTCTCCACCAGGATGGACGGGATGTCGGGCGCCTTCAGCACCGCGAAGCTGGCCTGCTCCACGTGGCCGCGGTGCAGCTTGCCCACGCGGCCCATGCGGTCCAGCACTTCGCCGCCCACGCGCAGGCTGTCCTTGATCTGCGCGGTGGTGCTCATGTCCAGCATCGCGCGCAGCACCTGCGTGTCGCGCACGCGCGTGTTGACGCCGCCCACCGAGTCGGCCGCGTTCTCGCGCTGCGCCATCCAGCGCGCCGCGGCGCTGCTGCCGTGGCCGTTGCTGCTGAGGGCGAAGACGGAGGCGCCCCGCGCGTCGGGCGTGAGGAAGGCGTCGGCGTGGATGGAGACGAACAGGTCGGCCTGCACGCGCTGCGCCTTGGCCACGCGCTCGGCCAGCGGCACGAAGAAATCGTCGTCGCGCGTCATCAGCACGCGCACGCCGGGCTTGGCGTTCAGGCGATCGCGCAGCTGCATCGCGATCTGCAGCACCACGTCCTTCTCGCGCAGGCCGCTCGGGCCGATCGCGCCCGGATCCTCGCCGCCGTGGCCCGGGTCGATGGCCACCACCAGCAGCCGGTCGACCTTGCGCTTCTCGGCCGGCGTGAGCGGCGCGATGGGCGCGTTGGCGGCGGCGGCGAGCGACGGCACGGGGGTGGGCGTGACCGCGCCGCGGAGGGGCGGCAGCGCCAGCGTGCCGGGGCCGCCGGCGACGACGGTGGTGGTCGTGGTGGTGGTGGCGCCCGGCGGCAACGCGGCCGAGGCGGCGCCGGGCCCGATGCGGCCGATGAACTCGCCCAGCGCGTCCTGCACCTCGCGGGCCGCGGTGGTGGAGGAGGGCGCCGCGGACGCGGCGGAGGCCACGGCCACGGGCCGGGACGTGGACCCGGCCGGGAACGCGGACGTCGACCGGGACGACGTCGACGACGAGGCGGGCGGCACCGGCATCGACGCGGCCCCCAGCGGCAACGGGGGCCGGTCCTTCAGCAGCGCCAGCATCGGATCGCTGGCCTGCGCCGGGAAGAGGTCGAGCACCAGGCGGTGCTGGTAGGCCGCCACGGGCTCCAGCGTGAACTGCTGCGGCGCCACGCCCTGCTTCAGGTCCAGCACCAGGCGCACCACGTGCGGCTGGAACTGGCCGATGCGCACGCCCGCGATGAACGGGTCGTCCGGCCGGATCTTGCCCACCAGGTCGCGCAGCGCGGCGCTGAGCTCCAGGTTGTCGATGTCCACGACCAGGCGCGTGGGGGCCTCGGTGAGGAAGTGGTGCGCCACCAGCGGCGTGTCGGACTCGATGGTGACGCGCGTGTACTCGCGCGCCGGCCACACGCGCACGGCCACGATGGAAGCGCCGGCGGCGATGTCGGCGCGCCCCAGCAGCAGCGCGATGGCGCCGCCGCGGGCGAGGCGCAGGGTGTCGCGGCGCTTCATGGCAGCAGCGCCCGGCCGGCGGGCGTGAAGGCGTCGAGGAACACGTCGCGGTGCGCGGACGCGTCGTCGCCGGAGGCTTCCAGCGCGGCCGTGGTGGATGCGTCGGCGAAGGCGATGCGCACGCGCAGGTCGGGCACGGGCAGGTGCCCTTCGGCCTTCTCGGCCCACTCCACCAGCTTCAGGCCGGGCTCGCCGAACGTGTCGCGCAGGCCCGCGTCCTCCAGCTCGCGCGGGTCGTCGAAACGGTAGAAATCAAAGTGCGAGACCGCCAGGCCGTCGACGTCATAAGGCTCGACCACCGCGTAGGTGGGGCTCTTGATGCGGCCCTGCACCCCGAGCGCGCGCAGCAGGTGTCGCACGAAGGTGGTCTTGCCGGCGCCCAGCGGGCCGCTGAGCTCGATGACCGATTGCCGCAGCGCGGGACGCCGCGACAGGTGGGCCGCGAAGACGCCGCAGGCGGCCTCGTCGGGCCAGGTGAGATGGCGGGTTTCTAGAATCGGAGGATGCATCAGCAACGAGACGACGGACAGGCTGCTGCGGACCCCGACCTGGTGCCGCGGCTGCAGGCCTGGGCGCATGAGCTCGGATTCTCCCAGATCGGCATCGCGGGTGTCGACCTCTCGCAGGCGGAGCCCGGGCTGCAGGCCTGGCTGGAGGCGGGCTTCCACGGGACCATGCAGTACATGGCCGCGCATGGCATGAAGCGCGCCCGCCCCTCTGAACTGCGGCCCGGAACGGCCAGTGTGATCACCGCGCGAATGGACTACCTGCCCCTGCCGGCGGGCCCGCGCGAGGCCGATTGGCGCGATGCGGAAACGCAACGCCTGCACCGTCCGGGCGAGGCCGTGGTGTCGGTCTACGCCCGCGGACGGGACTATCACAAGGTGCTGCGCAGCCGCCTGCAGCGGCTCGCGGACCGCCTGGCCGAGGCGGTCGGCCCCCTGGGCCACCGCGTGTTCACCGACTCCGCGCCGGTGCTGGAGGTGGAGCTGGCGGCCCGCAGCGGCCTGGGCTGGCGCGGCAAGCACACGCTGGCGCTGGCGCGCGACGCGGGCTCGATGTTCTTCCTGGGTGAGATCTTCGTGGACCTGGCGCTGCCGCCCACCCAGCCCGCGGTGCCGGCCTGTGGTACCTGCCAGGCCTGCCTCGATGCCTGCCCCACGCAGGCCATCGTGGCCCCGTACCGCGTGGACGCGCGGCGCTGCATCTCGTACCTGACGATCGAGCACGACGGCCCCATCCCGGCCGAGTTCCGGCGCGCGATGGGCACGCGCATCTACGGCTGCGACGACTGCCAGGTGGCCTGCCCGTGGAACAAGTTCGCGCAGCCCACCGCGCTGGCCGACTTCGCCGAACGACCCGAGTTCCGGCAGCCCACGCTGCTGGGCCTGTGGGCCTGGACCGAGGACGACTTCCTGCGCCACACGGAGGGCTCGGCCATCCGCCGCATCGGCTGGACGCGCTGGCGTCGCAACCTGGCCGTGGCGCTGGGCAACGACCTGGCGGGCGCGCGCGCCGCGGGCGACGGCGCGCGCGGGGAGGCGATCGCGGGCGCGCTGGCGCAGGCCGGGCGCGCCGCGTGCCCCCTGGTGCGCGACCACATCGACTGGGCGCTGTCCTCCGGATCGCCGCCTGGCGCGTTGGACACGGGTGCGGGCCGCTGACGCCCGCGGTCCGCACGCCTTCCACCCGAGCCCGCCGCCCCCATGCGCAACACCTTCCGCTCACGCCTTGCCCCGCTGCTGCTGGCAGCGGCCGCCGCCGTGGCCTGGCTGGCGCCCCTGGCGGCCGGTGCCGCGCCGGTGGCGCAGCCCCTTACCTACGAGGGCTACGCGTTCGACACGTCCGCCCGCGTGGCCGACACGGAGCTGGTGCTGAACGGCCTGGGCAAGCGCGCCGCGCTGGCCATCTACAAGGTCTATGCCGCGGCGCTGTACCTGCCGCGCAAGCAGGCCGTGGCCGCGGCCATCCTGGCCGACACCGGCCCCAGGCGGCTGCAGCTGCGCATGCTGATGGACGGCCCGTCGGAGGAATTCGTCAAGGCCTTCGACAAGGGCCTGGCCAAGCGCGTGCCGGCCGACCAGCTGGCGACGATGCAGCCGCGCGTGGCGGAATTTGACACCGGGCTGCGCGCCATCGGCGACCTGCACAAGGGCGATGTCGTGAACCTCGACTACGCGCCGGGCCACGGCACGGCCATCATCTTCAACGGCAAGCCGCGGGGCGGCGTGGTGGCGGGCGCCGACCTGTACGCGGCGGTGCTGGGCATCTTCATCGGCGACAAGCCCATCGACAAGGGGCTGAAGGCCGGCCTGCTCGGCGGCCCCCCCAACTGAGGCCGCCCGGGGCCGCGCGCGATACTCGCCCCTGCCTGCCCACGTTCGAGGCAGCAGCAGGAGACCCCGAGATGACCCACCGGACCCTGGCGGCGCGCGTCGCCGGCCTCGCGCTCGCCGGCGCCGCCGCGGCGCTGACCCCCTTCGTCGCGTTCGCCCAGGCGTACCCCGCCAAGCCGGTGAAGCTGGTCGTGCCGTTCGCGCCCGGGGGCACCACCGACATCGTCGCCCGCGTCGTCTCCGACCGCATCGGGCCGGCCCTGGGGCAGGCGATGCTGGTGGAGAACAAGGCCGGCGGCGGCGGCGTGGTGGGTGCCACGGAAACCTCGCGCGCCACGCCGGACGGCTACGCGCTGGGCGTGGCCACGGTGTCCACGGTGGCGGCCAACCCGGCTATCAACCCGAAGCTGCCCTACGACCCGATCAACGACTTCACGCCCATCATCAACGTGGCGGCCACGCCCAACGTGATCGCGGTGCACCCGTCGTTCCCCGCGAAGGACTACAAGCAGTTCCTGGCGGAGCTGCAGAAGAACCCCGGCAAGTACAGCTACGCCAGCTCGGGCACGGGCGGCATCGGGCACCTGCAGATGGAGCTGTTCAAGAGCCTGACCCACACCTTCCTCACGCACATCCCCTACCGCGGCGCGGGCCCGGCGCTGAACGACACCGTGTCGGGCCAGGTGCCCATGATCTTCGACAACCTGCCCTCGGCGCTGCCCTTCATCAAGGACGGCCGGCTCGTGGCCATTGCCGTGGCCGCGCCGCAGCGCCTGGCGCAGCTGCCCAACGTGCCCACCTTCAAGGAGCTGGGCCTGGAGCCCGTGAACCGCATGGCGTTCTACGGCATCTACGGCCCCAGGGGCCTGCCCAAGGACGTGGTGGACAAGGTCAATGCCGCGGTGCGCAAGACCGTGGAGCTGCCGGACGTGAAGAAGCGCATCGAGGACACCGGCTCGATCATCGTGGCCAACTCGCCGGCCGAGTTCGCGGCGCAGATCAAGGCGGAGCTGGCGGTCTACAAGGACGTGGTCGCGAAGCAGAAGCTCAAGCTGGATTGAGGATGGGGTCAGGTCTTGCCCCTTGCCCCCTGAACGCGGGCCGCTGCCCCAACGCCTTGCGGGGGCAAGGGGCAAGACCTGACCCCCTGCCATGACGCCCCGCGACGCAAGCGCCTGGCTGGTCGACCGCTTCCTCGACGCCCTGTGGCTCGAGGACGGCCTGGGCAGGAACACGCTGGCGGCCTACCGCCGCGACCTGTCGCTGTTCGCCGACTGGCTGGCCGCGCCGGCGCGCGAAGCGCCGCGCGCCCTGGACGCGGTGCGATCCAGCGACGTGCAGGGCTACATGGTGGCCCGCCACGCCCAGAGCAAGGCTACCAGCGCCAACCGCCGGCTGGCCGCGTTCCGCCGCTTCTTCCGCTGGGCGCTGCGCGAACGTCTCGTCACCGAGGATCCCACGCTGCGCCTGCGCCCCGCGCGCCAGGCGCCGCGGCTGCCCAAGTCGCTGAGCGAGGCGCAGGTGGAGGCGCTGCTCACCGCCCCTGACGTCGAGACGCCCCTGGGCCTGCGCGACCGCGCGATGCTGGAGCTGATGTACGCCAGCGGCTTGCGCGTGAGCGAGCTGGTGGCCGTGAAGAGCCTGCACCTCTCGTTGTCCGATGGCGTGGTGCGCGTGCTGGGCAAGGGCGAGAAGGAGCGCCTGGTGCCGTTCGGCGACGAGGCGCGCCGGTGGCTGGAACGCTACGCCGCCACCGCCCGCGGCGAGCTGCTGCAGGGCCGGCGCAGCGACGCGCTGTTCGTCACCATCCGCGCGTCCGCCATGTCGCGGCAGATGTTCTGGAACCTGGTGAAGAAGTACGCCGTGGCCGCCGCCATCACGGCTCCGCTGTCGCCCCACACGCTGCGCCACGCCTTCGCCACCCACCTGCTGAACCACGGCGCGGACCTGCGTGCGGTCCAGCTGCTGCTGGGGCACGCGGACATCTCCACCACGACCATCTACACGCACGTGGCCCGGGAGCGGCTGCGGCAGCTGCACGCGGCGCACCACCCGCGCGGCTGAACGCTGGTGCCAGGCATTACCTGTTGCTTCCCGCGGAAGCAACAGGTAATGCCTGGCACCAGGACCCCCGTCCACGAGGCACAATCCGGCCCTTCCATGGACCACACCTTCCTGTCGGCCCTGGTGCTGCTGCTGCTGGTCCTCGACCCGTTCGGCAGCCTGCCGGTCTTCATCTCGATCATGCGCGGCGTCGCGCCCGAGCGCCGCACGGGCGTCGCGCTGCGCGAGGCCGCCATCGCCTTCGGCGTGCTGCTGGCGTTCATGCTGTCGGGGCAGGGCTTCCTCACGCTGATGCACCTGTCGGAGCGCTCGCTCGAGGTGGCCGGCGGCGTCATCCTGATCATCATCGCCATCCGCATGATCTTCGGCACGGGCGGCGATTCGTACGCGCCGGAAGGCGTGGTGCGCGAGCCCTTCGTGTTCCCGCTGGCCGTGCCGCTGCTGGCCGGCCCCTCCGCCATGGCCACCGTGCTGCTGCTGGCGTCGCGCCAGCCCGAGCACATGGTGCGCTGGATCGGCGCGCTCACGGCCGCCATGGCCGTCTCGGGCGCGGTGCTGATCCTGGCCGATCGCATCCGCCGCCTGCTGGGCGATTCCATGGTGGCGGCCATCGAGAAACTGATGGGCCTGGTGTTGACGGCCATCGCCGTCGAGATGATCCTCGCCGGGCTCAAGCGCTACTTCGTCGGCGACCTGTAGGTCCCGCGCGTTGAACAAGAACCACGATCACGTTGCTCCCCTCATCATGACCAAGCTCCGCACCCCCTTCCGCCGTCCCACGCTGTCGGCCGTGGCGGCCGCCGCCATCGCGGCCGCCGTGCTGGCGTTCTCGGGCTCCGACGCCAACGCCCGCCCGCTGGCCGAGATCCGCAACAGCGGCACGATCATCATCGCCACGGAAGGCAAGTTCCCGCCGTTCAACATGATGCAGGGCAACAGGCCCGCGGGCTTCGAGATCGACGTGGCCGAGGCCGTCGCGAAGAAGGCAGGCCTGAAGGTGGAGTGGAAGACGCTGGGCTTCGACGCGCTGCTGGTGGGCCTGTCGCAGGACCGCTTCGACGAGGTCATCGCCTCGCACGGCATCACCGAGGAGCGTGCCAAGGCCGTCACCTTCGCCAATCCCCACTACTGCACGGGCGGCATCATCGTCGCCAAGGACCCGGCCATCCAGCAGGCCAAGGACCTGTCCGGCAAGGTGGTGGCCGTGCAGGTGGGCACCACGTACCTGGACAACGTCAAGAAGCTGCCGGGCGTGAAGGACGTGAAGAGCTACGCGCAGGACAACGACGCGCGCGCGGCGCTGCAGACGGGCCACGTGGACGCGTGGGTCACCGACCGGTTCGTGGCCAAGGCGTCTCTGGCGGCCACGCCGGGCAGCGGCCTGCACACCGGCGGCTTCCTGTTCGTGGAGCGGGTGGCGGCGGCCGTCGCCAAGGGCAACACGGCGCTGGCCGACGAGCTGAACAAGGGGCTCGCCGCCATCATGGCGGACGGCACCTACGCGGCCATCTCGCAGAAGTACTTCCACGAGGACATCCGTTGCAAGTGAACGGCGCGGGCACCCCGGCCGGCGGCGCCCCGGCGCCCGCGACCGCGCCGCGGCGCTGGTCGCAGCGCGTGCTCTCACCATGGCCCGCGGCCTGGGGCCGCCAACGCCGCAGCGTGGCCGACATGGCGGTGGCCGTCGTGGCGATGCTCGGCCTGCTGTGGGGCCTGGGCCGCATCATGGCGCACATCCCGGGGCCGGTGGGCGCCGAGGCGCAGAGCTTCGCCGACGGCGCCGTGCTCACGGTGCAGCTCACCGTGGTGGCCGGCCTCGCGGGCCTGCTGCTGGGGCTGCTGGGCGCGCTCGGCAAGATCTCGCGCGTGCCGCCGCTGCGCTGGATCGCGGGCCTGTACATCTGGATCATCCGCGGCACGCCGCTGCTGGTGCAGATCCTGTTCGTCTACTTCGCGGTGCCCGCGCTGGTGCCGGGCCTGAGCCTGGGCGAGTTCACGTCGGCCAGCATCGCGCTGGCGCTCAACGTGGGCGCGTACAACGCCGAGGCCATCCGCGCCGGCCTGCTGGCGGTGCCCCGGGGGCAGGTGGAGGCGGCCCGCTCGCTGGGCCTGAACAGCTGGTTCACGTTCATCGACATCACCTGCCCGCAGGCCTTCAAGATCTCGCTGCCGCCGCTCGTCAACAACATCGTGGCGCTGCTGAAGGATTCGTCGCTGGCCAGCGCCATCGGCGCGCTGGAGCTCACGCACGCGGGCCAGATCCTCAGCTCCAACACCTACCGGCCGGTGCCCGCGCTGACGGCCACGGCCCTGATCTACCTGGCGCTCACCACGGTCATGACGCACTTCTCCAACGCGGTGGAGCGCCGCTTCGACATCGAGGACAAGCTCGCATGACGGCGCCCGCAACCGCCGGCGCGCCCCTCATCACGGTGGACCGCGTCAACAAGCACTTCGGCCACCACCACGTGCTGAAGGACGTCTCCACGCACTTCGACGCGGGCCGGGTGGCGGTGATCATCGGCGCCTCGGGCTCGGGCAAGAGCACGCTGCTGCGCACGCTGAACCGGCTGGAGAAGCACGATGCGGGGCGCATCGTGGTGGACGGCATCGAGGTCACCGACGACCCGCGCCACCTGGAGCAGCTGCGTGCCGAGGTGGGCATGGTGTTCCAGCAGTTCAACCTGTTCCCGCACCTCACCGTGCTGGAGAACGTGATGCTGGCGCCGCGCCGCGTGCGCAAGCTGTCGGCGGGCGAGGCGCGCACGCGCGCGCTGGAACTGCTGGAGCGCGTGGGCATGCAGGACCACGTGCACAAGCACCCGTTCGCGCTGTCAGGCGGCCAGCAGCAGCGCGTGGCCATCGCCCGCAGTCTGGCCATGCAGCCGCGCGTGATGCTGTTCGACGAGCCCACCTCCGCGCTCGACCCCGAGATGGTCAAGGAAGTGCTGGACGTGATGAAGCAGCTGGCGCGCAGCGGCATGACGATGATCGTCGTCACGCACGAGATGGGCTTCGCCCGCGAGGTGGGCGACCGCATCCTGTTCTTCGACCGCGGCTGCATCGCGCAGGACGCGCCGCCTTCGGTGTTCTTCGGCGAGCAGGCCGACGAACGCGTGCGCCAGTTCATCGGCCAGGTCGTGCGCTGACCCGGCGCTCCCGTTTTTCCCGTTCCGTTCCGTACCGTTCCGACAGCAACAGACAACACCCCCGAGGAGGTTCCCATGTTGAAGCAGCACGCCCTCGCGGCCGGCATCGCCGCCGCGCTCGCCAGCCTGTCCGCCGCCGCGCAGACAGCCGCGCCCGCCGCGCCCGCCCCTGCCGCCAGCGCCGCCGCCCCGGCGCCCGCGCCGGCCGCGGCCGCCGCGCCGGCCCCCGCCGTCTCGCGCAGCAATGCCGCCGCGGACGTGGACATGCAGCGCGTGACGGTCACCGCCCAGAAGCGCCGCGAAGACATCCTGGACGTGCCGCTCAGCATCTCGGTGCTGTCGGCGGAGCAGCTGCAGGCCAACCAGATCGCCAACGTCGAGGACCTGACGCGCAACCTGCCCAACATCTCGTTCTCGTCGCAGGGCGGCCCGGGCACGGGCACGGTGGAGATCCGCGGCGTCAGCTCGCAGGCGGGCTCGGCCACGGTCAGCGTCTACCTGGACGACGTCTCGCTCACCACGCGCAACCTGTACAGCCAGGGCACGGCCGAGCCGCGCTTCTTCGACATCGCCGACGTGGAGGTGCTGCGCGGCCCGCAAGGCACGCTGTACGGCGCCAGCTCGCTGGGCGGCACCATCAAGTTCGTCAGCAAGCAGCCCGACCTGAAGACCTTCAGCGGCACCGGCAACGCCGAGGTCTCGCACACCGAGCACGGCGGCTGGAACTACCAGGCCGAGGGCGTCGTCAACGTGCCGCTGGTGAAGAACGAGATCGGCCTGCGCCTGGGCGTGCAGACCGGCCACCTGAGCGGCTACATCGACCAGCTGGACTACCGCACGCTGCAGACCATCGCCAAGGGCATCAACAGCGCCGACTACGCGGTGTTCAAGGGCTCGATGAAGGCGGACCTGGGCCATGGCTGGACCGTCACGCCGGCCATCTTCGCGCAGCAGTTCAACACGCAGGACATCGACGCGTACTACACCCACGTGGGCGGCGACCAGGTGACGCCACACGCGGGCGAGCCGGTGCCGCGCTTCACCACCACGAAGCAGGTGCGCGAGCCCGGCCGCGACCGCGTCACCGTGCCCAGCCTGACGCTGAACGGCGACGTCGGCTTCGCCGACTTCACGGGCGTGCTGAGCCAGTACAAGCGCCGCTTCAACCGCGTGCAGGACGGCACCAGCATCAACTCCGTCTACATCGGCGACGTCACGCTGCCCAACATCGGTGAAGGCGATCCCGGCTTCGCCGCGGCCGAGGCGATCCGCAACCAGATCCGCGCCCTGCCGTCGGCCGTGCAGCTGAACAACCAGATCGACCAGAACGCGATCGAGCTGCGGCTCGCCTCCAAGGACTACGACCCGAAGGGCGGCAACCCGCTCACCTGGATCGGCGGCGTCTACAGCAACAAGGCCAAGACCCAGGTGTACGACAACGAGCCGGTGTTCGGCATCAACGCGGCGTTCGCCGCGCAGGGCCTGGACATCACCGATCCCAACGAGCTGGCCGATGCCTTCCCGGGGGACTTCACGGGCGACAGCTCGTACTACAGCGCACGTCACTACCTGGACAAGCAGAACGCCGTGTTCGGCGAGGTGACGTTCCACGCCAGCGCGTCGTTCAGCGCCACGGTGGGCCTGCGCTACCTGAAGGCGTCGCAGCACTTCACCCGCGAGGGCGACTTCTACTACGCCGGCGGCCCCACCAGTGCCGTGATCGACAGCTCCTCCACGGCCACCACGCCCAGCTTCCGCGTGAACTGGACCCTGGATCCCACCACGTCGGTGTACGCCAATGCCAGCAAGGGCTTCCGCCTCGGCGGCGCCAACCGCCCGGTGCCCGACACCCCGCTGGTGGAGTCGGACCTGGCGCTGCTTCACCTGCCCGGCAAGCCGCCTGCGTCGTTCAACCCGGACAGCCTGTGGAGCTACGAGGTGGGCAGCAAGCAGCGCCTGATGGACGGCAAGCTGAACCTGAACCTGGCCGCCTACTTCATCGACTGGAAGGACATCCAGCAGGACATCGTGCTGCCCAACGCGGGCTTCGACTTCGAGACCAACGTGGGCCGCGCCCATAGCTACGGCCTCGAGGCGGAGCTGCGCGCGCGCGCCACCGACCACCTGACGCTGATCGGCTCCGCCGGCCTCACGCATGCGGTGTTCGCGGAGGACGTGCCCGCCTTCGGACGCCAGACGGACGACCCCAACTCGCCTTACAACGTGCAGAAGGGCGACCGCGTGCAGGGCGTGCCCACGGGCAACGTCAACGTGGGCTTCGACTACCACTGGGACGTCAACGACACCATGGGCGCGTTCGTGCGCGGCAACGGCCAGTGGACCGGCTCCAGCCACGGCACGCTGTTCCGCGACGACGCAGACTACGAGCGCCCGTCCTACTTCACGATCGACGGCAGCACGGGCATCAACTTCGACCGCTTCGAGCTGACCTTCTTCGTCAAGAACCTGGCCAACAACCAGACCGTCATCCAGCACCCCAACGTGCAGAACGTGCAGACCGCGTACACGCTGCGGCCGCGCACGATCGGCATGCAGGTGTCGGCGGACTTCTGAGGCCGCGGGCGGGCGGTGGGGCCAGGCCCGGCATGAGCGGTTCGCGGCCCGACCTGCGCCGGCAGGCGTTGCACTGGCTGCGGGAGGCCGATCCGGACGCCAAGGCCGCCGGCGCGCGCGCGCTGGCCGTCGATGGCGCGGTGGACGTCGCCGCCGTGCTGGCCGAGCCGCCCGGCATCCCGGGCCGGCCCGCACGGCCCGAGCTCGTGCCGCACACGGCGTTGAAGCCTAGGTCGATGGGCAGCGTCCAGGGCCGCGCCGCGTTGATCCACGCCCTGGCCCACATCGAGCTCAACGCCATCGACCTGGCCCTGGACGCCACCTGGCGCTTCCCGGGCCTGCCCGAGGCCTTCTACCGCGACTGGCTGCAGGTGGCACGCGAGGAGGCCCTGCACTTCGAGCTGTTGCGCGACCACCTGCGCACGCTCGGCTTCGACTACGGCGACTTCCCTGCGCACAACGCGCTGTGGGAGATGGCCGAGAAGACGAAGGGCGACCTGCTGGCCCGCCTGGCCCTGGTGCCGCGCACGCTGGAGGCGCGCGGGCTGGACGCGTCCCCGCCCCTCAAGGCCAAGCTGGTGGGCGCGGGCGACCACCGCGCGGGCGAGATCCTGGACGTCATCCTGCGCGACGAGATCGGGCATGTGGCGGTGGGCAACCGCTGGTACCGGCATGTGTGCGCGGCGCGCGGCCTGGACCCGGTGGCCACCTATGAGGTGCTCGCGCGCGCGCACGCGGCCCCGCGGCCGCGCGGGCCGTTCAACCTCGCGGCGCGGCGGGCGGCCGGGTTCGACGAGGACGAGCTGGCGGCGCTGGTCAAGACCTGACCGGAAGCCGGGGCGGGGCATCTCCGTAAAATCGCCCCTTTGCCCGCCCGAGGAGACCCCGCATGGCCCTTTACCGACTCGGGGACGACCAGCCCCAACTGGCGCCCGGCGCGTGGGCGGCCGACTCGGCCACCTTGCTGGGCCGCGTGGCCCTGGGTCCCGACGCCAACGTCTGGTACGGGGCGGTGCTGCGTGGCGACAACGAGTGGATCACCATCGGGGCGCGCAGCAACGTGCAGGACGGCAGCGTGCTGCACACCGACATGGGCTCGCCGCTGACCCTGGGCGACGACGTCACGGTCGGGCACCAGGCGATGCTCCACGGCTGCACGGTGGGCGACAACTCGCTGGTGGGCATCCAGGCCGTGGTGATGAACGGCGCGGTCATCGGCCGCAACTGCATCGTCGGGGCGGGCGCGCTGGTCACCGAAGGCAAGCAGTTCCCGGACAACTCGCTGATCATCGGCTCGCCGGCCAAGGCGGTGCGCGAGATCCCGGCAGAGCAGTTCGCGGCGTTGAAGGCCAGCGCGGCGCACTACGTGCAGAACGCGGCGCGGCACCGCGGCGCGGTGCGCGTGGACGAGGCGGGCAGCGCGGCGGCTTCACCACCGACCCGAACCGCGGCTTCGACGACGCTCGCACCGGCACCGGCACCGGCCTCCACCGGTCCGGCCGCCGCTTCCCCGGCCTCCACCGACACCACCGACGCCGGCCAGGACGCCATCGGTACCGCCGCCGGCCGCGCCGGCCCTTGATTTCCGGCCCACCGTCCCCCACATCCTCCGATGAGCGAGCTCCACAAATTCCTGTTCGAAGGCCTGCCGGTGCGCGGCATGGTCGTGCGTCTCACCGAGGGCTGGCGCGAGGCCCTGCAGCGCCGCGCCGCCACGTCCCCCTGGCCCGCCCCGGTGCAATCGATGGTGGGCCAGCTGGCCGCCGCGGCCACGCTGATGCAGGCCAACCTCAAGTTCAACGGTGCGCTGGTGCTGCAGGTGCAGGGCGATGGCCCGGTGGCGCTGGCGGTGGCCGAGTGCCAGTCCGACCTGCGCTTCCGCGCCACGGCCAAGGTCACCGGTGACGTGGCGGACGACGCGACGCTGCAGCAGCTGGTGAATGCGCACGGCCTGGCCCGCTGCGCCATCACGCTCGATCCGCAGGACCGCCTGCCGGGGCAGCAGCCCTACCAGGGCGTGGTGCCGCTCACGCTGGCCGACGGCGAACCCGTGGCCGACGTGGCGTCGATGCTGGAGCACTACATGCGCCAGTCCGAGCAGCTGGAGACGCGCCTGGTGCTGGCGGCCGACGGCGACGTGGCGGCCGGCCTGCTGATCCAGCGCCTGCCCATCGAGGGCGAGAACAACCTGGCGGGCCGCGAGAAGCGCGACGTGGATGCGGAGAACGAGGCGTTCGAACGCATCGCCATGCTCACGGCCACGCTCAAGCCCGAGGAGCTGCTGCAGCTGGACGTGCCCACGCTGCTGCACCGGCTGTACTGGGAAGAGACGGTGCGCCTGTTCGAGCCGCAGGCGCCGCGTTTCTCGTGCAGCTGCAGCGTCGACCGCGTGCGCAACATGCTGCGCGGGCTGGGCCGGGAGGAAGCCGACCTGCTGATCGAGGAGCGCGGCCTGATCGAGGTGGGCTGCGATTTCTGCGGCGCGCAGTACAAGTTCGACGCGGTGGACGTGGGGGAGATCTTCACGCCGCAGACGAACCAGCCGCCGGTGGGCGACTCCGTCCACTGAGGCGCGTTGGGTGTCAGGCCTCCGGCCTGACACCGTGTTTCAGGTGCTCGCACGCGCCTGAATCACATCGCTCGCAGCGCGGCAGGGGGCGCGCCGGGCCGGTGCGGCTGGCCAGCAGGCCGGTGAACAGGCCGGCCGCTGCGCCACGCTCATCGCGCACGACACGCCGTTCGATCCAACGCGCCAAGGCCGGCCGCACCGCGTCCAACGCGTTCTCCACCCGCGTCTCGCCCGCGCCCGTCACCACCGTCCACTCGCCGCCCCACGCGCGCAGGCGGGCGCGCACGGCCGCGTCCACCGGCGCGCGCACGTGCGGGCCGTCGCGTTGCAGGCCGTCGGCCACCCAGGGCAGGTCCAGACCGGTCAGCAGCGTGAGGTCGATCGACGACTGCCAGGCGCGTGCCGCGTCGTCCAGCGCCAGGTCGCCGAAGACGATCTCGCTGTAGACCGCGGTCATGAGCGGCGTCGTGTCGCAGACCACCACATCGGCCTGCGCGGCGGCGGCGTCGATGCGGCGCTGCTGCTCGCGCGCCACGTCCACCTGCTCGTCGAGGCGCGGCGTGCGGCCGTGCGCGTCGCACCATTCGCGCAGCACCTCCGGCACCACCACGGCGCGCACGCCGAATTCAGAGGCCAGCCGCGCGGCCAGGTCGATGCCCAGCGTGCTCTTGCCGGTGCTCTCGGCGCCGACGATGGCCAGGCGCAGGGCGCCCGCGTCGCTCATTCCGGGCCCGTTCCGCTCAGGCTGCGGGCAGGCCGGCAGCCGCGCGCGCGGCACCGGCAGCCGCCTCCGCCGAGGCCGCATCCCGCCGCCCCTCGAGCGCCCGCCACGCGCGCCAGCCGGCCACCGACAGCACCGCGAAGATCGCGTACAGGATCACGGTCAGCCACAGCCCCTTCACGGTGAACAGCACCACGCTGAAGACGTTCACGGCCAACCACACCGCCCAGTTCTCCAGGAACTTGCGCCCCAGCAGGAACTGCCCCGCGATGCTGCCGGCGGTGGACAGGCCGTCCAGCCACGGCACGTCGCTGTCGGTGTAGTGGCGCAGCATCAGGCCCAGGAGCGGCCAGGCCACCAGCGTGGCGACGGTCACGCGAACGCGCAGCGCCGCCGACAGGCGTTGCACCACCAGCGCATGGCCTTGCGCGTCGCGCCCGCGCAGCCATTGCCACCAGCCCCAGCCGGCCACCACCGCGAAGAACACCTGCAGGCTGGCCTCGCCGTACAAGCGGGAGTCGAGGAACAGCAGCGCATACAGTGCGGACGACACGATGGCGAGCGGCCAGCCCAGCCAGTGCACGCGCATGTTGCAGCCCACCATCCACAGCGACAGCACGAACGCCACCCCCTCGAGCCAGGTGACGGGCGTGCCGTACGCGGTGAACGCGGGGAGCAGCGCGGGGTGCGCCCAGGCGAGCAGGGAGGCCAGCACGGCGGAACGGGTGGGGCGGCGGGATGGGCGAGGGCGTGGCAAGCGGTGTCAAGGCGCGGACGAGGCCGTCACCGCGCTCGCGGTCACCGCGGCCGGCGCCGCCGCAGCAGCGGTCGTCGAGCCCACTGGCTTCGTCACGACCACCAGCACCTCGTCGGGCCGGATCATCCCCAGCTCGTTCCGCGCCTTCTCCTCGACCATCTCCAGGCCTTCCTTCAGGTCGGAGACCTCGGCCGTCAGCCGGTCGTTGCGCGCCTTGGCGGCGGCATTGGCCGCTTCCAGCGCGGCCAGCTCCTGGCGTCGCTCCAGCAGGTGCGTCATGCCCGCCTTGCCCACCCACAGCTCCGCCTGGATCCAGACGATCATCAGGACGAGCGCGACGGTGAGCAGGCGCATGGATCTGGCAATCCGCGAACGCGGGGGCCGTCGGTCCTACCGGAGGTTGTAGAACGCCGAACGGCCCGGGTACACCGCCACGTCGCCCAGGTCCTCCTCGATGCGCAGCAGCTGGTTGTACTTGGCGATGCGATCGGAACGCGACATCGAGCCCGTCTTGATCTGGCCGGCGTTGGAGCCCACCGCGATGTCGGCGATGGTGGAATCCTCGGTCTCGCCCGAGCGGTGGCTGATGACGGCGGTGTAGCCCGCGCGCTTGGCCATCTCGATGGCGGCGAACGTCTCGGTGAGCGTGCCGATCTGGTTGATCTTGATGAGGATCGAGTTGGCGATGCCTTTCTCGATGCCCTGCTTCAGGATCTTCGTGTTGGTGACGAACAGGTCGTCGCCCACCAGCTGCACCTTCTTGCCCAGGGCCTCGGTCAGGTGCTTCCAGCCGTCCCAGTCGCCCTCGTGCATGCCGTCCTCGATCGAGATGATCGGGTACTTGTCCACCCAGCTGGCCAGCATGTCGGTCCACTCGGGGGCCGTCAGCTGCAGGCCTTCGCAGTCCAGGTGGTACTTGCCGTCCTTGTAGAACTCGCTCGCGGCGCAATCGAGGCCGATGGCGACCTGCGAGCCGGCGGTGTAGCCGGCGCGGTCGATGGCTTCCAGGATCATCTGGATGGCCGCCTCGTGGCTGGCCACGCTGGGGGCGAAGCCGCCCTCGTCGCCGACGGCCGTGGACATGCCGCGGTCGTTGATGATCTTCTTCAGCGCGTGGAACACCTCGGCGCCGTAGCGCACGGCCTCGCGGAACGTGGGCGCGCCCACGGGCAGGATCATCAGTTCCTGCAGGTCGAGCGTGTTGTTGGCGTGCGCGCCACCGTTGATGACGTTCATCATCGGCACGGGCATCTGCATGCCGCCCATGCCGCCGAAGTAGCGGTACAGCGGCAGGCCGGATTCCTCCGCGGCGGCGCGGGCCACGGCCATCGAGACCGCCAGCGTGGCGTTGGCGCCGAGGCGGGCCTTGTTGTCCGTGCCGTCCAGCTCGATCAGCGTGCGGTCCAGGAAGGCCTGCTCGGAGGCGTCGAGGCCCAGCACGGCCTCGGAGATCTCGGTGTTGACGTGCTCCACCGCCTTCATCACGCCCTTGCCCAGGTAGCGGGCCTTGTCGCCGTCGCGCAGCTCGATGGCCTCGCGCGAGCCCGTGGACGCGCCCGAGGGCACGGCCGCGCGGCCCATGGTGCCGCTCTCCAGCAGCACGTCGCATTCGACGGTGGGGTTGCCTCGGCTGTCCAGGATCTCGCGTCCGACGATGTCGACGATGGCACTCATTCAGGGGTCTCCAGAGTCAAGAAAATTCGGGGGCCTCAGGCCGTGGTGACTGTCTTGCGCACGGCGTCGTTGGCGGTGTGACGGGCCAGCGCGGCCTTGATGTAGCTGATGAACAGCGGGTGGCCGTCCCAGGGCGTGGACTTGAATTCGGGGTGGAACTGCACGCCCACGAACCAGGGGTGCTCGCTCTGCGGCAGCTCCACGATCTCGGTGAGCTTCTCGCGCTGCGTGATGGCCGAGATGACCAGGCCGGCCTGCTGCAGGCGATCCAGGTAGTGCTCGTTGGCCTCGTAGCGATGGCGGTGGCGCTCGTTCACAACGGGGCCGTAGATCTGCGAGGCGAGCGTGCCGGGCGTGACGTCCGAGCTCTGCGCGCCCAGGCGCATCGTGCCGCCCAGGTCGCTCTGCGCGGTGCGCTTCTGCACCGTGCCGTCGGCGTCCTGCCACTCGTCGATCAGCGCGATCACGGGGTGCGGCGTGGCGGGGTCGAACTCGGTGGAGTTGGCGTCGGCCAGGCCCGCCTTGTGGCGCGCGTACTCGATGGTGGCCACCTGCATGCCCAGGCAGATGCCCAGGTAGGGGATGCCGTGCTCGCGGGCGTACTGGGCCGCGAGGATCTTGCCCTCGACGCCGCGCTTGCCGAAGCCGCCGGGCACGAGGATGGCGTCGAAGCGTTCCAGCTGCGCCGCGTTCTCGGGCGACAGCGTCTCGGAATCGACGTAGTCGATGTTGACGCGCGCGTGGTTGTGGATGCCGGCGTGGCGCAGCGCCTCGTTCAGCGACTTGTACGAGTCCGACAGGTCGGTGTACTTGCCGCACATGGCGATGGTGACCTCGCGCAGCGGGTGGTGCACCTCGTGCACCAGGCGGTCCCAGCGGCGCAGGTCGGCCGGGCGAGTGAGCAGCTGCAGCTTCATGCACACCTGCTCGTCCAGGCCCTGCTCGTGCAGCATGCGCGGCACCGAGTAGATGGTGTCGGCGTCCCACACGCTGATCACGCCGTGCATCGGCACGTTGGTGAACAGCGAGATCTTCTCGCGCTCGTCGCCCGGGATCTCGCGGTCGGCGCGGCACAGCAGCGCGTCGGGCTGGATGCCGATCTCGCGCATCTTCTGCACGGTGTGCTGCGTGGGCTTGGTCTTCAACTCGCCCGCGGCGGCGATGAACGGCACGTAGGTGAGGTGCACGAACGCCGTGTTGGTGGGACCGAGCTTCAGGCTCATCTGCCGCACCGCCTCGAGGAAGGGCAGGGACTCGATGTCGCCCACCGTGCCGCCGATCTCCACGATGGCGACGTCCACCGCTTCTGCCGTGCCCATGCCGGCGCCGCGGCGCACGAACTCCTGGATCTCGTTGGTGACGTGGGGGATGACCTGCACGGTCTTGCCCAGGTAGTCGCCGCGGCGCTCCTTCTCGAGCACCGACTTGTAGATCTGGCCCGAGGTGAAGTTGTTGCTGCGCTTCATCCGCGTGGTGATGAAGCGCTCGTAGTGGCCCAGGTCGAGGTCGGTTTCCGCGCCGTCGTCGGTGACGAACACCTCGCCGTGCTGGAAGGGCGACATGGTGCCCGGATCCACGTTGAGGTACGGATCGAGCTTGATCAAGGTGACCTTGAGGCCGCGCGATTCGAGGATGGCGGCCAGCGACGCCGAGGCGATGCCCTTGCCCAGCGAGGACACCACGCCGCCGGTGACGAAGACGAACTTGGTCATGTTCTGAGGCACCCCGCTCGACGGGCGCCGCCCGGCGCGGTGGCCGAGGGCTTCCGGTGCAGGAATGCCGTGGTGGTAAAGCGCGATTATACGGGGCCCGACCTGGCTCCCCGGCCGGTCCCGCGCCCGACGGCCCGGGCGGAAGTCCGGATGTCGGAGGGGCGGCGCGCCCCGTATGCTCGACCTCCCGGCACCGCCGGGCCACGGAGCCCGCCAGGGCCTGGCGACACGGGAGAGTCCGAAGAATGCAAGCAATCCACCGCGGCACGCGCCTGGCGGCCCTGGGCGCGTTGATGACGGTCGTGGCCCTGGCTTCGGCGCCGCTTGCCGGCTGTGGTGGCGGCGGCGGCGATGCCGCCTCGCAAGGCCCCGGATCGCCCGTGCCGCCGCCCCCGCCGCCCCCCGCCGAGGCCGCCTACGTGGTGGCAGGCGTCACCAGCAGCACGTCGGGCAACACCACCACCTGGCAGCTGCAGGTGTTCGATCCCGCGCATCCCGCTACGGCCCTGTCGCGCACGCCGATGGTCAACCTGGACGCATACCACTCGTGGGGCTGGCTGTACACGCTCCCGGCCACGTCGGCCGATCCCGCGGCCGGCACCATCACCACGCTGGGCCAGTCCACGCTCTACTTCGTCAACCAGCTGAGCCTGTGGCGCGTGGACCTGCGCGGCGGCCACGACCACGCGCCGCGTCGCCTGGGCGACATGGCCGACGTCTGCGCCATCGACCAGGCCTGGCCGCTGACCGCCGACGGCCAGTCGGGCTGGGTGCAGCTGCGCCGGCTCGACTCGGGAGGGGTGGCCTGCAGCGTCACCTGGTTCGTGCGCACCGAGGGCCAGTCCGCCACGGCCGCGGTGGCGGCGCCCGGCGTGGTCGGCACCGCGGCCGTGGGCCTGGAGGACGCGTCCGGCCTATTCGACGGCCTCGTGCTGGTCACCAACGCGCTGGGCACGCCCGCGCTGTTCCACGCCGACCGCACGCTGTCCGCCTGGCACCCGGTCGCGGGCACGGAGGACGCGGGCACCGTCGTCGCGACACCCTTCGTGGCCGACGCGCGCCACCCGGGACAGGGGTGGGTGGCCACCGGCCACGGCGTGCACGCGGCGCACTGGGACGACAGCGGCCTGGTGCTGGATGCCCTGGTGCATCCGATGGCCGGCAACGCGCTCGCACTGGTGGCCAACGAGCATGGCGTGGCGTTCTCGGACGGCCTGGACCTCTACGGCACCGATGGCGCGGCGCCCGCCACGTGGCTCGCGCGCGGGCCCGGCGATCCCGCGGCCGTCCGATTGCTGTCGGCACTGGCGTCCCCGGACCAGGTCTGGTTCAGCGTGGGCGCGTCGTCGCAGGACGACCCGATGGAGGACGCCGTCGGCATCTGGAACGCCCCGCTCGCGGCCTACACGCCGGCCGCCGCCGACGCCGGCGACTGGCTCAGCGTCGCCGCGCTGGGCTTCCAGGGCGACCGCGCGGTGGTGGTGCAGGACTCGGCGCACCTGGTCGCGGGCTGGTGGAACCAGTGGGAGGTCACCGACCGCCGCCTGGTGACCATGTCGCCCGCGGACGGCTCGTGGACCGTGCTGCCCGGCGCGCAGGGCGTCGTGCGCGCGGCCGTGCGCCGCCGCGGCTACGCAGCGGACCTGGTGGGCGCCGTCAGCTGCACGCCGACGCAACCCGGCGGCCGCGTGGGCGCCTGCGACGCGGGCGCGCTGGGCCAGCAGGACCTGGCCGGCGGCGCGTCGGCCGCGCTGGGCACGGTGGACACGGCCTACAACCCGTTCGACCTGGTGGGCGACGTCGTGCCGCGGATGGTGCAGGGCCAGCCGATGGTGCTGACCGTGCGCACCGCCCAGGGCGTGGACGACCTGTACCTCGTGGTGCCGGGGCAGGCGGGGTCCGTGAAGCGGTTGACGACCGGGGGACAGTGATGATGGACAGTTTCAACAGGGCGCGCCCGGGCGCCTGGATGGCCTGCGCAGGCTGGATTGCGCTGTGCGGAGTGGCCGCGCTGGGGGGCTGCGGCGGCGGGGGCGGCAGCGCGGGTGCACCGCCGCCCCCGCCTCCGCCGCCGCCGGCGGAAGCGGCGTACCTGGTCACCGGCGTCACGTACGCGGTCGACGGCGGGCGTCTGCAGGTCTACGACCCGGCGAACCCCGCCCATCCCGTCGCCACGCAGGCCCTTGATTCCACCGCCTATCAACTCTCCGTGCCCGCTACCTCGGTGGATGTCGCCGCAGGCACCGTGCGCGTGCTGGGCCAGTCCCAGGTGGTCTACCTGTCGTCGGGCAAGTTGTGGCGCCTGGACCTGCGCGGCGGCCACTCGCATGCACCCGAGCAGTTGACGGCGTTCAACGACGTCTGCTCGATCGACACGTGGATCTGGCCCGTACTGCCCTTGTCGGCGGATGGCCAGGACGCCTGGGTGCGGGTCTGGCGTGGCTCGCCCGGGGACGGCTGCACCACCGCGGTGATGGTGCGCACACAGGGCGGCGTCGCGGCGCAGGCTGTCGACGTGACGACGACCGCCGGCACGTTCGCGACACCGTTGGAGGATGCCGCCGGACAGCTCGTCGGCTTCCTGACACAGGTGGACTGGGGCTTGCCTACGTCGCACCTGAAGTACTTCAATCGCGAGGGCCAGGCCGTGGACGTGCCAGGCACGGCGCCTGGCGCCTACCAGCCTCAGGTCGTCAAGGATCCCGCAGCGCCCGGTCACGGCTGGATGATGGCAGCCGATGGCGTGCGGCAGATCACCTGGAGCCCCGACGGATTCACGCTCGGCACGCTGGTGTACGCGCCGAGGGAGCACATCTGGTCGATCAGCGGCTCGGCCGCCGGCCTGCTCGTGCTGGACGGCCCGGATGCCTGGCAGGTGGACGACGTCGGCCTGGCCCGGCGCGTGGCCACCGTGCCCAACCCGGAGGATGGCGTCGGCCACATGCAGATGTTCTCGGCGACCGGCATGCGGGGCGCCAGCTTCTTCGTGTCCGGCTTCGACGACCCGACGTATGGCGATTTCGCGACGCGCGTGTCCTGGTGGACCGGCGACGCCATGGCCACCGGCGTCGTCGACACGGACGGGCTGGTGACCGCGCAGGTGCTGGGCACGCAGGGTCACCTGGCCCTGGTGCTGCGCGTCTACCCGGCCGTCACCATGTACGGCTCGGCGGTGGATTGGGACGTGCACATGGGGCGGCTGTCCGCCGATGACGGGGCCATGGCCACCTTCACGCAGAGCGCCGGCTACGTGGTGTCTGCCACCCGACGGTTGGGGGACGTGCCCGACGTCGTGGCCACCTGGGGCTGTCCTGCACGCGGCACGCTGGACGTGCAGAAGCTCTGCGCGCCTGGGGAGGTCGTCGAACGCGACTTCGCCACCGAGGCGCAACGCGTGATGGGCAACCTGGATCGGGCCGACGACTATGACTGGGGGTGGCAGGTGCCCTTCGTGGAGGGGGTGCCCACCATCCGGTCCGTCTGCGGCGATTCAGGCTGTGACCTCGTGCTGGTGGTGCCGGGACAGGCGGCGTCGTTGCGTCGCCTCACCACGGATTGACACGGGTTCAGCGCAGCGTCACCAGCCAGTCGACCACGGCCTGCGCCGTCTCCCGAGGCCGCTCCATCGGGTACAGATGCGTGCCCTCCACCCACCGGAACCGCGACCCCGCCAGCGCGCGCGACGCCGCGGCGCCCGCCTGCCGCATCTCCGCCGACTGCGTGCCCGCCAGGAAGAACACCGGGCAGCGCGGCGGGTGCCGCTTCAGCAGCGGCGCCACGTGGTGCGGCAGCGTGTCGTAGATGCGCGTTTCCACGTCGCGACGGAAGGCCAGCACCGTGCGCGTGCTGCCGTCCGGCCCCGGCTGCTCGCGGAAGCCGTGCTGCACGTAGCCCGCCAGCATGCGCGGGTCCCAGCGCGCGAAGGCGTGCTTGCGCGCGAAATGCGCGTGCACGTCCGCGCGCGAGGGCCACTCGTGCCGGCGCGAGCGCGACACGCTGCCCGGCCCCACCTTGCCGATCAGGCGCAGCCGCTTGGCCATGTGCACGCTGTGCGCGCGCCAGCCGGCCACGATGGGGGAATCGAGCAGCACGACGGCGCGCGCCAGGTCGGGCCGCTTCACCGCGGCCAGCAACGACAGCATGCCGCCCAGCGAGTGGCCCACCAGCACCACGGGGCCGCCGGCCTGCAACGCGTCGATGAAGGCGACCAGCTCGTCGCGCAGCCTGCGCCAGCCGCTCTCCACCGGGAAGCGCGGGTCGTGGCCCAGCAGCGCCGGCGCCTCGACGCGCCAGCCGGCGGCGCGCCAGGCGTCGAACAGGGGTTCGTAGAGTCCCGCGGGAAAGCCGTTGGCGTGGGCGAAGACGAGCGTGGGAACAGGCGCGGGAACGGTCACGGGCGCGTCAGATGATCTTCTCGTCGGGTGCCGAGATCTTGCGCATCGGCTCGAACTTGCCCTCGACGCGCAGCGGGTAGGGCGTCTGGGCCTCGCCCCACTCGGGGTCGTCCATGCCCTCGAACACCTCGCGCAGGCGCTGGCCCCAGGTGTTGCGCACCATGCGGAAATACGGGTTCTGGTCGTCGATGCAGACGATGCGGTCCACCTTCAGCGCGCCGTCCTCGTAGACGATCAGGTCCAGCGGCAGGCCCACGCTCAGGTTGGACTTCAGCGTGGAGTCCATCGACACCAGCGCGCACTTGGCGGCCTCGTCCAGCGGCGTGTTGGGGTTGAGCACGCGGTCCAGGATGGGCTTGCCGTACTTGCTCTCGCCCACCTGGAAGAAGCAGGTCTCGCGCGTGGCCTCGATGAAGTTGCCGGCGGAGTACACCAGGAACAGCCGCATGGCCTCGCCCGCGATCTGGCCGCCCAGGATGAAGCTGGCCACGAAGTCGACGCCCGCCGCGCGCAGGGCGGCACCGTCCTGCTGGTCGATGCGGCGCACGGCCGCGCCCAGCACGCGGGCCGCGTCGAACAGGCTGGTGGCGTTCCAGATGGTGATCGGCTCGCCGCCGGCGTCGTTGGGCAGGGACTCCGTCTGCAGGATCTCGCGCACCGACTGCGAGATCGACAGGTTGCCCGCCGACAGCAGCACCATCATGCGGTCGCCCGGCTTCTCGTACACGATCATCTTGCGGAAGCTGGAGATCTGGTCCATGCCCGCGTTGGTGCGCGAGTCGGACAGGAAGACGAGGCCGGCGTTGAGCCGGATGCCGACGCAGTAGGTCATGGGATCCTCGGAGGACGTGCCGGTGTGGAACTGCTGCATTCTGGGCCGCTTCTCAGTCGCGCGGCAGCAATGCGCGCAAACGGTACAGGGCCTCGAGCGCCTCGCGCGGGGCCAACTGGTCGGGGTCCAGCGCCGCCAGCGCGGCCTCCAGGCGCGTCGGGCCCGCGGCCGCGGCGGCGGCATCGGCGGCAGCGGGCGCCGCGAACAGGTCCACCTGCGCCTCGCCTGCCAGCTGTTGCGCCTCCAGCGCCTCCAGCGTGCCGCGCGCCTGGCGCACCAGGCCGGCGGGCATGCCGGCCAGGCGGGCCACCTGCACGCCGTAGCTGCGGCTGGCCGGGCCGGCCTCGATGGCGTGCAGGAACACGATCTGGTCGCCGCTCTCGGCCGCCGACACGTGCATGTT
>OUNM010222233.1_pt1 | contig 38213 bp, 19 predicted proteins | sample 1769961 | NCBI WGS metagenome assembly OUNM01 (sample SAMEA3914820, study PRJEB12502) | metagenome | biome: forest; material: soil | place: USA | collected 2012-03-12 | depth 0.3 m | reverse complement strand
GACGACTTGGCAGCTTAGCTACGACGGTCGCAACAAAGAGCCGGTTACACTCCCCGCGAAGTTCCCTATCGTGCTCTTGGAAGGCACAGATGGTATTGCCGTTGGCCTCTCCACCAAGATTCTGCCGCACAATTTTAACGATCTCTGCCGCGCGGCAATCAATCATCTCCAGGGAAAGACCTTCCGCATTCTGCCTGATTTCCCGACCGGTGAAACCGCCGATTTTTCCGCGTATAACGATGGCGAACGCGGCAGCAGGGTAAAGGTGCGCGCCAAGGTCGAGGAACGCTCGAAATATCTCCTCGCGATCACCGAGCTACCCTATGGCATCACCACAGAGTCGCTCATCGAATCCATCCTCGCCGCGAATGCCAAGGGCAAGATCAAGATCAAGCACGTCGATGATAACACGGCGGACAAGGTGGAAATTCTCGTCCACCTGCCCCAGGGCGCCGATCCGGACAAAGTTATCCAGCAACTCTATGTTTTCACGAGTTGCCAGGTACAGATTTCGCCCGCAGCGTGCGTGATCGTGCGCGATCCGCAGACCGGCGATGATAAACCGCAGTTCATGGGAGTGCGCGACATCTTGAAGGCTAGCGTGGATGCGACGAAGGCGCTGCTCAAGCAGGAGCTGGAAATCAAGCTGGGCGAACTCGAGCAGCAGTGGCATTGGGATTCGCTCGAGCGCATTTTCATTGAGGAGCGAATTTATCGAAACATCGAGAAATCAAAGACCTGGGAAAGTGTGCTTGAAGAAATCCACAAAGGCTTGAAGCCATTCATCCGCGATCTGCGTCGTGAAGTGACCGACGACGATATCGTGCGCCTCACGGAAATCCGCATCAAGCGTATCTCCGCTTACAATCGCTTCCAGGCCGACGAAGCGATGAAGAAAATCGAGCAAAGCATCAAGGAAACAAAGGGACATCTGCGCAGTCTCACGGCTTATGCAATCGATTGGTTTGAAAGGCTCCAGGAGAAATACGGCAAGGGCATCAAGCGCCGCACTAGTTACGATGAAATCGAGCAGATTGACGCATCCGCGGTGGTTTCCGCGAATCAGCGGCTCTACGTCAATCGCAAGGATGGCTTCATCGGGCTCAACTGGCGTCAGCACGAATTCGTCATGGATTGCACGATCCTCGATAGCGTGCTGGCGATCATGAAAGACGGGTCTCTCAAAGTTTCAAAAGTAGGCGACAAGGTTTTCATGGGCCGCGACATCATTCACATCGCGATTTGGCCGAAGGATGGAGATGCCAATTACTATACGATGGTCTATCAGGACGGCGAAACCGGCAAAGCCTTCGCCAAGAAATTCCAGATCGGCGGACTTTCTCGCGATAAGTTATATCCGCTCGTTAAATCCGATGATTCACACATCGTCTATCTGCACATCGCGGAAAAGGAAAAGGAGATGCCGAAAAAGATCCACGTCTCGCTCGATGGCCGCAGCGGCGCGCGCGTCCGAGAACTGGATTTCGACCTGAGTAGCATTCCGGTGAGCACACGCACATCGAAAGGGATCACCGTGAGCAAGTGGGCCGTGAAAGAAGTGAAGGCGCCAAAGTAAAAAGGCGGGCACACTCAAACTTTGTCCTGCTTCAAAGCAGACTTGACGAATGACAGGCATGGAGCACGGTCAGCCAAACCCGGTTGTTTCCATGACCCCAGCCCGCCCCATTCTTCGAGCCCTTCTGGCTCTCGCAACGCTTTTTCAGGCAGCCAGCGCATCCGCGCAGCAAGAGCCCACCACCGCCACGCCACCGGGGGTCGCGCAAATCGAGACGCAGTATGAAGCGGCACGGCAGACGGCGACAGCGATGATTCAGGCTCGTTATAAATCCGACCTGACGGCCCTTCAGGACCGCTACACTAAATCTGGAAATCTCGAAGGCGCGGTCGCGGTGAAAGCAGAACTGGATGCGGTTTTTTCGTTTACTAGCGATCCGCCCATTCCGACGCCAAAAGCGAGCCTGACAGAATTTAACCAACTTCAAAAGAGATACACGGAGGACATGCAATCGGCTCTTGCGGCAGCGCAACAGCGGCGCAAAGCGGATTTGGCAACGCTCCAGGGCCGGCTCACACGCGACGGGGATTTGCAAGGAGCGATCGCCGTGAAGAACGCCATCGAGGCTTTGCCGATCACCGGAAAATGGCGCACCATGACGGGCGAGATTTCATTTGTAATCACCTTCAATGCCGACGGCACGTGGTCGCGGACCGGACACGACAAAACCAAACCAGCCGACTACACAGGTACATGGAAATGGTCGAATCCCTCGCGGACGAAGCTAGCCATCCGATGGGATAGTCCAGACTGGCATAACGACGGCGACCTCTTGCCGGACGCCAAAAGGATTGACCTGCGGGTGAACAATTACCGGCAAACTATTTACCGGATACCGTAGAGCAGTTAATTAAATCGATAGCTAGCGTCTCACGACTCCACTCACGCTGAATGAGGTGAAGCGTGTTCGATGACCACTGCTTAATGGTTAATCACCCTTGCTGCGCAAGGTCCGAACCTCGTTCGGCCTTGTTCCGTTTGCTTCACGTCTTTTCGCCGCGTCCTGACAAAAGCGACCTGATCCACTCGCTCCTTGCCCATTGCAGCACTGTTTTACCTCTCGCGTCTTTGAGGCCCGGGCTTAGGCCGTGATCGAGAAAGATTTGGATGATTTCGCGCTGGGCACTTTTTGCCTCTTCCCTGCCGCTTCCTCCGCGTCCGGTGTTTTGCACGGCAAGATGGAAAGGCGTGGCGCCTGGTTTGTTTCGCATCTTTGAATCTGCACCAGCCGCGAGAAGACTTCTCACGGCTCCGGCGCAGCGAGTGCGCACGGCGCGATGCAGGGCAGTCGCGCCATTTTTATCCTGTGCGTCGATCTCCGCGCCGTGTTTAAGGAGAAGCCGGATGGTGGTTCCTTGACGTTTAGCATTCCATCTAGGACTTCCAGGACAGCCATCGGCCGCGTAATGCAGAGGTCGGCTCCGGCGATGATTCCTAGCAGAATTGGGATCCGCTCCGTAGGCGAGCAGCGCCTCGGCGATTTCGACGCGATAGCCGGCGGCTGCGGCGTGCAGCGCGCTGTCATTAACATAGATCCAATGAGGGAGCCTTTGTTCGAGCAGTGGGGCTTTAGCGAAAGCGTCTCTTGCTAATTTGGGTTCCGCACGCAGCAGCTCTTCGACGCGCGCGCCATCGTCTGCGGCAATCGCGGAAAATAGCATTTCAGTTGAACCGGGCATGGCGCGCAGGACTTTCGAAGGCTACGCGATTTCTTCGCCCGAGGGAAGCGCGGGACCAGTAGGACCGATGAAGCGCGCCTACTGCTTCTCGGTCTCCGAGGGATTGGCCGTACGAAAAGTCGGCGTGACGTTAGTCCGTGGGGCGGTGCCGGTCATTTTCTCAGCAAGTTGCAGCTTCTCTTTGGCGAGCGGCAGCAGCTGCTCAGCGAGTTTCTTGATCTCCAAATCTTTGGATTGCGTGGCCGCTTCGTACGCTGCCACCTCCTGTTGATTCACCGCGAGGATTTGATCGATCACCGCTTTGTCGAATTTCGGTCCCTTGAGTTTTGCCAGCTGCGCCGTCAACTGCTGCACCTGCGCGTTGGGATGATTCCCGGCCTGCAGATGCACTCCCTTGTGCGCGGCCACTTGGGCAACAAGACGATCCTCATCGCTCTGAGACGCCTTCAGCGCGCCTCCCACCGCCTTGATTTCATCGCTTTCGGCCTTGGCTGCCTGCTCCCCGAGCCACACTTGCGTCTCCCCCAGGTCGTGCGCCGATGTGAAAAACTGCAAATCCTTTCCACTGATCTCGCTCGAAATGAGACCGCCCTCGGGGCTGGCTCCCGTGTCGCCGGATTCACTTGGGCTGACCGGGCTTAGCTTCGGTGTCTTCTGTTTCGGCTTTGCTTCAACGCTCGCAGCCAGAATTGATACAAGTAACGCTATCGTAAAAACGGGAGGAACTTTCATGGAGGGGGTGGTGGTGAGTTTATTGCGAAAGTTTTTGCACGAGGATTTCCCCAACGACCGCGGGATTGGCCTTTCCCTGGGAGAGCTTCATCACCTGCCCCTTGAGGAAATTGATCGACGCCGTTTTGCCTGCCTTGTATTCGGCGACCGCTTTGGGATTGGCCTCGATGGCTTGCACGCACAGCGCTTCGAGCGCTCCCTGATCGCTCTCCTGTTTCAGACCTTTTTCCTCCACGACATGGCTTGCCGCCTTTCCGGTGGCAAACATCTCCGCGAAAACCTCCTTGCCCTGTGTGCCGGAAATCACGCCTGTATCGATCAAGTTCACCAGTTCATCCAGCTTATCCGCGGAGATCGAACAATCGCTGAGCGTCTGGCCAGCGCCGCTCAACGCCGAGAGCAGGTCATTCAGAATCCAGTTAGCCACATTCTTCGGCTTCTTCGCGGAGTGCGCCGCCTTTTCGAAATAGCTTGCCAGTTCGAGATCATCTGCCAGGACGCTGGCATCGTATTCCGTCACGCCATATTGCTTGACAAAGCGAGTGCGTTTTTCATTTGGCAATTCCGGTCTGCGCTTCCGCACCTCATCCATGAAGGCCGCCGTTTTCACGGGCAGCAGGTCCGGATCGGGAAAGTAACGGTAATCCTGAGCGTCCTCTTTGAGGCGCATCAAGTTAGTCTGTCCGGTGGCATCATCCCAGCGCAGAGTCGCCTGCCGCAGAGTGCCGCCTCCGCTCAGCACTTTGGTCTGCCGTTCGATTTCGAAAGCCAGCGCGCGCCGCACACCGGAGATCGAATTCATGTTTTTGATTTCGATTTTTGTCCCGAGTTCCCGCTGCCCCTGCGGACGCACCGACACGTTGCAATCACAGCGCAGTTGCCCTTTCTCCATATCCGCATCGCTCACGCCTCCGTAAACGAGGATCTGCTGGAGACTTGTGAGAAACGCGAATGCCTCCTCGGGAGAATCGATATCCGGCTCTGAAACGATCTCCATCAACGGCGTGCCAGCGCGGTTGAAATCGATCCCCGTGGACGTTTCAAAATGAAAGCTCTTCGCCACATCCTCCTCAAGATGGATACGCACCAGCCGCACCGATTTGCCGGGGTTCACTATATTTTTCTGCACATCTTTTGGATAAGCCAGATCGTGCAAGGGCACGCCACCGCGCAGACAGATCGGCAGATCGTACTGCGAGATCTGATAGTTCTTCGGCATGTCGGGATAGAAATAATTCTTCCGATCAAATTTGCAGACCTCGGCGACGTCGCAATTCAGCATCAGCCCGGTGAGGGCGGTCATTCGCAGCGCTTCTTCATTCATCACGGGCAGCGCGCCGGGAAAGCCGAGGCACACGGGGCAGGTATGCCGGTTCGGCTCCGCCCCAAATTCCACGGGGCAGCCGCAAAACATCTTGCTGCGCGTCTTGAGCTGGACGTGCACTTCGAGACCAATCGTCGGGATATACGTGTGAGCCATGACTAAAAACTGCGAGGGGCCGGGGTGGCTTAGCAGCGACCGTAGGATCACCGCATCGGCTGGGTGGTACGAGGCTTTTCCGCCTTACCCAGCGCGTAATCAAGCGCTTTCTCCACGTCCAGCCGCTTCAGCATCGCCGCGATCTCAGCGTCATTGGCCGCGGCCACCACGTGCGGATTGTGCAAAAGCCCCACGTAGTTGGAATTCTGTACATCTTCGATGATCTGCGGGTCTTCCCGCAGAGCCATCAGCTTCGGATGCTCGGCCAGAGGCTTGATTCCCGGATAGGAGAGAAACCGCTCCACACTCTGCGGACTCGAGAGCATCTCCCCCACCCTGCCAATCGTGGAATAAAGGGCCGCCGGAATAGGATCGACCTGCTTCATGACTTGGCCGGTCGTACCAGTCTCCAATACGCGCTTGATCGCCACCAGCCCGCGCATCCATCCCGGGCGATCCGGCGTTAACTCTGCACGATACACAGCGTGACCGGCGCTTTGCGCGGTATCGATGCGCACGCGTGATTCCGCCAGCGAACCGCAGAGGCGGATGCCAAGGGTCATGAGCCAAACCATGAAAAGGCCAAAGGCCGCGCCGAGGATCGCCCCGCTGGCGCCGAATCCCAGCCGCACGATGCCAAAACGCTGCTGCGCCGTTCTTTTAAAGAGAATTGCCCCAGCGATGCCAAAGCCGACGTAAACGCACACACCTACGACACTGCCCGCCACTCCCGCCAGCACTTGACGCGGCAGTCCCATCGGGCTCAAAAGCGGCGCCAGCTTCGGCCCGATCACGTAGGAGGCCACGTAAGCACCCATCACCCCGAGAATGTCCACCACCTGGCGCACGATGCCGAGACGCCAACCGCGAAAAGTCTGCAGGGCGATCAAGAGAAACGCCCCCGCGAAAAACACTAGCTCCCAGGGATCGAAACTCGGCGACGGCATGGTCGCGAAAAGATTCTCACATCACGGGCAACTTGGCAATCCAACCAAATGCCCCACGACTAACGACTAGGGCGCCACCGTTGTCCGCAAGCGAGCGAATAGCGTGTCAGTTCCGTTCGGGATCGGAGAATTGAGACGAAGCGTGGCGGTCTGCGTGATACCGTCGCCAGTGGCAACGACGCTGAAAATCGAAGCCGGCTGCGCGGTCCAGTTGGCCGGCGAAAGCGTTGGCGTCGTTTCAATCTGGAATGACAGCCCCACTGAATCTGAGCTAATCAATTCGCGGAAGGTATATTGCAGGTATCGTATCCCGCCGCCGACATCGACGATACTCATCTGGGGAGCGCTCACACGGGAAGAATCCACCACCAGCGGGTTCACGTTTGCGGCATATTTCGAAAGATTGGGAATGCCGTCGTTCGCTGGGCTGTCATCCGGTCCAGCCAGCGCCGCGATGGGTCCTGTAACCGCGGCTTGTGCGTTGTATAGCCCGTTTTGAGCGAGCCAATCGTCCCATTTCTGCTGCGCGATACTATCAGGCATGGCATTGATCTCGATGCCGCTGACCATCGGAAAGGAGGCTGTTCCGGGGGCGAAAGTGATAGTTACTTTCCCGTTGGAATCGGCCACCGCGCAGAAAACTTCGTCAAAGGCAGTATTGCTTACGGCAGTTTGCGCGAAGATATCGTAGTTGGTGAGGACCATGGCGCCGTTGATGGAAACATTAAAGATTCGCTGGCCCACTGCCGTGGAAATGGGATCACAGAAATGCAAGTGGACTGAATAAGCAGTCCCCGAATTCAAACCAGGAAAGATATATTGAAATCCCGTGGTGCTCGTCCCTCTCCGGCTGTGCTGATAAACGGATGGGAGCGCGGCATTCGTCACCCCCGACCGATCGATGGTGTTGGTGGTGCTGCCAGTGGTTCCTCCGGAAAAGTAAGCGTCCGCGACGAATTTTCCCGAAGCGGTTCCCCCTGCGCTAATCGCAAGGACATTCGAGGAGATACCGAAGGTTTGGATGCGGTCTGTGCCGACGAAGACCTTTCCGCGCGCACTCGACGGCTCATTATACTTGCCGCCGGAGTGCAAGCTTCCGGCCAGGGAAGATGACGAGGTCGTCGCGGCGGATCGAAACAAGGTCTGGAGCGGCGTACTCGTCGCATTCACCGCAACGAGATAAGGCTTGGTGTTCACGAGAGAAGTTCCGCGGTAAACGCCAACGCCCGTATCCAAATTCCAAGCGATCGCATTATTCGGACCGTTACTTGTCACGATCGGTGAACCAGGGCTATAGTACACTTGGGTACTCTCGTAAGCATCCACAGTGAGATAAGGATTCGCGGATGGCGCAGTATTCACCTTCAATCGCGCGATGCACGGCGTCACCGGTTGCTGATCATTGACTCCCCGCTTGGTGGCGCCGGTGTGGATGATATAAACCGTGCCGTCTGCCCCCTGGAAGCAAGCAGGTGTGGTTCGCGATTTGGCGAAATTCGTCTGGTTGCTGTTTTCGGAATAAGGGCCGAAGACATTGAGCGGGCCGACGCCGGTGGTGTCAGCCGGATACATCTGGCTATAAATGAGGAAACCAGTCGGCGGCAAAAGAGACTGGTCCATGTTGGGCAGCGGAGTGGGATTATTGGGCCGCGAAGTCAGGCTGCCGGGCAGTTGATCCCGGTTCAGAAGATAGGCATTTCCTTGTTTGCCTCCGACGGCGACCGTGTGAAGAACGTTACCTTGCTGCACATCAGGCAGCACGATGGCGCCGCCCCCGGCCAGATCGACGTCATTGACGTCCATATACATATAGTTCCAAGGGGTGTAAGTTCCGTTGAGCGCGAGCGGCAGCGACGGGCCGAATTCGAGCAGCGACATGCTCCAGACATTCGCCGCCGGAGTTCCGAACGGCGGAGCCGAGGGACTGGGAATCGCAATGTTCCCCGTGGTGACGAAAATGTTTCCGTTATCATCTATGGCCGGCCCCCCGGAGGCCCAAATGCCGGCGTTGGGCGCGCCGCCTGATGGATTCGGTCCGCCGGTCGAGAACGCAGACACCACGGATGGCGTGAAGGGATTGATCACGATCAAGTAACCATTCGAGCCATCGTTATAGTCACCCATCGGAATGTACAACTTGGTGCCGTCGGGGTTCAGGTTGAGTCCTCCGCGCTGCCCTTCCTGGTTCGTCGGGCCAAAAGGGGCGGGACCGTTCACCATGACACCTGGAACTGCCAACGTGGAGTCATTGAGGAAGATGGGCCAGCCGGTAAGAAGCGTGCCGTTGGTAATATTGACGGCGTAAACCTGCCACCCTGTCGGCGTCTCCGCGCAAGCGTAAAGCGTGGGTGGGTTGCGATTGACATCGATGGTCGGCGTGGACAAGAAACCGCGCGGCACGCCGTCTTGGTTATTCTTGCTGGGATCGTCGGGTGTCGAAATGCGCCCGGACCAAAGAGTCGTGCCTGCCGGAACAAAACCGGAAGGCGCTGCGCTGACCGCATAAATGTCGCCATTGGTCGTCACGCTATAGACGACATTGAAAGTGCCTCCGGTGAACGAGCCGGCTGTCATCGTCACGTTTTCGACGTAGAGCGATGAGGCAAAGACATGGGGAATGCGAGTCGAGCCGCCGAGGACAGCGGTAGCGAAGGGCGTGGAGTTCCACAAAAGACCGAAGGAACTGCTCGCCACATTGGTGGGATTCAGCAAAGTCTCGTTCGCTATCCAACCCTGGCGCTTCGCGTTATAGTGATGGGTTGCGTAATTATAGGGAGAAGCGAGCGACACTTGCGGTGAGAGACCCAAATTCGCCTGGGCCGGTGCAGCCTGAACCGAAGCAACCGGCGTGGTCTTGGAGGTTCGAGCCGGTTCCTTGACTGTTTCCTTCGTCGCTTTAGAGGATGCGTTCTCGCGCGACGGGCGTTCCGTGGGAGGTTCCGCTTTAGCGCTTGCGGCTAGGAATTCCGCAACCATTAAAATAGCGGAGGCCAGCGTCAGGAAAAGGCTAGTTCCACTGCGCCGCAACTTGCAAGGCAAGGGAGGTCCAAAACTCGATTGACTTTCGTCACGCAAATGCCGTTTCGCGAAGGGCGGGAATTGGATGCTGTTCATTGGAGGTGAGTGGGCGGCAGGAAATGCCGTGACGAAACGCTGGTCAGGGGCAGAGCCACTGTACAAGTGAGTCACCTCTGGTCAAATCCGATTTTTTTCGCGCGGAAAAAAAATATATTGAGAAAATACACTGGTCTTCGCCCGCCCTGCGCACCCCATCGAATTACTATTTATCCCCAATAATGTGACAACTTTGACAGAATTTTTGGGTTAAATGCGGGTTTCCTTGGGCCAACGTTAAATGCCCACGTTCGGCCAAAGACATTTTCCAATAAATCACGCGAATCTGGCGCGAGTTTTGCGCTATGAGATCAGTTCGGCGCAGTTTTTTTCGCCCAATAAGATTCCTTGCGAGATTGCTAATGCGATGTTGAATTACCAGCGTTCGCGAACTGGCTATCTCTAGCAGAATTTCTAGTTTTCCACCTCCAACAACTATCGCCCTGCCCAGCGGAATTCTCCCGCGCGACCCACCTTTATGAAGATGAAGTCGACCCCCAAGATTTCCACCCGCCGCCGATCCGCCAAGATCGGGTCTCGGCGATCACCTCTCTCCCTCGGCGCTAGCGCGCTCGCTGCAGTTTCCGCCCTGGCGGTGGTGACCGCCGCGGTAAAGGCCGGCAGCTTTTTCTGGGCGGGCGACAACGCAAACGCGTGGAACGCGGTCAGCGGCACGGGCGGAACGAATTGGTCATCATCCGGTGCATCCAACCAGGGTACGGCAGGTTTGCCTGGCTCGGGCGACGATGTCTTTTTCGCTATGGAGGGGGCCAGCAACTTGAGTTCCACCCTCGGCCAGAATTTCTCCATCCAAAGCCTGACTTTCAATTCAAACGTGGCGGGCGCGATCACCATTGCCAGCGGAGGCGGCGGTACCAATACGCTGACCATCGGATCCGGTGGCATCACGGACAATGGTCTCAGTGCGGAAACCTTGAGCGCGCCCGTGCAACTCGGCGCGTCGCAGACTTGGGTGAACAACACCGCCAATCCTCTCACCGTAAGTGGCGTCATCAGTGACGCCACGGGCAACGATCTAACCATTGCCGGCGCGGGAAACATCATTTTTAAGGGTGCGAATACCTATTCGGGAGACACGACGATCGCCACCGGCTCCCTCACACTGGCGGGGTCCGGCGCGCTGGCGAGCTCGAATATCAAACTGGGCGCCGGCACGACGCTGACCCTCGACAACACAACCTCGGGAAACTCGAATTCACGGCTTTCCACCTTAAACGCGATCAATAGTGCCGGCGGCAATATCGTGCTTTTGGGAAATGGGACCACTCAATCGGCCGGAACGCTGGACGTGCAATCGGGAGCCACTTTGGTTTCGACATCAACCGCCAGCGGCTCCACGAGCCTGACCTTTGGCAACACCTTGGACACCGCCAGCATCTCCCGAGAGACCGGTGGAACAGTGCGCTTTGCCGCCGGCTCGGGATCCACGATTAAACTGCCCAATCTTTCCAGCCTGCCCGCAGGCGGACTTACCAATGGAATCATCGCAGGATGGGCCTTCACCGGTACGGCCAATGGTACGGACGTCAACTTCGCGACGCTCGACGCCAACAACAACGTCGTGCCGCTTACGAGTTACGCTCAGCTCACCGCTGATAGCTTGGCACGAATCATTCCGTTCCCGGGTCCGCTCATCTCCACGAACAACGTCCAATACAACGCGACGGGCAATAATACGGCCGAAATCAATTCCTCCGTCACCGTCAATTCGCTCCACATGACCGGTGGCAGCCCGGAATCCGGCGTAAGTCAGCCGCCGAGCGGCTCGTTTTACAACGGGATCACCTTTGGAACGGCGGATGGGCCCTTTTCCCAAGTAACGCTGACCATTGGCACCGGGGGGATCATCTCCAGCGGGGCGACGGGCATCGCCCATTATAATAACCATTCCGATATCGGCAACATGGCGTTTATCGGCTACCTGTTTGGCGATGCCGGCGGCTTTGATGGGTACAATGGCTCTGTGACCGTGGCCACGGATGTGCCAGACCTTGTTGTCTTTACGGACAGCAATCTCTCCATCGCTTCGACGATCGTCGACAATGGGCATCCCGTCGGTCTGACCAAATCCGGCCCCGGCATCCTCGACCTCAGCGACGGCAATCAACAGGCCTCTGGAGGTGGCGGTAAGCCCACTAATTCCTTTTCCGGAGCGGTAACGATCAACGAGGGCGTCTTGCTGATCAACGCCGTGGGCCAATTGGGCACCTCAAACATCATCAATTTCAATGGCGGCGAGCTCCGGACGTATGCTGGCGGTCTCACCACTTCCGGCACTTGGAACGTGGGCACGCAAGGCGGCACCTTTTCCTACACCGGCGGGAACACCGTGACTTTGGCAAACCTGATCCAAGGCACGGGCGGCTTCACCTATTACGCGCGGAATGCTGGCAATTCGAGCGTTACTTCCGGTGGGAACCTCACTCTCAAAAACGTTTCGGGGCCGGGCGGTGGGACGAGCGATACTTACCAAGGTGCGACCAGTTTCATTTTCAGTTATCCGTCGTCGGGAACGGTGGTGGGAAATATCCAGTTCGGCGCGGTAAACCAGGTTCCGGCCACGTCACAGGTCATCATGAACACCGTCCTCGATCAGGATGGTTACCCGGTCACTGCGAACATCAGCAACGTGGGCGTGGACATGAACAGTCTCAGCCAATCGTTTGGATCGATCGAAGGAAACGTAAATGTAAAAAACCTCAGCGGCGGAGCGACGTTGACGCTTGGCGGTAACAACCTTTCGACGGTTTACACGGGATCGCTTCTTGGCGGAAACGGCAACCTCGTAAAAGTGGGCACCGGTACACAGACTTTGAGCGGTGCAAACACTTATACGGGTACGACCAGCATCATCGGAGGGACGCTACTCATTGGATCCGGTACCGGCACGACGAGTTCGGCGAGTCTCGGCAACACGGCGGTGACGGTCGGGAATGGCGTGCTCGCAGGAACCTTGGGTGGAAACGGATCAGTCAGTGGCACTGTGACGCTGAGCGCGACAGGAACCTTGGCCCCGGCAATGTCGCCCACGACCGCGAACACCTTTCAGATCAAGAACAACCTCACCATCAACGCGGGCGCGAGCTTCAATCTGAACCTCGGCGCCCCCGGCACCGGAACGAGCGACAGGATCACGATCACCGGCTCAAGCCACACGATCACCATCAATGGGAACGGAAGTATTCCCGACGTAGTGAACATCAACCAATTGTCGGGCTTCACTACGGGGAACTACACTTTGCTGACGCAACCGGCGGGAACTATTTCCAATTTGGGCAACGAGACCTTCACGGTCAACGCGCCCGACAATTTTAATTATTCTGTTGCGGTTGTGTCAAACAGCCTGGTGCTTACCGTCTCAACCGGAAGCGCCATCGAGACATGGACCGGTCTTACGAGCGGCGCATGGCTAAACAGTGCCGGCGGACCGGCCAACTGGGCAGGAAGCGGCGGAACGAAATATGTCGATCCAGACAACGTGGTATTTGACGACACGCTTACCAGCCATCCCACGATCGCGGTGGACGCGACGGGGGTACACCCCAACTCCTTGCTCTTCAACGCCGGGTCAACGAACTATACGATCAATGGTCCTGGGACCGTAACAGTCACGACGAACGTAACGCAACAGGCAGGCGCCAACGCGACCATCAACGCGAATGTCTCCGCCCCGGTTACCAAAGTATCCGCAGGCACGCTTACCATCGGAAGTACGCTATACACTTCGACCTCCAAGGTGGATGTGAATGGCGCCGCTTTGGTAGTTAACGGGACTCTCGCTACACCGCAACTTAACGTTAACGCTGGGTCCGCACTCACAGTAGGCTCGGGCGGTTCCATAGGATCGGCGAATCTTAACCTCGGTGCGAATGCCACCGCTACTTTCAACAACGCGACCGAAACTGCGCCCGCTCTCACGAGCGTGTCAGGCAACGTCATTACCCTTAATGGCACGGCTTTCAGCGTCACCGCGTCGACTAGCTATGGCGGACAGTTCGCCGGCAATGGCAGCATCGTTCAGAGCAGCGGCAATACCCTCACTCTCTCCAACAGTTCACCTTCCTTCACCGGCCCTGTCACGGTCAGCAACAGCAGCACGCTGCTTCTCACCAACACCACCGGCTCTGCAACCGGCTCCGGCCCGGTAACCATCACCAGCGGCACGCTCGACGGCACCGGCGCAGCGTCGGGATTGGTGACCATCGGCGCGAGCGGTACGCTTCAAGGCACGGGAGCGATCGGGACCACTGGCGGTGTCAATCTCAGCGGAACGCTATCCCCGGCGGGATCGGGAGCGTTTGGCACGATCACTTTGGGCGCACTGACGATCAACGGTGGGGCAAAATTGAACTTCGACGTCAGCACGTCGGCCACCGATCTCGCACTCGTCCAGGGCGCTACCACCATGTCGGGATCGGAAACGATAAATGTCTTTTTCCCCACGCAGATTACGACCGGCACGTACGTTCTCCTGACGTCGCCGAGCATCTCGGGAACGCCCACTTTTACCGTCAATCCCAGCGGTCCGGGTATGATCGCGGGGGTGGGATATAACATCGTGAAGACGCCGACCGAGTTGATCCTGAGTATTCAAGGCCAGAGTCAGACTTGGACAGGAGCAGTGAACTCAAATTGGGATTTCAGCACCGGCAACTGGGTGGTCAAGGACGTCAATCAAAACACCATTGGCAACCAGTACATAGACCCGGATATCGTTCTCTTCGACGACACAGGAATCAACACGCACATTGCGTTGACCTCGAACGTGGCACCGGCCGCGGGTATGATTTTCTCGAATAGCTCCTCGGGGCCAGCCTACACTCTTACAAGTACTCCCACCGCTTCCATCGGTGGTCCGGGCGGGGTAACGCTCACCAATACCGGCTCCGTGCAGCTCGACGGACCGAACACTTTCAGCGGACCCGCCGTGATCGACGCGGGCACCCTTCTCATCTCTTCCGACGCGGCGTATGGGAAAGACTTCGGAAGCCTCGGCGCATTCCCTGGGGTAGCGACGCCGAATTCCATCGTGATTGCAGATGGTGCGACGCTGGGAACCTCGAGCACGGCAGGAAGCTTCATGATTAACGGAAATCGTGGCATCGCGGTGGGGAATACGACAGGCACAGGTGCAACGATTAACGTCAGCACGAACATCGTCCTGACGTATGGTGGTGTCATAGCCAACTTCAATTCCCAGGCGGGCATTTTGAACAAGACCGGCATCGGCGAATTGGATCTGGCCGGCAACAATACATTTACCGGTGGGCTGAACGTAAACGGCGGGACGGTGAAACTCCTCACAACGACCGCCGCCGGGGCGGGCGCAATCGCCCTCCACAATGCGGGGAGCACGCTCATCGTCAGCAGCGGGGGAGGAACCACAGCCAATAGCTTGAATCTCGGCACCGGCACAGTTTTGGCCACCGGCTCGAATAGTGAAACGCTCTCCGGCAGTGTGACCCTACCGAACGGCGGCAGCGTGACGCTGGATGAATTTGATCCGAGCGCCGCAACGCCCACAAGTAACAGGCTTAATTTTACAAGAGTGCCTGCCGGCACTGGAGTAAATATCGCCGTGAACAATTTTGCCGGAGCCAACGTTCCCGATGCAGCCGCTAACACGGATGGAGTTTGGTTTAGTGGTACGGGTTCATCTCTCACGGGCACCGTGACGGTAGGCCAGCGGGCAAAAGCCGTACTGACAACTTCAGGTGCCACAGGAAGCCCGATCGGTTCAGCCGGCGTAGTGCTCACAGGGGGCGTCAACTCCGGCGGAAATACGGGCACTTACTCGTTGCTGGGCCTGGCTAACAACTCCGGTGCCAACACGACTCTCGGCAACAACGTCAGCCTGACTGGCACCGGCAACGCTTATCTAAGCGTCATGAGCGGCGCCGGAAAAACGATTGGCCTCGGCAATCTGACGATTGGAGCAAATCAGGCTTTGGGTGTGGTTTCAGCGAATTCCACCCAAGCCACAGTTTCCTTTACCGGAGTTACGCTCACCGGTGGAAATGCCACACTCAAGCCCGGCTTGGTGGGCAACTCCGCCTATACTTCCGCTGAAAACCTAACCCTCGGCCCGGTTGGACAAAATGTGTCCGGGTCGGGCCTAATCGTAAGCGGCAAGGGTGTCGTCACCATGACGGGAACCAGCACCTACTCCGGAGCAACATCGGTAATCGCCGGAATGCTGGCCATCAACGGCGTAGTCGCCGGCACCGGAGTCACTGCGACCAATGCCACTCTGGAAGGAATAGGAACCGTGAACAGCACCGGTGGCGTGATCTTGGGTGACAATTTGGGTCTTGCGGACTCAATCATCCGCGCCGGTACCGAGACCGCCATTGGCACATTTAACTTGAAGTCGCTTACTTTGGGTACCGATGCGGCCTTCGATTTCCAGGCGAATTTCGACACAGGGATCAATGCCATCTCCCTGTTGAAGATTGCCAATGGCTCGCTGGTGCTGGGCAATGGCGTCTTCCCTGCCACATTCAACGACCAGGGCACGAGCGGCGGAGCAGGCGTAACCGCTGGGGAAGTCATTCCCATCGTGCAAGTAACCGGAAGCAGCGCCATGATTAGTGGCAGTTTCGAGGGATATCCGGAGGGCTCACCGGTGGACATCGACGGAACAGACTTTACCATCCATTACGGCACCACCCAGGTTACGCTCACGGCCACCAACACGCCGAGCCAGGTTCCAGAGCCCGGTTCGCTGTTCATGGCGCTGAATGGAGTCGGCTTGCTCCTCGGGTTGGGGCGTTTTCGCCCGAGCCGGCGCAGGTCTGCCCCTTAAGCCACACAGCTTGGCGTCCAGGTTAGGGTCTCTGAAATTGTGCTTCCGCGTGGTGCGCGAAGCGTTCAGCCTTCGCCCCCTCCTCTTTGCCCCATGAAAATCGTCCGCCACCAAACCGCATCCGGCACTATCGAATATGCATCGCTCCAACCTGATGGTTCGGCCATCGCACTGGAAGGTGATCTTTTTCAAGGTCTGAAGCCTACCGGAAAAAAGGCGGTGCTAGGGACTCTGCTCGCGCCGCTTTCACCAGTTGCCATCCTGTGCATCGGCTTGAATTACCGAAAGCACGCCGCCGAAACGAACGCGCCGCTGCCGCAATTTCCCGTGCTTTTCATGAAAGGGATAAACACCGTGCAGCATCCGGGCGGACCCATCCTCCTCCCCCGCCGGCTCCACAGCAGAAAAGTGGACTATGAAGCGGAACTCGCCGTGGTGATTGGCCGCGCCTGTAAAAATGTCTCCCGTGCGGAGGCGCTCGACTATGTGCTCGGCTATACGTGCGCCAATGATGTGAGTGCGCGCGATTGGCAAAAGGAAGGCGGCGGCTCGCAGTGGTGCCGTGGGAAAACTTTCGACACTTTTGCACCGCTCGGCCCGTGCCTGGTAACGCGTGATGAAATTCCGAATCCGAACGCGCTCCGCATTTCCACGACGGTGAACGGAGAAGTCCTGCAGTCTAGCAATACTGCCGACATGATTTTTGATATCGCCACGCTCATCGAATTTCAGAGCGCCAGCACTACACTGCTTCCCGGCACCGTCATTATCACCGGCACGCCTGAAGGCGTCGGCATGGCGCGCACTCCGCCGCGCTTTCTTCAGCCAGGTGATAGCGTGACGATCGAGATCGAGAAGATTGGCAAACTAACCAATCCCGTCGCGGAAGAGCCCTGCGATGCGCCGTCGGAATATCAGCTTCCGGGGTAAGGAGCTGCCTTTTTCACTATCGCCGGATCTTCGACGGCGCGGACAACCCAGCGCATTTTGGTGGAGACAATTCAGATAGCGTCACCGATGGACGACGCTATATTTGGCCATGCTCCCCTTCCCTCGGTTGTCTTCGGTGATCCGCGCGCTTTGGTTTTTAATAACCATTGCCTCCACGGTATCGGCCAAGGAAGAGGCAACCGCGCCTGCGTGGAAAAACATCGACGCTCTTTTTGCCTGGTTTGACCGGCTTCCTTTGCCGGATGTCTCTCAATCGAAGATGGTTTGCGTGTGGGACGGAGGCTGGAGCGGCAACCGGAATCGCCACTGGTCCACAAGCAACTGCTTTCTGCTCAAAGATGATGGAAAAGAATTTGTGGTTGTTTTGGATGACTGGGAAGTAGTTCCTTACAAAAGGCATGGAATTCGTCCTGGGACCGACGATTTCGTGGGTTACAAAGAAATCTCCCTTTCTGACGAGGTTCGGACTACATTAGGGAATTCAGAGTTTCGCGAACGGGGTTCCCGAATTGGCAGGCGCAATAATGCGGCTTGGCTTTTTGTGCTGGCACGGGTTTGCGCCGAGCGGGGAGACACAAAGCTCTCCAATGAAGTAATGCGCGCACTGCTCCGCGGATACGGCGAGAGCGGCGATGCCGGAGAACGACTCCAACAAGACCTCGAAGCTAGTTTTATGTCGGCGTTGCATTGGAATGCGATGCGATCGTTCTCCGAAACAGGGATCACGAGAAGCGATCTTCTCGAACGCTATCGCGCCATTGTCGATCTGTGTCCCCACGCCGCCGGCAAGGTAAGTGCCATCGCAGAGATGATCAAAAGTCTCGAGGAAATGATCGATGATGATACAAGGCACCACGCTCTCTCGGACGCGGATTTCGCGGCTTTGTCTCCGGAAGATCAGGCGTCGGAACTAGTATATCGGCTGCGCGATGAATGGATCGCCGGCAAGGATGAATGGATTCACCCGGTGCCTTTCAAAACGCAACCAGGCAACGGCTCGCTGGCGGCGCTGGAACGCATGGGATTTCCCGCGGTTCCGGCCTTGATTAAGGCTATCGATGATAAAAGACCCACGCGAACGGCTGCGCTCCATATCGGGGAAACTGCAGGTGGGTTTCAGCCCCTTCACGTGCTGCGGGTCGGTGATCTCGCCGTCGAGGCGCTTAACAAAATTTCCGGAGTAAACTTCTACCTCGAGCTAAACAAGCTGCCGAAACCCCTCCCGGATGACTTCATGGTAGCAGTGCGGCAAGAAGTGGTCGATTGGTGGAAGACGGCGGATCCAAAGAGTGAAAAAGACTATTTGATTGAAAACCTGAAAACGGGACATGAACGCCCGTTAGATTTTGCAGACAGATTGATTGAGCGATATCCGGATGCCGCGGTAACCGCGATTATCGAAGGCATAAAAAACAGTTCATCCGCATGGGATCGAACCTTTCTCATAAAGCGCCTATGGAAAAACCAGGATCCTCGTGGCGTGAACTTTTTCGCGGAGGAAGTTCATCCCGCCCCCACGCATTCTGAACGAGCCGCGGCCGCCAATGGTCTCCGCCTGGCTGGCGACTCCCGGGGCCTCTCCGCGATGCAAGAGGAATGGGCAAATATTCGAAAAGACAAAAAGGTTCAGCGAAAGGAGTTGGAGGTTTTTTGGCATGCCGAGCCAGACCATCCGATGCATGTCGTAGAATTCTTGAGTTCCTGCGGTGGTGCGGCAGGTGTGGTTACTTTAGGTGCGGGGCTTTCTTCGCTGCCGGGACAATGGCAGGAAGAAATCATCGAAGATCTGGCTTCCGATCTAAACGAGCCGAACTCAGAGGAGCACGAAGCGGCCACCGCGGAAAAGCGAGGAGCAGTGGAAGAGCTTCTCGTTGGATTGCTGAAGAATAAAACGAGTTGTCCCGGCCCGGAGCCGAATGGGGGGCAAGCAAGGTTGATCCAGGCACGGGTCTGCGATTGCGCGGCAATGGCGTTGCACCAGCTTTGGCCGGAACGCTATCACTTTGACCACAGCGTGCCTCCGGCAGCGAGAGACCGGCAGTGCGTTGCTTGTCAAAATGCGCGACTGGCGGAGCAGCATAGGGAACCTCTTCCCCTGCCTAAAGTAACAAAAGAGGCCAAATTCGGCGCAAATGAAGTGGCGAAAGTTCTTTGGGCTGAGGATTCGCTGACGCCTGGCCCGACACTGAGCGCGATACTTGCAGCCATTCGCGACGTTCCCTTGAACGCCAAATCAATTATCGCATTGATGACCTCCTACGCGGCGAATCCGGAAAAGACGGGTGGCGGGCTTGAGTTAAGTATCTGGCGGTACGATGCGCATAGCGGCATCACGGTTCAGGCACGTCTTCTTCCGGGGTCACCACCGAAAGCAGGAAGTGAATACACGAGCGATGGCTGGGGGGATTTCCTGGGATACAGCGGTACCGGGGTCGATTTTCGATCAATGGCATCACCAAAGAACTGGGATTTCGTGTCCGAGGCCATCGGTGAAGCATTAAAAGCACCTCCTGATTTCGGCTACTCGTTCGGCTTCAACCTGAAGGTGCAGTAACACGACTGTCTCCTTTCGCTCCTTGCCTTTGCACGGGGGATCACTTCCACTTTGGGCCATGAGCAATTCATTGAAGAACAAGCGGGCTCTGGTAACCGGCGGCAGCAGAGGAATCGGAGCAGCCATCGTGAAACGACTTGCGGCGGAGGGCGCGGATGTCGCCCTGACTTACTCGAGTTCGCCGGATCGCGCGGAGGAAGTCGTGAAGGCCGCGCAGGCTCTTGGCGTGCGCGCTATGGCCATTCAGGCTGACAGCGCCGATGCCAACGCCGTCATCGGCGCGGTACAGCGCACGGTATCGGAACTCGGTGGAATTGATATCTTAGTTAACAATGCCGGGATTGCCAAGATGGCTCCGCTGGACGATTACAAGCTGGAGGATTTCGACCGCACCTTTGCGATCAATGTGCGCGCTGTTTTTGTCGCAGCGCAAGCGGCCGCGAAACATATGAAGGAAGGTGGGCGCATCATTAACATCGGCAGCACCAATGCGGAGCGCATCCCGCTTCCCGGCGGCGGCGTGTATGCCATGAGCAAATCAGCTCTCCAGGGGCTCGTGCAGGGATTGTCGCGCGATCTCGGTCCGCGCGGGATCACGATCAATAACGTACAACCCGGTCCGGTGGATACGGAGTTGAATCCGGCAGATGGCGAATTCGCCAAATTACTCATGCCTTTCATGGCGATCCCGCGCTATGCGAGCGGAGACGAGGTGGCAGCGATGGTAGCGTATCTGGCGGGACCGGAGGCGAGCTTTGTAACCGGCGCACATTTAATGATCGATGGGGGCTTTGCGGCGTGATGGGTGGAAGGCGAAACTGACTAGTATTCAGTGAGACGCGAACTTGGAGCCCGTGGCAGGCAGCCAAGCACGCGAACTCTTTTGAATAAATCTTTATACCTTATCACAATCATCGCGCAGAGCGCGAAACGGCACCACGGCCTGCCTGGGCGGATGCGACCCATCTGCACGGACGCGCTTTGCTAATGCTTTTCGGGCCGCAGTTCAGCACCCCATACAGCGCGCTTTCTTTTCGAAACACCACACCCACAGGCCCCGTCTGTCCCATATGCCTCATGGGCCTCCCCTTTACTTTTGCGATCCGCGTGACGAGGTGAAAGATAAAGATTAGCAGGCCGCTGAAAAACGCAGAGGCGCAGAGACAGAGAGTTGAGTGACGCAGAGGAAAGAGGGCTTCTCTGCCTACCTCAGCGAAACTCAACTCTCTGGTCTCTGCGCCTCTGCGTTTTTTTTGGAAGCCATCTCCGAAAACATTTTCCGCCCAAAATGTGGGCCTTTCCTCCTTTAGTGACTGGATAGCCGTGCTCCCATCGGCCGCCCACGCAATCCCCCTCCTCTCCCATGCCATTCAATCTCCCTCGTCCCTCCTCCATCTCCCATCACACGCTCGTCGGAATCGCCAGCTTTTTCACGGCGCTCCTCTGCACAAATGCCGCCCATGCTGCTCCCGTACCCGCCGCCCAGGCCGATGCCTTTGTCGATCAGATCGGGGTGAATATCCATGTGAAAGAAAATGGTCCCTATAACGCCGGTACGAATAACTCGGTGTTGACCGCGGCGCTCAGCAATCTCGGCGTGCGCCATGTGCGCGATGGCCTCGACATCTACAATTGGCCGATCAGCGTTTATCAAAATCTCGCGCAAAATTTTGGCATTCATTGCAACCTCATCCTCGGCTACAACGGGGTGACGGACAAAACCAATTCTTCTCCGTTACTTGATATTATTAAAACGCTTGGCACAGGCGTGGTCGATAGCATCGAGCCGACCAATGAGCCAAACATCCAGAATAACTCCACCTGGCTGAACGACAGCATCGTGTGGCAAAAAGATCTCTGGAACAAGCTAAAGACAAATCCAACGTATTCCTCGATCTCGTCAATCACCCTCATGGGCCCGTCCCTCGCCGGGAACAACGCGCAGACGGACGCCACGAACTTGAAAACCTCCTTTTCCGATTCACAGAATTACATGCAAGCGGGGAACATCCATCCCTATCCGGGTGGATGGCAGCCGGAGAATACCGCCACCTTTATGCATGCCGATCTTCCGTCCGGCATCACCCTCGGACAGACGCTGTGCAGCACCTCCAAGCCGGTCTTTGCCACAGAGACGGGCTACACCAATGCCAGCGGCCAGACCGGCGCCGTGTGGGTGAGCGAAAACGCCAGCGGCATCTATCTCCCACGGCTCTTTCTCAACAATGCACAGCACGGCATCGTGCGCACGTTTTGGTACGACCTTTTCAACGATAGCAATGACCCAAACAAGACCAACCCGGAAGCCAACTTTGGCTTGTATAACAATGATGGCGTGACAATCAAGCCTACCGGCAATGCCATGAAAAATCTCATCGGTTGCCTGAGCGATCCCGGCCCTTCGTTTACCCCGGCAAGCTTCGACTATACGCTCTCTTCCAACGCCGTATCCTCCATGCTTTTCCAAAAGCGTAACGGCGAATTCTGGCTGGCCATCTGGCAGCCGGCCTCGCTGTGGGACAATTCGCGGCCTTACGGACAGAAACAGGAAATCACACCGCCGCCGGTGGCTTGTACGGTTACTTTTAACCAGACGGTGAATCGCGCGACGACTTACGACAATCTCGATGCCGCGAGCCCGACGACGGCGATCTTTCCACTCCCAGCGAGCCTGCCTCTGTCCATAACCGCCCGCGTGACACTCATTCGCATCGAGCCTGCGACAATGACGGCGGAAGCGGAAGCGCAGGTCTTGCAAGCCAGTTCCGGAGATACCTATCGCGTTTCCGTGGAGAGTGGGGCAAGCGGAGGAGCGAATATCGTTTATGAATCAAATGCCATCGGCGATTCCTATACTTGCCAGGTACAAATCCCGCAGGCGCGTACCTATAACGTAACCGTCGGCGTGAAGAAATGGAACAACCGCGGGATGTTTGGCCTCTCCGTCGCACCTTCGCTCAACGGCGTGTACAATACGCATGGCCCACAAAATATCGATCTCTATTCAGTGAACCCAACGTTTACCACGGTTAATATCGGCTTGGTGGGCTTTGGCAGTGCCGGGCAAAAGTCGTTTAAATTTACGGTCACGGGAAAGAATGTGAGCAGCGCTGGGGATTGGTTGGCGATTGATTCAATCATACTCCAACCGCAGTAATAAACTTAAAATAACCCATGCGGAGATTCCGCACGGGATTTGGGAGTTATCTACCTAGCCTCAGTGGCGAACTGCCTATCGCGCCGCTGAGGCTTTGGTATTTTCGTGCGGCCTCCCCCGGAAGCGCTGGCTTCCATTCAAAACTATCGCGATTTCGATTGTACTGTACATCAAACCACGGCTTGTCCCGGCAAGTCGGGGGCGGATTATGCGTGCGATTTCCCGCACGAGTTGCAGGTCATGGCCATCGATCTTCCCAGAAATACCAGCCCAGCAATCAGTGCGGTCTTCTGCAGCAGAGATCAGGGACGCGCCATCGCCCTGACCACGCAATCACTTTCAGCTTATTCCTGAACCTCCGTCGGTCTCCGGGGGACCGGCGGAGGTTAACTTTTGAGATTTTTCGGAGGATGAGACGCGCTTCACCGAAGCGACGCACCGAGACCCCACGCACAACTCTCGGAAGCGCATCACCGCCCCTAAGCTGCCACAAAGCCCGCGGGTGGTATTCGTGACCCACGCCTCGCCGCAATTCTGACGCGAGGCGCCCCTGCCATGATTTATCGCCTCCTCCTTTCTGCCGCCACGCTTGCCGGATTTCTTCTGCACGCTGCACCTGCCCAACAACCCGCCGCCGATCTGCCCATCGGCGTGAAAGCCGTCTGGGACCTTTCGAAAGCCGTCCACGAATCGACACCCACGCGCGAGCGCATCTGCATTAACGGCTTGTGGCAATGGCAACCCGCCTCGGCCCAGGCGGATCGGCCTCCCACGGGCGACTGGGGCTATTTCAAAGTGCCGGGATGCTGGCCTGGGATCAGTGATTACTTGCAAAAGGATTCGCAGACACTCTTCGCACACCCTTCCTGGAAAGGGACCAATCTCGCAGGAATCAGCGGCGCGTGGTACCGGCGCGAGATTTCAGTGCCGGCAAGCTGGACCGGACGGCGGATTACTCTTGAAACGGAATATCTCAATTCGTTCGCCACCGTGTTCATCGATGACAAAAAAGCCGGCGAAATCCGCTTCCCCGGCGGTGAACTCGATCTCACCACTACCTGCCCTCCCGGCAGCAAGCACGTACTTTCCATGCTCGTCATCGCGATGCCGCTTAAGGGTGTGATGATGTCGTACACCGACAGCGCAAACGCGCGCGAAGTGAAAGGTAAAGTAGAGCGGCGCGGTCTGTGTGGGGATGTATTTCTCGCAAGCGCACCTTCGGTTGCGCGCCTTGCGGAGGTGAGCGTTGCGACCTCGGTGCGGAAGGGTGAATTAACAAGCACCGTGATACTCGACGGCCTTGACATCAAAGCTAGCTACGCACTCCGCGTGCGTGTTTTGAAAGAAGGAAAGTCCGTCAAAGAATTTACCGGCCAGCCGTTCAGAGCAAGCGACCTTAAAGACAATCGCTATCTCCTTACAGAAAAGTGGAAGCCCGAGACCCTCTGGGACATTCATACTCCGCAAAATACCTTCGACTTGGAAGCATCACTGCTTGATGCCGCGGGCCACACAGTGGATACCGCAACGCCATGCCGCTTCGGCTTCCGTGAGTTTTGGATCGATAAGCGCGATTTTTTCCTTAACGGCACGCGCATCCACCTCTCCGCAGTGCCAATCGACAATGCCGAAGTCAGCGCCGCGATGGCCTCCTATGACGCCGCGCGCGAGACCCTGGCACGCCTCAAAACCATCGGCATCAACTATGTCTATACGCACAACTATGGTTGCGAACCCGGCTCGCATCTAAGTTTCACCGAGCTGCTCAAAGCCGCGGATGATGTCGGCATGCTCGTCGGATTTTCCCAGCCGCACTTCAGCCACTACGACTGGAAAGCGCCGGATGCGGATCAAAACAACGGCTACGGGAAGCACGCCGAATACTACGTGCGCATGTCGGCGAATCATCCCTCGGTGGTTATGTATCACATGAGCCACAATGCCACCGGCTACGAGGAAGACATGAATCCCGACATGATCGACGGCATCCACGAAGGGCGGGATCAGTGGTCTTCGAAAAATGTGCAGCTCGCGATGCGCGCGCAAGCCATCGTCGAGCATCTCGATCCCAGCCGCATCGTCTATCATCACGCCTCAGGCAATCTCGGAGTGATGCACGATAGCAATTTCTACGTTAATTTCGCGCCGCCACAGGAGCTGGACGATTGGTTTGAGCACTGGGCGACGACGGGAGTAAAGCCGATGTTTACTTGTGAATACGCCGTACCCATGAGTTGGGACTGGACCATGTATCGGGGCTGGTACAAAGGGCAGCGTGAGTTTGGCAGCGCCACAGTGCCGTGGGAATTCTGCCTGCCGGAATGGAATTCACAATTTTTTGGCCAGAAAGCCTATCGCGGAAGCGAGCCTGAGAAAGCCAACCTTCGTTACGAGGCCAAACAAATGCGCGCGGGAAAACTCTGGCATCGCTGGGATTTTCCGAATCCGCCAAGTTCCCCACGCCTCGAAGAGATGCAACCGGTGCTCGCGCTCTATCTCACGGAAAATTGGCGCGCTTTTCGCACGCACGGCGTCTCCGCGGTTTCGCCGTGGGTTTTCACGGAATACTGGAATTTGCGTGAAGGCGTGAAGCGCGACCGGCGGGAATTAAGCGTCAATTGGGACAATCTGCAACGACCCGGGTTCAGCGGCGATTACGTCGAACCAAACGAACGCATGGACCTGAGCTTCGAACGGGCCGACTGGATTCCCACGGTGGCTGGAGAAGCGATCCTGCGTAACAATCGCCCGTTACTTGCTTATATCGCCGGAAAGGAAGGCAACGACGCGGGCACCTTTACGGTGAAGGATCACAATTATCTACCGGGCGCGAGATTCGACAAACAAATCGTGGCCATCAACGATTCTCGCGAGCCGGTGAAATGCGATGCGGAATGGATGCTGCACCTGCCCGCAGCAATCAGCGGAAAGGCCCAAGTAACAATTGCCCCCGGCGACCAAGCACGCATTCCGCTGCATTTCGATTTACCCGCGGCCTTGCCCGCTGGTGCTTACGAGCTGCAGCTCACCGCAAAATTCAGCACAGGCGAGACACAGGAGGATCGTTTCACTATAGACGTTCTCAACCCTGCTTTCCCCGTGCTTCCAGCGAAGATTGCCATCTTCGATCCCGAAGGTGAAACACAGACGTTACTTGCTTCCTCGGGGGTCAAAACCGATCCCGTCGAGGCCACGGCTGATCTGTCACGCTACGAGATCCTTGTCGTGGGCCGCCGGGCACTGAGCACGACCGGACCGGCACCCGATATCAGCAGGGTGCGCAGTGGACTAAAGGTTATTATATTCGAACAAACCACAGAGGCCCTGGAGAAACGCTTCGGCTTTCGCACCGCCGAATATGGGCTGCGTCAGGTCTTCCCGTGCTGCCCCTTCCGGACGGAAGAAAAGGTGAACGCCATGGGACCGAAAACAATCGTGTCGTACAATCCGGTGCTTGCCTTTTTATCGGAAGGAAATCTGCGTGATTGGACCGGCGAAGCCACCCTGGTCAATCCACAACTCAAGTACGAACTACGCCCGCGCTATGGTCCGACCATTGAATGGTGCGGCATTCCCGTAACTCATGTCTGGCGCTGCGGAAATCGCGGCAATGTAGCTTCGGTACTGATCGAAAAACCGGCTCGCGGCAATTTCATGCCGATCGTAGAAGGGGGTTTCGGCCTGCAATATAGCCCATTGCTGGAATATCGGGAAGGGACAGGCATGGTTGTGTTTTGCCAGATGGATGTGACGGGACGAGTTCGCTCCACTACGCAAAAGGAAGGCGCTCCGAAACCGGAACCGGAAAGTGACCCTGCAGCGCTCTTCCTGGTACGCAATCTTTTAAATTACGCGGCAGAGTGGAAACCACGGGCGTCGAGCTCAGTTCTCTACGCTGGCGAGCCCGCAGGAAACGCCTATCTCGCGGATCTCGGTATCACTGTCTCTCCATTAGCGGGATCAATTTCACCTGCTCAACTCCTTGTCGCCGGGCCCGGCAGCGGCAAAGAACTCGCCGCCCACGCAACAGAACTCGGGAGCTGGCTCAAAGCCGGCGGGCACTTCCTCGGCCTCGCGCTCGACCAGGAAGACCTGGATGCGTTGCCATTTAAAGTAACGGTGAAAAAGTCGGAATACATCAACGCAGCCTTCGACTCCTTCCCCGCCCACTCCCTGCTCGCCGGCGTTGCTCCCGCCGGACTTTACAATCGCGATCCGCGCCAAATCCCGTTACTCACCTCTGGCGTGCAGGCCTACGGCGGCGTGTTGGGGCAGATGGACCATTTCGATGTGCTTCTCTGCCAAATCGCGCCGTGGCAGTTTGATGGCGATCAACTCAATCTTCGCCGGACGCATCGGACGCTATCGGTTCTCACCACACGCCTGCTGACTAATATGGGAGCCGTAAGCTCAACCCCGCTATTGGATCGCTTCCATACGCCTGTCGATCCCGCAAAGCCAGGGAAACGCTGGGAGCAGGGTTTCTATCTCGATCAACCTGTGGAGTGGGACTATCCGTATCGCTTTTTCCGCTGGTAAACGGCATTCCACACGCGGGCCTGCATTTCATAAAAATCCAGATTGTTCTCCCGGTCCGCGAATCTAACATTGCGCATCTTTCATCCCTTGATTCCCGTGAAACTGACACTCTGGCATTTCTCCCACCTCGTCGGCGCGCTCCTCTCCCTTTCGCTATCGACGTTTGCTCAATCCCCCTTCCCCGAGCCTTATAACAGCGAAAAGAATCCTGAGGTCCGCCCGATGCCCGCGGAGGAAGCAATCGCCAAAATGGAATTACCTCCAGGCTTCAAGGCAACCGTTTTTGCCGCGGAGCCCGATGTGCAGAATCCCATCGCCATGACCTTCGACGGCCGTGGCCGCCTGTGGATCGCCGAGAACTATACCTACGCCGAGTCGCCCAAGCGTTTCGACTACCGCCTGCGCGATCGCATTCTCATTTTTGAAGACCGCAATGGCAACGGGCACTTCTCCTCGCGCAAGGTCTTTACCGACAATCTGCAGACGTTAACTAGCATCGAAGTCGGCCACGGCGGTGTCTGGGCGCTTTGCCCGCCCAACTTGCTATTTATCCCGGATCGCAACGGGGACGACACGCCTGATGGCACACCCGAAGTTGTCCTCGACGGCTTCACTGTTCCGCAGGAAAACTATCACAACTTGGCCAGTGGTTTGCGCTTCGGCCCGGATGGCTGGCTTTACGGACGCGTGGGTCACAGCGCACCCGGCGAGATCGGCGCACCCGGTACGCCGCCCGAAAAGCGCATCCCTGTGCGCGGAGGGATGTGGCGTTATCATCCCGTGCGCAAAGTTTTTGAAGCAATCACCTCCGGCACCACGAATCCGTGGGGGCACGATTGGAACGAATACGGCGAGCTCTTCCACGTGAACACCGTGAATGGGCATCTCTGGCACGTTTTCCCGGGGGCGCATTTTCTTTCCGGCACCAGCCTCGATCCAAATCCCCATGTCTATTCGCTCATCGAAATGCATGCGGACCACTGGCATTTCGACACCGGCAAAAGCTGGACTGATTCACGTAATGGCGCAGCCGATGCCTTTGGCGGCGGGCACTCCCATATTGGCGCGATGATTTATCTAGGCGACAACTGGCCCGAGGAGTATCGCGGCCACCTTTTCACGTGGAATCAGCACGGACGGCGTGCGAACCAGGAAATCCTCGAGCGCAGCGGCTCCGGTTACGTCGCCCATCACGGCCAGGATATCTTTAAAGCGGCCGATCCGTGGTTCACCGGGCTCGACCTGCGCTACGGCCCAGACGGAGCAGTCTATGCCATCGACTGGAGCAATTCCGGTGAATGCCATGGACGCGACGGCATCGACCGTACCAGCGGGCGTATCTATAAATTCACCTATGGCGGCGGCAATGATGTGGAATTTGGCAACCTGGCGAAAATGAGCACGGACTCGCTGGTGAATCTTCACACGCGGCCTAATGAATGGTTCTCACGCCAGGCCCGAATCGAACTGGCCACACGGGCCGCGACCGGCGAGAATCTGGGCGACGCCAAAAAGCAGCTCCGCGATCTTTTCGACAACGATAAACAAGTAACTGTAAAGCTGCGCGCCGCGTGGACGCTCTTTGCCATCGACGGAGCCGATGACGCTTTTTTCCAACAGATTCTTTTGCACGCCGACGAGCATATCCGCGCCTGGGCCGTGCGTTTCATCACGGATTCGTGGCCTCTCGACACCGTAGTAAGCCAGCGGCCCGAATGGTGGCCGGATCGCGCCGCGAGCGACCAAGCTTCGCTCCTTTGGCAGGCACAATTTGTCCTCCGCGCGCGCGATGACACCTCCGGCCTGGTGCGCCTGGCCATAGCTTCGGCGCTACAGCGCATGCCCCCGGCTCAGCGCCCCGCCATCGCCGCCGGGCTGCTCTCCCACGCGGAAGATGCCAGTGACCACAATCTACCCCGCCTCATCTGGTACGGTCTGATTCCGGTCGCGGATAGCAATCCGGCACAGCTGGTGAGATTGGCTTCGTTTTGTAAAATTCCGCTCACCCGCAAATTCATCTCCCGACGAATCACTGAAGATATCGAGAAAGACCCCGCTCTGCTGGATGCGTTACTTAAGGTTACTTTAGAAAACGCTTCCCCGGATTTCGCTGCCGATATTCTGGCGGGCATGGCGGAGGCGCTCGCCGGATGGCGCAAAGCGCCCAAGCCTGCGAATTGGGATGCGCTCGTGGAAAAATTCGGAACGGACTCGACACTCGCGGATCGCGTGCGCGATCTCAGTGTACTTTTTGGCGATGGCCGCGCTCTCGATGAAGTAAAGCAAGTGGCGCTCAACAAAGATGCCGACCTCACGCAACGCCAGGGGGCGCTGCAAACGCTCATCGACAACAAAGCGCCCGATCTCCGCGAAATTTGCGAAAAGCTGCTCAGCGTGCCTTTCCTCAATCCCGTTGCCGCACGCGGCCTTTCCACTTTCGATGATCCCGCCGTGGGTGAAACTCTAGTCAAAGCCTACCGGCAATTTCACCAGACAGAACGCCCGCAACTCCTGGCGATGCTCATGTCTCGGCCGGCTTTTATCCGCCCGCTGCTCACGGCCATCGGCGCAGGAAAGATTGCCAAGCGCGACCTTACACCGCTTCATGCGCACCAGATTCGCGCATTTAATGATCCGGAACTAAACAAACAATTGACCGAAGTCTGGGGCGAAATGCACGAATCCGGAACGGGCAAAGTGGAATTCGCCACCAAACTTAAGGAACAACTCACTCCGCAAACACTCGCCAGCGCCGATAAAAGCGCTGGCCGCGCGGTATTTGCGCGCACCTGCGCCATATGTCATCGGCTTTACGGCGAAGGCGCCGATGTCGGTCCGGATCTCACGGGCTCCGGTCGGGCCAATCTGGATTACTTGATCGACAACATCGTCGATCCCAGTGCCGTGGTGAGCGCCGACTATCGGCTCAATGTAGCCACGCTCAAAGATGGTCGAGTGCTCAATGGGTTTGTTACTTCAAAGAGCGACACCACGCTCACCTTCAAAACGGTCGCGGAGACTCAATCTATTGCCCGCGCGGATATCCAAAGCCTGCAGGAACTTTCCACGTCTCTCATGCCGGAAGGCTTGCTCGAAGCGCTGCCCGCCGAGGACCTGCGCAATTTAATCGCTTACTTGATGAATCCTGTGCAGGTGTCGCTGCCGGCGGCAAACACTCAATAGGATTGGTTTCCCGCAGTTCGGGACTTTACTCCGAGCGGTGCAAGGCGCCACCCCAACGCCGCTCGCAGACCTGCGCGACGGCGCGCAAGGTAACGCGGCTATGCAGCGCGAAATCAAAATTCAATGCGGACCGTCATCTTTCCAAAAACTTAATCACCGCTTCCGTTCGCGATTGCACGTGGAGCTTTCCGTACACGGCGTGCAAATGTGCTCGCACCGTGGAAATGGAGACGGAAAGCTTCTCCGCGATTTCTTTATAGTAAAAGCCTTTCGCGAGAAGCGAAAGAATCTCATGCTCGCGCGGCGTGAGCTTTTCCATGTCGCTGGCTGCCGGGGACGCGGCCTGAAAATGATTCACCAATTTGCGCGCGATGGGCATGGACATTGGTGAGCCACCTTCGCGCACCTGGCGGATAGCATCGACCAATTCCGCGGACGATGCCCGCTTCAAAAGATAGCCGCTCGCTCCTGCACGCAGGGAATTGAAGATCAGATCCGTATCTTCGTACGTTGTGAGCATGAGAAATTCCGTTTTCGGCAATTCCCGCTTCAAGTGCGCCACGCACTCGATGCCGCTCATGCCCGGAAGATTAATATCCACAAGACCGACATCGGGCGCTTGCGATTTCATCTCCCGGATCGCTTCTTCCGCCGAGGAATATGCCCGCACGAAATGAAGATGCTTCGATTTTTTCAGCACCGCCGAAACGCTCTCCCGAGTTCCAGGATCGTCTTCGACCAGTGAAACAAGGATGGGCATGGAGGTTTGGGATTCATGATCCATCGCGATGCAAGTGGCAAGTCAGGAATGGCGCTGAGGGGTAACTTAGCAGAAAGAGTGCGGCGGGTGTATTGAACAAATGTTCAAGGTTGGGTGGAGTCGGTGGACTGCGGCTGCTCTTGGTCTAAATCTTAACCATCGGTTGGAATCCGAGACGGCAAGCAAGAAATAGAGGAGGACACCATGCGCTGCCGCGCAGGCAAACACCCAACTCTCAACTCTCAACTCTCAACATCCAAGAAAGTGCTTCGGCGACATAAGTGCGGCCCGGATGAAGCACCTGTTTTCATCGATTTCGCTTTCATACGAGCGCACTTGTAGATCACGCCTTTGGATGTTGAGAGTCGAAAGTTGAGAGTTGGGTGTTTGCTTGCGCGGCAGCGCATGGTGTCTTTGCATTCACCGGTCCCCACCCACTTCACCATTTCGCGCTGCGCACGACGATTAAGAAAAGCTAAATATTACGCTTAGGAATCCACCACTGCCCTCACTCCAGAGGTAGGACCAGCGTCACTCGCGTCCCCTCTCTCACCTTCGACTCGATGACCGCTTCCCCACCCGCCTGCTTCATACGCTCGCGAATATTCAGCAAGCCATCGGCATCCCCATTTTTCGGTATCCCGTCGAAACCATGCCCATTGTCACGAATCGCCAGACGCACCGCGTGATCACTGATCGACGCCTGGATCTCCACTTCACTAGCCACGGCGTGCTTGACCACATTGTGCAGCGCCTCTTTCGCTGCGAGGAAAAGATTGTGCCTCGCCTCGGCGGTGAGCTGCCGCGCCGGGATCATTTCGGGATATTCAATGCGGCAGCGGATGTTGGAGAGCGACAGATACTCGATGGCTACCTGTCCCAGGTATTCGAGCAGATTAGGCAGGCTGTCGTTGCGCGGGTTCACGGCCCACACGATTTCGTCCAGCGATTTCAGCGACTGGCGCGCCGTACCGCTAATCTGCCCCGCCTGGACTGCCGCTTCCTCATCGCCATTCACGGAATCGCGCACCAGATCACCCAGCAGCGCGATGCGCGTCAGATTTGCGCCCAGCTCGTCGTGCATATCACGGGCAATGCGCGCGCGCTCCTGCTCGACAGCCGCTTCACGCTCCAGGCGCCGCAAACGCTGGCGCAAGCGTCGCAGGAAAAGATAACGCGCAACCGCGACGGCGAGCCCCATCGCTACAGCCGCGCTTAGCGCGCGAAACCACCACTTTTGCCAAATGGCCGGCAGCACCGTGAATCGCACCTCGGCGGCGCGATCACTCCACACACCGTCGCTGTTGCACGCCGTTACTTGAAACGTGTAGCTTCCGGGCGGAACCCGGTCATAGGTCGCGACACGCTCCGGCCCCTCTATGCTCCACGCCGTTTCCAATCCCTTGAGGCGATGCCGAAAAAGGACTCGCTCCGGTTCCAAAAAACTATAGGCATCATACACAAAACGGACACGCTGATGCCGTGACGGCGCTCGAATCCCCTCGGACGCGCCACGCGCATCCTCTCTGATGCCGTCCACATCGCACCACTTCACAGTTACTTGTGGAGGAGTGGCATTGGTTTCAATGGCTTCCGGATCGGCGATGAGCAATCCGGCGCTCGTGGGAAAGGCCAGCCGATGGTCCGGCAAATCCACCGCGTTAGGGCTGTTTCCAAAGGTAGCTTGCAGCGAAACGATTCCCGCCCCGTGCCCCAGAGCATTGGAGCGCAACCGCGCCTCCCGCTGCGCCGCCACCGCTTCAAAATCCGCGACGAAAATCGTGTAAATCCCGCGATTGCAACCAATCCAGAGACGTCCCTCACCGTCCGTGAGAATCTGCGAGACGGCGTCATCCCACAAGCCTTGCGCCGAACTAACCCGCCCAAACTTCCCGTCGCGAATACGCCCTAAACCGTGCTGTGCAAAGCCCACCCAAAGCACACCGTCGCTCGCACAGTGCAGGCTGCGCACGGATGAGTTTGACGGAAATCCAGCGGGAGTGGCATCCACGAGCGCATCCTCTTTCACGGTGAGAAGATGCCCACCAAAGGTGCCAGCCCACACCTTCCCGTCCGGCCCTTCTGCCAAGGCGCGCACATAGTCAATCGGCATGGTGAGCGTCAAGGTGGCGAGCACGCCATTCCTCAAACGGTGCAACCCGGAACTCTGTCCTGCCGCCCACAGATCGCCGTTGCGCGACGCAAGTAACGCACGCACGTTATCTTCCGCGAGCCGGGGCGCGCCGGTGACTGGCCGGTAGTGTTCCTTTTCCATCTGATAGAGCCCTTGGTTTCCCGTGCCCACCCACATCCGCCCCTCGCCATCCACCGCAAGGCAGGTCGCAGACCACGGCGGAGGCGGATGATGCTGGAGTTCGCCGCGCGTAGTCCACGATGTTACTTGTCCGTCACGGCCCGCCATCCAGATAGCGCCTTCACGATCTACAGCGAGCGACCTCATTACCGTGGACGTCAATCCGCGCTCCGCACCTACCAGTTCCACTACTCGACGCCGAATCTGCCCGAGACCACCACCTTCCATCCCCACCCACAGATTTCCCTCGCGATCTTCCATCAATCCGAGCACGACGTCGCTCGGCGTGGAAATGCGCGCTATCTTCCCGTCACTCCAGCAAAAAAGCCCGCCGGCGTAATTGCCAATCCAGATTCGCCCGTGCCGATCTTCCAGCATCGATGAGATATCGTGCGAAACGTCTTCATTTGGAAAAGGCTCTTCGCTCTCCGCTTCGGCAGGATTTTGAAAACGACGCACGCCCGTGCGCGTGGCAATGGCCAGCGAGCCGTCGCGGCAGGGCAGGATGTGAATGGGCGCCGGGAGACGATTGAGAATCGTGACGAATTTTCCCTCTTTAAAGTAACCGGCCTCATCACCGCACGAATACCATACCTGGCCATGAGCATCCGCGCGCACGCAGGCGCGGCTTTTGCCCGAAAGACCCTGCTCGGCTGAGAAAAACTCGGGCTGCAAATCGCGAATGCGGCAGATACGCCCACGCTCGAAGCCAATCCAGATCGCACCTTCACCATCCTCGCACATGCTCATCGGCGAGTCGCGCGTGGTCGTGCTATGCATCGGGATCAGCATCGTCGCGCCTCGAAAAATCCGCATGACGTCGCCATTTTCCAGTGCCACCCAGAGTGCGCCGCGCCGATCGCATAGCATGGTGCGAATGAGGCGCGAGGTAATCGCGCTCGTTTCCGGCAACGGGTGCCGCGTGAATTCCACTCCGTTAAATTCCGCGAGACCGCCCTGCGTAGAGACCCACAGAAATCCCTCGTGCGATTGCGCGATCGCGCCTACGGTATTGTCCGGAAGCCCGTCATTGGATGTCCACGTACGGCACGAAAACGACGAATCGATCTTTGACGACACATCATCGGCAAAGCAAAAAGTCAGCACTGCCAAAAAGGCGAGCACAGCGATGAGAGATCGGGGGAACATCGCGCAGTTATTGTGTTCCGTTTGTCATCCAGAGCAAGCTCGCATGCTTTCTCTGTTTCTTGCGTGCGGCCCTTTGGGCCTTTGAGCCAGCGATTGCGGGGATACGTTTCGGGACGTCAATTAGCGCCCACCGTGATACACCTCGGAATGCTGCTGGTGAAGACGCCAGTTATTAGTGTATTGCTCGGCGAGTTCCTGCGTCTTGTGCAGGATGAGCAGATTCTCTGCATTATGCTCTTCGGCTTGTTTAGTGAAATTGAATGAGCCGGTAATCACAGTATCACCGTCGATGATCATTACTTTATTGTGCGCAATGGCGTGCTGCGCATCGATCCAGGTGGGAATGCCGGCGTGCGCGGTGAAATCGGCCTCACTATAGTGTTCGCTTTGCGCGCTCTTATCCACGATGATTTTCACATCGAGCCCGCGCTTGTGGCAATCGACCAGCGCTTGGGCGATCTGAGCATTGGTAAAAGAATAAGCCTGGACGAGCACGCTGCGTTGAGCGTGGCGCAATTCGCGCACGACCGCATCGGTGCATCCTCCTTTCGGCGAAAAAAACACTTCGACTTCGCGAGGCACGATCGGTTTGCGAAGGTATTCACCACCGAACCGGACAAGCACAATGACTGCCGCGGCGACAAGGACCACGATATGAACGGGAGCGAGACGAGAAGAAGGGCGAGGCATCGAACAGCGAAAATGGGAGTGGCTCTTTAGCGCGAGTCGCGCGGCGCATCAAGGACGGTAAAAAATGTCATGCTTCGTCCAAAAAGCAGCTACCGTGTGCGCCATTCCGCATGCTTCCCTTTCGCCTGATTAAAAATATGATTGCCGACGCCCAGCGCTCCGTCGCACCGGCACCCCATCATCCCGAACCTGCCCAGTGGAAGGAAGATCAGGTCACCGCGGCCTGGCTCGGACACGCGACCGTGCTGATCAATTTCTTCGGCGTGGTGATTTTGACAGACCCCGTCTTTTTCGAGCGGATCGGTCTGCGCTTTGGACCAATCACTCTCGGGCCGAAACGTTATATCGCGTGCGCGTTGAAGCCCGAGGAGCTGCCCCAGATCGACTTGATCCTGCTTTCCCACGCGCATATGGATCATCTCGATCTGGCTTCGCTCAAAGCGCTGGATCGCAAAACGACGGTGGTCGCCGCACGGCACACAGCGGATATTTTCGCGCGTATGCGTTTTCGTGAAGTACACGAAATGGGTTGGAATGAAGAACGCAAGATTGTGACGCCGCATGGCGATGTGACCATTGCCGCCTTCAAACTCAAGCATTGGGGTGCGCGTATGCAGTGGGACCCGCATCGGCAATACAATGCCTATATACTGGAGCGCGGCGGCAAGCGGTTGTGCTTCACCGGAGACAGCGCGAGAACGCCGGCGCACATCCTCGGTTCGCGCGGACCAATCGATCTTATCATCGTGCCGATCAGCGCGTACTATCCCTGGATAGCGAATCACTGCACGCCGGAGGAGGCCATCGAGATGGCAGACGAAGCGGAAGCACAATACGTAATGCCGGTGCATCACGAGACATTTAAACTAAGCTGGGAGCCGATGGATGAGCCAATCCGGCGATTTGTTGCGGCAATGGATGGGCGGAAGGACCGCGTGGCTTTGCGGGAAATTGGGGAGACGTTTGTTCTACTAGTTTAACCATTTCCGAACAAAGTTAATGTCTCGCCATCGGCCGCAATTGCCAATGATTCAAGTAACATAATTGATTCGAACCCTAAAATACCCTGAGAGCGAAACCATCCGGGAGCGCCGGCATCCCCGCCGGCGAGTTGGTTCAAGGCCTGGCTGGTAACGAACTAACACCGACGATAGGTTGGGCCATCCTAAAACCCAACGCACTGGCCGGCAAGGATACTGGCGCTCCCAGGGCCTGCAATCAACGCGCTAACGACATGACGCGAAGCCAAGCGACGTTGCGCTATCTATCTATCCTTGCGCTCCCAGGCGCCTACGCGTACGTCCCCAGCGCGTCGTGCACGCCTTCCACGGCCATGCCACCTTCACCCACTGCCGCGGCACACCGTTTTACCGAGCCGGAACGAACGTCGCCCGCGGCGAAGACGCCAGGGACGCTGGTCTCGAGGGGGCCGGGCGGGCGCGGCATGGTTTTCCAGGCGGGACTGTTGGCCACGGCGTGGCCGGTCTTGATGAAGCCTCGCTCGTCGCACTCAATTTCCGGCGGCAGCCAGGCGGTGCACGGTTTTGCACCGATCATGGAAAAGACAGCCGTGGTTTGCACCACGCGGCGTTCGTGCGTTTGTGTGTTTTCCAACTCGACCGTTTCGAGCGTTTTGCCCCCGGTCATTTTGCGGATTTCAGTGTGGTACAAAATCTCGATATTCTCGCGAGCCTCCACGCGGTGCGAGAGATAGCTGGACATGCTCTTGGCGAGATCGCCGCCACGGACGACAAGTAACACCTTTCTTGCGCCTTCCGAAAGAAACATCGCGGCCTGTCCGGCGGAATTGCCGGCGCCGGCCACGACCACCGTGCAATCGCGACAGAGCTGCCCTTCGCGCGGGGTCGCTGCATAATAAACACCGGAGCCCTCGAAATCTTCACGCCCTTCCGCTTCCAGCCGATGGTAATCTGCACCGGTGGCGATGATCACGCACTTTGCGCGGAGCACCGCATTGCACCCCTCCACTTGCAGACAGGCACGATGGTCGCCTTCGCAAAGGGTTAACGAAAGCGCCTGTGCAGGCGTGGAAAACTTTGCGCCGAAGCGATGCGCCTGCAGTTGCGCGCTATAGGTCAGATCCCCACCGCTGATGCCGGTCGGAAATCCAAAAAAGTTTTCGATCAAGGAAGACGCTCCCGCTTGTCCGCCAGGCGCATAACTTTCCAGCACCACCGTCTTCAAGCCTTCGGAGCCCGCATAAACCGCCGCCGCCAATCCCGCAGGCCCCGCACCGACGATCGTTAAATCACATAGATACTCGCTTTCGTCCTCATCCGTAAGCGACCGCAGCAGACCAGCCACCCGCGCCACTTCGCGCAGCGAAGGTTTGCGCAGCGGCATGCCGTTGGCCGTGATGAGCGCGGGCAGATCGTGCGCGGCGAGATGCAGCCGCTGGCAAAGCGTTTGCCCGTTCTCACTCTCCGCATGAATGAAACGATGCGGCACGTGATTCTTATCGAGAAAATCGTCGAGCTGACGGCCATCACGCGAGGAACCAGATGCAAGCACGCGCAGTCCCGCAAACTCGCGATCCCGCTG
>OUNM010060191.1_pt1 | contig 38286 bp, 35 predicted proteins | sample 1769961 | NCBI WGS metagenome assembly OUNM01 (sample SAMEA3914820, study PRJEB12502) | metagenome | biome: forest; material: soil | place: USA | collected 2012-03-12 | depth 0.3 m | reverse complement strand
AGGAAGAAGGGTTTGTCAGGGGCGGCTTTTTTGCTTCGCTTAATGTATTCGATGGACTTGTCGGTGATCAATTTGTTCAAATGTTCCCCGTTGGGCGTCACGTGCTGGTTGTCTTCCACCAAATCGGGTTTCCATTGGTCGGTGGCACCTCCCAGAAAACCGAAGTTGTGGTCGAAACCGAGGCCGGAAGGCCAGCGGACAAAGGGACCCGCGTCGCTCGATTCTTCTTCCGGCGTCAAATGCCATTTGCCCACTTGGAAGGTGCTATACCCATTTTCCCTCAAGTATTGGGCAATGGTGGCTTTTTCCCGCGGGATTTTGCCATCGTAGCCAGGGAAATCGGCCGCCGTGGTCGGATTAGGGAATGTTCCCACATGGGCGGAATGGTGGTTGCGGCCCGTCAGCAAGGCCGTACGTGTGGGAGAACAGATCCCTGTGGTGTGGAAATTGGTATATTTTAACCCTTGGTGTGCCAAACTGTCGAAGGTAGGGGTATTGATCAGCCCACCGAAAGGACTGATGGCCCCAAAGCCTACGTCGTCCAAAAGGATCCACACTACATTGGGTGCCCCGGTAGGTGCTTTTTTGACATACTCGATTTTATAAGGCTGGGATTCGTCCAAAGACTTGCCGATTTTGCCTTTCCAGACTTCTTTGTCGTACTGGGCGAAAATAGGGGAGGAAATGACCGCTCCGAGTGCAAGGGCAGTTGCGAATGTAGTGCGTAAGTGCATTTTAGTGAATAGTAAATAGTGAATAGGGAGAAATTTTAGCTATTGGTGACAGAGGCCACTAGTTTCACGTCCAGGGTGAAATCATCATAAATAGCTTTATCGCCCAAATCCTGGAAAAAGCTCGCAGACTTAAACTTGATGTCGAATTTGGTGCGGTTAACAGTCACTGTACCAGTGGCAGTAAGTATTTTAGCATCCGACTTTACGACAGCCGGGAACGTGATGGGCTGGGTAATTCCTTTGATGGTCAAATTTCCTGCGATGTCATACTTGTCGCCTCCCTTGCTTGTCACGGCCGTGATCACAAACGTGGCCTTGGGGAATTTGGCCGTCGAAAAGAAGTCGTCGTTTTTCAAATGGCCGACCAGTTTGGCATTTTTATCTGCCTCTGTGATATCGGTGACGGTGAGGCCTGCCACATCCAATTCAAAGTTGCCTCCTTTCAGCTTTTTGTCAGAGAGAACCAATGTGCCGGAAGAGAGTGGGATTGTTCCCGTATGTTCGCCGGTGACTTTTTTGCCCGTCCATACAAGCGTACTTTGTTTGACGTCTACTTTGTAAGCGGTTTCTTTGCCTGCTTTGAAGGAAAACAGAGCGGCAGAGGAAATAACGGCGATGGAGAGAAAGAGTTTTTTCATGGTAATAGAGATTATGAGAATGAAGAATGTGAGAAATGCAAAAGGGAAAAAACAAGATTCGGAACCTTTCGAGTGCCTATAGGAAACAACAGGTGGGTACACAGAAGGGCACCACATTGCCTAAAAAGGAAAATCGGATAGATTCCATAAAAGAATACTGCTTGTCTTTTGAAATAGGTGGCCTGCACTTGGTGGTGGAAACAAATGCGCAGGAGGCGATGGCCTTTTCCTTCTGCCAAATCAGCGGGTGGAGTGGCTGATTTTTTACAAGATTAAGAAGTATTTGCATTAATTTCAAAATATATCGGAATAAAATAATGATATAGGTTTAAAAAATATTAAAAATCAGAATATTATATTGTCGTTTTCTGAATCTGGCCCCTCTTTAATCTCCTCTAAAGAATCTTTTTTTTGACTGGATTTGAATAAATATGTTTAAACAAAAAATGTTTAAATTGTTATAAAAAGTAAACTCAAGAGCCTAAATTTTTATCTTTTTAATTGTGCAAGCAAATACTTGCACATATATTTGCAAGCACTTACTTGCGCATTATGATCGCCCGACGTGACGTCTACCAAGCCATTGCCGACCCGACAAGGAGGGAAATCCTCCAGTTCGTGGCTACCAAACCGCAGAACGTCAATTCCATTGCCGAAAAATTCGAAATAAGCCGGCAAGCTATTTCTTTGCACGTCAAAATTTTGACGGACTGTGGCTTGCTCACGATTACACGGCAGGGAAGGGATCATGTGTGCGAGGCGCAATTGGCGAAACTTCAAGAAGTGGCGGTGTGGGTGGAACAATACAAACAGCACTGGGAAAGTAAATTGGACGCTTTGGAAATCTATTTGGAAAAACTAAAAAAAGAACGAAATGGAAACGAAACAAACTAGCACGCAGGACCGCGAACTCCTGATCTCCCGAACGCTCGATGCTCCCGTTGAATTGGTCTGGGAAGTATGGACGAAACCGGAACACATTGCCCAATGGTGGGGCCCCGACGGGTTCACCAATACCATCAGCACAATGGAGATGCGTCCAGGCGGGGAATGGGATTTGGTCATGCATGGGCCCGACGGGACGGATTACAAAAACAAGAGCATTTTCAAGGAAGTCGTTCCCTTCAAAAAGATTGTCTACGAGCATGTTTCGGCACCCAAATTTGTGGCCACCATCCAATTTGAGGCACAAGGGGAGAAAACGTTTTTGCAGTGGCACATGTTGTTCGAAACAGCCGAGCAGTTCATCCAAGTGGTCAAGACTTTCAAAGCGGACGAAGGATTGAAACAAAACATCGAAAAGCTGAACCAGTACCTCCTCAACATGCCACACAACTAGTATGATTCGCGTTATTTCCTTTTTCCTGTTCTTTACCTGTCATATCTTAGGCCTTACGCACATTGCATTTGCACAAACCATGACAACACACCCGCTTCCTGCCACTTCCGGCTATGCTCCTGTGAATGGCCTTCGCATGTATTATGAAGTGTACGGCACCGGTTCCATGCCCCTGGTCTTGATCCATGGGGGAGGTTCTACGATTGCCTCCAACTTTGGTACGGTACTTCCCTTCTTTGTAAAGTACGGAAAGGTGATCGCGGTAGAATTGCAGGCACATGGCCGTACCGGCGACCGCGATGCGCCCGAATCTTTTCCACAAGATGCGGACGATGTGGCGGCCTTGCTCCGTTACCTGCACATTGAGAAAGCGAATTTCTTAGGGTTCAGCAACGGGGGAAGCACGGCCTTACAGATCGCGATCCGGCATCCGGCATTGGTGCATAAAATCATTTCTGCTTCAGGAGCCGTTCGGCGAGAAGGTTTTATCCCCGGATTTTTTGAAGGAATGCCCAAGGCGACATTGAAGGACATGCCTGCACCCTTGCACACCGCTTTTTTGGATGTCAATCCCGATACCGCCAAATTGCAGGTCATGTTCGATCGTGACAAGCAGCGTATGGTCCATTTTCAGGACTGGCCCGATGAGTCCCTGCGGTCTATCAACGCCCCCACTTTGATCTTGGCTGCCGATCATGATGTGATCACCGTCGCGCATAGCCTTTTCATGTCCCAAGTCATTCCTAGGGCGCAATTGGCCATCCTTCCTGGTATGCATGGGACATATCTGGGAGAAATATGCACGGTCAAACAAGGCAGCAAATTGCCGGAGATGACAGTGAATTTGGTAGAGGAATTTTTGAAAGAATGACATTGCCAACTAGATGGTCGCATACTGCCACCGCCAGTTGTTTGTTCGACAGTTTGCCTTAATAAAATCCCCAATTCGTGGCCTTTACAAGGATTCCGATCCGGATCATACTCGTGGATTCGTTGTAATGCAAGAGATTTTCGGCATATCCTTCATACCACTGTAACATCAAATATTGGTTATCTGACTTGAACGGCTTATAGTAAAGCTGCATTTGTACACTTCCTCTCCAATCCAAGGAAGTGCCTTTCCGCATCCAAATATCCATGTGCAACTTTTCTTTTTGAATCAGGAGGGTACCTTTCAATTCGCCGTATCCAATGTAGCTGAGCAAATCCGGATTATCGTCCCGATAAGAAAATGGGATCCAGCCTTTGGCAATTATTTTAAGTCTTTCATGGGCCGAGAAGGAATATTGCAAGGCAATATCGTCCCAACTACGCGATTCCATGCCTGCTTTCCCGTTGGATTGGTGTTCTACTAGCAACACGCCACTTCCAATTAGTTTTTTCTTTCGGAAGAACAAGCGACTCAATGACATTCCAGGATTGAAGTTCAATTCGGCAAAAGGGCTGGAGGCCGCATACGCATTCCAAAAGGCCAGTTGGGTATATACAAAAGAAAGGTAGGTGTTGTAGGGCAATACGGCATTGGTGAGGCGTTGTTGCAAACTTACCTGGTACTTGATATCAGATGTTTCATTGGAAACCGCTCGATCAAAAGGAATGCCTGTGATGAGGTAATTGTCTTTCAAAATAGAAAAAGCGGGAGTGGCCTTGATGATTTTCTTGACTGAATCTTGGCCAATGGACTGAGCAAACAAAAAAGGACCAACAAAGAGACATAGAAAAATTGAAAGGGGACGAGATCGCATGGCGATCAAGATACAAAATCCTTTGAAATGGTGGAAAACGTCCGATCAAAAAGAGGGACTTAAAAAAGGAACCTGGTTTGCAGCCAGGTTCCCATAAAGAAGATGTATTAGTTGACGATCAGCTTTCTGGCTACTTCCTTGTCGGCCGTTTTGATTCTCACGAAGTAGACGCCGCCGATCAAATGGTCGATCGAAATGGATGCCCCATCGGTCCCTTGTCCTTGGGCGACTTCTTCGGAAGCAAGGTTTTCAATGTGGTATTCAAAAGCACCCTTTCCGGATACGATGGTGATTTGACCGTTGGCAGGATTGGGGTAAAGGCCAAATCCGGTGGCAGATTCGGAAGTAGGGAACAGGCCGGTGGTCATAGGCAGAGAGGTCACCTCGTACACGAATTCTGCCCTGTTTTCCCCGTCCAAGCGCTGGATCGATCCGGAAGATTCCCATGTGATCACTACTTTATAGGTTCCGATGTGGGTAGGAGTGTAATAAGGCGTTGAAACGGCCAATACTTGTTCATTGTAGTACCATAGATAGTGTGCATTGGGAATGAGGGGAGCCTGCAATTCTCCGGAGACCGTGTCTTGCGTCACGCCGTTGAACTGGATGAGCTGTTCATACCAGAAGCCTCCTGTCTTGATCCAGGCTGTCACAGTCGCGTTCTGTGAGACAGTGATGCCGGAATCTGCTTCGGGTGACGAATAAATAAAGGTAGAAGAATCGTGTGTCAGGTCATTGCGCACTTTCCAAACAGCACTATCGGCATGCAAAAAGGAATAGGGGCGCAATTGAAGGCCGCTCGTCTGTATCACCAAAGAGTCGGTAATGGCGTTGGTTCTGTCTTTTCCCTTATTGGGATCTAAATAGGGAACTTTGAGTTCTGTTTTTATAAAATGGAAGGTATCTACGACTACTTTTAGTTGCACCAAGGACTCTGCTGTCAGTTGAATGCTGTCCTCGGTAGAGTGTAAGGTCACATACATGCCAGAAGCGGGATTGAGAAAAACATATTCCCAATAAATGCTATCCGCATGATAGCTAGGGGACACTTTTAGTACATTTCCTGTTCTCGTGTACAAATCACTCCGATTTTCATACCAGGTTTGTTGTTGGGCTTGGGTCCAGAAGGGGATTGTAAGCAACGAAGCAAGGCAGGCCTTTTTTACGAATTGTGCTAGTTTTTTCATGAATGGTAGGTGTTTGTTTATGCCTGTTTCGACAATTGAACGACACAAAAAGTAACCTAGCAGTAAAAAAAGGGAACTGTTAATTGGATAAAAAGAAATGCGTCATGCTTTTCCGTGAAGCGCTTCATGCAAGGCAATTACTTCCCTTCGGATGTCATTCCGTAGGCCTTTTCCCTTCTGATGCAGAAATACAAGGGTCTTTGCCCCATTTTCTTCCACTTCGAACAAGAAATCGCCAATGCTTAGTGCATCCAATGCGGACAATTCTTGGCGCAGGTCGTACAAATAATCGGCATATTGTTCGTCCAATTTGCGTATACCTCTTTGGAATTGTTGTTGCAGAGACATCGTGTTGTCCATGTAAAGGGAGACGTGGTGCCCAAAGATAGGAAATGACTCACGGTGTCAGGGACGAACCGACGTAAAATCATACGAGAAATGTATCAAAGTCCTCATTTCTCAGCCTCCAAATCTTTCCCTACCTTTAAAAGCCAAAAAGATCATTTAACACTATTTTATACCAACAATGGGAAATTTTGAGGAAAACGAAGAAGACATAGACCAGCTTATCTCCGACGAAAATGAATACTTGAATAAACTGAACAAGATCATCCAGGAAACGATCGAGGCGGAAGAACTGATCATGCAAAATCTGATGAATCCTCCGATCGAAAAATTGAGTCGCGGACAACGGATCTCCGATAAAGTGGCCAAGTTTGGGGGCAGTTGGAAATTCATTATCTTTTTTGGGATCACCTTGGCCGGTTGGATCCTCTTTAATACGATGGTCTTGGTCCGATACCGTTTTGATCCGTACCCCTTTATCTTGATGAATTTGATCCTTTCATGTGTGGCGGCTTTGCAGGCGCCGATCATCATGATGAGCCAAAACAGGCAAGAAGAAAAAGACAGGAAAAGGGGAGAAAATGACTACATGATCAATCTCAAGGCGGAAATGCAGATTCGGAGCTTGCACCAGAAAATGGATTTACTCTTGCAAGAACAAATCAAGACCTTGTTTATCAGCCAAGAGAAACAGTTTGCCTTATTGAAAGAAATCCGCCAAAAGATGGGCAATGCATAATCTTCTTGGGTCGATGCTGTTTGAGGACGAACGTGCGGTAAAAAGAGCTAGGAAATTGCCAACCTGCTCCTCTATTCCTATCTTCGTAGACCAAACAGACCGTATGCCTAAAAGATTGACACGTTCCGCTTCGCAAAAAATGATCGCCGGCGTGTGCGGCGGCATTGCCAATTATTTCGATATAGATCCCACGCTTGTGCGGTTGGCTTTTGCCTTAGGTTCCTTGTTTCTGGCCTTGTTCGGCGGAATTGTCGCCTATATCATCTGCATTGTGGTGATTCCGGAAGAGGGAAGCCAATTTTAACGATGGAATCGAGGTGCCTCCTGCGTTCCCATACCTAAATGTATGTCAAATCTTCCCTATCCTAAAATGTATCTTTACCGTCGGGTAGTCCAGGCAAAATTGTTTATGGATTCCCATTATGCGGAGCCCATCGTATTGGCTGACACAGCGGATGAGGCATATTTTTCCAAATTCCATTTCCTAAAACTTTTCAAGAACATTTATCGGATGACTCCGCACCAATACCTGATTTCGGTGCGGTTGGAAAAGGCCAGGGAGTTATTGAGGAAAGGGACGACAGTTTCCGAAGCTTGCAATGCAGTTGGATTTGAAAGCGTCAGTTCTTTCAGTGGGTTGTTCAAACGGAAGATGGGCCTTACGCCTTCTCACTACCACACCCAACAGGAAAAGATCCGGGCAGAAGTATCAAAAGCCCCCTTGCGTTTTATTCCAGGTTGTTTTGCCGAAAAAAATGGGTGGACGAAAAAATCGCAATTTTAAAGAATGGAAAGGAGAGAGGATTGGTTTCCTTTGTGAAAATTACACCTCTCCGCCATGATAAGTAAAATGACCCACTCCAGCGTCCTTGTGCTGGATCAAGAAAGTGCCCGGTACTTTTACACACAAAAATTGGGATTTAAGATCATCACCGATGTGCCCATGGGAACCGACGGCAATTGGCTCACGGTAGCTCCTCCTGACCAACCCGATCTTGAAATCATCCTTTCGCCTGTCTCCCGTAGCATGTTTTCCAAAGAAACGGTGGAAGTGCTGAAAGAACTGGTGCAAAAAGGGACATTTGGCGTAGCTGTTTTCACTTGCCAAGATATCTTTGCCACGTACGAGGAATTGAAAGCCAAAGGAGTGGAATTTACCAAAGCGCCTACCAAAGAGTTCTATGGCACCGAGGCGATTTTCAAAGACGATTCTGGCAATTGGTTTTCTCTTGCACAATTGGCATAGGATAAAATATTGACTTTAAATTAATTGTCACGAAAAAATAAAGTAGGAAGTGAAATCAATCTATGATCCGTCCGTGCGTGAAGAATTGATTCGGCGCATACAGGCGTTGGAAAACACAAGCAAAGCCCAATGGGGAATGATGTCGGTCTACCAAATGGCAAAACATTGCCGCCTCTGGGAGGAAATGCTCTTAGGAAAAAAGGTCTATCCAAGGGCATTCCTAGGTTTTCTGTTTGGCAAATTGGCCTTGAAAACAGTCTTAAAAGACGATGCTCCCCTTAGGCGGAATACTCCCACCCTCGCGACTCTGAAAATTCAGGAAGAAGGGGATCTGGCTTTGGAAAAGGCGAAATGGATGGCCCTTGTCCAAGAACACGGGCATATTTTCAACCCCGATTTTGTGCATCCTTTTTTTGGAAAAATGACCAAAGAGCAAATGGGCGCGGTTGCTTACAAACACAGCGACCATCATTTGCGGCAATTCGGCTGTTGAGAAAAAGATTGTGCACTAAAAGACATCAGGCACGTACATGTCCTTTGGAATCGGGCCACGGAAATAATCAGGGTGATGCACTCTCTCAGGAAGGACGACTTCCGACCTAGGGATGGTATCGTATGGGATTTTGCTCAAAAGATGGCTGATACAATTGATCCGGGCTTTTTTCTTGTCGTTGGCCTCTACGATCCACCAAGGGGAAAGAGAGGTGGAGGTCTTTTCCAACATGTATTCTTTCGCTTTGGTGTACATTTCCCAATTTCGTCGGGATTCCAGATCCATGGGAGATAGTTTCCATTGTTTGAGCGGGTCTTGGATGCGCATCAAAAAACGCAGGTGTTGCTCTTCGTCCGAAATAGAGAACCAATACTTGATCAGGATGATGCCAGAGTGGATGAGCATGTTCTCGAAGGCCGGTACGTCGACAAAGAATTGTTCGTATTCTGCGTCTGTACAAAAGCCCATCACGCGTTCTACTCCTGCCCGGTTGTACCAACTTCGATCGAACAGCACGATTTCACCTCCTGCTGGCAGGTGGGATACATAGCGTTGGAAATACCATTGTGTCCTTTCCCGGTCATTGGGTGCAGGCAAGGCTGCTACACGGCAGACACGCGGGTTTAAACGCTGGGTAATGCGTTTGATGGCACCCCCTTTTCCGGCAGAATCCCTTCCTTCAAAAAGGATGACTACTTTTAATTTTTTATGCTGTACCCAATCTTGTAGTTTGATCAATTCACCTTGCAGACGCAATAGTTCTTTGAAATACCGCTGCCGTTCTTTTTTCTTGGCTGTTGTCTGCCCATCTTCGGAAAGATCATCGTCGATTTCCATTTCGAGCTCCTCGTCCAGACTGTCCATGATTTCTTGGTGCACGCGGTAGGCTAACTCTAACTTGTCCATAGGAATAATAATGAAGATGAAATCTTATATATAGATAGGCCGAAATTAACGATTCCGCCTTATTTATCCATGCCGAATTTGGGTAGGAAATGGAAGCTTTTCTGTTGTGTAGGTAGAGTGCCAGAAAAAGCCCCATCTCATGCTGTTATTTGTTTGTTAAGTCATGCAAGAATCGCCATGTATCTTTTTGAGTGAAAATTCATTCAAAACAGGCAGGTCACTTTTATGGAACACGAATGGCTTTTTTGTTCCCCAAAACCCGATCGGAAGTAATTCTTGATGGGAGGGGTGGAAAATGGAGGGCTGAGTGCTGTTTTTTTGTTTTGTAACCCGATCCGATCGGAAAACTGGAAGAAAATACCCCTCCTGCATTGTATTTTTCATTATCTTGAAGATGGAATAGATCCGTCCATATTTAAAAATGCGACAGAACGTGTAATATTTTATATGTCTATTCGAAAAAGAAGAAGCGTATGAGCCTTTTGACACCCTTTGGTCAATTTTCCTTCAGAAAGAAATGCGCCATTCGAATGGGTTTAGTTCAGGGAGGCCCGAAGCATCACATGCCATGAAAAAAATAGGCTTTGCACTCTTTAGTTTTTTGATTGTTCTCCGGAGCTTCGCACAAATCAATACGCCGAAGGGCTCGGTAGTTCCCTTTAATTCGAATTTGAACTATGGGGGGAATGGAACCCTGCCTTCCGGTCTCCCTACTGGAGGTGTATACGGCAAGTCGCAGGACGCGGCAAATGCCTATCTGGAATGGAAAGCAAGCTATATCGAAAAATGCGGGAATGGCTACCGAGTGAAATCGGACGATCCTACTTTTTCCCTTTCCGAAGGGATCGGATCCGGGATGTTGTTAGCCGCATATGCAGCAGATAAATCCTTGTTTGATGGGCTCTATGCCTACTATCAGGCCAATCTGGACGCCAATGGCCTGATGTATTGGGGCATAGACGGCTGTTCGAATGCAAATGGGATAGGCAGCGCGACAGATGCGGATCTGGACGTCGCATTTGCCTTATTGATTGCCAAAACCCAATGGCCCAATTTCACTTCCCCATATGCCTATGGCACAGAAGCCAATACTTTGTTGGAGAAAATAAAACAGTATGAACTAAGCCCTTCCGGACAGGTGACAAATGGAGACAATGCGGGCCTATCCGATGCCTGTCGCAACATCTCGTACCAATCGCCCGCATATTACAAAACATTTGCCTTCACAAATGCGGGGAATGCCGCGAGTTGGAATAATGCAGTAACAGCTGCCTACCAACTCATTTCTGCCAATGCAGACCCTACGACCGGCCTGGTATCCGATTGGTCAGATCAAAACGGGGTGGCGAACAAGTGCAATCCCAGTGGGTTGGCCTATCCCGCTACCGATGGATACGGGTATGATGCGTGTAGGGCTACGTTGCGACTTGCCATGGATGTGTTATGGAACAATGATCCGACGGCCGGCGGGATCCTCCAAAAGATCGTAAATTATTTAAATGCCAGGGGAATTTCCTCGATAGGAGGGCCTTTGAAGAAAGATGGGACATCCAATATAGGATGGGCGCACAATGCTGCTTTTGTTTCCACATTTGCGGTCGCGGCGATGCATTCTTCCAGCCAAGGCCTATTGAATGCTCTTTATACGGAAACAAAGAATGTGAAAGACCCTATCCAAAATTCGAGTCCTTCGGGGTATTATGGAAACACCTTGCGCTGCCTCTCCTTGTTCATGATGACGGGCAATTTTTGGAAGTTTGGCACTACTTCGAATCAGGAAATCAACCTCTTGCAAGATACCGTGAATGTAGCCACGAAATCCACCTATGATTTCCGTTACACCCAGATCGCATCCGCGAATCCTGCTGGCAAGACAGTGACATTTACCATCGAAAATCAGGGATTTGCTACGTTGACGTTGGGGCCTTCGCCTATTGTTTCCCTTTCGTGCGACTCTCATTTTGTAGTTTCGGCGCAACCCGCCCGCACTAGTTTGGGCCTCGCCGAAACGACGACTTTTTCCGTGTCGTTCCGTCCTGCCGCTCCTGGCTTAAAAACCTGTACCTTGACCGTTCAAAACAACGATGCGGATGAATCGCCTTACACGGTTTACTTAAAAGGGATTGGATCCAGGGGGGCCACTTCTCCTAGTATGACAGTCTTGGACACGCTCAATGCCATTGCCTCCAATAGCCTCTTTAATTTAGGCAGCTTTACCCTTGGCAATACCGGGTACAGGTTGATCAAAATCAAAAATACGGGCGACGCTCCCTTGAACATCACGTCCATGGTCGTTTCCGGGAGCGGGTTCAGCTTATTAGATCCAAATGGGGCGGATACGCTGAAGGTACCTGCGGGAGGTTCGAAATTGATCACGCTCGGCTATGTTTCCAATTCGGCCACGACCAATGCGTCCGGTACCTTTACCTTTTCGACAGACGACGATGGGTCTCCTTCTTTTACCCTTCAGTTGAGGGCCAGTGCCACCGCATGTTCTCTCAATCCCAGCACAAAGGTCTTATGGGATTTCGATGGCAATAAAAACGTGGTGCAACCTTTTTCCCCAAATGGGCAATGGAACACTGCTTTTCCCAATGCCTTTAAAAACGGAACCAATCCGAGTCCGACCATTGCCCGGTATGGGCGTCCCAAGTCAGGCGACAATGACGTGATCCGGCTCTATGCCTGTGGAGCCAAAACCACGTTTACCGCATGGCCTCCTTCCGCATCTGAATTGCCTTCCTTTGCATTCAATTTGGACAATGCCACCATTCGCATGTTGGTATATTCTCCGGCTGCAGGGATTGAAATACGGGTCTCCCCAAAGAAACCCGATTCTTCCGCTACCCTTGCTTCCCCAAAATGGGTGCCTATTTTCCCGGATTTTTCCAGCGATGTGATCAAGACCACCACGAAAGCAAATCAATGGGAGCAGATCATCTTCGATATGGCGAAAATTGTCAATAACGGGTTGGGAGCAGAAGTAAAAGCAGTGGATATATTGATCGATCCGTCGCGCAAATATGCTTCTTTGGCAAAAAGCGATACGACCAAGCGCATTTTTTATCTGGACCGGATCATGTATGCCAACAGCCCGTGCCTAGCCGACGCTTCGGGCATCTTGGACGATTTTGACACCCATATTAACCTTACCTTGAACCATGATGTAGCTTCCTTGGCTGCGCCTGTCTCAAACCCGGTTTCGGGTACTGGGAACACGTCTAAAAATGTGGCCAAATTTACCAAATCGGCCAATGCGGTTCCTTTTTCGGATGCGGTTCTCTACAACGGGTGTGCGAATAAGATCAGCTTGGCCACAAAGAAATACATCAGTCTCTTGGTCTATGCCCCTGTGGCAGGGGAATCGATCCAACTCGCCCTGAAAATTCCGGACGGTCCCGATGCGGATGCTCTTCCTGACAATGCAATGACTGCTACGCAAATCATTCCAAAGGCCAACACGTGGGTAAGGCTCTATTTTGACTTTTCATCCATTTCGGCCACCGATATTCCCAACGTATTTGGATTGGAATTGGCGATCGATCCTTCCGCAAACCCTACAAGCGGGATCTATTATTTTGACGATATCCGGCTCGAATCCACCCTTCCCTGTCTTTCTGCGATTGCAACCTCGGGAATTTTAAATGATTTCGATGCCAATCGCAACCTCGATTTGGCCTACTTGCCGCAAGGTACATACGTAGACACAGCGGCAAACCCCTTGTCCGTAAACAATAACAGCAAGGGAGTGGCCCGTTTTATTCGGGCAATCGATGGGAACCCGACGACTGCCGGCAATCAGGCAGATATTTTGCGTTTCAAAGCCTGTGGAAAAAAAATAGACCTTGCCAAAGGAAAATCTGTCATAAGTGTCCAAGTGCTTGTTCCGCAGGATAGCACCTTGGTCAAAATGTCATTGGTGAGGGCAGACGGTTCTACTTTGAGTACTCGGCTGCTTCCTGCACAAGCTGCCAATACATGGGAAACACTCCGTTTCGATTTTACCGACTACATTGGAGACACTACAGCTGCATTCTTGGAGGTAGTAATGGATCCTTTGAACCAACATGTAAATTCAATCGCCTCCCGGACGTATTACGTAGACAATATTATGTATGCTACTACGCCGTTGCTTAGCTTGTATCAGGACACTGTCCCCTTTTTAAACGGGGATACGCTTGATTTTGGTTCTATTACGCTGGGGGACAGTATTTCCCTGGATGTCACCCTTGCCAATCACGGCGGAACTTCCTTGGTCTTGTCCGGGAAAGACAAAAAGACACTGAAGCTTTCCGGATCGGACAGCGTGAATTTTTCGCAGATGACCACTCCCCAGTTTGTGACCACTCTTCCAAAAGCTTCGTTCACAGTTTTCACCTTGCAGTTTAAACCTCTCAGTGGGGGAGAGAAGCTTTCTGTTCTTACCATTCCCAGTAATGATCCGGACCATCCGAACTATGTTCTCTATTTGAAAGGAACTGCCCTTTGCCCATTTATCGCCTCGCCGATGGTGCCTGAATCCAAGGTGCATTATTGTAGAAACGACACAGCAGATACATTGAAAGCGACCGCATCTCTTGGAAATTCCCTCCTTTGGTATGCGGATTCCGTAGGTGGATCTTCCAAAGACTCTTTGGCCATTCCGGTGACTTCCTTGGCAAGCAAATCGGTGGTGTATGTGGCGCAAGGGGCGAAAAACTGTGAAAGCAAACGGGTTGCCATCGAAATTGTCGTAGATGCCAGGCCTGTCGTACATATTTCCGGTGATGGAAAAGTATGTGATGGAACCTATACTACATTGCGGGCTATGGGTGCTTCGTCCTATGTCTGGGACAAGGGTCCAACCACCGATACCAATCGGGTGCGGCCCCTCGCATCCACACGTTACCTTGTAAAAGGGACGGACAGTCTCACCACCTGCAGTGATACGGCTTCTATTTTAGTGAAAATAAAGCCGAAGCCTGCTGTCTCTGTCACTGGTCTTGATACGCTTTGTAAAGATTCTGCTACTGTTTTGCAAGCCAAGGGTGCCACCTCGTATGCATGGGTGAATGGTCCGATCTCCGATACTTTCTTCGTACGTCCTTCCCAAAGTATGCGGTTTGTGGTGCAAGGAACCGATTCTGTGACGGCCTGTTCCGATACGGCTTCTATTGGGATCACCGTCAAAAAATGCCCTCTTCCTTTGCCTCGGCCAGCTCTTTCCTTGCTATGGGTATGTGAAGGGGAAAGGGGAGTGTTGGTGGCCCAAGGCATCAACGGAGGTGTTTTGTCCTGGTATACCCAAGCGCAAGGCGGAGTGGCAGTTGGGTCCGGCGATACGGTGGTCATTTCGGCCCTCACGCAAGACACCGATTTTTATGTGCAGGACAGTTTGCACGAAGTAGCTTCCGATAGGGTGAAGGTAAGCGTCAAAGTTTCCAACCAAAAGTTGACCATCCAAGGAACTACCATCCAATGTCCCAGCCAATTACAAGGCCTCTCTTATAGGATAACCCCTGCCTATTCGGGCCTACAATATACATGGAAAGTAACAGGAGATGCGACGGTGCAAGGAGCCGACGATGCCGCCACGCTGACGATGGCGAGCGATTCCCTTGTCACCCTATCGGTCGTTCCGATCTCGACCAACGGGACCTCCTGTCAGAATCAAGGAACGTTGAACGTAGCAAAAATGCCCCAATTTTCCACATCTGCCCGCTTGGTGCTGTCCAAGGACACTGTGTGCGAAGGACAAGCACTGACTGCTACCGTCCTGAGTGTACCATCCGGCATGTCTCTTGCCTGGACTGTGCCCACAGGGGCAAGTATCCGTTTTCCTTCCAATCAAGACAGCACACAGGCCATTATCACCCTAGGGGCATCAGGAAATACGATCTCCGTACGTCCGGCTTCGCATTGCCCTGATACTGCACGTTCTTTGGTAGCAGAGGTCACGCTTATTCCCAAACCGCAAGTGAATGCAGGAGAGGATCAGACCCACAACCTTCTTTCGGAAGTCTTCCAATTGAGCGGCACCGTTCTGAACGGCGAGACGGGGCTGGTCTATGTGCCCCAATGGTCCAATGTACAGGGAACGTCTCTTATTTCGACCCCCGATTCTTTCCAAACCAAGGTACTGGCCAAGGAACCCGTCACGGATTATGTCTTTACCGTCGCGGCGTTAGGAGGGTCCTGTACAGGTACCGATACTGTCAGGGTGTTTTTCAAATGGAACATAAAACCTCCGTTGATCTTTTCACCCAACGAAGATGGCAAAAACGATGTATGGCTCATTCCTGAACTTGCCTATTTCCCGGATGTGGAAGTGGAAGTGTTCAACCAATGGGGTACGGTCGTGTATACCAAACAAAAGATGTACCATACGGATCCTTGGAACGGAAAAAGCAATTCGGGACATCTTCTTCCTGTAGCGACCTATTATTACATCCTCCGACTGAATCAGGGAGGGTACAAAGATCTATCCGGTTCTGTGACCATTGTCAGATAACAACATGAAGGCGGCAACCTACAGTCTTATTTTCTGTTTTATACTTCCTGTTTGGGTGTTGGGCCAACAACAGGGGCAATTGAGCCAATACATGCTCAATTACTACCTGATCAATCCCGCAGCGGGGGGGACGGAAGACAATGTGGATATCAAAGCGTCTTATAGGGCGCAATGGGTGGGCCTTGAAAACGCGCCGAAGACATTTTATGCCTCTTTGCACACACCCATTGGGAAAATCCATGCCAATCATCAAGGCAAATTGCGCAATAAAGAAAGTGCCAGCCATCAAACGCTCGGCGGGATGGTGAGAGGCTTGACGACGGGCGTATTGCACCAAACGGGGGCGTATGTATCCTATGGGTATCACATTCCCTTGGCCAAACGGCATTTTCTTTCCCTCGGTGCCATGTTTGGACTTGTCCAATATGGACTAGCAGGAGGCAATGATGTAGATGCCAGCGATCAGGCCATGAACGTCCGCACCGTGTACCGGCCTGATGGGAACTTGGGCGCTTGGTTATATGGCCCGCATTATTTCATCGGCCTTTCTTCCCTTCAAATTTTCGGCGATGTGACCCGGTTCAACGGTGAAAACACCATAATGAACCGCCACTATTACCTCACAGGAGGCTACGCCTTCCAAGTGGGGGAGCACGTGAAAGTTATTCCGTCTTTTCTCGGAAAATATTCGGCACATGCCTACCAGATGGACGTGAACGCCAAAGTGAGGTACATGGACAAGCTCTGGATGGGGCTAAGTTACCGTTATCAGGATGCCTATGTGGTGTTGATCGGAGCATTCATCGGAAAATCGCTGAGTGTAGGATATTCCTATGATTACACCGTGTCGAACTTGAACCAGTTTTCGGCAGGTTCGCATGAAATCCTACTGGGCTATCGCTTCTATAAAGCGGAACAAGTGATCAGTCCGTCGGATTTTTGGTAAGGAATGCACAAAAGTCGATGTTGTTCGTCCTAGTGTAGGAGAATTCCGATGATATGCTTCTAATGTGTCGAAGCTTTTGAATGGGAATGAGGCGGGGAATGCCGGGTACTCTTTCTTCTTCTGCCCATTTCTTTCTTTTCTACATGCGTGGAATCGACGAACACAGGATGTACGATGCGGGTATTGGCACTGCCTAATTCATTCTCGTTTTCTTCGTCGATATATACAGAATCGTACGGGAGGTTTTTTTCTGTCTTCTGCATTGTCGGGACAGTTGATTTCCGATTGGGTTGAGCAAACGCAAAAAGGGAAGTCAAGCCAAGGAAGGCAATACCTAGGATCCATTTTTTCATACCAAAGGAGTTTTATCTTGATCTTAAAATGTAATGCCAAGGATAATTCGGCAGAAAGAATAGCGTAATGTAAAAAGAGTTTCTCAGGTCGAGGAGGACGGGTTAATATCATAAAACAAATTATGCATATAACTAAATCGCGAATTATTCACGAATGTCCCTTTTTTAATGGAAATGATTTTATCCTAAGGTTTAGAATAAATACCTTCAATGCCGCATCACATACAACTTCCTTGAAACGTCCTTATTTCTACATACTACTTGGGTTGCTCTTCGCTTGTTCCGATCAAAAGGAACGAGCGATCGAGCATGGATTGAAAAAAGCCTTTGAAAGAAGAGGATATTCGTTAGGAGCTTATTCGATCGTGGGAGAAGAAAAATTAAAGGATGGCTTGGCACTTGTTTCTATTCAAACCCAATTGAGAGGAGAAGACGGGCTTGAATTGCACGAGTTGGCGACTATCAAAATGTATCAGAGGGGAGACGGGAAGTGGTCGGTGGTAGCACCTGAATAATTCCTTCTCCTTCGCAGCTTTTTCCGCAGTTTTATCTAGTTTTAGGCCTACGATTTTTTTGCCATGGATTATAAAATCATCATCACAGGGACGACAGGAATGGTCGGTGAAGGAGTGCTTATCGAATGCCTGGAACATCCTCAGGTTTCAAAAGTACTGAGCGTAAGCAGAAAACCAACCGGAATGTCCCACCCCAAATTGAAGGAATACATCGTCCCCAATTTTTTGGAATTAGAAGTGGGAGACGATAACTTGAGAGGATACGATGCCTGTTTTTTCTGCGCCGGCGTAAGTAGTATCGGGATGAATGAAGCAGACTATACCAAAGCAACCTACGCTACTACCCTTCATTTTGCAAATGCTCTCCTGCCTGTCAACCCGCACATGACGTTTGTGTACGTCAGTGGCGCAAGTACCGATAGCAGTGAAAAGGGGGGCAGCATGTGGGCACGCGTGAAAGGAAAAACGGAAAATGCATTGATGCAATTGCCGTTCCAAAATGTATTCAATTTCCGTCCAGGCTTTATGAAACTTACACCTGGCCAAAAAAATGCCTTGCCTTTTTATACCTATGTGGGCTGGATGTTTCCGATCCTGAAAGTAGTGATGCCCAATGGGACCAGTACCTTGAAACAAGTTGGACAGGCAATGATCAATTGCCTCTTGATAGGGAGCGAGAAGCAAATTTTGGAAGTCAAGGATATCAATGCCTTGGGCAACCGCTAAATGTTACGGTGCTCTAGCCTTTTTTTCGTTTTTGGGTCTAATTTAAATTTGCCAGCTGATCCGTGAAAATATAGTCTGTTACAGGTTGATTTAACGGAGCAAAAACAAGGCGGACTACTTTTTGTTTTATTTGTTCCGCTACTTGCTTTACATACTCTACTGTCTCCTGTTGAATTCGGATTTTATCAAATGTACACTCGTTTATATGAAAAGTGTACTGTTTGCATAGTGTTTCCAACTCGTCTTTGTGCTCCTCGATAAGCTGGAGCGTATGAACATGGTAGCTGGCATTTTGTAACAAAAGATGTTCAATATCCTGTATATATTGATTCGCCTGCTTGCAAATGAGTTGGATACGCATGAGGTGCTCATCATTGCCCCTCTCTAATTCTTTCCAATTATCCATAGCTTCAAAGTGTTAATTCTTGCATGGAAACATTCTAAAAAAATCATGCCTGAAAGACAGGTGGTTGCAGAAAAATCGCGTAACAACTTTATTCGTTCCACTTTTTGCCTTGGATGCGTATGGCGTTCAAAATCGCCAAGAATGCTACCCCTACATCTGCAAATACAGCTTCCCATAAGGTGGCTACCCCGCTTGCTCCTAAGGCAAGCACAAGTACTTTGACTAAAAAAGAAAGCCCGATATTTTGCCAGACGACGGAACGGGTGGCCTTTCCAATTCGGATGGCAATGGCCAGTTTGGAGGGTTGGTCATTTTGAATGACAATATCTGCCGTTTCGATGGCCGCATCCGAGCCCAAGCCTCCCATGGCGATCCCCACATCTGCCGAAGCAATCACGGGAGCATCGTTGATACCATCGCCCACGAAGGCTACTTTTTTGCCTTGTCGCTTTAGCTCTTCTACTTTCTTGACCTTGTCTTCGGGCAATAATTCGCCAAAATAACGGTCGATACCCACCTGTTGGGCTACAGCCTCGGCTACTTTCTGCTTGTCGCCGGAGAGTAGGATGATCTCTTTGATGCCCATTCGACGAAGTTGTTGCACAGCCGGTTGGGCATCTTCTTTGAGTTCGTCTACCACGACGAAATAGCCTGCATAACGGCTGTCGATAGCCACCGCAACCACAGCGAACGGGATGTTTTCGATTTCTTTGTCATAGGTAATTTGGTTGTTGGTAAGCAGTTGTGTGTTTCCGGCCAGCACAGTGCTGCCTTCGATTTTTCCTTTTAACCCATATCCGGAAATTTCTTCGATATCCGTCACGTGTATAGATTCAAATGTGCCCTTGGCATGGCTCGCTATGGCCTTGGCGATGGGATGGGTAGATGCATTTTCCAATGCGGCGGTCCAAGCCAAGAGTTTGTCTTGATCGAAGTAAGTTGCCTTGATTTCTTGGACTTTGAATCTGCCTTTGGTGAGGGTCCCTGTTTTGTCCAGCACAATGGCATCTACCTTGGTGATGTCGTCTAGGTAGCTGGAACCTTTGAAGAGGATGCCTTGCCTTGAAGCGGCCCCTATTCCACCGAAATAGCCCAAAGGAATGGAAATGACCAAAGCGCAGGGACATGAAACGACCAAAAAGACCAAGGCACGGTAGAGCCAATCGTGGAAGACGTAGTCAGGTACAAAAAAATAAGGAACCAAGGCGAGGGACAAGGCCAAAAATACCACTATGGGAGTATAGATCTTGGCAAACTTGGAAATGAACTGCTGAGGCTTGGCTTTTCGTGCCGTAGCCCTTTCCACTAGTTTTAGAATGCCGGAAAGGGCGCTGTTTTCATAGACGGCCGTTACGTCGAGCTCGATGACCTTGTCGAGGTTGAGCATACCGGCGAAGACCTTTTCCCCTTTTGTTTTGGTAACAGGTTGAGATTCCCCTGTCAAAGCGGAAGCATTGAAAGAAGCGTAATCGCTGCGTAATTCTCCGTCCAATGCCACTTTTTCTCCTGCTTTCACCTGGACCACATCGCCTATCTTTACCGATTTAGGGTCTACCTTGACGTAGCGGTTTTCCTTTGCTAAAGTGACTTCTTCCGGCCGGTTGTCGATAAGATCTTTGATCGAACGTCGGGAGCGCATCACTGCTGCATCCTGGAAATGTTCCCCTATGACATAAAAGAGCATTACGGTAACTCCTTCCGGGTATTCGCCGAGAAAGAAAGCACCCAATGTGGCAATGCCCATTAAGAAGAATTCGTTGAACACTTCCTTTTTTTTGAAAGCATAGAAAGCTTGTTTGGCCACTTTCCAAGTTACTAAGCCATACGCCAGCGCATACCAAGCAAAACGAAGGATCCCCTGGAAGAAAGTAAGGGAGATATGATCCAACACTATCCCAACTAGAAGCATTACGAGGCTAATGCCTGCCAAAAAATAAGGATTCCATCCCGAATGGTTGCCTTTTTCATGTACGTGATCATGCCCATGGTCGCAACAGGCATGTGCAGCGGCATCGTCGTGCGACAGATGCAACGTGGATAGGTCTATCTCTTTCTTTTTTAATTGTTCCATCGCCTTTCCATTCCTGCTGGTCCCTTTTCCGGAATCAAAGAGCCAAATAACAGGGGATATCAACTACCTGATCGGATGGATCCAATGTAGGGAAAAGAGGCGTGTATAGCAAGAAATGTGTCAAAATGGGAAATAGGGCGAATGGAAAACCAAGAAGTGTTCTTCAAATTCTCCCGAACTTTTCTTTTTTATTTTAGGAAATTAGGGGAATCCGATTTACTTCTGATACGCAAATTCCCGAATGGGAGTAGACTTAGGCCAGATATGCAACAGAGGTTCGTATACATACAAAGAGAAATAGCGATGCCTCAGGTCTTGGCCCGGAACATAGTCTACATTTCCGTTCTGGATCAAGATGTCCAGGCTTTCTTTGATTTCGAAGGGAGAAAGACGTTCGCCAGTAAATAGGATCCCATAGTGTTGGGCGATTTGATCCAATGTGAGATGCTCCCTGGTAAGGGTAAGCAGGTGTAAAATGCCTAATGTGTTCTTCATGTCGCTCCTAGTTAGTTAGGGTGTTGTATAGGTAGACTTACGTAGACGAGAAAAGTAAACACCGAAATGGGAAAAGGAAAAGGGTGTGGAACCAAATAGATTTTATTTGGTGTTACGCAAGAAAGAAAATAGACCTTTTTGATGGATGCAATGGACCGGAAAGGATTTCTTCACACAATGCTCGCATTTTCTGCCATGGGGACTTTAGGGAGTTTTAAATCATTCACCGATACGTTGCCAGTACAAGGCCGCAGGATACCGGTATTGTTCACTTCGCACGGCAGCCCGATGGATATCCCCCTTTCGAAGGAAGACCGGCCTTTCTGGAAGGCGTTGTATGAATTGGGCAAAGAATTGCAAGCCAAGTATGAAGTAAAGGCTGCTTTGGTCGTATCGGCCCATTGGTGTACCCGAGGGACTTATGTGAACATTTCTCCAGAACAGAAACAGATCTACGATTATTATGGATTTCCGGAGGAGTACTACAAGGTATACTACCATGCCAAAGGTGCCCCGGAACTAGCACAGGAAGTTCACAAAATAATTCCTTCGGTAGCAGAAACTACAGATTGGGGCTTGGACCACGGCGCTTGGCCTATGCTCATGCATTTGTTTCCAGAAGCCAATATTCCCGTCTTCCAAATGAGCCTCGATTACTATGCCAAACCGGACTACCACTATGAATTAGGCAAACAACTGAAAGCACTCCGTGAAAAAGGCGTGCTGATCATAGGCAGCGGCTCCCTGATCCATAACCTGCAATTGGCAGGGCAGAAAATGCGCCATCAGGACATGAGTCCCTATGGCTGGGAAGCAGACTACGATGCATGGATCAAAAAACAATTGGATGAGCGCAATATAAACAGCTTCCTACAGTATGAAACAAGTCATAAATTGGGCAAGTTGGCAGCTCCCACGCCCGACCATTACGTGCCTGTTTTATATAGTTTAGGATTGTTGGATCCTAAAGACGAATTGCGGCATTTTTACGAAGGCCCGGTACAGTTGCCTGCTTTCAGTGAGCGGAGTTTTTTGCTTGGCTAATCCACAAAATTGGAAGAAACGACAATGGGACAAATCTCCTGTGGCTTATTGATGTACAAACGTAGGTCGGAAGTCCAATTCTTCCTCGTACATCCGGGCGGTCCTTTTTTCCAGAGAAAAGACGAAGGCGCTTGGACCATTCCCAAAGGACTTTTGGAAGAAAAGGAAGAGCTGTTGCAAGCCGCCCAACGGGAATTTGCCGAAGAAACAGGCCTGGTACCGAGAGGTCCCTACCTACCGTTGGGTACCACCAAGATGAGCAGCGGCAAAATCATCCATGCCTGGGCTTTTGAAGGGGAGTGGGAAGAAGCGGGCGGCATACGCAGCAATAATATTGAATTGGAATGGCCGCCCCGTTCTGGCAAGAAAATGCAGGTGCCAGAGGCGGATCGTGGAAAATGGTGTTCTTATTCTGATGCGCTCCGTCTTATCCATCCCGCACAAAAGGTGTTTGTAGAAAAGGCACATACACTCCTTGTATAATACGTACACGTGAGACACAAAAAGATCAATTCTCTATCATTATTTTTCCTATGTGTTTTTTCCCGGTTCCTTCTGTGACTTGATAGAGATAGGCGCCAGGTAATATACCTTCCAAAGAAAGTGTGGCCTGTTTCCCCGTCACATCGTTCCATTGACGGACTTTTCTCCCCTGTATGTCCAAAAACGTGATGGCATAGGTGTCATTTTCCGATAATAGGATCGTCCAACTATTTTTCGCAGGGTTAGGGTAAGAGGCAAGGAGTTGGCTCTCTTCATACGATTTCTCCATGTCCAATATTAAAGGCCCGCTACCGCCATCTGAATACTTGGAAACACCTCCACCGTACGTGGCGAACCACTTATTGCCTTCTGCATCGATGGCAATGCCATATACTGCGTTATGGGCCAAGCCATCGGAAGTAGTATAAGAAGTCCAATGTATCCCGTCGAACTTCGAAACGCCGTTGGCATTGGTCCCAAACCATTTGGTGCCGGACTCATCGATCGCAATACTGCGGACCCAGTTGTCCACCAAGCCATCGGTCGTGGTATAACTGGTCCACGTTTTTCCATCGAACTTGGATACCCCGCCGTACGTGGCAAACCACTTGGTTCCATCTGCCTCAATAGCGACAGCATACACATTGTTAGATACGAGTCCGTCGGTAGAGGTATAATTGGTCCACTTCGCGCCATCGAATTTGGAGACACCTGAAGGGCTGCCTACCCAGACAATGCCGCTGGGTTCTATGGCCAAGCATTGGATATGGTTGTCCAATAACCCATTTGAGGTGGTGTAAGAGGTATAATTCACTCCATCGAATTTCACTACACCGCTTTGCCATGTTCCGAACCAAGTGTTTCCTTTCCCGTCGTTGGCCACGGCGCGAAGATAGCCGGATGGTCCAAGGGTATTGGCATACGTAGTCCAGGTACTACCGTTGTACATGGAAGCCCCCATGCCGTCTACCGCAATCCAGATATCCCCTAAAGGGTCTTTTGTGATGCAGGTGAGGTTGCTCTGGGTCAGCCCATCTTGTTTGGTATACGATTTCCAAACATTTCCGTCAAAAGTAGAAATTCCCGTAAAAGGGTGCCCAAACCATTTTTTTCCTTGCTTGTCGATGACCACTCCAAGTACTTGGTCGTTGTTCAGCCCATTGTTGGACGCAAAAGGCGTCCACTGGCTTCCATCGAAATGAGAAGTGCCATACGAATTTGTAACAAACCAGATATTGCCCTGCTTGTCGGAAGCTACTTTTGCGATGGGATTGTCGGCTAAGCCATTGTCCCTCGTATACGCTGTTGCTTGATTGCTTGTATCGTATTTTACGACTCCTTGACTGGTGCCAAACCACTTATTTCCTTGCGGATCGATGGTGACGTCCCGGATGTCTTGGCCTAACATGGAAGCCGTCCATGTATTGCCGTCCCAACGGTATGCTCCTCCATATGCCGCGCCCCAAAGTATTCCCTTCGAATCATAGACAAACCTTTTTACGTCCGACACTTCATCATATCGGGGGCTAAAGATAGTTCCATTAAATTTGACAGCCCCTTTCGAGGTACCCGCCCAGACCTCCCCATTCTTGCCGGCTGCAATTGAATAGACAGTTTCGAAAGCATAGTTGGACACGTTTGAAAATTTCTTCCAGTTTGTACCGTCAAATCGAGTTACGTCCCCATTGGAGCCGAACCATTTCACGCCTTTGGGCCCGATCGCCATTGCAATCACTTGATTTCCAGCCAATCCATCTGCCGTAGTATACGTTTTCCAGCTCGATCCATCGAACTTGGAGACCCCGCCATTTGTGCCGAACCATTTAGTTCCCAAACTGTCGATGGCAAGGACATTCACTGTATTGTCGGCCAGTCCATCTGCTACAAGGTAATTTTTCCATGTGCCGCCCGCCAAATGCCATACGCCGGAATTTGTCGCCAGCCAAACACTCCCATCTTTATCTTGGACAAAATCGTTGAAATCCTTGATTTTGGCATTAAAAATGGTATTGTTCATGGTATAAGTAGTCCACGTTTGGGCCGAAACGGCCATGCTTAGCAATGCAAGCCAGATAAAAGAGGATCTTTTTGCCATATAGTTTTTGTGTCGCTTTTCCGTTTAATAAAGTAGGTGATTAGGTGACGAAGATAAATGTATTTCGGTGTTCATTTTCCTACCATTACGCCACTTGCGGCAAATCTCTTTCCATTACCAAGGTTAGTATAAAATGTGTCGTTGGGAAAGGAAATGGTGGGGATGCCGGTGTTATCAAGCTTTATTTTCAGTGTATCGGAGGCCAAGGCGTAATAGATAATGCCGGTCCTTGTATCTTCTACCTCAAATGTAACCCCTATCTTATCTACGATATTCGTAGTAGAATGCGCAGGTCTTCCATTAAAAAAGGCCAAAGAGACGATGTAGGTGCCATCTGAACTCGTTCCAGTCATTTTATAATCCGTATCATAGATTCCCGTTTCTGTCACAGTCAAGGAAAGTGTCGTGTCCTGGACAGAAAAGGTATTTGGGGAACCTTTCATAGCTCCTGTAGGAGTCATATTGGTCGCCACATTGGACGTGCTGGGGCCTGGATCTTCTTTTTTCTTACAAGAATCCAATAAGAAAATGGAAAAACTACCCAAAAGGAGTAAAACTAGTTTGTTCATCATGAAATAGTAAGATATTTCTTTCTATGATGCCATATTTTATTGAATCGTTGCCGTCGTAGAAAAAAATTGACCTCGCTATCTGCTTAGACGCGGCCAGAGTATCATCGCACGATCGTAAGGGAGCCTGTCCGCATTTCATTTTTCCCATCCGGGCTGCCCAATAAATCGATGATGTAATAATATGTTCCCGTAGGCAACAGCGTCCCGTGATCTGACCCGTCCCAAGGAACACGGTATCCATAACTGTCTGTGAAGATCGCATTGCCCCATCTGTTGAATACTTTTACACTGGTGTTAGGATATTTTCCTAGCCCTTCGATGACCCATGTATCGTTCTTGCCGTCTCCATTGGGAGAGAATGCATTGGGAATATTCAATGGCAAGGTATTGATAATGCGCACAGTGCCGGAACCTACGCATTCTGTTCCTCCCTTGATGCCTGATTTTAATGTCAATGTATAGTCTCTTTCGATCTCTTCTTTTGTGGTCTTGATAATAGGGAAAAGGCTGTCATTGGATGCGACCAACCAATCTGTCGGACTGTATTGGATGTCAAATACACTGTCTAAAGTACCTGTCGATACCAAGGGCATTGCCACGCCCGGCGAATTGGCATCGTAATAGATCAACATAGGATTCGGACTGAAAGTGGGATTGGGATATTGGAAAAATTTGATTCCCACTGTTTTGCTGGTGTCGTTTGGACAATGGCTAGTAGGATCGATCTGTTTCAACGCATTCTCGACCACTGCATAATAACTTCCCGAATCGCTTAATTGGGACAACGTCAATATACTGTCGCTATGGTTGAGCAAAAGATCTCCGCCTGTGGCTTTTTTGTACCAATACGTCGTGCCGGAATTTCGTGTGTACACGGAGACCTTCAGCGCAATGGGAGTGCCTTCACAAGCTGTTGTATCCACGATGACTATGGTATTTGTCGGTTTGTCAAATCCTGTCAAATTCACATAGACGGAAGTATCGTGATATTGGGTGAGACATGCCGTGGGCAACGGATGCGCCGTTACAGTGATGACAGTATCTCCTTGAAAGGAACTATAGAATACCCGGCTATCCGAAAAGGCCTGCAGAATGCCACTGGAGGAGGAGAATTGGTACTGGGCCACACTGCCATACACGGTGCTGTCGGGCGCGACTTGTTCTGCCCACACGCCAACCAGATCAGTAGGAATGCAGAAATCATTGAACGGTTTATCGCTTGTAGCGGCAAGCATAAACTTTTCTGCTTTGTAGACAGTGTCTTGGGCCGTTTTGCTGACGCCGTACCCACAGGCATTTCCCAATTGTGCACGGATAATAGGATAAATTACCTGGGAAAGCTGGCCCCAAGTAGCATCCCGTTCGAAATGCATCGTATCTTTCGCGTTCCCAGGATCATTGACGGTCGTTCCTTGGAGAGTGCCGTCCCAATACCAGCGTATAGAATCGGCATTTGGTTGCTTTTTCCCGAAATAGTGGAGGACTTCCGTATTGCTTTCACAAAAAGCATAGGGGATCAAAATGCTGTCCCCAGGGGCGAAATCCCGCGGCTTTAACTGAAAAACGATTGTTTTGGTTTTAAAATCAGAACCACAGGCATTTGTCACGGTCGCTTTTACCTCGATAGAATCCGTTGCACCCGTGGACGAAGTTGAACTGAACTGAGTGAATTCGGCGATCGAATCCTGTTTGCTGAAGGTAGCCGTAGCAGTTCCTACAGAAGAAATGATCCAATCGAATGTAGGATTGTGCAGCATGCTGCTAAATTGTACCTGTTCTTTGGCCGAATTCAAGGCATCGTCTTCACAGAGCCCTGTTGCTGTACTGGCAATTGAATTTACGGTAGGGGCTGCATTTACTTTTAAGGTAACCTTGGCCGTATCCGGGTCGCAACCCGGAACAGAAGACGAAATGATCCAATAGACGACGGTAGTTCCCACGCCAGTAGGTGTAATGTTCTGCGTTCCGGTTCCCGATACCGTGATTCCTGTTAGGTCGGTACTTCCTACCTCCCAATCGCCTGCTTCTGTCAACGGTTTGAAGTGATTGTTTGTCAATACATAGGAAGTAGCAAGACAGAGCGTGTCGGCTTTTCCATTTGTCACATCGTCTCCGGCATATACGCCTCCGCTGATCGTGACCTTGGGCGTAGTGCTCTGGCCTACTTGGTTTACCGTAAATTTCGCCGTGTCGGAAGGACATGCGCCATTTTTTACCGTCCAAATCAAGACTACTTTTCCTAAGCTCGGAATATCGGACAAGTTAGAAGTAGAATCGGAAGGGTCGGAGATGGTAGCGGAATTGGGGCTTGTCGGGTCGATCGTCCATGTTCCTGCCGAACCGGGAATAGCGGGCTGGATGCCTCCTGGGAGTTGGATGCCAGTGGCACATGTAGTTTTGGATTTCGTGGTCAAGGTAGCTTGTACATAAGGATCCACAGATACATCCTTTTCATCGCTTGTCACGGTTCCTGGGCTGGTGACGCCAGGGGCCGGACAGGGCGTGGTAAAACTCATAATGACTTTAAAATGCCCGTTCGATGAGAGGCCCGGTGTCGTAAAGGTAGAATCAGCTTGGTTATTAGGACTGATGGCGGTCGTGCCATTGTAAAACGTGTAGTTTAAATCCGTCGCACCACCTGAGGGAGTGGCAGCAAGTTGGATCACACTGTCTTCACACACCGTCGAATGGTTAGCGGTCAACACTACCTTAGGTGTCACAAGGGGGCCTAATTGCGTCACAGTGAATTTCGCTGTATCTGAGGGACAGATCCCATTTTTCACGGTCCATATCAACACTACTTTGCCTAAAATAGGGATGGCAGAAAGGGTGGATACAGAGTCGGAAGGGTCGGAGATGGTAGCGGTATTCGGACTGCCTGAATCGATTGTCCAAGTGCCCGATGCACCGGAAACGGCAGGCTGGATGCCGCCTGGAAGTAAAAGTGCCGTGTCGCAAATGGCTTTTGAGGTAGCTGTCAACGTAGCCTGCACATATTGATCCACCGACACGTCTTTTTGATTGCTTGTCGTAGTTCCCGGGCTGCTGACACCTGGAGCCGGACAGGGCGTGGTGAAACTCATGATAACTTTAAAATGTCCGGCCGACGAAAGGCCGGGGGTCGTAAAGGTAGCAGAGGTTTGGTCGCTAGGGCTAATGGCAGTCGTGCCATCGTAAAACGTATATTTCAAATTGGTACCTCCACCTGTCGGGGTAGCCGTAAGCACAATGGCACTGTCGGTGCAGACGACCGAATGATCTACTGCGAGTGTTACTTTGGGATCGTCATTCAACGTGATGCGGACTTTTGCAGTAGCACTGTGGGTTACTCCGCAGGTATTGCTCACATCTACTTTGTAGTCCCCAGAATCGGTGATAGCCAAGCTTTTGAAATAAATACCTGCGCTGTCTTTCCCGATAGGATTTCCTTTAAAATACCATTGGTACTTCAAAGGAGTGCTGCCCGTGGCCGTGACGCCCAAGGAAGCGGAACTCCCTACACAGCCACCCGTAGGTTGCGGATCGGCAGTGATCGTGGGTTCGTTAAGCCCGTTACGACAATCGTCCCATACTTGTAGGGATTCGTACACTTGGCAGAAGAGGACACTACCTTCGCATAATAGGTCTTTGCTGCCGTCACCGTGCTAGAGATCGATGTAGGTGTAGTTCCGGTCGTATCGGCATAAAAAGACAACGTTCCCAATTTCGGTAAAACGTTTGATACCAAAGAATCTAATTTTAGGCTATTTCCCGCACATAAATTGGTGTTTTTCACCGTAAAAGAAGGCACGGTATCGATTCGCACTTTCACGCTGTCTTCCCCATAACACGTGACATCATTGGGTGTTTTGCCGTCCTGTACGCGCAAGATGTAGGTACCGGAAGAGGCAAATCCGGCACTGTTGATGATTGTATCCGGGATCACATTGGTAGCCGTATTGACCACTTTGTAGGACGCAGAAGAAAAACTGCCTCCTTTTTTGTACCAGAGGTAATACAATTTATCGGAAGTGGGGGTCGTGCTATTGGTGAACCTCCCTTTTAGGTCGAGCTTGCTTCCTTGGCAGAGGCTGGTATCCAAAGCGGAGGCCGCCAAGTGGACATTAGGTTTATTGCAGACGCGACACGGATTTACATCGATCGTATCGCGTTTCTCGGCGGGGGCCAGAGGAGCAAAAGACACGTCATCCAAGGCAAAGTCGTTGCCTTGTCCGCTTGGATTGTCGTTGCGTAATTGGATGGTGGCACCCGTTTTGGAAATCGGGGCGGTGTACACGGCATTGAATTGGAACCAATCATGGGTACTGTCCGGAAAAATAATTTTAGTGGGCAGATCTTGGCCATTGATGACGAAAGTAAGGATCGGAGGATTCAAATAGCTATTGTTGATATCCGCTACCCAGACAGAGAACCCATATTCTGTGCCGCTTACTAGATCCGCATTGGTTTGGTACACGATCTGTCCTTGTGAACTGGCATCCACGACCAACATTTGGCCGGTCCCGTCGCCTTTCGTATGGTCGGGCATACTGTAATAGTAGGAACTCAAAGTATTGGGGTTTTTGGCCACACCGTATCCGCCAGGCCCTAAATTATTTTGGCCATACGTTAAGCTGGGAGATGAGAATCCTTGATTTCCCAGTTCAAAATCTCCATTGACGACTTCATTTCCCAAGGGATACCGTGCAATGGCCACATATTTCGTGGCCACGCTGGGTCGTACATAGGTGTCCTTGAAGGAGGGAGCAGAGATGCTGGAAGTTCCGCCCCCGATCTCGATCCAGCCTTGGAACAAGCCATTGGTGGTCGCCTTTATCTCTACCGAATCTGCATGACAGACATTGTCCGTACTGGCAGTAAGGGTAAAACAATCCCGGATAGTGATGGTCATGTCGTCGTATTTGGGATTGCCTAAGGAAGCAATGACCAAATCATCCAATTGGAATACCTGTGATTTGCCCAAACCGGGAACGACAAGGGATACGGTGACATTGCCGGAAACAGCGGGAGTCCATGTATAGCTGCCGTATGTCCATTTGCCATCACTAGAAGCCGTTACGGTGGCAACGGTCGTATTTGCTACTTTTATTTGGATAGTAGGGAAAATCCAGGCATACGTTTGGTCTATCCCTCCTTTCAGATAAAAGGAAACCCCGTACGATGTTCCTGCCGTGACGGCGATGGTTTGGGAATGGAGGGTAAGGTCGCTGGAAGAACTGGAGTTGCCCAGAAGAAATTTCCCTGTTCCACCAGTGTGGTCCGTTAAGGGGAGAATGTAGGGGTAATAGAAATACCCTTCCGTTCCGTTGTAGACGCCGTATTCTCCAGTTCCTGGGGCTTGTCCAGATTTGTAGGTAAATTGGCTATTTGTAATTCCTGTATTTCCATTTGTGAAATCCGAATTGGAAAACAGTTGATTTATTGGAAATTTCGCTTCCACGGTATAGGTCGTCGTAGTAAGCGGGGTCGCAAGAGGAGTGGCGGTGTTGGGATGGTCCAATCCAGTGGCCGGGCTCCAAGAAGTGATCATGCCCTTGCTGGAGGCAACGGCGGTAAGTTTCACTGGCGAACCTAAGCACGCATTGGTGTCTTTCCGAGCGGTGACAAAACTACAGTCATTGACCGTAATAGAAACGGTATCGGTTTGGGTGCCAGGGGCTCCAAAGGAGATATCATCAATCGCAAATTCTCCCCCTATGTTTTGCGCATTGACGTCCGCCACAGACAAGGTAGCTTTGTCTGTGGTAGCGGTCCAGTTTATTTTTACTTCGGTCCAACTGCAACGTTTGTTGATTTCATGGGGAATCGTTAATTGGGCTACTCCATTGATATAGAGTTGCAAGTCGGCGGTCTTGGCAGGGTCTGACAAGCTTTCTACGCCCCAATCCGTGACGAGCAACCGGAATTGGTAGGTTTTGCCGATTTCCACAGGCAAGTTGCTTTGCTGCCAAAGGTAATTGGTGATTCCCCAATTGGAAGGAACGGGATTGGACGGGCTGGACTGTGCATCGGCAAACAAGAACTTTCCCCTGTCGCCTGTATAAAAGCCTGCCGTGTCGTCACAGAATTTCCCTGAAAGATCCCAGTCGGCCGCCGCCCGTGTACCTACCACGGCATGGCCATTGGGAGAGCTATTAGGAATAGTGGCACCCAAGGTATAGGTGGTTTCAAATTTCGGGGCTGTACTTGTAGAAGCATCAAAATCTCCGTCTATGACCAAATTTCCAACGGGAACGGTAGCGGAAACTGTATAGGTAATCTTGCCTAGAGCGGTAGGGGTAGCCGTGACGGATTTGGTTGTGGTGGCACTTAACCCGGTGGCCGGGCTCCATACAATATTGTCGGTCGCTCCCGTGGCAACTAGGTTCGCACTCTCGCCCAAACAAATGCTCTTTTTGTCTGCCGTAGCGAATAGGATCCGTTGTTGGACCAGCACAGAGTTTTCTTTGTAGCACGAAAAGGAATTGACAAATGCTTGGTCTTGGACGATCCGGACATAATACACGCCCGGAGACGAAATAGAGAGGGTCGTTTTGCCAATTCCGGCACTGCCAGGTACCAAATTTTTTTCTGCATCGAACCACTCGTAGTAGTAGGAAGCCTTCGCGTCGGTGCCTGTCACGGTAAGCGTGAGGGGCAAATCGGTGTCCCGTACGACAGATAGGGGGGAGTTGACCTGAAAATTGGTGGTCATGGGCGAACAGCATCCTGTGCTCCTTAGTGTGGCTGTTGCCGTAACAGGGGGACAGAGCAAGGTGATGTCCCAATCTTGGATCAGCGGGATAGCGGAGGTTCCGTTCGGCGTTTTTGTTTGCGGATTGACAACAATTTGGGAAGGAGAGGTCAAATAAGTGGTGGAGCTATAGGAACCAGTGGCATACCAGTGGGCAAGATCCGCTGCACTGAGGTTTTGTGTGGCATCACCCGACTTGATCTGAATCGTGTAATTGGTTCCTGCCTTGACCAAAAGGTTGACAGGAATCACGATCTTTTCAAAATTTGTGGAAGTGAAGCGGTAATTAAACCAATTGCTAAACTGACCTTGACTATTGTTGGCTAATTGAGCTGGCGTAGCAATGCGAACCTCAAATCCCCATGTTTTGGAAGGGTCAGCATAATATACCTTTGCATATATGGTAATCGAGTCCAATATGAAGTCCGATTGGGCATCGAATTTCATCTCATAATCCTGTGTACTAAAAGAGGCATCTATACCTCCCGCCATGGAAATAGTGCTGGAAGGTCCTATTGATTCAGGACGTTCCCTCTGGTAAGTAAAACTCACCGAATTGGTGCCACTCGGGATATCGCTTGGGGAAACAAAATACCTTCCATCGCCTGATTCCCCATACCCTAAATCGTATCCATCGCTTCGGTACCAATGGTACACATTGTCAGGATCGGAATCGGTGATGGTGAATTCGGCCCGTTGTCCGGCACAGAAAGATCCCGTCGGAGCCGGATTCAGGGGCGCGCATTGCGACCAAGCCGAAGAAACTGAAACACAAAGAAATAGAGAACTAAGTAGACCAATGGAAAACAGTCTTTTCATGAAGAATATACGATTTAACTAAGCTGCGTGACTTTAGTAAATGAACAAAGATTTGTTTGTTAGCTAGATCGTATAGGAATCACAAATATATCTCTCTTCAAACAAATAGGTAACTTTTTAAAACAGGAATCTTTTGCGAGGGCTGTCGTAAGAAACACCTTTCCCATTATTTGCGGATGTCTGCTGACATAGGGTTGTCATTTCCGCCTTTCATCTTTGTCCTAATCTTTTAAATAAAAAATAGCATGACGACACACGAAATTGCCCACCAGTATTATGTACTCGCAAGTCAGGAAAAATGGTCCGACATCCAAGAGAAATTCCACGACGAACAGGTGGTTTGCCAAGAACCCGAACATGCGGCGTTGCGCGGAGTTCCTGTCCTTACAAAAGGAAAAGAAGAAGTGAAAGCGAAAAGCAGAAAGAGCCGCGACATGATCGAGACGGTGCATTTTCAATCCTGTAGCGAACCGATCGTGGGAGGCGACTTTTTTAGTGTGGTGCTAAAACGTGACGTGACTATGAAAAACAAACAACGGATGGAAATGGAAGAGATCGGGATTTTCCATGTGAAAGAAGGCAAGATTGTGTCGGAGCAATTCTTTTATTGACCGTGTCAAATGGTGGTGTCCATAGCACTGAATGCGGTATCAGTGTACCGGATGTTGCATATCTTTTACGATTCCGATACATTTGGACATTACCAAACACAAAATGGGCATCAACAGAGAATTAGCGAAGGGGTTGACCGCCCAATACAAACGGCTGAAGAACTTTTATGATTTGTTGGGCCGGGATCCTGCCCTCAGTTTGTATAAAGATTCGTTTTCGTTCACAGATGTCATCGACAAAGTATATGCCGTGGGGCCCTATTGCTGGTTTGTGTCCGACATGCACACTGCCAAATTCCTCAAAATAGGAGGGGCCATCGAACAATTGACGGGATATTCTGCCGAAGAGTTTACGGATGTATCTTTTATCCAGGCGGGCAGGTTCACCAATCCCGACCATCTTTCCATGACCTTGCAAGCCGCCGAGCAATTCTGGCACTATTTCTATAGCCAGCCCATCGAGAACCGGGTGCATATCAAAGCGTCGTTCACCTACGAATTTATCCGAAAAGACGGGTCTACTTTTCATGCTTTGCAACAAGGGACGACGATCTTTTTCGACAAATTCGGCAATGGGGTCTATCAATTTGACTTGATCACAGATATCACGCACCTGGACCCGGTTCCTCAGTTGCGTTTTTACATGATGGACACCTCTATTCCGGATGAAATGAAAAACATGGCCTTGCACCAGGGCTTTATCGTGGAGAAGAAGAAATTGCCGATTTCTAATGCCGAAAAAAAGGTGTTGGAACTCATTGCCCAAGGAAAAAGCATCAAAATGATCGCCCACGAACTTGGGCTCAGCGAAAATACGGTCAAGCACCACCGCACCCACATGTTCGAGAAATGCGGCGTAAAAAATATGGCCGAGCTGACAGCCAAGGCCTTGCAATTTGGCGGATTTGATTGATTCGCTTCCGCCAAATTACAGATAGACTATTCCTTGGCCTGCAACAGTTGACAATGTAATTACCACGTCGACAGAGATTGAAAACCAATACCCCTGTCGAACGTTATTCATCCTCTTTCAGATCCTTCGCTCCCGCTCAGGATGACACTGCTTCTGGTTTCCATGGCCTATGCCCTCACAGGCCGTGGAAAGGAAACCGCTACTGTTTGATCAGTTTCTCCTGATGGACCTGTCGGCCGTTTTGCGTAATCACGAGGTAGTAGATTCCGGATGTAATCGCGTCACAAACTACTGTGGATACTTCCCCTTGAACAGCTTGATCAACCATTAGATGGCCAAGTGTGCTGTATAGGGCAATCCGCGCATTGGAGAAGGAAGAAGTTTTCACCGAAAAAGTGCCTTTGCTCGGGTTAGGATATACGAGTGTTTCGTAATCGGAGGCTAGGAAAACATCGCGGAGTCCAGTAGAAGAAGCCGTATCGTATTTCCACACTTCGCAATTGTACGTGTTGTAATCGGCATTGAAATAAAGGGCCGTACGGAAGGCTTGAAACCCATTTGTGCAACCCAGTGCATCGCTGTTGGCATTTGCCGGGGCCAAGAAGGTAGTTCCGGCCGTCGTGCCATCTGTGTACCACAATTGATTCCCGGCACTTCCGCCATATGCTTTGAAATACAGCTTGCTTCCAAAGGGCGTGAAATAGGTCGGGTATGCGTCGCCACTTCCTGCATTGATGTCTTTTAGGAGCAAAGTTCCTGCCGCAGTACCATCGGACGTCCACACTTCGTAACCGGATGTTCCGTCCGTAGCTTGAAAATAAAGCTTATTCTGGAAAACAGTGAACAAGTCGCCGTAGGAACCACCACTTCCCGGATGGATATCTTTCAGCAATTGTGTTCCTGCCGTAGTTCCATCTGATTGCCATAATTCGTAGCCGTTGACGCCATCATTGGCCATGAAAACTAGGCTTCCGTTCAACACCGTCAAATGATTGACTGTGGAATTTCCTGTCGGATTTGTATTTTTCACCAATACAGTACCAGCAGTGGTTCCATCGGTCATCCAAAGTTCTTCCTCGCTGCCGCTGTTGCCTTGGTCTGCCTTGAAATAGAGCAGGTTGTTGAAGATACAAAAATCCGAAGGATCGGATCCGTTTCCGCTTTTGGTCATATTGATGTCCTTCAGCATCGTAGTCCCGGCAGTAGTTCCATCACTAATCCATAACTCTGTTCCATGAGTTTGGTCATTTGCCTGAAAATAAAGATGGTCTTTGTAGACGAAAAAATAATCGGGCGACGAATTCTGATAACTTGGGTCTTGGTTGATGTCGGCCAAAAGCTGTGTCCCGGCAGCCGTGCCGTCACTTACCCAAGGTTCGATGGCATGCACACTGTCGTCGGCCGAAAAATAGAGGTTGTTTCCCATCACTGTAAGTTCGGCAGGGTAGGAGTCATTGGAGCCATATTTGATGTCTTTTACCAATTGCGTGCCCGCTGCCGTGCCGTCCGATACCCACAATTCATTGCCATGTGCTGGATCTGAGGCAGTGAAATACAGTTTGCCGTTGCATACCACCAAATAATCAGGTAAGGAGCCTGTCGAGCCAGGGTAAATGTCTTTGACCATTTTTGTCCCGGCGGTGGTCCCGTCCGTCACCCAAAGTTCGCCCCCGTTTACACCGTTATCTGACTGAAAGTACATTTTGTCATTGTACACGGTCATGTTATTGTTGCCAATGTTGGATGCGCCGGTAGGATTGATATCTTTCACCAACGTGATGGCAGGTGACTGCGCTTGCACCGCGCTGTAACTGATAAAAAAAAGAAGAGAGTAGAGCTGTTTTTTCATAAGATCCTTCGCTTTTTGGTGTAATCAAAAGTAGAAGGAAGCCCTCCGTGCCACAATAGCACTTTTGTGCTATAGATAAGGACAATTTTGATTTTCCTGACCATAAAAAACATTGACCATATTTGTGTAACTTTGGATACCATGGGCCTTGTATATGTTGAAATAGAATTGATCAATGGTGGAGATCTAGAAATGGTCAGGAGAGGGTATATGGATAAGGACGAAGTGAAACGGATGTGGGTAACCGCGTTAGTGGATTCGGGTTCTTACATGTTGGCCATTAATGAAAATATCCAAGAACAGCTCCAACTTCCAGTCGTGGAAAAACGAAAGGCCCAATTGTCAGATGGCTCGATCACGGAATGCAACGTGGTAGCTCCTGTGGAATTGCGGTTCAAAAATAGGCGTTGTTCTGTTTCCGCCATGGTGCTCCCGGGAGATGCGGAAGTGCTATTGGGAGCTATTCCTTTGGAAGACATGGACGTTCTGATCCATCCCCTTCGCCAAGAACTCATCGTCAATCCGGAGCATCCTTATTTTGCCCAGATGAAGATGAAATGAGGCTAGTTTGAAATTACAGTGTTATTGCAGTTGTTTGATTTCCTATCACGCACAGGAAAAGCAACACTTCCTGTACGCGATAGGAATCAAAAAGTATTTTAATTTCCAAGCAGTGCCTTCGAGCGGTAAAGACTCTTTTGTTGGGCATCCAACAGTTCCACCAAATACATCCCGGAACGGAATTCTTTGATGGAGATCCCTTGCTGCAATTGCGCTGCGGCTCCAGAGGCCACTTCCCATCCGTTCGCGTTCCGAATCCTAAAAGAAGTGGCAGAGGTCGGCATGGCATGTAAGAACAATGTTTCTGTACAAGGAACGGGATACAAAGAGGGGGCGCTATAATCCATTAGTTCGTCTTCCATGCCCGTAATCAAAGGAGCGTTCGACAAGGTAAGATCGTCCACCCAAAAGGTGCTCTTAAGACTGTCTGTGCTAAGGTTCAGCGTAATGGTGGCCGAAACAGGCGTAGACGCGTACAAATTGTACAGTTTCAAGGAAAAAGGAGTAAATTCTGACTCATTGTCGTGAAAAGGCTGTTCGGTGGTCGCCAAAAAAGCATTGTTAGCGCCATAAATCGTGACCCCTACTTGTCCATAATCGGCTTTGGAAGCATAAGAAGATTTATAATACCCGTTGAAGTACAATGGTTTATCGGAAATCGGAAAACTTTGAGTGACGATATTCGCCACGATGGAATTGCCGACTACGATGGGCGAAATCTTGATGCTGTACTTGCCCCCATGATGGTCAGTGGATTTTGACACGTTGGCGGGAGGACTGTAATACATGTTGCGGGTCGTCCAATTGTCCGGGTCTTCATAGACACTGTTCGGATGGGAAAGGGAATTTTTCGACGTCCAAGATTCAAAATCTCCGTTTGGAACGAGCATCTGCGCTGAGGCAGACCACGTGATTTGCAAGGAAAATAGCGAAATGAGCAGGGTGTTTTTTGAGTAGATTTTTTTCATTCGGTGTTTTTTGTTTTGATAGCGCTACAGTCGGGCCTACTTGGATTTGTTCAAATCCACCGCCTTAAACAAAGGTAATCTACGCCTCGGCTCCTTTCAATAGCACTTTTGTGCCATGCTGGCCGCCGAAAAAGGAGTATTGTTTTCTATTTCCGCCTATTTGATGGAAGGCGTAGTCATTTTTTCTAAATGCTTTTCCAAAGTGAGCTTGAAAAAGCATATATCTCTTTAATAGTCTTATATAAAAGAGTATTTATCCTATTT
>OUNM010512611.1_pt1 | contig 38329 bp, 43 predicted proteins | sample 1769961 | NCBI WGS metagenome assembly OUNM01 (sample SAMEA3914820, study PRJEB12502) | metagenome | biome: forest; material: soil | place: USA | collected 2012-03-12 | depth 0.3 m | reverse complement strand
GGTCAGGGGCTGATGATTGGAAGTTCAGGCTCTGACAAGACAAAAGAGCTAAATACCGATATGTCTTCTGTTCCCGTTCCTTTGGGGGGAAGTATTCCGTAGAGCAAGCAGACCTTGCATGGAACTCCGGCATGGTTTCGTCTCTGCTCCTCTTCACGGCGTGGCTGGCCCGGATCATTACCGCTCAACAGCTCCAGTGCACTTTTGCGGATGGTGGTTGCAACAAAGGCTCCAAGTACGACAGCAGTGTCCGGAGCGCAGCTGCCAAGTTTGGTACTACGAAACTCTATGGCGGAACCGATGACACTGTCATCTTCTCGTCAACACTCGACAGCACAGGCACTATCATCGCCGGGATCTCGTACTCGTGTACTGACGGCTCCAAACCGCCAGCCGTCTATGGTTCCGTGATCAAGCACCGGTAAGCCAATCCTTGCCTCCATCCTATAAGGTCCTGGTAAACAGTACCTGGCTAATACTTGTGTTAGTATTGATCAGATCTTGACCTGCGCCAACCGATGCGGCTCGGTGTCCGTTACGGCTGACGCCAAATGCGGTCTCGGCATCCTCATCAGCGACGGTGCTGACGCGCAGTGTTTCTCGCAAGCTGGCAACGTTAATCCTTCCGGCCAGCAGCAGCCCGAGCTCCCGTCGTCAGGTACCTTCGACTCCATCGGTTGCTGGACCGACAGCGCCAGTGCCCGGACTCTAACGGGCGGCTCCTCCACGGCAAGCGACATGACGGTGGAAAAGTGCGTGGCCCTTGCCGCCGGGTACAAGTATGCCGGCGTCGAGTATGGGGTGTAAGTTGCTCTGTTTTTACTTGGGCTCTGCCTGTTTGGATATTTGAGACCTCCGCTGACCCCCGTCCCTCCTGCCCTCCTCCTTTAGTGAGTGCTTTTGGGGCAACACAATTGCATCAACGGGAGTTCAGGCCTTTGGAACGTGCACAATGGCGTGCGGCGGCAACCTGGCTGAGCTGTGCGGTGACGGCAACAGGTTGAATGTGTACCAGAACACGGCCTACCAGCCGCCGGCTCAGGAGGTCGCCAGCTTGGGTACATTTGTGACCCGAGGCTGCCACTCAGATTCTCAGAGCGCCCGCGCCCTGAGCAATTCTTACACAAACTGGGACACCATGTCAGTTGAGCTGTGCCTTAAGCTGGCCGCGGGCTATCGATACGCCGCCGTCGAATACTACGGGCAAGTGTTGGCAACTCCCATCCTCTCTGCTCGTCAATCGGTTGTACCTACCTACTGACACAAGTAACAGAGAGTGCTACTGGGGCAACGAGCTTGCATCTTCGTCGGTGCCCCTGGGGTCCGGTTGCAACACGCCCTGCGCCGGCGCGCACTCGGAGCTCTGCGGCGGCGGCAACGCCATCAATCTGTACGAAAACACGGCATACCAGGCCGTTGGCGAGGTCCCGGCCGTGGGCAGCTACGTGCTACGAGGATGCTACGTCGACAGTGCCGCGTCACGCACGCTCCAGGACGGGGTGTACCAGGACTGGAGCAGCATGACGGTGCAGATGTGCGCCGAAAAGGCCTCGAGCTACCGCTACATGGGCGTCGAGTATTACGGGTTGGTGACCCTGGTTTTTCGTTTACACGTCCGGCCGACACTGACAGGAGACGTTATACATTAGGGAGTGCTACTATGGCGACACGCTCCACGGTACCTTGGCTTCTGTTCCCTGTGACACGCCCTGCGCCGGTGATCCAAGCCAGATCTGCGGCGGCGGTAATCTGATCACCGTGTACGAAGATGCATCGTGGAGCGACCCCACTCGCGAGGAGCTAGCTGGAGCACTCATCTCTCTAGTCTATGGCATGAACAGTCTCAGGGAGGCGCTTGCTGACTGGCACGAAGCGGCGGCGGCAGCGGCGTCTAACCCTAGCCGGATGATGCACAAGCGAGATCCGCTTTCCCTGCTCGGCGCGCTCAACAACGTCAGATCTGTCGCGAGCAGCGTGAGTACGTATTACCACACTCTCTTCTCAGCATCACCATCAATTTAGTAGGAGTTTAGCTTCTGCGTTTTTAGCACGAGCATCTGAGGCTATCGCTGACCCTTATCACCCAGGCTGGCGGCACACACAGGTGGTAGATCTGCGACGGCGTGCCGGAGCTCGCGGTACAGTGCGTCTTGTCTCCCTCCCACAAATGAGCAGCCCAGGCAGGAACTCACCACTGCCTCCTTTTTTTGCTAGATAACTGGAGAGGAAAATCAAAATTTGATCCAGATGGGTAAGTTCTGTAGACTCCGCATTCTGAAACTTGGACGAGGGTATCTGACATGGTCCGATGGTCTGCTTCAGACACGTATGTGGACGGGACGCTCCAAGCCGTCGACGATATCGAGGACACAACATCCGCTGCGGCCCAAGCAGCCGTGGCTACATCAGAGGTGAGCTGCGGCTCATCGACACAACAAAGGGGTGGTTTAGCGTGCTGATACGGTCTCTTTTGCTAACGAACATAGCTTACGGCCCTTGGTTTGCTCAACCAACATTGGTGGGAGGCAACCGAGCTCTGTAAGATGAATTCGATTGACGGTAGTCGCACGCGAGTTTGCTGACAAGATGTCTTTCCCTAGTTGGTTTTATTCTCATCTTAGCCGCGGCCCTGGCGCCGAGCTTATTTGAACAGCAGACGACAGCCACGACCACGGCCGGCCCAGCACAACAAACTGGTCCAACTACGAGTTGGGGGGGATCCCTTGGCGATTCGATATTCAACGTGCCCCAGTACTTTCCAACCACTGCCGCCGTGGGAGAGGGTGTCCGACTCCTATCTTTTGGTCCGTTTTGACATTTCTTCCCTTGCTGCAGACAAGGCACTGACGCAAAGTCCGGGGCTAGATGCCGAGGACGTGCGGTGTATCTCGGAGCTATATGTGCTCAAGCAAATCATGTTGAACATTCAAGCAGCCGAGGGGCTTCCCGCAATACCGAGGCCGGCCGACTACTTTGATCTCATGGGCGGAACCGGTGTGGGAGGGTGAGTACCTACTTACCTACTTATCTATCATATGATGAGAGGCAGAAACACTCGATTGCAGTTACCAGATGCTAATCCCAGCGGCGTAGCATGTTTGCCATCCTCTTCGGACGAGTCGGTCTCTACGTCGATGACGTGCTCGACGACCTCGGCCTCGGAGATGAGGAGAAAGCCGGGTTCTTGCTTTCAGTGGAAACCTGGCAGACAGCGGGCGACACAGACGCCGAGCGGGCAAACGCAAATTCAGCAGAGCTGATCAACACGGTTATGACCATCTTGCAGAGATACGGCGTTGATCCCGTCAGTGCGTTCAAAAACAACGGGCTTCCCATTCCAACGTAAGTCAGAGATTACCTACATGATGCCTGGCAGGCGGCAGCGGAACCAAACAGACGGACTGATCGAATCCACCTAGATTCGTCACGTCTCTCAACGCCTTGAACTTGGGTGGCTCCGAGAATATAGGCTCCTACAATACCGGGATGGGGCCTAGCCCGTCAATGGAAGAGGTGATGCGCATCACTCTCAGCCACAGTAGCTACTTCAATCTCGTCACAATCCCCGGACAGGGCGCCCTCCTCCCAAGCAGGCACTTCAGCGCCGATCTCACTGATTTCAACCCGGGTCGTCAGGTGCACCTGGAAGCTCGAATGATCTTTGGCCGCAACACTCATCTTTCTGCCTTCGTCAGCCTCGGCTCCGGAGACCGTCGCGTCGGGTTGCGCGGGCCGAGCCACGAGCCGAACGCCGACTTTGATTCCCGGTGGCTCCGGGTCTCGCGTGTCTGGGTTGAAGATCCGTGGGATTGGGGCGAAATACTTGGGCGCCAGTTCGGTCTGCTCGTGTACCACCGATTCTCCGTGCCCTCACCGGGCTTCTTCAACCTTGACGAGGATCGGATGGAGACAAATGGCATCGTCGAATGGGTGCGCCAGGTCACCAACAGTTACCTCATGGAGCCCCTCGTCGTCGCCCGCTTGAACTGGGTCACCCAACTACTCATTAACCGGCCGAATTTAGGCGTCTTGTAGAAGGTAGTCGTGTGGACACACGTGTCCCTCCTTGGTCTCTCGCAGAGGTGATGGGATGAGTGTAGGGGAGGTGTAGGAACGCAAGCGGCATCATTCTAGAAGTGAATCAAGGAATAGGCCCGCCTGAGTGAAGGCAATGGGAGAACAGATGGAGCTCGAGATACTGGAGTAGCTTTAGAAAATCGGGAGTTCAGGTCTCCAAGTCCTTAAGGCTTCGACTTGTCTTGATTTGCGGCAGCCACTCAGCCGATTCATAGCCACTTGTCACGAGTCACGGCTGTGCCCGTCTGCAGAGGTAATCTATTGTCGAGGGGCAGCGTCTTAGAACAGGCCCTCCCCCTCGACAACGACCCCGCATTGAAGCCCCGGAAGGATTCAGAGTACCGGAGATACCAACCTCAGGTACCTTAGGAACAGTAGGTGCCTTGCCACCTAGGGTACCTGGTAGGTTGAGAGAGGTAGATCTGAGGTTGCGACGTTTCGCTCAACGCCTGATTTTTTTGTCGGTTTCCTGAATGCTTTCTCAATGGAGGAAAATTGTGCATGTCTACCATTTCGGGTCGACGCCGCAGGAGTGAGTGTGGCTGATGTCTGACTGGTGCGGCGGGAGGATTTTGGGCCGCGGTCCAACCATCAGTTTTATCCACATCTCCAGGAGGGTCCCCGAGAATTATTCTCTGCCTTTGTTTGTCCTTGAATGCAACGGAACCCGGTCAATATTTCCCCGCCCGCATTCCCTTTGTAACGACCACCATGGCAATCGCGCTTTTCGTCATCGACATTCAGAATGATTTAGCGACGGACTTGAAGACTAGAATTCCTGATGCAGAGCGCATCAAGGTCGCCGGAGAGGAAATCCTCTCCGCTGCCCGGATGCAGCAGGGTGTCCCGCAAATCATCATCTTTGTACAGCACGAGGAACGGCCGGAAAACGGTGCTCTTGTGCGAGGCAGCGAACCATGGAAGCTCGTCTTTGAACCACGCGAAGACGCGCCCAGGGAACGCCGAATCCCCAAGTGGACACGTACACGCAGACCTCTCGATTCTCCTCGTATATCCTGTCCGTCTCCCACAGACGTTTCTAACGCGGGTCTATTCATTAGGTGACACTTTCGAGTCCAACCCATCGCTCGCTTCTGAACTGAAGGCGCAAGGTGTTGAGCATATCATTGCGTTTGGCATCCAAAGCGAATGCTGCGTCGAGTCGACCTGCAACGGCGCTCTTGCTGCAGGGTTCAAGGTCACATTGCTTTCAGGGGCACATTCAACATATGACGACGGGGACAAAAATGCAGAACGCATCGAAAGAGAGGTAGAGGACCGGCTGCGGCAGAAGGGTTCATCGGTGGTTCCTTGGCAGGATGTTGTTGCCGTATGGCAAGGGACAGACGGCCATCGTGCTGCTCGCTGCTAATGGGGCATGTCCTAACGTCCGGTCTCGCTTGTCGACCGGGGAAATGGTCGTTAACCAAACGCATCATCCAAGTGGGACGGAACGGGCCCGAGTTGATGTTCAACATTCACCCGAGCGTAAAGCACGAGAGGACGAGGGAGAGTGTGCCGAGTCTTTACAAATCATCAACTCTAATTATCTCAATATACTTTGCGCTTGAGCTAGACTTCCACCCACGATGACAACAAGGATCAATTGTAACTTCTATGGCGCTGAAGACACACCGCAACATTCCAGTTCTAGCGGTATCTGGGGCTTGATGTCGGCGTCGGCGTCGGCGTCGGCGTGATCTTGGGGGTCTCGCCGAGTTTTAAGGGCGACGCCGTGGCAACCCCACTGGTTGTGAATTCACAAGTCAGTCGACGGCACGCATCGGCATCTGCAGATGATCTCAACTCACGCGCAAGCGCTGGACTTGGCGATGACACTACCAACAGGAGTGTAGCCAAGGCATCCGTAGCATGCGCAGACCTAGACAGTCGACATCAGCGTTGCTTCACCGTCAATGAAATTGTGGGCGTGGTGTACCCCATCTCTTCCGCCCGAGATGCAGTTAAAGATGTCGTCTGCCCCCTTGGGGTTCAAGAAGCAGGCCGTGTTGTCCATTATTTCCGCACAATTGGGATTTCCGTTGTAGTCGCATGGTCCGTAGTCGATTGCCGCTTGCGGCGCGGCCAGTGACAGGCCCGCCAGACAGGAGAGGAGCGCAACGATGAGATGCATGGTTCCACGGAAAACCTAACAAACAGCACAAGCAGAAAGACCAAATCGAAACTGGATCACGGACGACGCAGAGACGGGACTCCATATAAAGTACCGGCAGCTACTCGACCTGTATAGGGGTGCACCACCTTGCACGCTTCGGCCTTTATTTGGGCACTAGCTGTTATTGCCCACGTATTAGCTGCCCCTCACGACAATATCCCGACCACTGAGTTAGCGACCAAGGGGCGGTTTAGGCTCGGAAAATACCCGAGTGGATATTAAACTGAGGTCCAGCCAACCCCTCGCTCTCACAAATTCACCCGTCTCGCACATGGATCGACGTTTGCAATGTTGATGATCTGCCGCTGCAGGACCCGGCTTTTGATACCCCTGCGTTTCGGGAGCCAGAGCATCGGCAAGCCGGGAATCGCGAAGGATCGAGATATAGTAGAGAAGATGCACGGAATCTCATCCCGCCAGGGCATCACCTCAGCAGCTAATCAAATTGATTGCATCGTCCGAGATGCGCTGTGCGAGGACACCAGCTTTCATGTTATAGCCCTCCAAAATCCAAAGGGTTCTCGATGTTGTCTAGCACACGCATTCGTGCCGCAAAGAGCATGGATCCCTGGAGCCCCTGGGCAGGAGCAAATAGGTATGAGAGACTGGCAGCCCGAGCACCGCAGGCAGCGTGGATTCAGGGGTGCACGTTGAGTGAACGGCATAACAGGAGACAAGGAAAGAAAAGGGAAGGAGATAAGGGTTAGGGTTCAATCTTGTTTTTGTCGCCTTCACGCCTCGACGCGTTCGAGTTCGACGACGCGATCAACTGGAACCGACCAGGAAACGCCAACGCAACAAGGCATGAAGATGACGACCCGCCAGAGTGCCCGTATTGCATCGAGAAATCCTAAACAAGTCGCCTACCGGCACCATGTTCCCGAAAATGGCGACTCCGCCCCGACAGGCTTGTCTGGCCATGCACCCTGTGTTCAAGTTTCAACTGGAAGTCCTCCTTCGAAGGATGTGAGTCATGTGACCGCCGCCGACGACGCCAGACCACGACCAGCTAAGCGCCGCAAAACAACACCGCCGCGGCCAACCACTCAATCCCCCATTACCACCGCGCACCAACCTCCCACGTCCACCGTGACCCTCCCGCCCCTCCCCTCCCGTACCCCCCACCCACCAACATACCACTACCCAGCTCTCCTCACCTCCCCTGCCGCCCGCACCGCCCTCCTCAGCTGGTACGCAACAGCCTCCACCCGCCGGCCCATGCCCTGGCGCCAGCCCTTCCAAGCACCCACAACTCTGTCCCCCGCCGCCCTCTCCCAGCGCGCCTACCAAGTCTGGATCTCCGAGACCATGCTCCAGCAGACGCGTGTCGCGACCGTCGTCGCGTATTGGACGCGCTGGATGGCGCGGTGGCCGACCATTGAGGACCTGGCTGCCGCCGAGGAGGAGGAGGTGGTGGGGATGTGGAATGGGCTGGGGTATTATTCGCGGGCGAGGAGGGTGTGGATGGCGGCGAGGTTGGTCTGTGACGAGGGAGGGTGCTTGCCGGGGGATGTGGAGGGGCTGATGCGCTTGCCGGGAGTGGGGAGGTATACGGCTGGGGCGGTGGCGAGTATTGCTTTTGGCGTTGCCGCGCCGGTGGTGGATGGGAACGTGTTAAGGGTGCTGAGCAGGCAGCTGGGTGTTTTGGGTGATGTGAAGGGAGATAAAGAGGTGGTCAGGGTGTTGTGGGAGGCTGCGGAGGAGTTGGTGAGGGCTGTTGCCGGGGATGGGGAGGTGGACGAGGCGGGAGTGAGTGACAGGCCAGGAAACTGGGGGCAGGCGTTGATGGAACTGGGGAGTACCGTCTGTGCGCCGAAACCGAGATGCGAAGTGTGCCCGATTACGGAGACTTGCCAGGCGTTTGCGGAGGGTTTGGCTCTGGCGGAGCGTCGGCATGGTGGTGGGGCGGTGGAGGATATTGAGGACATCTGCACCCTCTGTGCACCACTGCAGGAGGCTGACGAGGACGGCGATGGAGAGAAGCTGGTGAAGGGAGCCAAGAAAGAACCGGTTGCCGGAGCAGGAAGACTGTCTCGGTTCTTTGCTGCTCCACAGACTGCCGAACCAACCGCGACCCGGCCACCGGGTCCCGATGCCCGCACACTGGATATCATCGTCCAACATGCGCGGAAATTCCCTCTCAAGAAACCGAAGAAAAAAGTCCGTGAGGAGGAGACGCTTGTCTGCGCGATTCGCCGCTCCTCGGACGGGCGATATCTGATCCACCGGCGGCCGGACAAGGGCCTCCTCGCGGGATTGTGGGAACTGCCGAGCCACACGCTGCCAAAGACGAACGATAGCGCAATCGAGACTCGGGAACCGACCTGTGTCTCGTATGTTGCGGGTCTGGTTGCCGATGGGAGCGGCAAGCGGCAACGGGGACGGTCCTCATCACTGGAGCACCTTGAGGAACTCGGGAGCGTGCCCTGGCTATTTTCTCATTTGAAGTTGACCATGCATGTGCATGCCTTTGAATTGAATGATGTTGCCGGACTCCCTGCGTTGACTGCTCAGCAACGATGGGCGTCTGTGGAAGACGTCGACGCGGAGTCGATGGGAACTGGGATGAAGAAGTGCTGGGCACTTGTCAAGGAGCGGGTGCGAGGCGGACAGGGTTAGATACCAAACAAGCAGCAGTGACATTATATTATCTTGTATACTCTCGACAAACCCAAGTACACTTTGGAGGGCGTGTCATGGCTGTCATCCCGTCCTACATCGTGGCCAAACACCACGCTGCTCCAGTTCCGAACCACTTTTTCAACACCTGCCCGGGACAGGGCGTGCGGGCAGGTGCGTGCCACGGTGAAGAATTCCGGTTCCCCTCTTAGTTGCCGCAGGAGCAAGGCCAGCCCGGGAGATATCTCAACCAAGATCTCGTCCCTGCCCAGCTGCCGGACGTTTTCATTGTGCGTTCTCTCGGCACCGTCAATATGGCCGTCCCTGGTGAAGAAGCCCCGTACAATCCTTGGGCTCATAATCTTCATGATCATCCGACCGCTCTCGTCGTCGACCTCGAAGCCTACCACTTGGTCCTTCTCGTCCCCCAACTTCGAGCGAGCGACATACGCCGTCTGTGGTAGTGCCCGCTGGTTCGGCCATGGGACTGTCCAGTCAGCTGACCACGAAGGCAGGCCGTTGATTTCCGGTGCAGATTTGATGAGGGAGAGAAAGAATCCCGGCCCGTGCCAACTGATGAGCTCGGCCGAGTAGGAGCCGTAGACCTCGGCGACCGAATTTCGATAATCAACCCTTGTCTTGGACATCAGAGCACCCCCGTCGAGCCGCCTTGCGATGTGTAGCACATCCAGAATCTTGTTCCTCGGATCCTCACACTGCCGATCTCGTGTTTGAATGAGGACATCCATAAGGTGTGACCGCCTCAATCCGCTCTTCAATGGCGGAGGTTGGAACAGCCGGAATATGCTGGCGTTGTTGGCCATATCTGAGGCGGAATCGCTGCCCAGCCATGAATCAAGATGCGCCATCATCTCCCCGTCAATGGACTTCCCGCTGCACACGAACCGCACCCTTGAGGGCTCCGAGAGCAACACCTCTTGCAGCGGCCAAACCCGCCCCGAGCCGAAATACTCCTTCAACGTCCGGTCCGCAGCCAACGGCCTTGACACTGGCATAGCCGGCGCCAAGCCCAGCACGGAAACCCTATACTCCTCCCCAACCATCCTCCGCAGACGCCGCCACCATACCTTCCCCACCGCCCAAACCTGTTGCAACACCTCCACTTTTTCACACCCTAATACCTGGACCAAAACCTCCCTCCGCAATCCTCTCTTGCTCCCCGGCTCCATTCCACCTAATAACCGCCCCCACTCGGGCACGCCAACGAACTCCTCCACCCCAAGCGCACTCACCCACTCAAATAAGTTTTTCAAGTCTCCCTCCCCCTCCCTGGTACTCCCATACGTAGTATCAATAACCACCTCCCTCGCACAGCCCAACACTCTCTCACCCAAACCCAACATCCCCAACCTCGATCGTTCCTCGGCATCCTCCTGGTCGACACACAGCTCTTCAGCCCAGACCGTCTGTGCTTCTGTCTCGGAGCGTAGGCTGCGCAGGGCGGCGGCGCAGGGTGGCGTGAGGGGGAGCGTCGTCCATGACTGTGCCGCTGTCGTTGTCCATGGAGCTGTGCGATACGTGCTGGCGGAGGGGGGCGTCTGGCCGAGGAAGAGACTGTCAGTCGCCGAGGGATGGGTGGTGGTGCGGCCGGGGGCCCGGGTGTATGCTAGGACGGTGTAAGGGGTCCTGCGGGAGAGGGTGTGAGGGAGCGGCGTGGTGGTGAGGGTGCCGGAAAGGGGGGCGGTGGAGGCGCCCGGGTGTAAGGTGAGGAGGCGAATTGTGTGCGGCGGGACCGGGGTGTATTGGTGTCGCCGGAGTGAGGGCAGGTCACTGGTGGTTGGGTATTGCGGCGTGGCAAGGTTTTGGTGTGGGGGAAGAAGCCAGTGGGTGGATAGCCAGGTGATGCTCTCGTGGAGCTTGCGTAGTTGCTGCATGAGGACGAAGGGTGCGAGGATGAGTTGGACGAGGGCCATCGACCAGAGGACGACAACGGCCGTCGGCGGCAGAATGAGGCTGAGGGCAATCCAGTGGACGATAGATCTGGCGGTCTGTGAAGGTCGTTCATGTTGCCGGATGCCGCGCATGACGCTTCGACACGCGATCCACGCCCACGCGAGTGGGGTGAGCGGGATGAGGGCGGCGATCAAGAGGCTCAGGGGGACCGCAATGGGAATCGGAACAAGGTAGAACTTGAAGCCGGCCATGTTGGCAATGGGGGGCATGAGAGCTCAGTTAATCGCATGAACGACAAGCCATTTGGGCTCAGCAGCAATCGACACCGCGGTGATGCCGTGAGGTGAGCATGACATGTGAGATGGGGTGTGCACAATCCGAGGCTGGGCTGAGCTTCTGAAATTGCTGAGAGGCGGAAATGAGAGTTGGCTGACCCCTGCGCACTGTGAGTCTGTGACGGTCTGTGACGGCAGTTGTCTCTCCGTCGCTCGGTCTTGTGCTCGGCGCTGATCTGGCAACCGATATGCAGCACCTCAGATGTTGTTTGTGTTTTGGAGTTCTATGGATGCCTTTGGTCGCCATTGGCCGAGGTTGAGTTTCACTGACCGATGCGGTAATCGTTGCACAATCGCGCGTTGTGGGGCGGAAGCTGGTCCTCTCATGGACAGAGATGTCCCGCAAGCCGCCGGCGTGGGACTTTGACGGAATCTTCAATGGGGCACTCTATGGTTACAGAGGAGATGGTACAGTTGGCCAATCGCCACATCACCGAACAAACTCGTTCAGGTCTTTCGCATCCTCGAAGCTGACCTTGCGATCCTTGCCAACGCTGGCAACATGGATCGCCACCTTCGCCTCGGGCCGCTTTTCTTCTAGCACCTTGGGTTTCGTTGCGAGCTCCACCGCAGCGGGAACCACACCCGCCTCGGTGTCGGCAATCTCGTTCACATCCTCCCTGCTCAGCACATCCCGCACCCGCACCCCCCTCGTCGACATGAGCACCGTCGCGGGCCCCTTGAACTGCAGGAAGAGCCGGTCGCCCCATATCGTCCGCCTCGTGGCCGTTCTCAACCCAAACAGGAACCGAGCCAGAGCTTTGTACGTCCCCGTATCCCGCATGGCGTTCCAGAACCTTGTCGCGCGTTCCGGCACCAGCCGCCCTGTCACCCGGGTGATGGACGCCGGGACGGCCGGGATCTGCAGGTTTAGCCCGCTCCTGAACCGGAACGGAAGTGGTGGGTTGCGCGTGACGGCGTAGGCCACAACGTGTGACGGGTGAAGCACAATCTCTTCTCCTTCGCCGAGGGTCAGTTCGTGGATCTGCCCCGGTGCAGCGAGGGCGGCGAGCCCGCGGCCGGTGAGGTGTGTGTTGCCCCAGTGGGCGAGCGACATGCCCTGTTGGATGCGCGGGGTCGGCGCCAGCGTGTGGCCTGTCCAGGCGAGCAGGGCATTGCGTTGGGCGACCATCCAGTCGGTTGTGCCGTCAAGGTGGAGGACGGAGAAGGTGGTGTTCGGGGATTTGGTGGCGATCAGGGCCGTGAGCGGCGTCGTGGAGGAGATGCGCTGATACAGGAACGGGATGCCGAGGAGGGCTCGTCGGAGAGGGGAGAGCAGGGCGAGGGTGGATTGCGCCTGGCAGATGACATGGTCAGTAAGGTAGCATGGCAGCATGGCAGCTTGGTGTTCCCAAAGGGGTCAAGGTTCGGGCTGAGAGATACGCACATTTTCCACCTTGCCGGCGACCGACACCAGCGTCCCTCGCCTGGTGTACAGCCGCTGGGATGCCGAGAGGGTGACGGAGAGGATCGAGTATGGCGCCCCGAGCACCTCGAACCGGGCATCTAGAAACCGTGAGACACATGACGAGCGGCGGGACTATACTCGCTGCCCACCTGCCGAATCCCTCTGCGACCCCGGGTAAGCTCCAAAAGCGTCGGCGGCGGGCCGCGAATCGGTGGTGGGGGCTGCGCTGATCTGGATGGGCCGGCACTGCCAGCAGACGAGCCCAGCCCGTGTTGTCGCCTGTGTTGCCAGCGCCGTGGGCCGTAGCCGTCTGACCAGGGGCGCTTGGCGTCTCATGGTTGCGCGGCCACGAGCGACGACGTGGTGCTGTCAATGGCGCTGACGATGGCGCTGACGAGACGCAGCTCGAATCTTGGTTTCGGCCAAAAATCCAAGTCCCGCGAAATTCCATGCTGCCGGGTTCAAGAGCGGATGGACCCACAGCAGCAGCAGGTGCAGGGTGCTCTGGCGCGCGGTTGGGTGCACGGGCCATTTTAGCTCTCGGAACGGGCAGCCCTTGGCATGCTGCAAGCTGGCTCCAGGGCTCCGCAGTGCAGATTTCCCTGAGATTTGTTGCTGGGGCGACAATTTAAGCTTCTCCTGGAGCAGAGCTTGGGGAGCTAAGCTCGCGCGTGCAAGGATTGAACTCGGCTTCTGCGCTTTTGCAACGCGTTCTCCGGGCATTGCAACGCAGGTCGACTCGCATCCAATTGGCACATCCCCTCCATCCCCTATACCCCCCCATTGTCTCTTAATACCCCTCGCCACCAGGTGTGCCAGTTGTGCTTGTTTACCCGCCATGTCGGTGCGTGTTGTTGCCAGAATCCGTCCGCTGCTTGAAAAAGAGCTGGACAGAGATGTCATCGTGCGCGCCGACCACGTCGATGACGGAAAAGTCTCGACTCTGGTCAAGATCCCGAACCCCAAGAACGAGGCTGAAGAGTTCTCGTTTGCCTTCAACAGCGTCTACGACCAGGGCACGACGCAGGAAGCCCTGTTCAACGCCGAAGGTGCGTCCCCGGACGCGTCCATTCCAAGCCCGCCTCCCGCATCATGCTGACTTGTGCCAGTGGCCCCTCATGTGAAGGCACTGTTCCAAGGCTTTGACGTCATAATATTTGCCTATGGCGTCACGGGTACCGGCAAGACACACACGATGCGCGGCGGCCTGAAGCTCGCCGAACGCGGTGTGATCCCGCGGCTGTTGAGCAACGTCTTTCGCCGGGGAAAGAAGATGATGAAGGACAGCAGCGGGGCGACCGAGGTGGCCGTCGCCCTCTCGTACTACGAGATCTACAACGACAAGGTTTACGACCTGCTCGAGCCGCCAGAGAAGCGGACACCCGCCGGGCTTCCCCTCCGTGAGAAGGACGGGAAGACCATGGTTGTTGGTCTGTCGGAGCGCTCGTGCGAGGACCTCAAGGACTTTGAGAGGCTATATATCGAGGCGAACAACAATCGGGTCACGGCTGCGACCAAGCTCAACGCCCACAGCAGTCGGAGCCACGCCATCTTGCGGGTCAAGGTGACGCAGACGGTCGGGGACATGATTAAGGAGAGCACGGCGTCCGCCATTGACTTGGCCGGGTCGGAAGACAACCGGCGCACGGACAATGGCAAGGAGAGACTCGTCGAATCGGCAGCGATCAACAAGAGCCTCTTCGTGCTGAGCCAGTGCATCGACGCCATCTCGCGCGGTGACAAGCGCATCCCCTACCGGGAATCCAAGATGACGCGTATCTTGTCGTTGGGACAGAACAACGGCATCACAGTCATGATTCTGAACCTCGCTCCGCTCCGTAGCTACCATCTCGACACGCTGAGCAGCCTGAACGTCAGCTCACGCGCCAAGCGCATCGAGGTGCGCGAGATCGAGAACGAGATTGTGTTCAAGCAGGCCCCACGCGCCAACTCCGGGCTCGTGGGCGCCAACATCCAGCGCCAGCCGCTGAGGCCTCTGAACAACGCTCATAACGTTCACACAGGGACGCTGGCGGCCAAGGCAGCGGCTGAGAATGCCGAAAAGCCCGATAAGCCCGTCAAAGCGTTCAGCGTCTACACGGACAAGAAGCCAGCCCTCTCCGCACGTCCAATTGCCCCGGCGGCCAACACGTCCCTGCCGCGGCAACCGCTCCAAGCCAAACGGCCGTCGGAGCCATCTGAACCGGCAGTCATCCGGCCGTCCAAGCTCGCCCGACCAACCCAATCATCCCTCCTCCGTCCACCAACGACGAACTCCTCCCAGCCGCAACCGCAACAAATCTCCATTTCCGCCTCGCAAATCGAAGCCATGGTCGAGAAAAAGGTGGCTGAGATCCTCGCCGCCCGCGCGATGACAGAAGGTCCACCGCCCGCAGCTACAGAACCCGCCACCACCACCACTACCAACGGAACGGCCAGCACTGAAATCAGCGATGAAGTCAAACGCCGCCTCGAAGCCCTCGAGCGCCGCGTCGAGCACGAATCGCGCAAGGACAAGGACAGGGAGGGGGGCGGGCGGTCCGAGGGACTGCGACTGCTGCTGCAGGCACGGCAGGCCAAGGAGCACGGGGACGAGGAGGCCGCGCTCGGGTTCTACGAGCGGGCGGTCGTGTTCTTCCCGGGGCAAGCGAGGCTAGCGGGCAAGATTGAGCGGTTGCGGGCCAAGTTGGGGTTGGACCCGGTTTGTGAGGTGGGGGAGGCGGTTGTCAAGAGGAGGAGGAAGGCTGGAGAGGAGGATGGGGATTATCTCGAGGGGACCGAGGCGGATATCGATGACGAGGCGGATGAGCGGCCCGTTAGGACGCCCAGGAAGAAGGGGGCAAAGAGCAAGGCCCGGGAGGAGGATGTGCTCGAGGGGCCGGAGTCTCCGCGCACGAAACGGCTGCTGGAGATTGTCAACTCGCGCGACGTGGGGCTGGTCCGGAGCTTGCATGGGTTTGGCGCGAAAAAAGCGCAGGATCTGGTCGACTATCTCACGCTTAGGGGCGAGGGGGAGTCGGGCCGGATCGAGTCGGTTGCGCAGCTGCGGATGCTGCCGGGCATGGGGGGGCGCACGGTGGGTAGAGCCTATGAAGGGCTTGTTCTCGAGGACTGAGGGAGTTGAGTTCTGTTTGTTTACTGTTTGCATCAGCTGGCTAGCAGTCTTGTTTGGGTCAGCATCCGGCATGGCATTGCTCGGCGTTTGGTTTGGCATGGCCTGGCGTTGTTGTTTTAGAAGTTGTCTGGTTATGGCCTGGACCTGGTCATTCTTAATGTTGTTTGGTTTGGTTGTTTTCTGCGTCGATCAGGTTGTCTTCGACCTTGACTGCAAGGGGTCACGCGAGCATTTGGATCTGCATCCACGCCATCTCGACCGTTGAATGATGTCTGAATCTTTCAACAGCCGTTGCTTATGGCGCCTTCTCAGACCAACCACTCTAATAAACAAATGCTACTCTCTATTCTGCACGCTGCCGGGTTTGTCTGAGAAGGACGCCTGTGGTGCTGGAGGAATCAGCCTGTCGTGGGGTTCCAGTGTCAAATGGACCCCGGGCCCCCTGCAGCTCGACGGGCCGGCCCTCCAGGGGTCTTCGCACCCGTGGACGCGGCGCACGGGCGCTGCATGGCGCTGTGGGAGGTGCACATTGCATCATTGGTGCCCCACCCACTCCTCTGCGCCGGATCCGAGGATCGCAGCAATGGCCGTCTCGGTCTCGGAGCTCGACACTTTCCTTTCGCCGAGGGAGGCCGACGCAGATCGGATCTCGCGCAATTCCCTCACCACCAGACGGACATCGGAGCCGCCGCTCATTACCACGCGTTACCCATTTGTATCTGGGGATTAGGCCCGGCATCACGCACAAATCGCGCGAAGCCCCCTGCCCTTGCGACGACGGACCGGCTCCTTGCGTGGGAATCGGCGACTTCGACAAGCCTTGAAAGGCAGCGCCCGCCGTTCGACCGCCGCCCGTTGCCGTACCCGTTCTTGCGGAAGATGTCGCCCAGTCCACGACCACAATGGCATCGCAACCAAGAATCATGATGGCCATGAGCCTACACCGAGCCAAAGCCGCGCCCCTCCGTCCCCGAGGCGCATGCGCCGCCCTCTATCGACAACCGTGGGCTGCCCGCCTCGGCTCTTTCAACGCATCCGCTTCCCCCTCTTCCCTCCGAGCCGTCTTCCACACCACGTCTCTCCGCAGCTATGGCCCGAGAACCCCGAATTCCGACGCGCCCCCGTCCCCGCCCCCGCCCGCTAGCGGCCGGAAGCCCGTCGCCCCTCCGCCCCAAGATCCGCTCGCGACGGTTGACAAGAGCGCACAAGAGCAGCGCAAGGCCGATTGGGCGATAATGAAAGAGATGTCGCGATACCTGTGGCCCAGGGACAGTTGGAAGGACAAGATGCGCGTGCTCGTGGCGGTGGGCTTGTTGGTAAGCGGCAAGTTGCTCAATGTGCAGGTGCCCTTTTACTTCCGCGAGATCATCGACTCGCTGAACATCGACTTTGCCACGACAGGCGGTACTGTGGCTACCGTTGCGGGCGCCATGATCTTTGCGTACGGCCTCGCCAGGGTGGGAGCCATTGTATCCCAAGAGCTGCGCAACGCCGTGTTTTCGTCGGTCGCCCAAAAGGCGATCCGCCGTGTTGCCACCAAGACGTTTGGTCATCTCCTGAACCTGGATCTCAGCTTCCACCTGTCCAAGCAGACCGGTGGTCTTACACGCGCCATCGACCGCGGCACCAAGGGTATCAGCTTCCTGCTGACAAGCATGGTCTTCCACATTGTGCCGACGGCGTTGGAGATCAGCTTGGTCAGCGGCATCCTGACCTACCAGTTTGGCTGGGAATTCGCCGCCATAACTCTGCTCACCATGGCCGGCTACACGGCCTTCACCATCTGGACGACCGCCTGGCGGACAAAATTCCGGCGACAGGCCAACGCGGCCGACAACAAGGCATCTACCGTTGCCGTGGACTCGCTCATCAACTACGAGGCCGTCAAGTACTTCAACAATGAAAAGTACGAGATCGGCCGCTACGACAAGGCGCTGCAGCAGTACGAAAAAAGCTCCATAAAGGTGGCAACCTCCCTGGCCTTTCTCAACAGCGGCCAAAACATCATCTTTTCTTCGGCGCTCACGCTCATGATGTGGCTCGGCGCCCAGGGCATCGCCACAGGGTCCCTCTCGGTGGGCGACCTGGTGCTCATCAACCAGCTCGTCTTTCAACTTTCCGTCCCCCTCAACTTCCTTGGCTCTGTCTACCGCGAGCTGCGCCAGTCCCTTCTCGACATGGAGACGCTTTTCAACCTTCAAAAGGTCAACGTCTCTATCAAGGAAAAGCCCAACGCCTCCAGCCTCACCCTGCCCAAGGGCGGCGAGATCCGCTTCGAAAACGTCTCGTTCGGCTACTATCCCGACCGTCCCATCCTCAACAACCTCTCCGTCACAATTCCGGCCGGCAAGAAGGTCGCCGTCGTCGGCCCCTCGGGCTGCGGCAAATCCACCCTCCTCCGCCTGCTCTTCCGCTCCTACGACCCCCAGTCCGGCCGCATCTTCATTGACGACCAAGACATCCGCGACGTCTCGCTCGACTCGCTCCGCCGCTCCATCGGTGTTGTCCCACAGGACACCCCGCTCTTCAACGACACGGTGGAGCTCAACATCCGCTACGGCAACCTTGACGCCCCCCCGGAACAGGTCCTGGACGCCGCCCGCCGCGCGCACATCCACGACAAGATCGAGTCGTGGCCGCACGGCTACCAGACCAAGGTCGGCGAGCGCGGCCTGATGATCTCGGGCGGCGAGAAGCAACGCCTGGCCGTGTCGCGGTTGATCCTCAAGGACCCGCCGCTGCTGTTCTTCGATGAGGCCACGAGCGCGCTTGACACTCACACCGAGCAGGCTCTCATGGCAAACATCAATGAGGTGCTCAAGGAGAAGGCAAGGACGAGTCTCTTTGTGGCGCATCGGCTGAGGACCATTTACGATGCCGACGTAATTATTGTTTTGAAGGAGGGGACCGTGGTGGAAATGGGGAGCCACCGGGAGTTGATGGAGGGGAATGGGCTGTATGCCGAGCTGTGGGCTGCCCAGGAGATGTTGATGCATGATAAGGAGGCTGTGCAAGGGGGGTCGGGGCCGAAAGAAGAGGTACTGGAGAAGGTGTAAGTGCCTATCTAGGGGATTTACAAGGTAAGTGGACAGAAAAGATGAATAGACCGGACATTTGATGAGTTACTTCCACCTCTGTTTCTGCCTTCGATGAGAACCTCACACCCCAACCCTCAACACGCGCCGCGGCCATACCACTACGGGTTTACATCGTTGATACCCTTGTGTGTTTCGACTTCGCAGAGTTTCGACCTTGAAAAACAGTAATGGGGTTTCGGGAATCGCTTCGTTGTGGCCTCAGGCCAGCCACGAGAGGAGTGTGTCGGATGGATGCACGGGTCTTGTGCGTCGTCAAGCGAAACCTGAGGCGACTTGAGCAGATATTCATTCGTTGACATTCAGCAATATAATCACAGCCTACGGCTACTAGCTGCTCGATCATGCACATAAACTCCCTGACAGCGGCGGCTGCCTTGGTCTCGCCCTGCGCCGGAGTTCCATCTCGGCCGCACAAGCCATGCAGCGAGGTCCGCAACCATGTCGCGAAGTGGAAGGTTGTCTGACAGTGATATCGGTAGGTTGCCGAAGAGAGAACACCTTGCTCACTCCCGCTGACATGTTTAGTGCCCAAAAACCACACCTCCCTTGAGCGGCGCGTCATGCCCTCCACACCGGCGGCGCCCCTCCAGCCCTCGATCGCCTTTGCATGCCTCAAGTCTGTGTCTCTGCACAGGGACCCAGCCCTGCAGCAGCTAGAATTCCTCACACCTCTGTTTGAATGGCAAAGCACCGTTGATAATCTTCGGAATTTCCCTCAGGGTACCTCTCCGAAGGTGTTGATCTGATCGGTGGCCTCATCGACATTACTGCCAAGCTGAAAGAGAACAGGAGGTACACAAACGAGTTCGGGTTCCTCGCACATCTGTACTCCTTCAGACTGACCAATTCATAGGGCTAATCAGGGGAATTGAAACTTTCTTAGTGCCGGGTAGGTACCTACTTCCTTGCCTACCCCGTTCATCCGGCCTGGGTTTTCTCACCGGCGTCGGCGCCTCCCCACAAATCCGAAGCCCTCTCCCAACACAAGCACCACATTTCAGGACGCTATTCTGTATAGGTACCTAGTCACCGATCAAACTACGTCCTAGCCCCTTGTAAAAGCAAAAAATCTATCAATGGCCTCCACAAAACCCATGGCAGCCAACTTGCCGGCAACGAACCGCCGCCAGTCGGTCCCATCCTCCAGGTTTGGGAAATCCAACCCAGAGGACTCCTGAAATTTGGTCCTCACCTACTCCCTCGGAACGAAGCCAGCGATCTCCCAGTCAATAATACCTAAACGTCTCTTCTCCGGATTGACAATGATGTTTCCCGGCCCGAGGTCACAATGGTAAAACACCAGCGAAGAAACATCCACGCCCATGGCAATAGCATTGTCCCGAAGTTGGCCTGGATCCATCGACTCGGTCTTGGCCAGGTAATACTCGGATAAGTCGCCTCCATCGACTCCGCAAATGCCTGTGCCCTCGCTTTTCCATTCGGTCATTTTCTTGCACTCCTCTGCTACGCGAGCAATGCTGCTGCGAGCGTTATGCCTGGAACGCGGGAGATGATCAGGTAGTATCGGTCAATCCACTCGCCGTGATAGAGGACCTCTGGGATATCGAAATGAAGGGGCTTCTTGCCCTCCATGAACTCGAGCATAACATGCTCTCTCGTGAATTTCTGATGCCGAAGGTCGCGGACCTTGATGAAAGCATCGCCGGCACACCAGACAGCCGACTGGTCTCCGGCGGCGTACACGAGCGGCAACTCGGCCGAGTCCTCTGAGTGAGGCTGAACTGAAGGAAACGGCGAAGGGGCGTCAGAAAGGACGAAGAAACCCCCTTTGCCGTCACTCCATGATGGCTGGGTCGGAGAGGGTGCAGGTTGGCGTGAAAGCAAAAGCTTGCCACCAATCACCCAGGACTCGTCGTTGACCGCTTGAATGGAGTTGTTGACGTGGATCCTAGGCGTCGACATTGCGGAGATGGGAGCCTCCGTGAAAAGAACGGTCTCAAGAAATGGTGAGCACTCGACTGGGTCTCGCGTGCCAGCCACGGCCGGCCGACAACGCAAAACTGGTGCTGGGAGGTGTGGTCAGTGACACGATTCAGGTTGGGATCGGTGCTGGGTTGTCAGTTGGTTGACACGATTCAGGTTGGGATCGGTGCTGGGTTGTCAGTTGGTTGACAAGCCACTGACAAGCCAAAACAGGGAGGGTCGTCGTGGGAACCGCTCAGCCAACCACAGCGACAGGTCCGTTGTGGTGCATTGGACTGTGAGCAAATGCCGTTTTATTCTCACTATTTGCATACAATGCAGGAGTTGCTCTGTCGGCTGGGACTAATGCACTTTACGAGTGTCGGGCTTGATTGCGTGGTTTAGGGACAGTGCTAGTGGATAACTCGAATTGAGTCATTCTCAATAATAGGTGCTAGCAGTTGGAAAGGAGTAGTGCCCGGTTCTGTTTCATTCTCAACCGAGAAGTTTACACTTCAAGACCGAAGAACTCTGGCACTGGTCGCGATTCTCATACGCTTTCCGAACAGCCACAAGGGGACAACCACCAAGCCAAAGAGACCCATGAGCATCCCGAAGATGCCAAAGGGTTCCGCCGCGCCTCGGTCCTGCACCCAAGTCGCAACGAAGAATGACCAGGCAAAGGCGATGATGGAACGGAGAATGGTGACCATGGTGAAACAGTCGGCAGCCAGATAGCCGTAAGAATCGATAAGCTGTTGCAAACCGTCAGCAAGAGCTTACCCAACGGGTGGAATTTTGAGAGACGGAGGAGTCTTACGTAGTTGAAACCGACCGACGGCACCTGGGTCAAACCAAACGACACCATGCCCGCTCCAAATTCCAGCCCAACCCAGCGGTCGGGGCCTGGGTACTGAGCAGAGAAACCAAACACAAAGAAGCCCGAGGTGGCAACGAACAGGGGGAAGAACAAGGTCGGCAGTCGATCCTCAGCCTCGGCCACGCCGTGATGTTGCTTTTTGGCCTGGCGCTTCAGTTGCCAGTCTGCCAAGACGAAGGTGTACCCGTAGCCGATCAGAGCGCCAATCAGGCCACCAAGGTTGATCAACCCAGCGTTGGCGCCCCAGAGATAGGGTGGCATGGAGACCAGCTGCGGGCCGATGAGCGAGATGGTCACCACGCCGCCGACAAGACCGGCGTAGTGCAGCATGACCACCCACGTTCCTGGAAGAGCCAGAGTGCGCCATGGCTGGATGAAGTAGTGCAGCAAGCTCTCGCGGGCCTTGGGGTGTTTTCCAATGTTGACTTGGAGGGACTGGAGGTAGGTGTATGGCTCACACGCGGCTTGCTGTTGGACTTGAACGGTTTCGACTTCCTTGGTGTCGGGGTCTTTGTTGTCCTCCGAGGTGATGCTGGCGTCATCGGGGCGGGCTCGCTCGAAGTACGTCTCGGGCAAGAAGAACACGACGCCGAGGAATGTAAAGCCGGTCACGGCCGTGTTCACCCAAAACACACTGGCCCAGCTGTAGCCAAATCCAATGTAACCTCCAGTAAGGCCTCCAAGGAGAGAACCCGCGCATAGGAAGATGGTGTACACGGCCTAGCATTGTTTGTCAGTCCTTCCTTTGCCACAGAAAGCTCAAGGGTGACGTATGGTACTTAAGGAGGTAGATCCGGGCTTACCATTGCTCTGCCACGCTCGTGAATGAAATACAACTCGCCGATAAGGGCTGGAGCGACCGTTTCTGCCGCACCGCCGCCAGCCGCCTGGAATATTCTCGCGGCAATGAGGGAGTCGAATGTTTTGGCCTCGGCGCACCAGACAGAGGACAGTGTCATAAGAAGGGTCGCAATGAGCAACACGGGTCGGCGCCCCATCCAGTTGGATAGAGGCACCCACCACATGTTGGAGGTGCCAAGAAGGAGGACATGGACCTGAAATGGAGTGCTGGTGAGCGGGATGTCTAAGATGGGGAGTTTGCGCCTGGGCAGCGGGGCGGGATTGCTTACGGCCACGATGTAAGCCAGTTGGGAGAAGTCCTTTGGCTCCTGAGGATACGCCGCTGGCCAAAGCTGAAGCACGGGTGCGATGCTTGAGGACGTGTAGTTGGAGACGAACGCGTAGACTGACGCGACCAGCAACGCTCCCGCTTTCCGAGCAAAGGAAAAATTAAGGGGATCGCGAGGACTGTCGGACGGTTTCGGGAACTTGACCACATGTCCCTCGTGCCCGGCCGTGACGGTCTCATCCTCGTCTGGGTCGTACGACTGATCAGCCCACTGTGCAATTTATCTGATGTTGCTTTGGGAGTGTTGGTTGCATGTCGGGCCTTGGCTTACCGAGAATCTTGACTGTCCCCGGTGGCGCCAGCGCCTTCACCTCGTCCGCCGAGAGGGCGAAGGCTTTCCGGAAGGACTGCATGGCGGCAACAAGATGTGAAAGACACTGAACCCGGAAGAGACGATGTCGATGCAGTTCCCCAGAGATGTTGTAGCAAAGTCTGGGGGTAGATATCCCCGGAAAATGCGAGGTCAGAATCTGGGGAAGTGGATTCTATGTTTCTTGTGTGCATCCGGCCTGTCACATGAACGACATGTCCCTCCAATAATTATTCCCAATGGAGGCCATGTCAGTACGGATGAGCCGGCTTCCACCTCCACGCACTCCCGGTGCTAGGACCAAACGTGGTTGGGCAATCGCCACGCGTTTAGTTAGGCTCTTGGCTTTTCCGTGAATGTCTCGTGGGGAAAACGCGGGGCCCCGGCCACTTTTGGCAAAGCTCACATCGCCAGCTGTGGCAGAAGCTGGGGCAAATCCGGGGTGGCCGCCGGATAACCCAGCAGCCTGCGGATAATCCGAGGGACCATCGGAGTTAAAACTGGAGTTATTCGCCAGATACAGAACCGAGAGCAGAAGACTGTGTATCTCTCGATATCGAGGGTATAGTAGCACTTCTGAGAGCGATGGCTTGTCCAGAGTCGAGAAGCCCTCCATCGCTTGCAGCACTCGTTGGGCCCCTTCATGTTCTCTACCTCCCCACCCGAAATTCCCCACCAGGGTCTGTAATCCCTGAGGGGGGAATGGAGTAGGGGTCATGTCATCTGCCACAAGCCAAGAACCTGGACTTTCAGTCTTTCTTCCCAGTGATTGACAGGCGATGAGGGCGGTGGGCGAGCCATCACAAAATCCAATACTGGCTCTCGATCCCGCATGCAATTGCCGGGCTGAGATCATGTGGGGTCTCGCTCAGGGACGATGTTGGGGACAACGATCCGGGATTCGACCAAACGGACGTGGGGCCGACTCCCGATGGACACCCACCTACCCGGAGGGAGGCTGCTGAATAGACGCACCAATGCGGCGGCTTAAACCAGGTGCCTGGGCACAAACAAAGTTACATACCTTCATGTTTGTTGGTGATGTCTTCAGCTCAAGACGCTAAACCCGCGTATCATACCCTTCCATACTGTACCAAGGAGAACCCGGTGCATCGACATGGCAAAAGCTTTCGAATCTTACCGCCCTTTGAAGGTGTTGATTGTGGGAGCAGGTAATGACGTTGCACCCCAATAATCACCCTTGCCTATGTAATACACGCTGACTTCGGCCCGCCAATAAGGCATTGGAGGGCTAACTGCCGCCTTGGGTCTCCGCGAACAAGGGCACGAAGTGACAGTGAGTGACCCCTGCTAGCCAAAGCCCAAAAGGGGGGACGGTTTCTTACGCCGCATGCAGCTGTTTGAGAGATCGCAGCTCGCCCAAGAAACGGGTGCTGCCATCCATCTCGCTCCTAACTGCCATAGCATTCTCCGAAGGTTCGGCATCTTTCCTGAATCCTTTGGCGCTAACCCGGTCAACGGTGTAAGTCTACATTGATCCATCGTCAGAATGCAGAACCGTCAAGCTGATCGAGGCGGCTTTTCAGGTCACCGAGTACTCTTCAGAAGGAAAGCTCAAGTTTGACCTGGACTTGCGGAGACCACTATCGATATGGCAACATGTGAGTGTCACATCCCGCCGTGAATTGAAACGCAGGGCTGACAGGTGGCAGCCATGGATGCTCTCGCACCGTGTCCAGCTCCATGACGAACTGAAGCGCAAGGCCACATCTCATGACGGAGAGGGAATACCGGCAATTCTCAAGACCTCCAGTGTCGTCAGAGATGTTGACCCTATCACCGGGACAGTCACTCTGGAGGACGGGTCTTCCTTCTCTGGGGACTTGGTTCTGGGTGCGGATGGCGTCAGCGTATGCAAACACCATTTCACAACGACTGGAAAGGCCATGACTAACTCGCGTGCGCAGTCTGTAACACGCAAAATTGTCGTCGGTCCCGAAATCGTTCCGTTTGGGTCCGGTAAAAGTGCTTTCAGGTTTCTTATTCCCATGCAACAAATTCGCGAGAACCCCATCACGAGGAGACTTTCGGAGCGCGAGGGATACATGACCATGTGGATGGGCGACGACCGGCGGCTCATCATGTACCCCTGCTCCAACAACACCATGATGAACTTCGTCGGCATCCATCCGAGCGAGTTGTCTGCTTCCAAGGGAGAAGGTAGGAACGTCCATAATGCACATTTCCATGGGACAACATGCTAATTCTGGTATCAAGGATGGAGTCGAGGCGTGGCCAAGGACGTCCTCCTTGATGTGTACGGCGGCTTTGAGCCCACGGTCCGGGCTCTCCTGGAGATGGTCGACGCCAGTGCCCTCAATGTCTGGACGTTGTTGGACATGGACAGGATTCCGACCTGGTGCAAGGGGAGGGTAGCGTTGCTTGGGGATGCCGCGCACCCGTTTCTGCCGCATCAGGGGCAAGGGGGTGAGTGACCCAGGACTCCCGACAACCCAGAGTTTGAGCAGAGGGACCAACGACTAATGCGTGACTCGACACAGGCGGCATCGCCATCGAGGACGCTGCGTCTCTTTGCGCACTCCTACCACGTGATACCACCACTGACGATATCCCCTCGCGCCTCGCCCTGTATGAGAAGATCCGCGACGGCAGGGCGCACAAAGTTCAGGGCCTGACCCGATTAGCCGGGGAGGATCTCAACGACGCCACCCGCGGAAACTTCAATAGTCAGTTTCCCACACCCGCGCTCTCGTCAACTTGCTGATCAAACCCATAGTCATGGACTTTCTTAACTACAACTTTGGTCACGACGAATGGCACAACTCCTCGCGCGCCCTAAAAGAGCACCTCTGGTCACGCAACGGCCCCGTGCACCGGCGTGCGCCCCTCTCCTTCGGACCCATGCCCAGCCCCCGACAGGACCACTATGGTCGCCCCATCCCCGCCCACAACTCGCGCTTTACGACCTACTCGATCCGCTTCCGCTCGTCGGCCACATACCTCAAAACCCTCTTCCCCACGCCCGAGTTCAACTTCTCCAGTCCCGGGACGGTGGCCGAGGCGAGCTTTCGTTGTACAGCGTTGAGCGAGATGGGGTGGCTGGGTGGTGGTGGATACAAATACCTGGGTCTGTGGCTTCATGGGGTGCAGTATACGCGAAAGGATGGGAGCAAGGTGCATGGATCGTTTTTGGTGGTGTTGCTGGAGTCGTTGGCGGATCCGATCGTCACGGGCCGGGAAGAGTTGGGGATGCCGAAGCTCTTTTGCGACATCGATGTGTTTGCCAAGGAGTCAACAACGAGCATCGCATGCAGCTGGAGGGGAGCAACCTTTCTCCGCATGCACATGGATGGTCTTGCAGACAGAGTGGCTGCAGAGAATGGTGAAGTTGAGACAAATGGTCATGGGCCTGCCCCTGCCGGGCCCTCAGGGCCTCCCAAACCTGTGGAGGACGGGACCATGTTCTACCGCTATATCCCAAGCGTTGGCAAGCCGGGTGAGGCGGATGCGGCGTATCCCGTATTGATTCGGGAGGGCAATGGTGGCTCAACACCTCGGGCGGTGGAGAAAAGCAGTCGCGCCCAGGACAGCAGGTTGGAGTTTATGGAAAGAGACTGGCAGACCCTGCCCACTCTTCATCATATTGCTGCTGGGCTTGCTGAGATGCCGGTTGATGGTATTGTCGAAGCCAAAGTGGAAGAGGGGCGTGGGGTTGATGACCTGGCAAACGCCCAGAGAATCGAGTAATTACCTAGATGGCATCTGTCAGATAAACTACCTACGCGGGATATGCGAAGAGCCATTCTTGTATTCACTGTGCATTTACCCGGTTCAACTATCATTGTCTGGACATCTTGTAAATGAGAAGTAGCAGCCTTGTACCTCGTCATCTAGCAGCTGCCAGGGGATGAAGACTTCATGTTGAAGGAGAATTCGAACCATGCCAGCCGTCAACGTCGGTCACCTCCCAAAGGAATGCATAATTAAAGCTGCTCTTCTCACTCGCAGAATCGCGTCCTAAGATTGGGGCACACTTTGTTCGAATTCAGGGGTAAGCAACGGAACGTACAAGTACCTAAGCACATATTACTGTGCTTCAAAGGTAACGGTACCCTGATTACGCCTGCCTAGCACCCTGATCACGGCCTGCCCAGCTGCCTGTGAAACTCCATCATCCCAGCTGAGGATCGCTGCAACGCCTCCATCAGTTGTAACAATCGCTCAACCAGGTGCGGCTTCACCAAGCCTTCGTAGTTATCCCTCAATATCCCAATTGTCGCTCCCAACACCCCCTCCGGATCCCCCAATGAAACCCCCATCCCGTTCGGCTCCAGCCCCCCGGGTACCCTTACACACGGCGTTCCAAAGCCAAAGTGGGTAAACCTCTGCACTGCCAATTCATCTTCCCCATCCACCCACACGACATCTGGTCCGAGATCTTCACCCCTTCCCCCTTTTGCCTTCCCGCCCCGGGCAGAAGCTGAGATCAGCGCATACACCCACAACACCAAACTCGCCTGGTACATCACCACAGCCCCATTTCCCTGCAGCTCCCCCCTCCCAGCGCCCCCGGAAAAACGAAGCACCTGGCCCGCATGGCAGATCGCCTTTCGCGCAGCCTCGGTCCCGGCCCAGTCCAATACAGACGGATAGGCGCCGCGCGCCTGGTCGGGGCCTTCGATTCCCGCAAAGATCTGAACCTCTTCAAAGGGCGTGTGAAGATGTAGAAGAATGAGCTCTAGGCGCGTACGGACTTGGAGCGAATGCGTGGTCGGAGCGGCAGTTTCGAGCGAGAGGCGGAAATGCTCGAGGAGCTTGAGGAGCTCCTCGCGCCGCGAGGTGAGGAGGAAGGTGTTCCAGCGGCGAGAGGGGGCGGGTTTTGGCGAGCGTTGCTGGAGGATTGTGAGCTGAATGCATTCCCACGCGAGGGACCAAGCGCAGGCGAGGAAAGCGTCGTTGGCGATAGCGGCGTCGAGGGCGGAGGGGTTGGTGTGGGATTTGAAGGCACCTGGGTCGTCGAGGTAGTCGGCTACTGAGGGGGGTTGGTGTGTAAGGGAGGGGTGTTGGGAGAGCAGGGTGTACCAGTGGGCAGCGGAGGGGGCGGTCCAAAGGGAAGGAGAGGAAGGGAGGGGTAGGGAGAGCTCGGCGTAGGAGATGATAGGATTGACCATGAGATACATGGAGGAGTTGAGGTCATGCTGGACCATACGGAAGGCGGTTCGTTTAAAGGATTCCTGTTGAATCCAGGACTTCCAGCCGGCATCCCCGTCGTGAGAGTCTTGATCATTGCTATCAAGATTGATGGAAGAGTAGTTTGATCTTCTGAAACGGGCGCCTCGGCGGAACATGGTCGCTGTTGACTGGAGAAAACTCTCCGTGATCTCAACCTTGCGGCCGAGCCCACTCCACAGACCTGTTTCAAGATTGATGAGGAATGCCTGGGTCAGCTCGAGGCTTCTGACCGTGGTGTTGTCGCTCTCCCAGACCCTGGGTATCGCAGTGCGGAGGCACTCCTGCATCGCGTAGCCCACTTTGGTCAGCGTCGGGTCCGCAGTCAGGACGGCGCCTGCGGAGGCCATGGCCATCAGGAGCTCGGGCTTCTTCTCATTCGGGTCGAATGTGGCGGCGTGAATAAAAGAGTCGGCCTGCGCGTGGGGAGACGTGAGGTAGAATTGTATCAGCATGTCCAGTAACTCAACGCTTGGAAAGGAGGCGATTGCTTTGGGTAGGTTCTCGGGCCGACAACACTGGATAACGAGGGTCAAGATGTTGTCTCTAACAGCTGTACTAAGCCGTGCAGACGTGACTCGTCTGGCAAACGATATTTGCGACTCCGGGGATGGATTGTCGATCGCAGCCGAGGGCAGAGATAGGTTGTGTTCTTCCGCGGCGCCGTGGTCCTTGGGGTTTGGCCGGAATCGCCAGTGGTGATTCCGAAACGCTTCGGAAGCGCTGGAGGCTGGATGGAAGGAGGAAGAACGTGGGATGGCCATGGAAGGAATCGGCTGAGCAGGGTCGAATCGTGGGTGGCCACCAAACTCAAAGGGCATGGTAATGTTGTATGTGTCGAGGAACCGGAAGTCGAGGTCATCCAGCTCAATACCTGGGAATGGTTGCCCAATGCCCATGTTATTTTCCCCCGCACCAGACCACGGCCCGGGGAGGAAGTTCCACTCGGCAAATGCTGGAGTGCAACAGCCCGTCGGGAGCGTTGGCTGGGCATCCATAAAGTCATCGTCTGCGAGTGTCAGCACCACCGTCACAGATACGGAGAATACCTGAGCATAGTAGAGTGGGTGGACGTACCAAAGTTGGACTCCTGCTCGGGGTGGATCGAAGGAACCACGTTTGTGGGCCCGCTGTGCGCATTTTGATACGCGCTCACTTGCAAGGGCGAGGAGGGTTGAAGAGGAGATTGTAGCGACACATGCGATGACAGAACCTCCTGCTGATCGCTGGCGTTCAAAGACATTGGCTCCTCCATGTGGACTTCCAAACTTGACTGCAGGGCGGAAGGACTCAGTAGCAGATGGTCAGGCTGAGAATCCGGTGCCGTGTGGTCATCTTCGCTCCTGGCGAAGATGCACTCGAGCCCCTTTTCGGCGCACCTGCGGCATGGCTTTGACTCAGTGCACCGGACGTGATTCGCGGCACAGGCCCGACAAGCTTGAGAGACCCGGCCCGGGACCTCATCGGCCGCTCCGCGCGTCACGTTGTTGACCTTTGCGCTTCGCACATCGTGGGCAGCAACATGTCTTTTGAGCAGATCTCTGCATTTGGGCTATGTAGTCAGCGAGGACGGATTGCCGGAGCCCACAATTGATGTTTTCCAGTCTGCTGAGGAGCGCCTACGTTCGTGAGAATGACTTGCCGCAAACAGAGCACCGGTGCGGCTTGAAGTTGGTATCTGATATCGATATTGTCAGTCCCCGTCATCGCTAGGCCAACGCAGCCTTGGGTGCCGGGCTTACGAGAGCGGACATGGCGGGCCAAGTGGTCCAACCGGTGGTAGTTCCGTTTGCAGGACCCGCACTGGAAGAGCCCCTGGTCGTTTGCACGTGCACTGGGTGCGCTTCCTGCGACTTCAATGGTGCTCATCTTGGTCGTTGGTGATGGGGCGATAGGCACATGAGTGTGGAGTGGAGGAATCGGGACGGGAGGGGGGCGGTCACGAGAGGTAACATGGCAAGTGGCGAGACAAGAGCAGAGGATGGAGTCGAGAGACTCGGGACAGGGGGAAATTGTGTGGGGCACTCGGGACACAGTCCCCCACATGTCCCGATTCAGGGGTCGTGGCAAAAGGCGACGGCAGTGGCATGGACCTCCGAACCATCTGCGAAGCAGCCAGAATCGTGCCGGCGTCCACAATCTCTCGTATAACTCTTCCTCGCGGGTGTATACTGGGAGGGGCTGTCAATAGGAGCCTGGAAGTCCCTGGCTGGGACACATGTCTTAGAACTTAGCTCCCTGTCACCCTCTATCAGCGCCTCTTGGTCCGATTTCGTCGCGAGTGGCTTGTAAGTTGGCCGACAATAGGATCACCACTCGACCAAAAGCTCGGTGTTGTGAGTCTATTGTCTTTGCAACATTGTTCCCCTGATTACACCTTCCAACAAATACCATGGGTCAGTTGCTCCGAATCCTAGCTCCCAAAAAGCGCCCGCTCCAGGGTGGTCGAATTCAGTGCTGAGAGTTCTAGACAGCGCCGCTCACACCCGTTTACTTTTTCTCACATGGCTCAACCATGATGCTCGGTGAGGAGTCCGACTCCGCCACGTACTGGAAGAAAGCGGGAGATGAGGCCCTTGCCAACAACATCAAGGGGGTGATAATGATGGTTCGCCTCCCCCATGCCCACCGCTAGAGCAATTTCCCCGGCTAACCACCCGCCAGGGCGCCCATTGGGATGCTCCAGGCGACGAAGTTCACGTCGCCACCAATCCCACCCCTGGAATGTCGCCAGTGGCGTATGTGCACCCAAGCAAATACGTCAACTACAAGCTCAACCCGGATCTCGAGACTGCTGAGCGGTGCATCAGCCTCCTTAAGAATGCTGGATTCCCTGCCTCCGGGGATGCGACCTTTGACTGGATCCACGACACCTACTTGATCTTGATCCGCATGTTTCCGGGCGGCTGCCCGCCCACCACGCTCATCTCGACAAACGAGCGCTATGACCCGCACCTGCACGTCAAGCTGGGCGCCGCCCTCCGTCCGTTGCGCAAGGAGAACTACTTGATCATTGGCTCCGGCGGCGCGGTTCATAACCTCTACCGCAACCACTGGATGCCCATGCTACGCTTCTCGGACAACTTTGCTCAGGAGCGGCCGCCCGAAACATGGGCGCTCGAGTTCCGCCAGGCTGTGGAAGATGTCATCCGGAACAATTCGGGTCCAAGGCTGCGTAGGGCCATGACCAGGTTGATGAAGCATCCGCTGTACAGGGATGCGCACGCCACGGATGATCATTTTATGGCGGCCGTATTTGTAGCTGGTGCTGTGGGAGATGAGGAGGACGAGGGGGTACATGGTGAGCTGGCGGCTGAGACGTGGGAGTTGACCAACATGTGCAATAGCCAGTTTGTTTGGGGGAGGTGGCCCAAAACTCCGTTGTTGGCAGCCTCATAGCTTTTGTGATTCTCAATTAGCAACAATATCTGATTCATTGATAACCTCATATGACAAAGTGCGGCTAGCCCCTGAACCGGAAAAGCAACAGTTGGTCGCAAGAAACTGGAAGCTTCCAGCTGGAAGAGACCTGTCGGTATTTCCACTTGAGTTTCAAAAGCTGAAATAGACTCCGGAGCTCTACTAATGAATGCATGAAAGCGTCTAGATGTAGCACAGCATTCCCTAAGGCACCAACAGGGCGTGTCGTCGGCCATCCCAACCCCCCTAAAACGGTCTATTTAATCCGTAGCTACTGTCAGCCAACCCACTTTCCGCACCTGACACGCGCCAGATCAGCCTTCCTTGGGAGGAATGACCGGCAGCGTGATATAGTTCTCAACCTGCGGCCCAAAATGAAGATGGTTGAACCCTCTGAAGACCTCAGGTGACCTTAAAGTATTTCACGTCAGTGTTCATCCTCGCTCACTCAAACAGCAAGCTAGCAAGCAAACTCACCGATCCACAGCATCATCATGCAGAAAAATCCCGCTCCCCTGTGTATCTCCTGATGCAACCTCTACCACTAATCTCCCGCCCTCCTCCACAACCACATTCGTCGGCCACACCTCCACGTCTACCGCGTACACCTCCCCGGGTATGACCGCCAACACATCCCGACTGGTGTAATCGCGATGCGGCAGCCACGCGCGATGCTTCACATGGTCCGTGTTGACCTTGCGCATTGACGCGCGTAGCCACCCCTTGGTGAGCGGCACCGGGTCACCGGCTGTGCCCGTGTAGAACACCTCTTTGCCGTCGGGGCCGAGGTAGCGCAGGGTGATGAAGAGGTCGATGTCCGAGGGGACGGTAGGTGAGGAGGGGTCCGGGGACGCGGAGACGCTCAGGTGGGCGACGATGTGTCCGGTGATTTCGGTCTGCCGAGAAAAGGGAGGGGTGGTGAATTGGAGGAGTTGGGGGTTGGTCATGGTGCCGAGGGCGCGATAGGTAAGCTTTGCTTTTTCAGGATGGGTTGGGGTTGTGGGCTGGAGAGAGAGGGAGGGAGTGAGGTGGAAGTTTGTGTATTGGGTTCGGGCGATGGGCCATTCGTTTTCTTCGCGGCGGAGGTAGGCCCTTTCCTTCTCCGCGTCGTTGAAGCCGACGTTACCTTGACGCAGAACGAGGCTGATGGGGGAGACTTTGCCTTCTTGGGACCAGCCAACCCGGTCGTCGTCTTTGAGAAAGGCGTCGAGAAAACTGCGTTGGACTTCGGCTTCTTCGTCGTAGTAAAAGGGCAAATCGTGTCGGCCAGTGATCATCCGCAGGTACTTGAACTTGGAGCCGGCGTGGGCGTAGCCTTCAATGTTGCCCCTGAGGTGTAGCAAAATTCCGCCCCAGTTCCCGACAGAGAGAAGAGGCACTTCGATGTCTCCCATGTCGTACTCTTTAGAGGCGTAATAAGGCTCGTCACGAAAGCGGTGAGCTTGGTTGTCGACGGTCTGGTCATTGCGATTGGCGGCCAGTTCCTCATCAGAAAGATCACCCTCGATGGTGTCTGCGTGAGTGTCAGTCCAAACGTACATCAACCTAGCCCAAAGAGACAACGCGTACCGGGACCCCAGTTGGAAGCAGTTCTGCCCGGTCGGCCATACTGGTTAGTAATCACTTGTCTGTTCCACCAAAACTTGATGAACGCGTTTGACAGAATTCCACCGTGGCGGCACCGATCTCGGTAGTAGTCCGACATGCCCTCCCACGGGACAATCGCAGAGAGGCCTTTTGGCTTGCGAGCAGCCACACGCCACTCTGTTTGCTACGTCAGCCAAAGATGCACTCCTAATTAGGTACTTTCATCAAGATGAAGTGTTGGGCGGACTTACGACTTCCCGCGTAATAGCTGATTCCCAGCAGACCGACCTTTCCCGAAGACCAAGACTGCTCGGCTGCCCACTCGACAACATCGACGAATGCATCGGTTGTTCCTCGAGACATGGTGTCCAGGGTACCAGGGGACTGGCCGAGACCCAGCTCGTCCGCACGAACCACGGCATAGCCGTGAGTAGTCCAGTACCCAGGGTCCGGAGTCTCCCATGCTGAGTGGGCAGATTGATGATTTGGGTTTACCTCAGAGTACTTGGGCGTGAAGCTGGCAGCACGGATTAGCTTGGTGTCTTCTTTGCGTGGCTAGGGGCCTCTCACTCCTTGTAGTGGATGTCCTTGCCGTACGGACCATATGTGACCAGCACCGGAGCTGGGCCAGCGGCCTTGGGCCGGTAGACGTTGCAGCGTACAACACCACCTGATTTGAGCGGCACTGTGGCATTCTGCTCAAAGACGTATGGATAGCTGACGTCGTCGATGGTGTGGAGGTCCTGGAGTTGGTTCGGCATTTTTGCTGGTGTGCTCTGTTACACTTCCAGATCCGTGAGGTTGGAGGGGAGTTTGTGTCTTGATTTCAACAAGCCGACAGCTGGTAATAATGAATCACAAGCGTGAATCAAATGCCGGGTCGCGTCTTCCGGGCGAAGACGGTGATACAGACCCGCATAGCACGGAGGTCCGGTAGTCGGGGAGTTGCGGACCACATCCCGGAGGGAGCCATCGGGCAACTCCGATCGGGCAAGAATCAGTAGCTGCTGGCATATTTGGAGAAAGAACAAGTCTACCTACCTAATATTAGGCTCAGGTAATTGTGTCGCGTGAAAGTCCCAACTGCAGGAGCAACGTTGATGATTGTGCTTAGGGTTGACAACACCGTGAGTTGCAGTAAAGATGGCCTCCCCAGACTATTCCCACCACTTCTCGGTCCACAATGTCCCTTTCGGCATCGGGTCTTCAAAATCGCATCCCCGGCCTCAAGCAGTAACCCGACTAGGAAATTCCGTCCTTTTTCTCCATGACTGCTACAGCAGCGGCCTATTTGAGGATATCGATGGATTACCCCTGAGCGTCTTCTCAAACGACACGCTCAATGAGTTTGCCGCCCTCGCCAAAGCCGTCCAGCAGCAAGTTCGGAGGGCGATTCAAGGCAGATGCAACAATGGGGCGCTTGAAGTCTCGAAGTTGCCCCCAGCAAGTGTGGCGGACATCGCCGAGGTGCAAATGCACATGCCAGTAAGAGTCGGCGACTTTGCAGGTGAATGCCCCCGACACTACCAAGTCTTCTGCCACGAATTTCTGGACTTACCAAATCCCAGACTATTCCTGCTCCCTCGAGCATGTTAAAAACGCCGGCCGAATCATCATCAACGATGAGCGCCCACCCCCAGCCTTCTTCAACTTTCCGATCGCATACCAGGGGCGTGCCAGTTCCGTCATTGTGTCTGGAACCGATGTGGAGCGGCCGTTGGGCCAGTACGTCGACAAAACTGCAACCACCAACCCAAAGCCCGTTCTTTACGGCCCCTCTCGGGCGGTCGACTATGAGTTGGAATTTGCCGCAATCGTTGGCAAGCCGCTGCCCATGCGTCAGAGGCTGAATGCGGTCGACGCTGATGAGCATATTTTTGGCTTTGTCGTTCTAAATGACTGGAGTGGTAAGTACCGTCTTCCATCCTTCGCATACCCTTTAACACGATGCTGATCGAGTCAAAACCCAACCCCAGCTCGCGACATCCAGGGCTTCGAGATGACCCCGCTTGGGCCGTTCAACGGCAAGAACTTTGGTACAACCATCTCACCCTGGGTCGTAACCCTCGACGCCCTGGACGCATTCAAAGCCCAGGGGCCGAAGCCTGTCGTAGACATCCCGCGCCACCTGCAGGATCCGGACCGCCAAACCTATGCCATCCGCATGCAAGTTGAGATCCTTGCAGGAGCGACGGCTACGGTGACGGGGACCTCGGGGGTCCAGACCATGTACTGGACTCCAAGGCAGATGCTTGCTCATGCCGTCAGCGCTGGTGCCGCATTGAGGACAGGGGATATTCTAGCGACGGGGACGGTGAGTGAGGAGGGGGAGGGTGGCAAGGGCTGTCTCCTAGAACTTTCCGAGGGTGGCTCGAGGCCGTTTAGGCTGGGTGATGGCAGTGAGAGGTCGTTTTTGCAAGATGGCGATGTGGTGAGAATGACGGCTGTGGCTGGTCAGGGCGAGTCCGGTGTTGGCTTTGGAGAGTGCATGGGCAGGCTGGTCCCAACCGCAGTTTGAGTGATGCCACAACGACCCCCCTGTCGGTCGCTTGCCAAGTCCCACAGCGGGTGCATGTTGGGGCCTGGGGTCGTTGGAGACTTGGAAACTCGAGCTAACAAAATCGCAAACTTTGATCTTCGTGAATTGCCTCACCTCAGGCATATTTCATCGCCAGTAACCACGGGAGCAAAATCACACACCATGGCGCTATCGGCGCTCCAGTCGACTATCTTGGCCGTCTGCCTCAGTCTCGGCGTTCCAGCCGTGTATCTCGGCCTCCTCGGAGCCATGATCGCCGCGCCGTCGTTGCAGGCCCACGCCATATACCTGCACAAAGTCACCCTAACGTGGTTCAAAGACCTCAACGTGCCCGAGCAGTTCGGGTTTGCGCACCATCAGGCCACACCTTTTTACATCCCGACTCGTGACGGAGAGGAGCTGCACGCATGGCACATCCTCCCACTCGGCGCCTATCTCAAAGATGAAGACGCCCTGCTCGCCCAAGGACCGGATGGCGGCCTGGTTGAGCGTTTCGAGGAGACACTCAACTTTCGCCTGCTGAAGGAGAATCCAGACGCCCGTCTTGTTTTGTATTTCCACGGCACCAGCGGCACCATGGCGAGCGGGTGGAGGCCTGACAGCTACCGCTCGCTCTACGGCGCCGACCCTGTCAACACACACATTCTGACCTTTGACTATCGCGGCTACGGCCTCTCCAGCGGCCACCCATCCGAGCAGGGGCTGATCACTGACGCGCTTGCCGTGGCTGACTGGGCGCTACATACAGCGGGCATTCCTCCCGAGCGCATTGTCGTCTTTGGCCAGAGTCTGGGGTCCGCCGTCGCCATCGCCCTCGTCCACGAGCTCAGCACCAATACGCGGGGCAGACCAGACAGCAGTACAACTCAATTTGCTGGTTTAGTCGTCACGGCCACCTTTTCCGATCTCGCCCAGCTCACAGCCACATATCGAATCGGAAACGTCATCCCAGTCTTGTCGCCCGTGGCCAAGGTACCACACCTCTTTGACTTTTTTACCAGCCGCCTTTCAAGCACCTGGGACAATGTACAGCGGCTCGGCGAGTTCATCCACACGGCTGAGCGGTACCACATCACACTTCTCCATGCCGAGAATGACAGCAACATTCCGAAAGAGCACTCGGTGCGGCTGTTCAGAGAGGCTGTCCGCGTAGCCGAAGGAGGAGCTGGTCGCAGAAGTACTAAGGGCAACGCTGCAGTGCATGGCGGCGGGAGTAGCGGTGATGATCTCGACGGCAAGATTGAGAAACGGGCTGAAACACGGGGGCAGGGAGGCACCGTCACGGTATGGCCGACATCCAAAGGCGAAATCCGGTTTGAGCTTCTCAAGTTCGGACTCCACGATAAGATCATGTCCTTTCCAGTCACCGGCCTTGCGGTCAGCAGGGCTTTTAATTCCGCCACTCGACTTGACGAATGTCGTCGTTTAGTACCTACCTCAATGAAGCAGTCATCTTAATTTGCAGAAACATCACTAGATCTTTCTCCACATGAAATACGTTCTTCGCAGCCGGGGACCTAGCTAGCTAAGGTAGGTGAACATCACGTACACGCATCAGCAAACCCTCCCAGACGCCTGGCCGGCCGTGCACCCCGTAGCTGCGCTGGTCCACTGCGGAGCGTGCCCGCCCACCAATACCAGACGCGGCGCCCGCACATACCGCCACGGCCACGGGCCACCCGAGCAAGGCTTCCATCCAGTCACCCGGGAAGTGCGACATGCCATCATCGGCCGCCGCGAGGTTGCTACAGGGGTCGTCCTCAGCTGTCGAGCGTAAAGAGCGAAGCCGCTGGCGGGGTCGGGGTCGGGGTCGGGGTTGTAGGAGCCCGGGTGCCGGGCATCGGGACATGACACGCGGACCACTTGAGCCCACTTCCCGGCCGCGGCAGACGATTACCGAAATCAACGCCAACCCAACTATTGCCAGTAAGTACCACAGAAATAGATCAAGTTCCATATCGAATAAGTACAGTGGCGTCAATTAGTGTGGTAAACACCATCCGGCCACCGTCACATTTCTCGCTCACACATACGTCTTCTCTTCAATCTATCTCAAATCAGACTCGCCCACCATGGCCCTCCAAGGCGCACTCTCCACCCCCAACCGCTTCATCACGACCCACGACGAGTCGGGCAAAGCCATAATCGACGAATCCGTCCCCGCCGCGGCGCCTTTCTATGCCATTGGCAAGGATGGCGTCCTCTTCGCCCAGTGCTACGTCACGTCGCAATTCCCAGTCCAAATGACCGACGATGCCGACACGTCCGCCTACAAGTCTTTCCTCGCCAGCCCGCCAGGTCTGACCGTGTCCGGCGGCACTGTGCTGCGGTACGTCGACATGCCGCCAGGAGCGCTCTCGCCCATGCACCGGACTGTCAGTCTCGACTATGGCGTCGTGCTTGAGGGGGAAGTGGATCTAGTGTTGGATTCGGGCGAGACGAGGGCGATGAAGCGGGGGGATATCTGTGTCCAGCGTGGGACGATGCATGCGTGGAAGAATCGGAGCGAGACGGAGTGGGCGAGGATG
>OUNM010174585.1_pt1 | contig 38351 bp, 29 predicted proteins | sample 1769961 | NCBI WGS metagenome assembly OUNM01 (sample SAMEA3914820, study PRJEB12502) | metagenome | biome: forest; material: soil | place: USA | collected 2012-03-12 | depth 0.3 m | reverse complement strand
CGACACGGACGCGATCCAGGCGGCGATCGACCAGGCGGCCAACAAGGGCGCGGGCGGCATCGTCTTCCTGCCGTCTGGCCGTTACCGCATTACGAAAAGTCTGTTGGTCCGCCTGGCCGTACGCATCTACGGCACGGGCGCGACGCGACCCGTCCTGGTGCTGGCGCCCAAAACGCCGGGCTTCCAGAAGGGGGTCGCCACCATGGTGGTCTTCACCGGCGGCGATCAATACGAGGTCGGCAAGGTGCCCGTGCCCGTCGCCAGCGCCGTGCCCTATAGCGACAAGAACCGCGACGCCAATTCGGCGACCTTCTATTCGGCGCTGTCGAACGTCGATTTCGAGATCGGCGACGGCAATCCGGCGGCCGCGGGCGTGCGCTTCCGCACGGCGCAGCATACCTATCTCAGCCATATCGACTTCCACATCGGTTCGGGCTTCGCCGGCATCTACCAGGCCGGCAACGAGTGCGACGACCTGCATTTCTACGGCGGCCGCTACGGTATCGTCACCGAAAAGACCTCGCCCGCCTGGCAGTTCACGCTTCTGGATTCGACGTTCGAGGGCCAGCGCGACGCCGCCATCCGCGAGCACGAGGCCGGACTGACCCTGGCCAATATCAGCATCAAAAAAGTGCCGGTCGGTATCGAGATCGACCGGGGTTACGGCGACTCCCTGTACGGCAGGAACGTGCGCTTCGAGGGCGTGTCGAAGGCCGCCGTCATCGTCAGCAACGAGAACAATGCCTTCACCCAGGTCGGGTTCGACGATGTGGCGGCGCGTGATACGCCGGTCTTCGCGCTGTTCCGCGATAGCGGCAAGACGCTGAAAGGTCCGGCCAGGACCTATGCCGTCAAGAGCTTCACCTACGGCCTGACGTTGGATTCGCCCACCGCGATGGGGCATTTCGATACGAAGTTCGACGCGGCGGCGATCACGGCGCTTCCGGCGCCGGCGCCTGTGCTGAAGCCTTTGCCGCCGGTCGCCGACTGGGCCAATGTCCACGATCTCGGCGCCAAGGGCGACGGCAAGACCGACGACACCGCCGCGATCCAGGCGGCGATCGACGGCCACCGCGTCGTCTACTTCCCGATCGGCCTCTACAACGTCACCGACACGATCAAGCTTCGTCCCGACACGGTCCTGATCGCGCTCCACCCCAGCCTGACACAGCTGGTCCTGCCAGACGGCCTGCCGAACTACGCCGGGGTCGGCGACGCCAAGCCGCTCGTCGAAAGCGCCTCGGGCGGCAATGCGACGCTCAGCGGCATCGGCCTGTTCACCGGCATCATCAATCCGCGCGCCACCGCCCTGGTGTGGAAGGCCGGCGAACAGTCGCTGGTCTACGACGTGCGCATCCACGGCGGTCACGGCACCAACCTGATGGGTGGTCCCGTGCGCGGCGATCCCTACGCCAAGACGGCCGAGGGCGATCCGGCGCTGCAATGGGACCGCCAGCGCCCCAGCATCTGGGTGCGCGACGGCGGCGGCGGGACCTTCGCCAATGTCTGGACGCCGAACACCTTCGCCGAAGCCGGCTTCGTCGTGTCGAATACCTCGACGCCCGGGCACGTCTACGAACTGTCGGCCGAGCACCACGTGCGTTATGAAATCAGGCTCGACGGCGTGAAAAACTGGGAATTCCTGGCGCCGCAGACCGAGGAAGAGGTCCGCGAAAGCCAGGACACGGTGTCGATGGACATCCGCAATTCGTCCAACATCCTGTTCGCCAACTACCACGGCTATCGCGTCACGCGGAACATCAAGCCGGCCTTCAGCGCGGTCAAGCTGACCAACTCCGGCGACATCCGCTTCCGCAACGTCCATATCAACGCCGAAAGCGGCTTCGCCACCTGCGACGACAATGGCTGCGCCACCTACCTGCGCGCCAGCAAGTATCCGTTCGAAAACGCCATCGTCGACCAGACGCGCAACTTCCTGGTGCGCGAACGCGAATTCGCGGTGCTCGATGTGCCGCAGGGTCCGGTCGCCCCGGCGCCCGTGTCGAGCGTCGGCGTCGAAAAGCTCGAAACCGGCTTCTATTCGATCGCCGGCGCGGCCGTCGACGCGTCGGGCAAGCTCTATTTCATCGACCGCCGCTTCCAGCGCATCCACGCCTATGCCGAAGGCGAGGGGCTGACCACCGTATCCGACGCGCCGGTCGATCCGATCAATCTGGCGGTCGACGGATCCGGCAATCTGCTGGTCCTGTCATCGTCCGGTCCGGAAGCGACCGTCTATAGCGTCAAGCCGGGAACACCGGGCGCGCCCATGCAGGTCCTGAAACCGCAGGCGGTAGCCGCGCATGCGGCGGCCAAAACGCTCCTGCCGGTCAATATCTGGAACAATGGCGAGTTCCGCGACCAGCTTAATCCCGACACCTACGAATTCACCACCCTGGCCGAGATGTTCACCCGCGACCTGGGCACGCCCAAGCCGCGCGAATATGTGTCGCCCGATGGCAGCCTGGTCCTGCCGGCCTTCCGCGTCTACAAGCAGGGTCCGGAGACCCACCTCGGCTGGCGCTTTTCGGATACGCTCGACACCTACGGCTTCCAGGCGAAAAAGCCCGGCGAGCGCGTCTATATCGTCAACGGCGCCGAAGATACCACCTATGTCGGAACCGTGGCCGAGGGCGGGGCGGTCAGGGATCTCAAGCCGTTCGCCAACCGCGGCGGCGAAAGCGTGACGACCGACGCCGCCGGCAATGTCTACGTCGCCAACGGCCAGGTCTATGTCTACGCTCCCGACGGCACGGAGACGGCGCGCATCGACGTGCCCGACCGCCCGCTGCAGCTGATCTTCGGCGGCAAGGACGGCAGGACGCTCTACATCTTGACGCACCACAGCCTGTACGCAATCAGACGGTGAGGGCAGGTGACACCGGCCCGCTCCGGTGTTAGCGCTTTCGTAAGCGAATTGCCGGAACCCTTCGAGTCGTGAACGAACAGCCGATCAAAGCGAAAGCGCGCGCGTCCAGCACGGGGCGGGTCACGCTCGACGACATCGCCCGCCGCGTCGGCGTGTCGAGCATCACCGTGTCGCGCGCCTTCCGCCGGCCGGACAAGGTCGCCGACGAGGTCCGCGAACGCATCCAGCGCGTCGCCGACGAGATGGGCTATGTCAGCAACCGCGCGGCGTCGTCGTTGGCCTCGGCGCGCTCGATGAACATCGTCGTCCTGGTGCCGTCGCTGCGCAACATGGTTTTCGTCGAGACGCTCGACGGCGTCGAAAAGGTCCTGCGGCCCAAGGGCTATCAAATGCTGCTGGGCGTCAGCAACTATTCGTCCGAGGAGGAGGAGGCGCTGGTGCGCGCCTATCTTGCTTTCGACCCCGACGGCATTTTGCTGACCGGCATGAACTACCGCGAGTCGACGCGGCGCCTGATCGAACAGGTGCGCGTGCCCGTCGTCCACATGATGGAGCTGTCCGACCGCGACGGCGTCTTCAGTGTCGGTTTTTCGCAGGAAGCGGCGGCCGAGGCCATGACCGAGCACCTGCTGGCGAGCGGCCGCCGGCGCATCGCCTTCGTCGGCTCGCAGCTCGATTCGCGTACCCTGGCGCGCAACCGCGGCTATCGCGACACCCTGATCCGCGCCGGCCTGTATGAGCCCCGCCGCGAACTGATGGTGCCGGATTCATCGTCCGTGGCGCTGGGCGGCAGCCTGCTGGAGCGCCTGTTGCAACAGGCGCCCGACACCGACGCCGTCTTCTTCTGCAACGACGATCTGGCGCAAGGCGCATTGTTCGAATGCCTGCGCAAGGGGATTTCGGTCCCCGGCCAGCTGGCGATCGGCGGCTTCAACGACCTGGCGTCGTCGGCGTGCACCGTGCCGGCCCTGACCTCGGTCGCGACGCCGCGCTTCGAGGTCGGGATGCGTTCGGCCGACATGCTGCTCAGCCTGATCGACGGCCGCACGGTGGCGCGGCCGCATATCGACGTCGGCTTCGCGCTGAAACCGCGCCAAAGCACCTGACAAGGACTGACGGGCCGATCGCCTTGTTTCTTTATGCCGGGGCGGTCTACGTCTTCGCGTCCGTCGGAGGATGTACAATGCCCATGTTCGTGACTATCGGATACGGCGACGAAGCCGGCTATCGGAAGACACCGCCCGCCGTCCGCGACGCTGCCCACGCGGCGGATGCCGAACTGCAAGCCCGGGGCGCGGTCATGGGGATGGCGAAGACGCCGGTCCAGGTCCGCAATACGGAGGCCAAAGGTGTCGAGACGGTTAGCGGTCCGTTCATGACGGCGGGCCTGCCCGTCGCCGGCTTCTCACTGATCGAGGCCGCCGACCTGGCGCAAGCCATCGAGATCGCGTCGAAGGCGCCGTGCGCCGTCTGCCACGGCGTCGTCGAGGTCTGGCCGCTGGATATTTCGCAAGACGGATAGGCCTCGCGAGGGGCAATGATCACAAGATTCCGTTTGACAACCCGGCGGCTTCGGTGCAGTTTACCGATGTTAGCGCTGTCATAAGCCTGACGAACAGGGATTGAGAACAATTCAGCCGCCAATGCGCGGCTATTTCTGAAGGTTTCGTTGTTAACGCTGTCATTGGTGATTTGAGTTACCGCGCCGCGGCAAGTGGCTGTCAGGTAAGGGAATCCCATAGAGGGTGATTTCGTGATGTTAGCGCTGTCATGCGCCGACCTTGCGTTTGCGTACATTCCGGCGCGGTTCCGGTCGCGCCGTTTCTCCAACTCGCACAAGGCGTGAACTCCCATTCCCGTTCACCGTCATGGTGCAACACGTTTTCGGACGCTGGTTTACTCTCTGGAAGACCTGCACTCCCTGGTCCGGGAACGTGTTCTTTATTTCGGATGCCGTAATGACCTCTGTACCTGCGTCTGATGAAACCGCATCCGATCCCTTGCCCGCCGCGCGGGCCATCGTCGTCATGGGGGTCAGCGGCAGTGGCAAGACCACGCTGGGCGGCCGCATCGCCGCGGCACTGGGCTATACCTTCGTCGAGGGCGACGACCTGCATCCCGTCGCCAATGTCGCCAAGATGTCGGCGGGCATCGCGCTGACCGATGAAGACCGCTGGCCGTGGCTCGATCGCGTTGCGGACACGATCCGGTCCTTGAGCGACGGCGGCTGCGTCGTGTCGTGCTCGGCGCTCAAGCGCGCCTATCGCGACCATATCCGCGTCCAGTCCGGCGTCTTCGTGACCTTCGTCCATCCGGAGGTCGACCTCTCGACCCTGTCGCACCGCATGGAAAACCGACCCGGCCATTACATGCCGCCGAGCCTGCTCGACAGCCAGTGGGCGACGCTGGAGCGCCCCGACTCCGACGAGGCCGCCATTCGGCTCGCAGGGACATCGAGCCCCGAGGCGCTGGCCAGCCAGGTCCTCGACTGTCTTTTCGGCACGCGTTTAGGCCGGGCCGACGCGTGATGAGCGCCGGGCTCCTTCCGCTCCTACCCGTCCTTGTGGCGGTCGTGCTGCTGACTACTCTGGTCGCCTGGGCGCGCGTGCAACCGTTTATCGCCTTCGTCGCGGCTGCGCTGGCCGCCGCCCTCATGTCGGGCATGCCGCTTTCGGCCGTCGCCAAGTCGCTGGAACACGGCATCGGCGACACGGTCGGTTCGCTGGCCGTCATCGTCTGTCTCGGCGCCGTCTACGGCAAGCTGATCTCCGACAGCGGCGCCGCCCAGCGCATTGCCGTGAGCCTGGTCAGGCTCTTCGGCTCGAAGCGCATGGCGCTGGCCATGACGCTGACCGGCTTTATCGTCGGCATTCCCCTGTTCTACAATGTCGGCTTCGTGCTGATGGTGCCGCTGATCTTTTCGCTGGTCTATCAGTCGGGCCGCCCGGCCGTGGCGTTGGGCATTCCGCTGCTGGCCGGCCTGTCGATCGCCCACGGCTTCCTGCCGCCGCACCCGTCGCCCACGGCCCTGGTGCAGCAATTTCACGCCGACCTCGGCCTGACCCTGATCTATGGCCTCATCGTCGGCATCCCGACCCTGATCGTCGCAGGTCCGCTCTTCGCCCTGACGCTGAAGGGTATCAAGGCCAACCCGCCGCGCCTGTTCGACGTCGAGCCCCTGCCGGAAGCCGCACTTCCTGGAACGGCCGTCAGCTTCCTGGCCGCGCTGCTGCCCGTCATCCTGCTGGCGGCCGCGACGGGGGCGTCTTACCTGCCGCTTGGGGAGGCCGCGCCCGTCGTCGCCTTCGTCGGCAGCCCGATGGTCGTCATGCTGATCTCGTATGTGCTGGCGATCCTGGCGCTCGGCCTGCTTCGCGGAAAATCCCTGCCGCAGGTCATGGCACCGTCGGAACAGGCTTTACGCGATATCGCGCCGATTCTCCTGATCATCGCCGGAGCCGGCGGTCTGAAACAGGTCTTCATCGACAGTGGCGTCAGCGGCCACCTTGGCCTGCTTCTGTCCGAGGTCCCCTTGCCGCCGCTGGTGCTCGGCTGGGGCGTCGCCATGGTGGTGCGCATTTGCCTGGGGTCCGCGACCGTCGCCGGCCTGACCGCGGCCGGACTGGTGGCGCCGCTGGTCGCGACCGGCCACGTCGATCCCAACCTGATGGTCCTGGCGATCGGCGCCGGCAGCCTGATGTGCAGCCACGTCAACGATTCCGGCTTCTGGATGTTCAAGCAGTATTTCGGCCTGTCGCTGAAGGACACCTTCCGTTCGTGGTCGCTGATGGAGACCCTGGTCGGTATCGTCGGCCTGCTGATGACACTCGGCCTGTCGGCGTTCGTCTAGGCCTGAAGCGCGTCCGCCGCGGCAAAGTGCGCCAGCTGGTCGGCAAAGGCCTTTTTAAAGGCCGGGCGGCTGGTGGCGCGGCCGACATAGGCACGGCAGGCGGGATAATTCGCCAGCCCGTCGAAGCGGTCGACCAGGCGCATCACGTCGGCCATCAGGATATCGGCGACCGAAAACGATCCCGCCAGCCATTCGCGTTCCGCCAGGACCTGCTCCATATGCTGCAGCCGGCCCTGCAGAAAGCCGTCGAACATGTTCCACGCCGGCCCGGCCTTCTCGCCCGAAAAGACCAGGATCGACCACGGCACGACCGCCATCTCGACCGAGTTGAGCCCGGCGACCAGCCATTGCGACGCGTCGCTTTTGCCCTTCGGATCCGTTGGCATCAGCCTGTCGCTTAAAGTCCCGAGGTGCAGCAGGATCGCGCCGCTTTCGAAGATCGACAGGTCGCCGTCCTTGAGCCACGGCACCTGGCCGAAGGGCTGATGCGCCAAATGCTGCGCGTCGCGTGTCCTGAACGGAGTCGTTGCGACGCGGTAGGGCAGGCCGGCTTCCTCGAGCGCCCAGCGTATGCGCACGTCGCGGACGTAGCCGCGCGGCGGCTCGGGCACCCAGTCGTAGGTCGTCAGGATCAGTTCGCGCATCATGCGTCGCCCGTGAAATCGGAAAGCTTGTTCAGGAATCCATTCCAGCCCTGTTCGTGGCTGCGGCACGACTCTTCGTCGGGCAACTGCTCATGGCGCAGGGTCAGTTCGGTCCCGCCCTCGACCGGCTCGAGCAGGAAGGTCACCAGCGACGTGGGTTCCGGCATATCCGGCGGCCCCCAGGTGAAGACGAGTTTTCTGTCGGGCACGACCTCACGATAGACGCCGGTCGGGTTATATTCCTGGCCGTTCAACATGCGGAAGACGACACTGAACCGCCCGCCCGGGCGGACGTCGGCTTCGGCGCTGAGGGTCGGCCCGGCGTCGGGTCCCCACCACTGGAGCATCTGGGCGGGCTCGCTGAGCGCGGCATAGACCTTGGCGGGCGAGGCCTTGATCCGGCGCACAATGGTCAGGCTGGGAAGGGTTTGGGCGGGCGTGGCAGATGTCATTGATCTTCATCCTTTTCGACGAGGGCAGTGAGCCGGTCGAGGCTGACCGTCCACAGGCTTTCGTATCGTTCGAGCCACGCCATCGCCTCGCGCATCGGGGCAGGGGACAGCCCGACCGACACGGTGCGGCCGGTCTTGGCGCGTGTGATCAGTCCCGCGTCGGACAGGACATCGAGATGCTTCATCAATCCCGGCAGCTTTAGCGACAGGGGGCGGGCGATCTCGCTGACCGACAGGCCCGGCTGGTCCTTGAGGCGCAGCAGAATGGCGCGCCGCGTCGGATCGGCCAACGCGGCAAAGGTTCTGTCGATTGCGGAGGATTGATACTTCACCATATAGCAAAGTATTTCAGATCACGCGGACGGTGTCAATGCCGTACGGCTAAACCCGGCCGTCGCCGAACAGCAGGGTGCGCAATTGATCGAGCGCCACTGGCGCCGGTCGCAGGCGACGCCGCCTCTCGCTGCGCCACGACACCAGGTTCAGCATGGCCAGATTCTGCTGCACGACCGTGACCGGCGTCAGCACGCGAAAGACATCGGCGGTCATCGACAGCTCGGCCAGGGCGCCCCGCCAGGCGCCGATCTTCTGGCTTTTCCGGATATTGAAGACGTCGGGCCATTCGACCACCGCGATCGGCAGTTTGCCCCGCGTGATCAGACCGTTCATGAAGGCTTCGGCGCCCCAGCGCGGCAGGCGCTGCATGTGCGTGACATGCGGCTTGATCAGCGCCGCCGGCAGGACGCGTTCGCCCGACACGAAATCGAGGCCAAGCGCGCGATAAAGTGTCAGGCTGTTGGCGCGCAGGCTGATGCTGACGCTTGCGCGCCCCTCGATCACCGGTTCGGCCAGGGCGAAGATATTCGACGCCTTCAAACCTTTCAGGTCGGCGTCGATCAGCATGATGCGCTCGCCGGACGCGGCTTCGATGCCGAGGCTGAGTGCATGGGTCTTGCCGCGGTTCCTGGCGTAGGAGATCAGGCGCACGTCGGGAAAGGCCCGCGCGATCTCAGCCGTATTGTCGGTCGAGCCGTCGTCGACGACGATGACTTCGGAAAACAGAGGATGCCCGCCGACGGCGCGCAGAATGTCGGTCAGACTGTCGGCTTCGTTATAGGCGCATACGACGCACGACATCGAAGCCGCAGGGCTGCCGGGGGTCTCGAAGCTGTCCATCTGGCACCTCGGGTGGCCGTTAAGGGATAGGCTTTAGGCGGGAACGGAGTCAATTGGGGGCCCGCGCCCTGGATCAGAACAAAGTAAATATCAGAATGCGATACGCTGCGGGTGGGTAAAGACTTCGAAGCCGTTGGCGCGGACGACGGCGACGACCGTCAGGCCCGCGGCTTCGGCCGTGCGCAGCGCCAGGGCGGTCGGCGCCGAGATGGCGATCAGCACGCTTGCGCTCATCACGGCCGCCTTTTCGACCATTTCGACCGAGACGCGGCTGGTCAGCACGACGGCGCCCGACGACGAATCGACGCCCTTGCGCAGCAGCGCGCCGGCCAGCTTGTCGAGGGCATTGTGCCGGCCGACGTCCTCGCGCGCGGCGACAAGGCCCGGATCCGGCGTCCAGAAACCCGCCGCGTGGACGGCGCGCGTGCGCACCGACAGGGGCTGGGCGGCCTCCAGCTGGTTGACGGCCTTGAGAATGTCCGCCGGTGTAAGCCGCAGATCGCTCGTAATCCGTGGCACGGCGCGAACGGCGTCGTCGAGGCTTTCGACCCCGCACAGGCCGCACCCCGTGGGGCCCGTGCGCGTGCGGCCGCGCGCCAGCCGTTCCGCTCCCAGGCCGGGCTTAAGCCATACGCGTGCCTCGATGCCGTTTTCCTGCGGCACGATCTCGACGCGGCGGATGTCGGCGGCCGAGGTGACGATGCCTTCGGTCATCGCAAAGCCGGTGACGAGGTCTTCGAGATCGGCGGGGGTCGCCATCATTACGGCTTGTGACGCGCCGTCGAAGACCAGGGCGACGGGCGTTTCTTCGGGTACGTCGCGCATGCTGTCGAGCGCTTCGCCGCGCCACATGCGATTGCCGACAGGGACGGCGGTATCAGCCATGAGCATTATCTTTCCTGGCCTTCCGGATGCGCACGGGCACCGACTTGTACGCAGGCGTGCCGCTCTTCTTGTCGTGGGCGGACAGCGGGATCAGCACGTTGGCCTCGGGATAATAGGCGGCGGCACACCCCTTTGCGATATCGTGGGCGAAGACGGCGAAGTCACGCAAGACCTCGCCCGACGACAGGGATTCGAGATCGACGTGGTCGCCGGTGACGAGGCCGCGCTGCGCCATGTCGGCTTCGTGCATGAAGACGACGTCACGACGGCCGAAGACACCGCGATAGCGGTCGTCGTGGCCGTAGATGGTGGTGTTGAACTGGTCGTGGCTGCGGATCGTGGTCAGGGTTACGGCGTCGGCCGCAACGTCGACCGGCGCGGCCAGGCCGTCGTGGACCTTGAAATCGGCCTTGCCGGACCTGGTCTTCCATGTGCGCTCGGCCGTCGCCACCGGCAGGCGGAAACCGCCCGGCGTCTTGATGCGTTCGTTGTAGTCGTCGAAGCCCGGAATGACCTGTTCGATGGCGTCGCGGATACGGTCGTAATCGTCGGCGAAGGCCGCCCAGTCGATGCCGTAACGCGCACCCAGCACCGCCTTCGCCATGTGCGCGACGATCCACGGTTCCGAGCGCACATTGTCCGACGGGGGGGTGAGCTTGCCGCGCGAGGCGTGGACCATGGAGACCGTGTCCTCGACCGTCACGGCCTGTTCGCCTGACGCCTGAAGGTCGCGTTCGGTGCGGCCGAGGCACGGCAGGAGCAGCGTTTCCCCGCCGACCAGAAGGTGCGAGCGGTTGGGCTTGGTGGCGATATTGACCATGAGGTCGAGATTGCGCATGGCCTTGAAGCACGTCGTCATGTCGGACATGGCGACCGCCAGATTGCCGCCGAGCGCGATCAGCACCTTGGACTGGCCCCCGGCCATGGCCGCCATGGCCTCGACAGCGTTGTGGCCGATGCCTTCGGGGACATCGAAGCCGAAGACCTTCTTGATATTGGTGCGCAGGTGCTGCGGTGTCTTTTCATCTATGCCGACGGTACGGTCGCCCTGGACGTTCGAATGGCCGCGCAGGGGACAGATGCCGGCGCCCGGCCGGCCGATATTGCCGCGCAGCAAAAGGAGGTTGCTGATTTGCTGCACCGTGCCCGTGCCGTGGCTGTGCTGCGTGACACCCATGCCGTAGCAGCAGATGACCGATGAGGCCCGGGCGTAGATCTCGGCGGCGTGTTCGAGGTCGGCGCGCGACAGCCCGCAGACCATTTCGATATCGATCCAGTCCGTGTCGCCGAGGTCGGCGGCCAGCGCTTCGAAGCCTGTCGTATGCTGCGCGATAAAGTCGCGGTCGAGCAGGCCCGGGCCGCCCGCCGCAAGATCCGCGGCGTCCTTTTCCAGCAGAGCCTTCATCACGCCTTTCAGTGCCGCGATATCGCCGCCGACCTTGAGCTGGAGATAGGTGCTGGCGATGGGGGTCGACGACAGCGTCACCATCTCGACCGGGTCCTGCGGCGAGGTGAAGCGTTCGAGCGCGCGCTCCTTCATCGGATTGAAGACGACGATCGGCGCGCCGCGCTTCGACGCGTTGCGTAAGGTGGCCATCATGCGCGGATGGTTGGTGCCGGGATTGTGCCCGATCGACAGGATGGCCTGGGCCAGGTCGAAGTCTTCGAGCGAGACGGACGCCTTGCCGAGGCCGAGCGCTTCGGCAAGGCCGACGCTGGTCGCCTCGTGGCACATGTTCGAGCAGTCGGGGAAGTTGTTGGTGCCGTAGGCACGGGCAAACAATTGATAGAGGAAGGCCGCCTCGTTCGAGGCCCGGCCCGATGCGTAGAATTCGACCATGTCGGGATCGGGCAGGGCGTTCAAGACCTTCGCGATGCACGAAAAAGCCTCGTCCCACGAGATGGCGACATAGGTGTCGGTCGCCTTGTCATAGGCCATGGGGTGGGTCAGCCGGCCCAGGTTCTCGATGTCGTGGTCGTGCCACGTCAAAAGCTCCGATACCGTATGCTGCGCAAAAACTTCCGGCGTCGCGCGCTTTTTCGTCGCCTCCCAGGTGACGGCCTTGGCGCCGTTCTCGCAGAATTCGAAGGCCGAGGTGTGCTGGGGGTCGGGCCAGGCGCAGCCGGGGCAGTCGAAGCCGTCCGGCTTGTTTTCGCGCAGAAGCGTCTGCGTGCCCGTGACCGCATCCATCTGGCTGCGCACGGCGCGCGCCACGGCGCCCAGCGCATCCCATCCGCCGGCCGAATGGTCGTAGCCGCGCAGACCCCGGGTGTCGCGAACGCCTTCGTCCCTTGCCGGCGTTTCCGACAGATCGGTATGGGGATTGTCGGCCATGGCGTGTGTCTCCGTCCGTCCGGCGACTTTTAGCCCTTTCCCGGCATAAGCCAATAGGCCGTGATCACGATCCTCTGCCGTCGATTTCAGATTTGTGTTTACGAAAGAGACTTGTCAGGCGGCGCAATTGATGTCTGGAATGGGGATTCTCGCACTAGCGAAATTTTTACCGAGACAGAGGCCTCTTACAGGTTTGGCGATCGACAGGACAAAGACTTCCGAACCCACATTGCCGCCGGACTTCATCGCCCGCGCCGGGGTCTTGCTCAACCTGGATATCCCCGAAGACTGCCACCCCGGCATCATTGCCAATCTTGACCTGCTGCGGGACCATGCCGGGATCGTCGCCACCGCGCTGAAGGCGCCGCGGTCATGAACCTCGACCCTTTCAACGCCTTTACCCGGGTGTTCGACCCGGCCGCGCCGCAGGCCGAAGGGCCTCTTCATGGCGTGCGTTTCGCAGTCAAGGATCTGTTCGATATTGCCGGCCTGCCGACGACGGCCGGCGCGAAAATGCGAACGGACGCAGCGCCGGCGTCGCGCGACGCCGAGGTCGTGACAAGACTGAAGGCTGCCGGTGCCGTGCTGACAGGCACGCTCAACATGGACGAATACGCCTACGGGTTCGCCACCGTGAACGCGCATTTCGGCACGACGAGAAACCCGTACGATATCGAACGCCTGGCTGGAGGATCGTCGGGCGGATCGGCGGCGGCCGTGGCGGCGGGACTGGTGCCGTTGGCGCTGGGCTCGGACACCAATGGTTCGATCCGGGTGCCGGCGTCCCTGTGCGGCATATGGGGGCTGCGCCCGGCCGAGGGCGCGGTGCCGCTGGACGGCGTCTTTCCGTTCGTCGACCTGCTCGATACCGTGGGACCGTTCACCCGGTCGTGCGGAGACCTGCGCACGGCCTATGAGGTGATGAGCGCAACGCGTCTGACGTCCCATGGGGCCCGGCCGCGCGTGGCGCGCCTGACAGGCTTTTTCGTCAAGGGCGCGTCGGACGAGGCGCGTCAGGCGGTCGAAGCCGTCGCCGGATCGGCCGGGGCCGTCGAACTGCCGCTGGCCGAAGCCGCGCGGTCTGCCGCCTTCGTTATTACAGCGGCCAGGGGCGGGGCGCTGCATCTCGATACCCTGCGCCGGCACGCCATGGACTACGACCCTGCCGTGCGCGACCGCCTGCTGGCCGGGGCCATGCTGCCGGCGGCCCTCCTTTTGCAGGCCATGGACCTGCGCGCCCTGTGGCGCGACGCCATGGCCAAAATGTTCGACGACTACGACATCCTGATCGCACCGGCGACGCCTGTGACCGCCCCGCGCATCGACGCGGGCACGATCATCATCGACGGCAAGGCCGTGTCGGCGCGCGCCAATCTCGGCATCTACGCCCAGCCGGTCAGCCTGGCCGGGGTGCCGGTCATCTCGGCGCCTGTGAAGCGTCACGGCCTGCCGATCGGTGTCCAGGTCATAACGGCGCCCGGCCGCGAAGCCATGGCCTTCGATTATTGCCAGGACCTGGAAGACCGGGGCCTGCTGGGCTTTACGCCGCCGCCAGCCTTCACGGAGGCCGCATGATCCACACGGCCAACGCCTTGCGCGGCATCGTGACCGCGCCGCATCATCTGGCGTCGCAAGCCGGGCTCGATATTCTGAAGGCCGGCGGCACGGCCATGGAAGCCGCCGTCGCCGTCGCCGCGGTCCTTGCGGTCGTCTATCCGCACATGAATTCGATCGGCGGCGACTCGTTCTGGCTGATCCGCGAAGGCAATACGATCCGCAGCGTCCATGGCTGCGGCGGCGCGGCGCAGGGCGCCACGCTCGACCTTTATAGCGGGCATTCAGCCGTGCCCTGGCGGGGCCCCTTGGCGGCCAACACGGTCGCCGGCACGATTTCGGCGTGGCAGGAGATGCTGAGGGGGAGCACCTTGCCGCTCGGGCAAATTCTCGACGCCGCCATCGCCTATGCCGGGGACGGCGTGCCGGTCACGGAGGGCGGCGCGGAGGTGGCGGCGGCCAAGGACGCGGAGCTGGCCGGGCAATTCGGCTATGCACACGTATTCCGCCCCGAAGGCCGGCCGTTGCGGCAGGGCGACATCCTGAAACAACCTGCCCTGGCGCGGACCTTGACGCGGCTGCGCGACGACGGGCTGCCGGACTTCTATTCCGGCGCTCTGGCGCGCGATATCGCCGCCGACCTCATGCTTGCCGGATCGCCCGTCTCGCTCCACGACCTTGAGGCGCATCGCGCCGGGACACCCGCCGTCCTCAGCACGCGAATCCGGGAGGGAAGGCTGTTCAATGCCGCGCCGCCGACGCAAGGCTTCGCCTCCCTGCTGATCCTCGCGCTTTACGACCGGCTGGGTATCGCGGGTGTCGACCATTTCGACCACGTCCACGGCCTGGTCGAAGCCACGAAGCGCGCCTTCATCCTGCGCGACCTCCACGTCGGCGACCCAGCCTATATGGACTTCAAAGTCCAGGCGCTGCTGGACGACGACGATGCGCTCGGCCGCCTCGCGCACAGCATCGACCCCTATGTCGCCATTCCCTGGCCGCATCGTCCGGCCGGCGGCGACACGGTCTGGTTCGGTGTCATGGACGCCGGGGGCCGCGCCGTCAGCGCCATCCAGAGCACCTATTTCGAGTTCGGTTCGGGCCTGGTCCTGCCCGAGACCGGCATCGTCTGGCAGAACCGCGGCGCGTCCTTCCGGCTGGCCGAGAGCGGCTGGAACGCGCTTAAGCCCGGACGCAAGCCTTTCCACACGCTCAATCCCGCCATGGCGGTGTTCGACGATGGCCGCACCATGGCCTACGGTACCATGGGCGGTGAGGGCCAGCCGCAGACCCAGGCCGCCATTTTTACGCGCTACCGCGCCGGTGTCCCCCTGCAACGCGCGATCAGCGGACCGCGCTGGCTGCTCGGCAAGACCTGGGGTGAGGACAGCGTGACGCTGAAGCTGGAAGACCGCTTCGATCCCGCGCTCTACGAGCGCCTGCGCGCGGCCGGCCACGCCGTCGAGCGGGTTGCCCCGTTTACATCGATGATGGGGCACGCCGGCGCGCTGGTGCGGCATCCCGAGGGGCGGATGGAAGGCGCCACCGATCCGCGCTCCGACGGAGGGGTGGCGGCATGGTGAAGCCCGGTTTCCGCGCCATGGACCGTTGCGATGCGCTGGGGGCCGTACCCTTCAGCGACAGCGCCGATTTCCTTTATCGCCCCTATCTCGGGCCGGCGCATCTGAAGACGATCGAGCAGGTGTCGGCCTGGATGAAAGAGGCCGGCATGACGACGCGCCTCGATCCCGCGGGAAATCTGGTCGGAAAGTGGGGCGAGGGCCCTCGGTCGCTGATCATTGCCTCGCATATCGACAGCGTGCGCGACGCCGGCAAATATGACGGCCCGCTGGGCGTCATGCTGGGCATCGAATGCGTCGACGCGCTGAAAGTCGAAGCCCTGCCGTTTGCCGTCGAGGTCTACGCCTTCGGCGACGAGGAGGGCTCGCGTTTTCCGGCCTCGATGCTGTGCTCGCGCGTTGTTTGTGGCCAGTTGGAGGCCGGGGCGCTCGACGTCGCCGACCGCGACGGCGTGACCCTGGCCGAGGCGCTCGGCGCCGCCGGTCTCGACGTTTCCCAGTTTCTGGAAGCGCGGCGCGACCCGGCCGGGCTGTTTGGCTATCTCGAAGCGCATATCGAGCAGGGGCCGGTGCTGGAGGCCGAGGGCCGGGCGCTCGGTACGGTTACGGCGATCGCCGCGCAGCGCCGCTACGAAGTCGTCGTGACGGGTATCGCCGGTCACGCCGGGACCAATGCCATGCACTTGCGCAAGGACGCGCTGGCGGCGGCGTCCGAAATGGTGCTGGCGATCGAGGCGGTCGGCGGACGCGGGCCGGGCGATCTGGTGGCGACGGTCGGAAGCTTGCGCGTCGAACCCGGCGCGCCCAACGTCGTGCCGGGGCGTGTCACCTTCACGATCGACGTCCGTGCCGGCGACGAGGCCGTGCGCGACCGGGCGGCCGAGGCGTGTCTGAGCGCGATCGAAACTATCGCCGGCAGGCGCGGCATGGGGCTGACGCACCGGCTGATCCACGATTTGCCGGCCAGCCCGTGCAGTCCGGCCTTTATGGACGTCCTCGCTGAAACGGCGCCGCGCCGCATCGTGTCGGGCGCGGGCCACGACGCCATGATGTTCGCCCATATCACGCCGTCGGCCATGCTGTTTATTCGCTGCAAGGACGGCGTCAGCCATAACCCTTTGGAAAGCGTGACCGGTGAAGACTGTCAGGCGGCATTCGAAGCCATGGTTCAGTTCATAAGAAAAATCGGGGAAATCGCATGACCGAAGTCTTTGGCGAGATCGATCCGCCGCAAAGGCTGCTGATGGGGCCGGGGCCGGTCAATGCGCACCCGCGCGTGCTGCGCGCCATGTCGGCTGATTTGCTGGGCCAGTTCGATCCCGAAATGACGGGCTATATGAACGAGGTCATGGCGCTTTACCGCCGTGTCTTTCAAACGGAAAACCGCTGGACCTTCCTGATCGACGGCACGGCGCGCGCCGGCATCGAGGCCGCCCTGGTCTCGCTGATCGAACCGGGCGCGAAGGTGCTGATCGTGCGGTCGGGACGATTCGGCCTTCTGCTGACCGAAATATGCGAGCGCCTCGGCGCGGCCTATGAGACGGTCGATGCGCCCTGGGGCGAGGTCGTGCCGATGGCGGCGATCGCCGAGGCCGCCCGGCGCTATCGTCCGCAAGTCATCGCGGGCGTGCATGGCGATACCTCCACGACCATGGCGCAACCGCTCGATGGCCTGGGCGAAATCTGCCGCGAGGTCGGGGCCCTGTCCTATGTCGACGCCACGGCGACGCTCGGCGGCATGGCGGTCGAGGTCGATCGCTGGGGGGCCGACATCGTCACCGGCGGCCTGCAGAAATGCATGGGCGGACCGTCGGGCTCGGCGCCGATCACGATTTCGGACGCCGCCGCGGCGTTCATTTTCGCCAGGCGCCATACGGAAAAGGGCATCCGGGCCGCCGACGCGGTCGACGGCAATCGTGCACGTATCGGCTCCAACTATTTCGACCTGGCCATGATCATGGACTACTGGTCGGACAAGCGCCTCAACCACCACACCGAGGCGACGACCATGCTCTACGGCGCGCGCGAATGCGCCCGCCTGGCCCTGGCCGAGGGGCTCGACGCCCGCTTCGAACGCCACCGCAAGGCGGGTGCCGCCGTCGCCGCCGGTATCCGTGCCATGGGCCTGGAAGTCTACGGTTCGGACGCTTTCCGGATGAGCAATGTCACGGGCGTCGTCATTCCCGACGGCGTCGACGACGCCAATGTCTGCCGCCGCATGCGCGAGGATTTCGAGATCGAGATCGGCACCGCGTTCGGCCCGCTCCAGGGCAAGATCTGGCGCATCGGCGCCATGGGCTATAACGCCATGAAGCACAAGGTCCTGATCACTTTGGGCGCGCTGGAAGCGTGCCTGATCGCCGAAGGCCACCCCGTGAAGACGGGAGCGGCGGTCGCCGCCGCGCGCGAGGTGTGGGGATGACCTATCCAAGGGACCTTGTTGGCTATGGTGCCACGCCGCCTGACGCCAAATGGCCGGACGGGGCGCGCGTCGCCGTCCAGTTCGTCATCAACTACGAAGAGGGCGGCGAGAACAGCGTCCTGCACGGCGACAAGGGCTCGGAAGCCTTTCTTTCGGAAATGGTCGGCGCCCAAAGCCATGCGGCCCGCGCCATGGCGATGGAAAGCCTTTACGAATACGGATCGCGCGCCGGATTCTGGCGCCTGCACCGTCTCTTCACCGAGCGCCAGGTGCCGGTGACCGTCTTTGGCGTCGCCATGGCGATGGAGCGCAACCCGGCGGCGGTCGAGGCGATGATGACGGCGGGCTGGGAGATCGCGACGCACGGCTACCGCTGGATCGACTATCAGTACCTGCCGGAGGCGATCGAGCGCGAGCATATCGCCAGGGCCATCGAGATCCAGACGCGGCTGACCGGCACGCGCCCGCTTGGCTGGTACCAGGGCCGCACCTCGCCCCATACGGCGCGCCTCGTCGTCGAGGAGGGCGGTTTCACCTACGACGCCGACTCTTATGCCGACGACCTGCCGTACTACGACACACGCTTCGGCCGGCCGCAGTTGATCGTCCCTTACACGCTGGACGCCAACGACATGAAGTTCGTGGCGCTCAACGGCTTCGAGGACGGAGAGCCCTTCTTCCGCTACCTGCGCGATACCTTCGACCAGCTTTGCCTGGAGGGAGGACGCATGATGTCGATCGGATTGCATGGCCGCGTCGCCGGGCGGCCGGCACGCGCCGCGGCGGTGGCGCGTTTCCTTAATCACGTCCTGGCGCGCGGCGACGCCTGGATCGCGCGGCGGATCGATATCGCCGACCACTGGCTGAAGGTTCATCCGTATGCAGATTAACGAAGCCAGGGCCTTGCAGGCGGTCACCGATGCCTTTCACGCTTATGAACGTGCGCTGATGAGCGACGATATGGCCGCCATGGACGGCCTGTTCCGCGACGGCGTCGAGACCGTGCGCTACGGCGTCGGCGAAATGCTCTACGGCATCGAAGCCATCCGCGAATTTCGCAAGCGCCGCGGCGGCGCGCCCTTCCGGACCCTGGAGCGTGTCGAGATCACCACCTATGGCGACGCCTTCGCCACCGCCAATGCCGAGTTCCGTAACGAGCGTTCCGAGCGCATCGGCCGTCAGTCGCAGGCCTGGGTGCGTTTTGCCGACGGCTGGAAGATCGTGTCGGCGCACATCTCGATGCAGGGAGGCGCATGATGGACGAGATCAATGCCCTTTCGGATGAGGCCTTCGTCGCCCGCTTCGGCTTCCTGTTCGAGCACTCGCCGTGGATCGTCGCCCGCGCAGCCGCGCTTCGTCCGTTTACGGACGTTGGCCACATGCACACGGCCCTGATGCAGGTCGTGACCAATGCCGGCGAGGGGACGCAACTCGCGCTGCTGCGCGCCCACCCGCAACTTGCCGACAAGGTGGCGATCGCCAAGGGGCTGACGGCCGAGTCCGCGGCCGAACAGGCCTCGGCCGGCCTCGATCGCCTGAGCCCCGAGGAGTTCGACACCTTCCATCGGCGAAACAACGCCTATTTCGAGCGCTTCGGCTTTCCCTTCATCGTCTGCGTGCGCCTGACGGACAAGGCGGGGATTCTTAGGGCCATGGCCGAGCGTGCGACGCATTCACCGGAAGATGAACGCGCCACGGCGCTGTCCGAAGTTGCCAAGATCGTGCGCCTCCGGCTGGAGGACGCCCTATGAGCCTGGCCGATCTCGACGCCCGCGTGAAGCACGATCTCGACTGCCTGAACTTCGGGGCCGCCGGATGGACGCGGACGCGCGACGGCTTTTACGACGTGATCATTGTCGGCGGCGGGCAGTCGGGTCTTGGCGCCGCCTTCGCGCTGAAGCGCGAGCGCATCCACAACATTCTGGTCCTCGACGACAGCCCTGAGGGCTTCGAAGGCCCGTGGGAAACCTATGCCCGCATGGTGACGCTGAGGACGCCGAAGTCGATCACCTCGATCGATCTGGGCGTGCCGTCCCTGACCTTCCGCGCATTCTGGGAGGCGAAAGCCGGCGAAGAGGGTTGGGCAAGGGTCGACAAAATCCCACGCGGCGACTGGATGGATTACCTGCGATGGTACCGTCGCGTCCTCGACCTGCCCGTCAGGAACGATACGCGCGTCGCGCGTGTCGAACCGGTCGAAGGCGGCTTCGTTCTGCATACGGACAAAGGCCGGTTTCGCGCGCGCAAGGTCGTGCTGGCGACCGGCATCCAGGGCGGCGGCACGTGGCATACGCCGGGTTTCATCAAGGCCCTGCCGCGGCATCTCTATGCCCATACGTCCGAGGCGATCGACATAGCGGCGCTGAAAGGCAAGCGCGTCGGCGTCCTGGGCGGCGGGGCCTCGGCCTTCGACAACGCCCACCATATCCTTGAGGCCGGCGCGGCGGCGGCGCACGTCTTCGTCCGCCGCGGCGACCTGCCGCGCGTCAATCCGATCCGTCACATGGAGGCCGCCGGCCTGATCCCGCGCTTTCCCGCCCTGCCGGATGCCGACAAGTACGCGATCATGTCGCATTTCTTCCGCTTCAATCAGCCGCCGACCAACGATACCTTCGGGCGCGCGGCGGCCTATTCCGGCTTTGCGCTCCATCTCGGAAGCCCATGGCAGGCCGTGACCGAGCGGGAAGGGCTCGCCGTCGTCACCACGCCGAAGGGCGAACACAGGTTCGACTTTCTGATCGTGTCGACCGGCCTGGTCACCGATCCGGCGCTGCGGCCCGAACTCAGCGACCTCGAGGCCGGCATCCTGCGCTGGGGCGACGTCTACGCCGCGCCCGAAGATGTGAAGAACGCGCTGATTGACGCCCATCCCTATCTGGGCGCAGGCTTCGCCTTCCAGGGCCGCGACGCGGCGGCCGAGGCCCGGCTTCACGGCCTGTTCGCCTTCAACTACTCGGCCCTGATCAATTACGGCCTGTCGGCGGCGGCCCTGTCGGGGTTGAAATACGCCCTGCCGCGCCTGGCGCAGGGCATAGCCGATCAGCTCTTCCTCGACGATCGCGCCGTCTGTCTCGACGCCTATTTCGCCTATGCCGAGGACGAGTTCACAGGCGCCTGGAAACCGGAGGAGGCCACGCAATGAGCCTGTCCACACACGTTCTCGACACCACAAACGGCGTGCCCGCGCGGGGGGTGGGCCTGCGCCTGCTGCGGGGGGCTGAGGTCCTGTTCGACGGCTTGACCGACGACGACGGCCGCTGCCCCGAAATTCGTGGCCTCGGTCTCGGCGCCGGCGCCTATCGCCTCGAATTCCGCGTCGCGGACTATTTTTATGCACGAGGGCTGGCGCTGACCGACCCGCCGTTCCTCGACGTCGTCGGCATCGATTTCGGTATGACGGGCGAGGGGCATTACCACGTGCCGCTGCTCGTTTCGCCGTACGGCTATTCGACCTATCGCGGGAGCTGACACGGTGGACGCGATACGCTTCTGGCTGGACGGGCAGGTCGAGACGGTGTCGGGCATAGACCCCACCACGACGGTGCTCGACTGGCTGAGATATCGGGCTGGACGCACCGGCACCAAGGAGGGTTGCGCCGAGGGCGATTGCGGCGCTTGCACGGTCGTGACGGCAGAGCTCGACGGCGATCGCATCGCCTATCGCGCGGTCAATGCCTGTATTCTCTTCATGCCCATGCTCGGCGGCAAGGCGCTGTTCACGGTCGAGTCGCTGGGCGGACGTCACCCGGTGCAGGACGCCATGGTCGAGTGCCACGGCTCGCAATGCGGATTTTGTACGCCGGGCATTGTCATGAGCCTCTATGGCCGCAGCCTCGGGGCGTGCGGGACGAAGGACACGGACCTCGACGACGTGCTGGCGGGCAATCTCTGCCGCTGCACGGGCTACGGGCCGATCCTGGCTGCCGGCCGCGCCGTCCCGGTGTCCGCGCCCGATGACGCGGCCCTGGTCGCCGCGCTCAGGGGGATTGTCCGGGCCGGGCGCCTGGCCTACGTCCACGAAGGGCAGCGCTGGTTCACGCCCGCCTCGATCGACGACCTGGCGGGCTTGCGCGTCGAATATCCCGAAGCGCGCATCGTCGCCGGGGCGACCGATGTCGGCCTGTGGGTGACGAAGCAGCACCGGGACCTGGGCGACGTGATCTATGTCGGCGATCTTGAGGCGCTGGCCGCCATGGAAGAGACCGAAGCCGGGCTGCGGATCGGGGCCGGCGCGCGCTATACCGACGCCCATGCGGCGCTGGCGCGTCTCCATCCCGATCTCGGCGAACTGGTCCGCCGTATCGGTGCGGTCCAGGTGCGCAATTCCGGCACGATCGGCGGCAATATCGCCAACGGCTCGCCGATCGGAGACATGCCGCCGGCGCTCATCGCGCTTGGCGCCGAACTGACGCTGCGCCGGGGCAGCGATCGCCGCACCATGCCGCTGGAAGACTTCTTCGTCGCCTATGGGCGTCAGGACCTGCAGCCCGGCGAATTCGTCGAAAGCGTCTTCGTACCGCGCCCGGGCAGGTCCGATGTCGTTCGCATCGTGAAATTGTCCAAACGCTTCGATTCCGATATTTCAGCCGTGTGCGGAGCATTTTGGCTTGAGGTCGAAAAGACTGTCATTATCCGTGCACGGATCGCCTTCGGCGGCATGGCCGGCACGGCGAAGCGCAGCCCCGCCGTCGAGGCCGCGCTGACCGGAAAGCCCTTCTCGGCTTCGACGTTCGAAGCCGCTGCCGGATGCCTGGCCCAGGATTTCACGCCCCTGTCCGATGTCCGCGGCTCGGCCGCGTACCGCCTGACGGTCGCCGGCAACCTGCTGCGCCGTCTGGCTGTCGGAGGCGGCTCGGTTCTCGATGCGGAGCCCATCCTGCCGGAGGCCCGCCATGGCTGACAGCCGCAACCGGCCCGTGCCCCGCGTCCACGCCTCGCTGCCGCACGACAGCGCGTCCCTGCACGTCGGGGGCGCCGCTGCCTATGCCGACGACGTCGCCGAACCGGCCGGCATGTTGCACCTGGCGTTCGGCAAGGCGAAGCACGCCCACGCCAGAATTCTGGCCATGGACCTCGACGCCGTGCGCGCGGCCCCGGGCGTCGTCGCGGTCTTCACCGCCGCCGATATTCCGGGCGACAACAATGTCGCGCCGGTCATGAAGGACGACAGGCTGCTGGCCGAGGACGAGGTCGTCTTCATGGGCCAGCCCCTGTTCATCGTCGCGGCGAAATCGGCCAAGGCGGCGCGCATGGCGGCGCGGCTGGGCGAGGTCGAGTACGAGGTCCTGCCCGCCATCCTGACGGTCGCCGAGGCGCGCCTGGCCGGCTCGATCATCGAGACGGCCCAGGTCATGACGCGCGGCGACATGGCCGCGATCGATACGGCAAGGCATCGCCTCTCGGGCGCCGTCGAGATCGGAGGCCAGGAGCACTTCTACCTCGAAGGCCAGGTCTGCGTCGCCACGCCGGGCGAGCAGGGCGCCATGCACGTGCTCAGCTCGACGCAGCACCCGTCCGAGGTCCAGCACCTGGTGGCACACCTGCTGCACCTCAATTCGGCCGACGTCACGGTCGAGGTCCGGCGCATGGGCGGAGGCTTCGGCGGCAAGGAAACCCAGGCTGCCCTATTTGCCGCGGCCGCAGCCCTTGTGGCGGCGAAGACCGCCCGGCCCGCCAAGTTCCGCGCCGACCGCGACGACGATATGGAGCTGACGGGCAAGCGCCACGACTTCACCGCGGACTACGACGTGGCTTTCGGCGACGACGGCACGATCGCCGCGCTACGGCTGGAGCTGGCTTCGCGCTGCGGCTGCTCTGCCGACCTGTCGATGGCTATCAACGACCGCGCCATGTTCCACGCCGACAACTGCTACTTCCTCGAAAACGTCGAGATCGTCTCGCACCGCTTCCGGACGCACACCGTGTCGAACACCGCCTTTCGCGGCTTCGGCGGGCCGCAGGGCATGCTGGCGATCGAGCGCGTCATGGACGATATCGCCGCGCACCTCGGCATCGATGCGCTCGCTGTGCGCCGCGCCAACTTCTATCGCCCGGGCCGCGACGTCACGCCCTACGGCATGACGGTCGAGGACTTCGTCGCCGATACGATCGTCGAGGAATTGCGCCAGGCGTGCGACTACGACGCGCGCCTGAAGGCGATCGACGCCTTCAACGCCAGCCATCCCTATCTCAGGCGCGGCCTGGCCCTGACCCCGGTCAAGTTCGGCATCAGCTTTACGACCAGCCACCTCAACCAGGCGGGCGCGCTGATCCACGCCTATGTCGACGGTTCGATCCACCTCAATCACGGTGGCACCGAAATGGGTCAGGGGCTGAACATCAAGGTGGCGCAGATCGTCGCCGACGTATTCGGGCTGGGGCTCGACCGCATCCGCATCACCTCGACGCGGACGGACAAGGTGCCCAATACCTCGGCGACCGCGGCGTCGTCCGGCACCGATCTCAACGGCATGGCGGCCTGGAACGCCGCGATGACGATCCGCGAGAGGCTGGCCGTCTTCCTGGCCGAGCGCGAGGGCGTTGAGCCGGGTTCCGTGATCTTTACCGGCGGGCAGGTGGTAGCCGGTGACGCCTCGCTCGACTTCGGCACGGTCTGCCGCCAGGCGCACATGGCCCGTATTTCGCTGTCGGCCACGGGCTATTACGCCACGCCCAAGATCCATTACGACCGCAAGAGCCACACCGGCCGGCCCTTCCTCTATTTCGCCTACGGCGCGGCAGTATCCGAGGTCGTCATCGACACGCTGACGGGCGAAAGCCGCGTTCTGCGAGCCGACCTGCTGCACGACGCCGGGCGTTCGATCAATCCGGCGATAGATCTCGGCCAGGTCGAAGGCGCCTACGTCCAGGGCCTGGGCTGGCTTGTCACCGAGGAGCTGGTCTTCGATGAAAAGGGACGCCTTCTGACCCACGCGCCGTCGACCTACAAGATCCCTTGTGCCTCGGACCGGCCGAAGGTGCTGAATGTCGCCTTGTGGAAGGCGGGCGAGAACCGCGAGCCGACCATCCATCGCTCCAAGGCGGTCGGCGAGCCGCCCTTCATGCTGGCCATATCGGTCCTGTCGGCGCTCAGCTACGCCGTCCGCGCCGCCACGGGGCGTGACCGCGCCGTGCTCGACGCGCCGGCGACGCCCGAACGCATCCTGAAAGCCATCGCTGAGGGCCTCGCATGAGGCACTGGACCACCGAGGCACTGGATCGGCTGAAGGCAGGCGAGCCGTGCGCCCTGGTCGCCATTCTCGCCGCAGAGGGCTCGACCCCGCGCGAGGCCGGCACGCGCATGGTGGTGACGAAGGCGGGGATCTTCGGCACGATCGGCGGGGGCAATCTCGAATTCCAGGTTATCGACCAGGCGCGCCACGCCCTGAAGCACCCGGCCGGAACGTGGCGTATCCAGGACTATCCGCTGGGCGTGCTGTTGGGGCAGTGCTGCGGCGGGCGTGTGCGCGTGCTGATAGAGCACCTCGACCCCCGGGCGTCGGACTGGCTGACGACGGTCGCGGGCCGGCCGGCCTTCGGGCTGGAAAGCACGCTGACGGCGAACGGCATCCTGCGCCGCGTCGTGCCGGCCCACGCGCCGCCCTTGACGGCGCGTGGGCCCATTCCCACGGCCGGCGAAACCCTGACCGAGACCGTGGGGCAGGTACCCTTGCCGCTCGTCATGTTCGGGGCGGGCCACGTCGGCCTGGCCATCGCCCGCGTGCTGAAGGACCTGCCGTTTGCGCTCGAGTGGTACGACGACCGCACCGACGTTCCGCCCGAAGTCAGGGTGCTGGCGGCTGACGGCCTGTGCGACGTGGCCGCGGCCAGTACGGGACTGACCCTTATCCTGACGCACGACCACGCCCTCGATTACGAACTGACGCGGGCGGCGATTCAGTCAAGTGCGTCCTTTATCGGCCTGATCGGGTCGCGCACCAAGCGCCAGCGCTTCTTCAGCCGCCTCGTCAAGGACGGCCACCGCGAAGCCGACCTTGCGCGCATCACATGCCCGATCGGTATTGACGGCATAGACGGCAAGGCGCCGGAGATCATTGCCGTGTCGGTGGCGGCGCAACTGCTTATCGAGGCGCAAAAGGTCGTGGCCCGGGTCCCTGTGAGTGTGCCGTGACGCGAACCCTGCTTGGAACCTTCATGCACGCGCCCGTCCGGGGCGAGGTCGAGGTGCTGGAAGACGCGCTTGTCGCGCTCGACGAAATGGGCACGATCCTTCGCGTTTTGAAACCCGGCGAGGCGGGTTATGCCGAGGCGAAGGCGGGCGGGATCGAGCGCATGCCGCGGGGCGCGTACGTCCTGCCGGGTTTCTGCGACCTTCACGTCCATGCGCCGCAATGGCCGCAGCTCGGCAAGGCGCTCGACGTGCCGCTGGAGGTTTGGCTGCAGCAATATACCTTCCCGCTCGAAGCGCGTTATGCCGACCTGGCCTTCGCCGAAACGGCCTATGCCAGTCTGGTCGACGGCTTGCTGGCCAACGGTACGACGACAGCGCTCTATTTTGCCACCCAGCACCAGGCGGCGACACGGCGCCTGGCGGAGATCTGCCTGGAAAAGGGTCAGCGCGCCCTGATCGGCAAGGTCGTCATGGACAATTCCGACCAGTGCCCAAGCTTCTATTGCGAGACGACGGACGACGCACTCAGGGGCACCGAGGATTTCATCGCCTTCGTGCACGGCCATCCCGCCAATCGGGCGGGGCGCGTCAAGCCGGTCGTAACCCCGCGCTTTATCCCGTCGTGTACGGACGATGTGCTGAAGGGTCTGGGACGGCTTGCGAAATCGTGCGGCTGCCATGTCCAGACGCATTGCTCGGAAAGCGATTGGGAGCACGCCTACGTCCTTGATCGCCACGGTGTCAGCGATACCGAAAGCCTCGACCGCTTCGGGCTTTTGACGCGGCGGACGGTGTTGGCGCACGCCAATTTCATTTCCGACGCCGACATGGACACGATCGCGGCGCGCGGTGCGGGCGTGGCGCATTGCCCGTTGTCGAACCACTATTTCTCGAACGCCGTCTTTCCGCTCAGGCGGGCGCTGGAAAAAGGCGTGCGCGTCGGCCTCGGCACCGATATTTCAGGCGGGCCGTCGGCCTCGCTGCTCGACAATGTCCGCTGGGCCGTGGCGTCGTCGCGCGCGCTCGACGATGGCGTGGACGCGGCCCTGCCGTACGATGTCCGCGGCGTCCGCAATTCGGCCGTCGACTGGAAGACGGCCTTTCACCTGGCGACAAAGGGCGGGGCCGAGGTGCTCGACCTGCCCGTCGGGTCGTTCGAGCCCGGCCGCTCTTTCGACGCCGTCGTGATCGACCCGGCGGCGAAGAAAGGCACGATCGCCCTGTTCGACGGGCTGGATACCCTTGAGGACGTGTTCCAAAAGATCGTCTACACGGCGTCGAAAGCCAATATAGCAGCGGTCTGGGTCGCGGGTTCACGTGTGACGTAGCGTAAATAGTGCATTTGCGTCACAGGTGACGGGCAAATAACACGGGCAGGGCAATGTCGTTGCAATTGCATCATCGATTTGTAATCGTCCCGTCACAGTTTGCAGACCCGGAACCGGGATGCGAGTCGCGTCGGGGAGGACGCTGGAAGGCATAGTCTTGAAAAGGAACAGCTATGCCCACTCGAAAAATGTCTGCCCGCCTTCTGGCCCTGCTCGGCACCGCGTCGACGCTCGCCGTCGCCGTTTGCGCCGGTGAGGCCCTTGCCCAGGCCGCGCCTTCCGACACGACCGAAGTCGTCGTCACCGCCAGCCGCCGCGCCGAAAAGAACAAGGACGTGCCGACGGCCGACACGGTGATTTCCGGCCAGAAACTCGAAATCCTCAACTCGTCGGGACAGGATATCCGCTTCCTGTCGGCCCGCACGCCGGGCCTGACGATCGAATCGTCCTTCGGCCGCACCTATCCGCGCCTTTACATCCGCGGCCTCGGCAACAGCGATTTCGACGCCAATGCCGCCCAGCCGGTATCGATCGTCTATGACGATGTCGCGCTGGAAAACCCGATGCTGAAATCGTCGCCGGTATACGACCTGGCCAGCGTGGAAGTGCTGCGCGGACCCCAGGGAACGTTGTTCGGCCGCAACACGCCGGCGGGCGTCGTCAAGCTCGACTCGGCCAAGCCCTCGGATACGTTCGGCGGGTATTTCAGCGGCTCGGAAGGCACGTTCAACACGATCAACCTCGAAGCCGCGATCACCGGCCCGATCGCCGACGGCCTGAACTTCCGGGTTTCCGGCATGGAGCAGCACCGCGACAACTGGGTGACCAATACCAGCACGACCGGCGTCGCCAACGCCAAGCTCGAAGGCTATACCGACCGCGCCGCGCGCTTCCAGCTCAGCTACGCCCACGGCGCGTTTTCGGCCCTGTTCAATATCCACGGCCGCACGCTCGACGGCACGCCGCGCATTTTCCGGGCCGGCCTGTTCAAGCAGGGCAGCAACGATTTCAACGACGGCTTCGATATCAAAAAGGTCGCGCTTGACGGCGTCACCTCGCAGCACCTGTTCGCCGCCGGCAGCAACCTGCACCTCAACTACGACTTCGAAGGCATCGGTACGCTGCACTCGGTAACGGCTTACGAGACGACGAAGGTCGAGAGCTCGGGCGATATCGACGGCGGCAATGTCTATACCTTCCCGCCGCTGGCGCTGAACCAGTCCCTGTTCCCGAGCTCGACCGGCGGGACGACCAGGCCCAACGAATTCAGCCAGGAACTGCGTTTCGAAACCGTGCCGGTCAACGGCGTGCGCGGCCAGTTCGGCGTCTATTACTTCGATCAGCACCTGACCTACAGCGAACTCGACTATACGATGACGGGCGCCGTCGACGCCAATCTGCGCCACGTCGACCATGCCACCAATTACGGCGTGTTCGCGTCCGGCGAATGGACGGCGACGGACCGGCTGACGGTTCGCGGCGGCCTGCGCTATTCTTCGGACAAGAAGACCGACAGCGTGTCGGGTACGCCCGTGGCGACCGGCGTGACGCTGCCGGCGACGCTCACGGTCAAGGGTGACAATGTCTCGGGCGACGTGTCGGCGACCTATGTCGTGACACCGAACGTCAACTGGTACGCGCGCTACGCCACGGGTTATCTCGGGCCGGCGATCCAGGACCGGGTCAACTTCGTCTTCGACAAGACCGGCCTCAGCTCGGCCAAGCCCGAGACCGTCGATTCGCTCGAAACCGGCTTCAAGGGCGCCTTCTTCGACCACAAGGTTTCGCTCGACGCCGACGTCTTCGGCTACACCGTCAAGAACATGCAGTTGACCGCCGTCGGGGGCACCAGCAACTCGGCGCACCTGATCAACGCCAAGAAGGTCGACGCCTACGGCGCCGAAATCGACCTGACGGCGCACCCGATCACACCGCTGCTCATCACGGCGGGCCTCAGCTACACGTCGACCGAAATCAAGGACTCGACGATTACGGTCGGCAAGTGCGGCGCGCTGTGCACCATGATCGATCCCGTCGACGGCAGCGGCAACGCCGTCATCAACGGCAATCCCTTGCCCCAGGCGCCGAAATGGGTATCGAACGTCACGGCCAAATACACCTGGCCGCTGGCCGGCGGCTCGCAGATCTACGCCTATACCGATTGGGCCTACCGCTCGGAGATCGACTACTTCCTGTACCAGGCCAAGGAATTCATCGGTAAACCCGAGTTGATCGGCGGCTTGCGCGTGGGTTACCAGACGCCCAAGGGGCTCGAAGTCGCGGTCTTCGTCCGCAATATCACCAACGAGATCCGCGCCGAAAGCGCGATCGACTTCAACAACCTGACGGGTATGGTCAACGATCCGCGCACCTTCGGCGTCGCCGTCCGCAAGGCGTTCTAACCCTCCTCATAGTGACGGTGTCGGCGGCCATGTTCACATGGCCGCCGTTTGCATTTGCGTATGAGCGGCGTAAGGCTGCGGACATGAGCGAATTTCCATCCTCCGCCCGCCGGTACCTGGTGCTTGCGATGCTGGTCGCCGTCTACGTGCTGAACTTCCTCGACCGGCAGATCGTCAGCATCCTGGCCGTGCCGATCAAGGCGGAATTCCACCTGTCCGATGCGCAGATGGGCTCCATGGGCGGACTGGCCTTCGGTGCCGTCTACTCGCTCCTCGGCATACCGGTGGCGTGGCTGGCCGATCGGATTTCACGCAAACGCATCATCGCCGCGGCGCTTATCCTGTGGTCGGGCTTTACCGCGGCGTGCGGCTTTACGCAGACCTTCGGCCAGCTTTTCATCGCGCGCATGGGCGTCGGCATCGGCGAGGCCGGCGGCGTCGCGCCGAGCTACAGCCTGATCTCGAGCGTGTTCCCGCCAAGGTCGCGCGCCCGGGCGCTGGCCGTCTATTCGCTGGGCATTCCCATCGGCGTGGCGGCCGGCACCCTTGTGGGCGGGTTGCTGGCGGCCGACTGGCGGCGCGCCTTCGTCGTCGTGGGCCTTACCGGCGTCGTCGTCGCCGTGCCGTTCCTGCTTCTTGTCCGCGAGCCGCACCGCGCGGAGAGCCGGGCGGCGGTGCCCGGCATAGCCGTCGTCGCGAGAATGGCGCTTACCAAGCCCTCCTTCTGGCTGCTGTCGATCGCGGCCGGCTGCTCTTCGCTGGTCGGCTACGGTATCCTCTTCTGGTTCCCGTCGTTTCTGGTGCGTACCTATCACTTCACCCTGCCGCACGTCGGGCAGTTCATCGCGACGGTGACGCTGTTTGGCGGCGTCATCGGGATATTGGGCGGCGGCATCCTCGCCGACCGGCTGGGTCCGGCACGCAAAGGCGCCTATGCGCTCATTCCCGCCGTAGCGTTTCTGATCTCGGCGCCGCTTTATGCGCTGGGCATGCTGGCGCCGTCGCCCGAGATTGCCTTCTGGCTGTTCCTGGTGCCGCAGGCCTTGAGCCTGATGTGGCTGGGACCGATCGTTACGGCGGTTCAGCACCTGGGGCCGGCGGTCTCGCGCAGCCAGATGTCGGCCCTGGTCCTGCTGGTCAACAGCCTGATTGGGCTGGGTCTTGGGCCCTGGTTCTTCGGCAAGGTTTCGGACCTGTTGAAGCCTGAACACGGCGCGGACTCGATCAAGTACGCCTTCCTGGCGGGCTTGAGCTTTTATGTCGTGGCGGCGGTCCTTTTGATCTTCGCGTCCCGCCGTCTCGCCAGGGATTGGGTCGACTAGACCGATCCGGGCAGGTCCCAGATCTGCTTCGGGCTGCCCGACAGGCTGCGGTCGCCGCCCTCGTGCAGGTCGAGTACCACGACCTCGTTCTGACCCGCCTTCAGCCAGGCGCCCGGCACAAACATGGCCTGTTGCGGACCCGCCGACCAGTAGCGGCCGATATTGATACCATTGATCCAGACATAGCCCTTGCCCCAGCCGCGCATGTCGAGGAAGGTGTAGCCCTGCGTCTTGACGTCGAAATGGCCGCGATAAAAGGCCGGACCGTTGACCGGGCCTGAGCCGAACGTCAGGCCGGATATGTCATCGAGCGGCAGGCCGTAATGCGCCCAGCCGGTCAAGGGCTTGCCGCCGAGCGTCGCGGCGCCGATCAGGCCCTTTTGGTCCTTGCCGATATTCTTGCCGTAATTGCAGTGCCCCATGGTGTCGACCAGCACGTCGAGCGTCGCCCCGGCAGGCAGGTCGATGGCGGCCGTCTTTTCCTCGAAGCGGCGGTCGAGCGTGGCGTGGAGCGCGCCGTTCGACCGTACCAGCGCATAGTCGCGCACGTCGCCGAAGGCGAGGTCGCCCTTGAGCGCCGTCTTGCCCTTGTGGCGATAGAGCATAAGGCCATGCATCTGGCCTAGGGCCTCAAGGCTCTGCGGCGCCGGCGACGTGACGGCCTTGCCGAGCAACTGGTCGAGCGCCGCCGTGCCGGTCAGTTTGAAGCGCTTGACGCTGATCGAGGCTTCGGGCTCGGGCATCGGCTTGAAGGCGTCGGCCGGCAGGTAGGCTTTGAACAGCTCGAGCACCGCCTGGAATTTCGGCGTCGGCCGCCCGGCCTCGTCGAGCAGAGCGTCGTAGTCGTAGCTGGCGATGTCGGGCTGATAGCCGTCCTTGTTCCAATTGGCGCCGGGCGTAAAGCCCCAGGACGTGCCGCCGTGCAGCATATAGAAGCTGATCGACACCTTGTGTTCGAGCATCCATTTCAGGCTGGCCAGCAGCGGCGCGGCGGGCATGGTTTCGTGCATCTTGCCGTAGCTGTCGAACCAGCCGCCCCATAGCTCCGAGCAGAAATAGGGGCCTTCGGCCCGGACCTTGTTGCGCACGGCGAACTCGGTCTCGGCGACGTATTTGGTGCCGAAATTGATGCCGCCGACCACGCCCGGCACCGAACCCTTCGAGAAGAATTCCGCCGGGTCGGCTGTATAGAGCATGCCTGAGAAGCCGGCGTCGCGAAGCGCCTGCCGCTGCGTGGCGAGATAGGCCTGATCCGAGCCGTAGGCGCCGTATTCGTTTTCGATCTGCGTCAGGATGATCGGGCCGCCATTGTCGATCAGGAGCGGCGTCAGCTCCTGGCCGAGGCGTTTTATCCACGCCTTGACCGGTTCCATATAGCGGGGGTCGGTCGAACGCGCCGTGATATCGGGTGTCGGAAAGAGCCACGCCGGCAGGCCGCCGCCGTCCCATTCGGCGCAAACGTAAGGGCCGGGACGCAGGTTGACCATCAGGCCTTCTTCCTGCGCCAGCCGGATATAGGCGGCGATATCGAGATTGCCGGAAAAGTCGTACTGGCCCTTTTTCGGTTCGTGGGCGTTCCAGAAGACGTAGGTGGTCAGGGTGTTGAGACCCAGGGCCTTCAGCTTTTTCAGACGGTCGCGCCACGCGGCGCGCGGAATACGGGGATAGTGCATCTCGCCGGCCAGAATCTGGAACGGCTTGCCGTCGAGCGTGAAGTCGTTGCCCGATACATTAAAGCGCGGCTCGGCCGCCAGCGCGGGTACGGTGCGGGCGGCAAGGCCGGCGGCGAGCCCCGCGGCTCCCGCCAGGACGAAACGGCGTGTGGTCATGGTCATTCCCTGTAGGCTTTGGCCCTGAAGACTGTGGCATGCGCTAAGCTTTGTTTCGCGTATCTTTATCCGAAAAGTGCTTCACACTTTTCGGGACACGCTTGATTCCGGTAATACGGATGGAACGCCGGTACCTGTCGGCAGCCGTCGGCGCCGCGTCGTCCGATCCGGAACGGATTGTGTTTGTATGACATTTGGATCGGACACGTGCAAGAAAAAATGTGATTTATTGTTGCGTGCCCGATGCGAGGTATCGTCGCCGGGCATAAAGCCACAGGGCGGCCGCGCTTCCGGCCAGGGACAGCGCGGTCATATAGACGTATCCGTGCTGCCCGGCGGCTTCGAAGATCACGCCCGACGCGATGGTGCCGAGGCCGATCAGCGCGCCGCCGGCATAGGCCGAATTGATCGTCTGGCCCAGGCCCTCGAAGCCCGGCGGCACCAGGAGGTGGACCAGCTCGAGGCCCGCGACATAGACCGCGCCGAAGCTTAAACCATGCAGAAGTTGCAAGGCCCACAGCGTTTCGAGCGGCGGCGAGCACGCCATCACGCTCCAGCGGACTATGCCCGCGGCGGCGCCGATCAGCAGCAGGGTCCACGGCCCGAGTTTCCGGCGGAGCCGTGTGCCAAGGCTTAAGAAGGCGAACTCGCCGGCGACGCCGGTCGCCCACAACATCCCGCAGATGTCTGGCGAAAAGCCCTGCTTCTCCCAGATGATGGTCGAGAAGGCGTAGTAATAGCTGTGCGCTGCCTGGAGAAGCCCGATCGCGATCAGCAGGACGACGTAGCCTCGGCGCGTCAGCAGTGTCGACAGCCGCTGCAATCCTGGCGCGGGCGTCGACGACAGGCCCAGCTTGAGGTCGAGCCGGATGTGCGACGGCAGAAGGAAGCGCGCGCCGATACAGGTCATCAGCGCCGTCAGGATCATCCAGAAAAGCGCGGCATTGGTGCCGACGCCCTGCAACAGAAAGCCCAGGCAGACATTGGCGAAGACGAAGGCGGCCGAGCCCGCCGCGCGCGCCACGCCGAAGGCGAACCGTTCGACGCGCGACAGTTGCAGCGTCATGGCGTCGAGTAGCGGCGTGATATTGGTAATGCCGGTATAGCCGATGCCGTAAAGTACCAGAAAGGCGGCGAAACGGTAGCCCGGCCAGCCGGCCGCCAGCCCCGGGCCGGTGTAGGCCAAGGCGACGTAGGAAAGCGTGGCGGCAAGCGCCAGGATGGCGATCGGCGTGCGGTAGCGGGCGAAGCGGTCGGCCCAGATGCCGCTGAGCGGCCCGGTGACGGCGCGGCCGAGCAGCGGCACGGCCAGGATCCAGGCGATCTCGTTGGCCGACATGCCGTTCTGCCGCAGCCACAGGGGCATGAAGGGCAGGGTGGCTCCGGTACCGGCGCACAAGAGCGCGTAGAAAAGCGCCTGACGCAGGAGCAGGCGCGGCGCCCGCGGCGCGGACGCCAGGCCGGCGTTCGGGGGGCGGCGTAACACGTTTTGCCAGAATGGGGGCACGCGCGAGTCCTGGATTGCGAGTCGATGAACAAAAAATCGCATTAAATATCGGGTGTCAATGCGGCTCCGTGATATCCCGCTCTCGTCCCGATATCCGGTACGGAATTTTCGCGCCCTACCAGAAGGTGAGATAGAGCGCGATCAGTATGACGACGATGCCGGCGGCCATGGCGTTGAACGACGGCGTCGTGCGAAAATCGATGCTCGACAGGTCGGCGGTCTGTGCGTCCCGCTCGTCCCGGGTCACCAGCGAAACGGCGACGCAGGCACCGAGCGCGATCCAGAAGACCCAGCCGACGCGGTTGAGGAAGGGCATGTCGGGCACGTGGGCCACCAGCCACGGCGCCTGCCAGCCCCAGAGGTCGTGATGGGTATGCAGGTGCGACACGAGGTAGAAGAAGCACGAGGCGGCGAAGCCGATGGCGACGGCGGCGAACGCGCCCTGCGTCGTGCACCGCTTCCACAGCATGCCCAACATGAAGATGACGACGATTCCCGGCGCGAAGAAGCCCGTCAGGCTCTGGCCGAACTGGAAGACCTGGTCGAAATGGCCGAGCAGGGGCTTGGCGACGACGGCGGCGATGGCGACGGCGGCGACCGAGCTCAGGCGGCCGACCAGCACCAGGGTACGGTCGGAGATGGCGGGGTGCGCGGGCTTGACCAGGTCCATGGTGAAGATCGTCGCCACTGAATTGATCTTCGACGCCGACGACGCGACGATCGCCGCGACGAGAGACGCGAAGACAAGGCCCAGAAAGCCGTGCGGCAGCAGCGTCATCATGGTCGGATAGGCGCGGTCGGACGTAGGAATCCCCGGCGCCAGGACCAGGGCCGCCATGCCGGGCAGGACGACGATGACGGGAACAAGCAGCTTCAGCCAGGCGGCGAAGGCCACGCCGGTCTGGGCCTCGGGCAGCGACTTGGCAGCCAGGGCGCGCTGGATGATATACTGGTTGAAGCCCCAGTAGGAGGCGTTCATGATCCACATGCCGCCGACCAGGACGGCGATGCCCGGCAAGTCCTTGTAGTAGGGGCTCGACTTCGGCAGGATCATGTGGAAGTGGTCGGGGAAGCGGTTCATCAGCGTGGTGAAGCCATGCGCCACCCCGCCCAGCGACGCCTGGCCCCCGATGCGCGACAGGGTCAGGGCGACGATGATCAGCCCGCCCAGTGTCAGCAGCGACACCTGGACGACGTCGGTCAGGGCTACGGCCTTGAGCCCGCCCGAGATCTGGTAGGCCAGGGCGAAGCCGCCCAACAGCAAGAGGGCGATGACGGGATCGACGCCCGTGACCGTGGTGATCGCCGTCCCGCCCAGCCACAAGATGCCGGTCAGGTTGATCAGGATATATTGCGCCAGCCAAAAGACGGCCATCAGCGTCTTGACGCTGGGGCCGAAACGCTGCGCCAGGAAGCCCGGCATGGTGAGTACGCCGTTCCTGAAAAAGACCGGCAGGACGTACTTGCCGACCAGGATGAGAGTCGCGGCCGACATCCATTCGTAGGAGGCGACGGCCAGCCCGATGCGGAAGCCCGAGCCCGACATGCCGATGATCTGTTCGGCCGAGATATTGGCGGCGATGAGGGAGGTGCCGATGGCCCACCACGGCAGTTGATTGCCGGCGAAAAAATAGCCCGACGTGCTCTGCGCCTCGTGGCTTTTGCGCCGGGATACGTATTGCGCGAGCGCGAATATCGCAACAGCGTAGGCCATTGTGATGGATAAATCCAGTAAAGACAAATGATTGCCGCTAACTGGCACGCGATTTCCCTGTTTTCAGGAATTAGATAATGACAGTGGCTAGGGCTGTCATCAAAATTCGTGACATCGGTGATGACGCTTCGGATATGTCGCTGAAATTCGAAAAAAGATGGCCCGCGTCCGGTTTCGTGCCGGTGAGGCACGTAAAGGCGGGCGCGGGCCAGAGCAGGGGAGGGCTTGCGTCCATTGCGGGGCAAGGTTCGTTACCAAATTCCAGGGAACATCATTCGATAACGAGGCGGTTACCCGGACACGGCCGAAAGGCTGTGTCCGGGGTGGATCGATGCGGATCAGAAGTTGGCCTTGATCGTCAGGCTGTAGCGGCGATCATTAAGCTGCCACAGAAGTCCGCCCGAGGGCCGTTCGACGTAGGTGTGATACATCGAGTTGGTGAGGTTCACGGCGTCCAGCGAAACGGTGAAGACCTTGTTGATCTGGTAGCTGGCCGAGGCGTCCAGCGACGAGTATGGCGCCGCATATTGGTTGGCGCCGAACACGCCGCTGCCGTTGATCTGGTCGAGATAGGCCGAGCGCCAGTTGTAGGCGATCCGGGCCTGAACGGGGCCCTTCTCGTAAAGACCGATGATATTGTAGCTGTCCTTCGATAGTTTCGGCAGGGGGATGAAGACGCCGGAAGACTGCTCGACCTTCGAATCGACGTGCGTGTAGTTGGCCTGGAGGCCGAGGCCGCTCCACAGTCCCGGCAGGAAGTCGAAGAACTGGGTATACCCCGTCTCGAAGCCCTTGATCGTGCCCTTGCCGAGATTGATGCTGGTGCCGATGTCGTAGTCGACGCCGCCGAAGTTCATCACTTGGACGCCGCTGGCCTGGTAGCCGTCGACATCCTTTTTGAAGACGCCAAAGAAGGCGAGGTTCGACGAGCCCCAATAATATTCCGCACTGACGTCGTACGACGTCGCGGTCATGGGCTTCAGGAACGGGTTGCCCGAGCTGCCGGTCGGCCGGCCGTTCGCGTCGTATTGCGACGGGATGTTGGGGTTCAGCTGGACGTGCGCGGCCATGTCCGAAAAGTTCGGCCGCGTCAGGGTCTTGCCGAAGGCGGCGCGGATCTGCAGCTCGTCGCTGACGTGCAGTCTGGCGTTCAGGCTGGGCAGGACGTTGGTGTAGTGATTGTCGATGCTGACGTCGTGCGACCCGGTGCTGTCCTGGATGAAGCCGATGGACTTGAGGCTGGTCTTCACCGCGCGGACGCCGGCCGTTCCGTCCAGATCGTAGCCCATGATGCTGGTTTTGAAATCGCCGGTCAGATAGACGGCCTGCGAAGACTCCTGCTGCTGGTTGATGTCCCCGGGTCCGAAGGTCGTCTTGAAAGTATAGCCGTTCGGCTTGCCGGCGAACAATTCGGCATAGGTCTTGACGGTACGGTTGAAGACGCTGGAATTGGGGTCGTCATATTCCGGGAATACGCCCACGGCGAAGCCGATGCCGGGCTTCATGAAGTTGCTGGCCGGACCGGCATAGGCCAGGTTCGGGTGCTGCGAGACCGGGATCAGCGGGCAGGCGCCCCAGCTCGGGTTTGTGCCGGTGTCGTTACAGACTCCGGTATTGTCCCAGTTGCCGCGCAGCAGAACCTTGGTGTCGGCGACGCGGACGCCGGCGTGCAGCTGGTTGAAGAAGTGGCCGTCGTTGTCGTAGTCGAAGTCCTGCGTCAGGGCCGTCATCTTCAGCCGGTCGCGGTCCACGGCATTGGCCAGCCACTCGTAATACCAGTTATTCGGATTGCCGAAATAGGCATACGGGTTCGACGGATTCGCCGGGTCGACGATCGAGAAGGTCGGGAACTTACCGCGGACGTCGAAGGCAAGATTGAGATTGGGTATGGTGGCGACGCTGCGGTCCTCGTTATTGTACAGCTTGACGGAGTCGCCGTTGCGGTCGGCGTCGTAGGTCGCGTACTCGTAGGCCAGGTCGGTTTTCGACTTGAGCCTGTCGGTGACCTGCCACTTGAAGTTCAACGTGGTGAGGTTGGTGTGGTTCCTGACGTCCTGGTCGAAGCGCGAGGTCGAAAAAATCTGCGGTGACAAGACGCCGCTCGTCGCGTTGCCGTCAGCCCCCCAGGTGAAGGTCGAGCCGGCCGCCGCCTTGGGATCGTGGTTCTTGTCGTCGCCATAAAGATATTCGCCGCGGCGAATGAACTGATACTCCGAATGGATATTCTGCGCCGTGAACAGCATGCGGTCATTGGGTTGCCATTGATAGGCCAATGCCAGCCCCTCACGGACGCGGTCGCCGGAATCCTGATAGATCTCGAAGGAGGTCGGGACGTACAGGGTCGTCAGCGT
>OUNM010414565.1_pt1 | contig 38359 bp, 35 predicted proteins | sample 1769961 | NCBI WGS metagenome assembly OUNM01 (sample SAMEA3914820, study PRJEB12502) | metagenome | biome: forest; material: soil | place: USA | collected 2012-03-12 | depth 0.3 m | reverse complement strand
CGTCTTTCCCCCCGGGAGCGCGAAGCGGTCCGGAAAATGCAGTGGAAAGCTGTGCCGGGGCTGGCACACTCTCAGCTTGATGCTAGGCAGGACGATCGATGACACAAGTGAAGCACCGGACGATCAAGACCAATGGCATCGAGATGCACATTGCCGAGCAGGGCTCTGGGCCGCTCGTTCTGATGTGCCATGGATTTCCGGAATCCTGGTACTCGTGGCGGCATCAATTGAAGGCATTGGCTGACGCCGGCTACCACGCCGTTGCGCCTGACATGCGCGGATACGGGCAGACGGATCGTCCTGAAGCCATCGATCAGTACACGCTTCTTCATCTCGTGGGCGACATGGTGGGTGTGCTCGATGCCCTGGGTGAGTAGACAGCTGTCATCGCTGGTCACGACTGGGGCGGTCCCGTGGCATGGCATTCCGCGCTGCTCCGGCCCGACCGCTTCCGTGCCGTGATCGGCCTCAGCGTGCCCTATCGAGGCCGCGGCCCGTTGCGGCCGACTACGGCAATGCCGCAAACCGATACGGCCTTGTTCTATCAACTCTACTTCCAGACACCCGGCAACGCAGAAGCCGAACTGGAACGGGCGCCCAGGACCACGATCCGTCGCATGTTGTACGGAGCCTCTGGCGATGCCCCGCGAGGGACAGGGGGCGCCTGGGAGGCTGGGCCCACTGTTGGCATGGTCGATCGCAAGGCCGGACTGCTTGGCGCTATGGCAGATCCCCCGGAACTGCCTTCGTGGTTGACCGATGCCGATCTCGACTTCTACTCGTCAGAGTTCACACGGACCGGATTTCGCGGCGGCCTTAACTGGTACCGCAACGCCGATAGGAACTGGGAGCTGCTCGCACCTTACGCAGGTGCGAAGATAACGGTGCCAGCCCTCTATGTTGCCGGCGACCGCGATCTGGTGGTGAAATTTCCTGGGATGGAACAGACGCTGGCGAACCTGCCGAGCACAGTCCCGCAGCTTCGCAGGCAGCTCATGCTTCCGGGATGTGGTCACTGGACCCAGCAGGAGCGTGCGACCGAGGTGAATGCCGCGATGATCGGGTTCCTCGAGACGCTTTGATCAGCCAAGCACCCGATGGTGCCCTTTTCTGTGCCACCTGAGGGCACCTCCCAAGTCTTTCCTTTGACGACCGCGGCGCGCCGATCGATCCGACGGAAGATCATGTCCGCTCCTGGGCCCAAAGCGGACCTCGGGCGAGGTCCGTCCCCAGTCCGCTTTGGGGAGCAAAGCGGAAGTACGAGTTGCCGCAATCAGTTCGAATCCCGACCGCTAGCCAGACGGACCATTCGCGAACTTTTCTCCAGGCGTATGTTGCGCGACTTCCCGGCCCCCAATCGCGACGGTGCGCGGAAGGCCTGTCGCATGCACAACTCGGAAAACGCCGATAGAATGGGCCTTTTTTCGCTCTCCCCTTCTTATCGAGACGGGAAAGATTAGATCGTCATTGATGCTCCCCGTGATGCAAGCATCAAACAGCCACCTCGGGTTCGAATGTCTCTCTGCCCGCCAGTGAGGCTGCGAACTTTCTCTCCAAGGGCCGATGCGTCGTATAAGAAGCCGTTTTTGCGGGGTCTTTCGCGCGCAAATCGACCACCATGCGGCGCACAATTCGACTCCAAATTCGATTAATTCGGCGGCTTTCGGTGCGTTTTCTCCGAGCCATAATGTCGAGTGGTTGTTTCCGATCCACCTCGATAAAACACTGGCCCACTTGCAACAGACAATGCTGCTCCAATCTGCGATGGGAAATCTCACGCTGCCTGAAGCGGAGAATCTTTTTGCGTTGCAACGTTGCACTGCAACGTCGATCGCTACTGTCGATTCGAACCCTCGGCGAACCGCCTCTTAGGGTTCGTATGACATTAATTGGGGTCTGGGGGATGTCCGCTTCAGGCACACATCAGACATGACGCCGAAAGGCTATCACTTCTGCTTCTGCCCCGGAGCGGACATCGAGGCTCCGTGCATTGCCACCCACCGTCGAGATGTATGCCGCGGCAACGAATATCTCGAATCTGGTAGAGGTCAGAAAGGGGGCGGCGATTGCGGCATCCAGTTATCGGCTACTTGCACTGCCCCATCATGTTGAAGCGGTCGCGCAGCGGCGGTCGATGCGCAGTACACTGCGCGCTGGACGTAAGGCTCTAGCCGAGCACGATCACGATGTTGCCGCCCGAATCGAGGCTGGCCCTGGCGCCCGGCGGCACGATACAGGTGGCGTCGTACTCCTCGACGATCAGCGGGCCAGTGCGCTCGGTCGCAAGATCGGAGCGTCGCAGGATCGGCGTCTCTACCCAGCCATCGTCGCCGAAATAGGCCGGACGCGGTGGTGGCGGGTTGGGCTCGCCACGGCTGGGCTTCAGCCGATCGGGCACGCCTGCGCCGTCGCGCAGTCCCTGACCCACGATCTGGATCGACACGAGTTCGACCGGCTCGTCCTTGCCGGCCCGATGGCCGTAGGTCTTCTCGTGCTCCTGGCCGAAGGCTTCCTCGAGCAGCGCCACCATCTTGTCGTCGAGCGGGCCTTCGGGCACCGGCACGGTGAGTTCGTAGCTCTGGCCCTGGTAATGCAACGCCGCCGACCGACGCAGGCGGATGCGGGCTGAATTGAAATTCTCGGCCGCGAGCTGTGCCGTCGCCTGATCGGCAAGCCCCGTCCAGGCGCGCTGGATCTCGGCGAGATCGGCCTGACGCAAGAGCCGCCGGAAGGTGCGCGAATAATGATGCTCGACATCGGCATAGAGCAGGCCGAACGACGAGAAGAGGCCGGCCGACGGCGGCACCACGACCCGGCTCATGCCGAGCGCCTTGGCCATGCCGCAGGCGAACAGCGGGCCGTTGCCGCCAAACGCAAACAGCGCGAACTCGCGCGGATCGCGGCCGCGCTCGGTCGACACCGACTTAATGGCCCGGATCATGTTCGATGCCGCGATCAGATGCGCGCCGTACGCCGCCTTCTCGATCGCGAGGCCCAGCGGTCTGGCGACTTTCGCCTCGAACGCCTGTTTCGCCTTGCCCGCATTGAGCGTTAGCGCACCACCAACGAGGTGCTGCGGATTGATGTAGCCCAGCAGAACATTGGCGTCGGTCACGGTCGGCATCTCGCCGCCCTTGTCGTAGCAGACCGGGCCCGGCAGGGCGCCGGCGCTCTCCGGTCCGATCTGCAGCGAGCCGCCGCCGTCGATCCAGACGTGGCTGCCGCCGCCGGCGCCCACTTCGGCCAAGTCAATCGCCGGCACCTTCAGCATGTAGCCCGCGCCGGTCAGCAGCCGCGAGCCGATCATGATGCCCGCGCCGACCGAATATTCGCTGGCGCGGCTCACTTCGCCGTCCTCGACCATCGAGGCCTTGGCCGTCGTGCCGCCCATGTCGAAAGTGATGATCTTCGGCAGCTGCTTGGCGCGCGCCAGGGCCTGGGCGCCGACCACGCCGCCGGCCGGACCCGATTCGATGATGTTCATCGGCCGCTCGGCCGCAGCGGTGTCGCTGGTGAGGCCGCCGTTCGATTGCATCAGCAGCAGGCGTGCCGGAATGCCCGCGCCGTCGAGGCCCATGCGCAAGGCGCGCAGATAGCTCGCGACGATCGGCATGACATAGGCGTTGATCACCGTCGTCGAGGTGCGCTCGTACTCCTTGATCTCGGGCAGCACTTCGTAGGAGACACTCATCTTGAGCGTCGGTGCCTTACGCTCGAGGATCTCCTTGATCATCAGCTCGTGGCGCGGATTGGCGAAGGAATTGAGCAGGCAGACGGCGATCGCCTCGACCTTCTCAGCCAGCAGAACGTCGACGGCACGTTCGGCATCCTTGGCATCGAGCGCGCGTTCGATGCGGCCGCGGGCATCGACTCGCTCGTCGACGACCTGGCGAAGATAGCGTTCGACCAGCGGCGCGGGCTTCTCCCAGGCGATGTCGTAGAGCTTGGGCATGCGCAAGGTGCGAATCTCCAGCACGTCGCGAAAACCTTTGGTGGTGATCAGCCCGACGCGAGCGCCCTTGTGTTCGAGGATCGCATTGGAGGCGACGGTGGTGCCGTGGCGGATCTCCTCGATCGCCGCGCCGGCGAGGCCCGTCTCCTGGAACAGTTCGCTCAGGCCCTCGACGATCGCGGCTGCGTAGTTGCCGACACTCGACGAAATCTTCTTGGTGTGAAGCGTGCCGTCCGCGCCCAGCAGAACGATGTCCGTGAACGTGCCGCCGATGTCGATGCCGACACGATAACTCCCGACTGCACTCATTCCGCGGCCCGCACTGCACCCGAGGCGGCCGACGGCGGATCCTGCCATTGCACCTTGGGCGTCTCCGTCCAGCCGCGCGCGCGACGGACCTCCTCGCGCAGCTTGGCGGAGGCGGCCGCCTCCACGGTCCAATTCACGGTGTCGACGACCACGCCGTAGTCCGCCGCGGCCTTCGCCACGGACAGGAGCTCGTTGCGCACGTCCTTCACGACGGCAGCGGGATCGCGCTCCAATGGATCGCCCCAGCCGCCCGCGCCGGCCAGCACATGGCGAAAGATGTCGCCCTTCTTCACGTTCATGGTGAACTTGCCCGGCAAGGTCCGGTTCTCGGCCTGCGGGTTGAGATAATTCTCCGACGGCGCACCGGGGCTGCCGCCGTAGAGGCCGAACGGCCGATGGTCGCGTCGGTCGGAGCGGACCTGCAAGGTTCCCTCGGTCTCAAGGAAACGGTAATCCCGCCGGAACGGCACCCCGCCGCGGTATTTGCCAGCACCCGCCTTGTCGGCAACGAATTCGTAGGCGAGCAGCTGGATCGGCTCCTCGGCCTCCGTCACCTCAATCGAGTGCGATGCCATGTTGGCGAACATGTGGCTATTGCCGTCGAGCCCATCGGCCCACGGCCGCGCGCCCCAGGCGCCACAGGTGAAGTCGACATAGATGAACGGCTTGCGCGCCGCATCGTAGCCGCCGATCGAGATGCCGGTGTTGCCGCCGTCGCCCGCCGCCTTGACCTTGTCAGGCAGCATCATGGCGAGCGCGCCGAACATGCAGTCGACCATGCGGAAGCCGGTGAGACCGCGCGCCGCGCAGGCCGCCGGCAGCACGCCGTTGCCCACGGTGCCGGGCGGGCAGATCACTTCGATGGCGCGGAATACACCTTCGTTGTTCGGAATGCCGGCCGGCAGCACCGAGCGGATGCCGGTGTAGGAGGCGGCCTTGGTGAAGGAGAGCGTATTGTTGATCGCGCCCCTGACCTGCGGATTGGTGCCCGTCCAGTCGACCACCATGTGGTCGCCGGTCTTGCGGATGGTGACGAACAGGCGGATCGGCTTGCCGTAGTCGACGCCATCGTCGTCGATCCAGTCCTCGAAGCTCCATTCGCCGTCGGGCAACTTGGCGAGCGAGGCGCGCGTCAGCCGTTCGGCATAGTCGACCGTCTCGCGCATGAAGGCCGTCGTTTCCTCCGGTCCATGCTTGGCGACCAGCTCGGCGAACTGCTGCTCGGCGATGTGACAGGCGGCAAGCTGCGCGCGCAGGTCGCCGAACACCTTTACCGGAATGCGCACGTTCTTCTCGATGAACGTCATGATCGTCTGGTTGAGCTTACCGGCCTCGTAGAGCTTCAGCGGCGCGATGCGCAGGCCCTCGGCATAGATCTCCGTCGAGTCAGACGCGTTCGACCCTGCGACTCGCCCACCCACGTCGGTGTGGTGACAGACGGTGCAGGCGAAAGCCATACGCTTGCCGGCGTGATAAAGCGGCTTGAAGACGAAAATGTCCGGCAGATGCATGCCGCCGTCGAACGGATCGTTCATGATGAAGACGTCGTCCTCATTCATGTCCTGGCCGTAGTGGCGCATGATCGATTCCATCGCCGTCGGCACGGAGCCGAGATGGCCGGGCAAGGTCAGGCCCTGCGCCACCAGCTTGCCGTCGGCGTCGGCGAAACCGGTCGAGTAATCCATGTTGTCCTTCAGCACGCCTGAATAGGTCGTGCGAAACACGGTGAGCGCCATCTCGTCGGCGATCGAGAAGATCGCGTTCTTGAACAGCTCGAAGGCGATTGGATCTTTTGTGTCGGGCATGGCGCCATGTTGCCGGTACCTGTCCCGCGCGGCAAACGAATCCGGCGCAGGGCTGCATTCACTTCCCATGGCCCGGAGATTGCATCAATCTCGGATCGGAAGGGGACCATCCATGAGCATCATTTCGAAGACGTTGAGGACCGTACTGGCGGCTGCCGCCGTCCTCGGCCTGGCGGCACCGGCTTTCGCCCAGCAAGAGATCAAGCTCGGCGCATTCGTCACGCTCTCCGGCATCAGCGCCGACGTGGGCGCCCAGATGAAGGCCGGCATCGAGGTCGCCGTCGAGAGCATGGCGCCCACCTACATGGTCAACGGCGTGAAGACCCCGATCAAGGTCATCTGGTACGACGACGAGGGCAAGGGCGACACCGGCCTCAACGTCGTGACCCGCGCGCTCACCGTCGACAAGATTACGGCTGGTGTTGGCTTCCTGTCGAGCGACGTCTTCATCCGCGTGATGGACGAGTTCCAGAAGGCTTCGACGCCGATCACCACCTGCTGCTCGGCCTCGCTCGGCATCGGCAAGAAGATCGCCGAGCAGAAGATGCAGTATGTCTTCCAGCTGAGCCCGACCGCTAATGACATCGCGACCTCGGTGATCGCCGCCGTCGCCACGCTCGAGAAGCCGACCAAGGTCGCGATGCTGAACGAGAACACCGATGCCGGTCATGACTTCTCGCGCATCTCGCAGGAGTGGTTGAAGGCCCATGCGCCCAAGATCGAGGTCGTGGCCGACGAGTTCGTGCCGCGCGGCGTGCCCGACCTCACCCCACAGCTCGCCAAGTTCAAGCGTCTCGGCGCGCAGGCGATCGTGGGCGAGGTCTACGGCACGGCGGCACCCGTGCTGTTCCGCCAATGGAACGAACTGCGCGTTCCGTCGCTGATCGCCCACATGGGCACCAGCGCCTCGGCCGACAGTTTCGTGGCCGAGCACGGCAAGGAGATGGAAGGCGCGCTGGTCAACGTGCGCTGGATCCCGGGCAAGTACACGGCCATCACCGAGCCGATGGTCGCGGCCTACAAGAAGAAGACCGGCTTCTCGCCGTCGACCTTCGCAGTGCAGGCGCATGATGCCGCGCTGGTAACCCTGGAGGCCATCCGCACCGCCGGCACGACCGATCCCGCCAAGGTTGCGGCGGCGCTGGAAAGCGGCAAGTTCACGGCCGCCTGGGGCGAGCGCAAGTTCGCGCCGCTGGCCGAAGGTCACCGCATGCCGGTAAACACGATCGTCACGCAGATCCAGGACGGCAAGAAGGCCGTGGTCTATCCGGAAGACATCGCGAGCGACCAGGGCACCAAGTACAAGGCCGTCCCGCCCTGGGCCTGGGAGAAGAAGTAGGTTCCCGTTTCCGGGGCAAGCCGTGGTCGCCGCCGCGTCTCAATTGCCGCGGCTCGTCGTGCGCGGGCTCAGCAAGCGGTTCGGCGGCCTGCTCGCGGTCAACGCCTGCAGCTTCGAAGTCGAAGCCGGCACCGTGGTCGGCCTGATCGGACCCAATGGCTCGGGCAAGAGCACGGTCTTCAACTGCGTGACCAACCATCTGCGCGCCGACAGCGGCACGGTGCTGCATGACGGCGTGCCGCTCGGTGGCCTCGCCCTGCACGACGTGGCGCGGCGCGGCATCGGCCGGACCTTCCAGGAAGTGAAGATCTTCCGCGAGCTCAGCGTCTGGGAGAATCTCGGCCTCGCCGCGCTCGGGCGCCGTCTCGACCATTGGGAACCGCGTGCCCACAACCTGCTTGCCGACTTCAAGTTTAGCCATCTTCAGCACGAGATCGGCGAGAACCTGTCGGTGGGCCAGCAGCGCCTGCTCGAAGTCTCCATGCAGCTGCTGGTCCAGCCCGGCCTGCTGCTGCTCGACGAGCCGTTGGCCGGCGTCCATCCGGTAGTGCGTGACACCATTGCAGGCATCATCCGCAGCGAGCGCAGCGCCGGCCGCGCCATCCTTCTGATCGAGCACGACATGCGCTTTGTCATGGATCTCTGCGACAGGGTTGTGGTGATGGACCATGGCGAGAAGATCGCCGACGGTTCGCCGCAGGAGATTCGGTCCAACGAACAGGTGATCGAGGCGCTGCTCGGCGCCTCGCACCGCTCTGGCACGGGGGACGCCTGATGCTGTCCGTGAAGGGCGTCAGCGCGGGCTACGGCCGGCTCGAAATCCTGCACAAGGTGGCGCTCGACGTGGCGTCCGGCGAGATCGTCGGCATCATCGGTCCCAACGGCGCGGGCAAGTCGACCCTGCTCAAGACGATCTTTGGTTACCTGCCGCCGTTCGAGGGCAGCGTGACATTCGAGGGCGAGACCCTGCAGGGTCGCCCGCCCGACCAGGTGATGCGCCGCGGCATCGGCTATGTGGCGCAGGCCGGCGGCATCTTTGCCGACATGAGCGTGCACGAGAACCTCGTGCTGGGCGGCTATTCCCTGGGCTCAGGCCGTGCCGTGAAGGACCAGGTCGAGAAGATCTACGTACAGTTCCCACGCTTCCGAGAACGCTCGCGCCAACGCGCCGGCAGCCTGTCGGGCGGCGAGCAGCGCGCGCTCGCCATCGCCCGCACCCTTGTGATCTCGCCGCGTCTCATCATTCTCGACGAGCCGTCGGCGGCACTCTCGCCACGCCTGATCGAGGAGATCTACGGCACCCTGGCCGACCTCAATCGCTCGGGCATCGCGCTGCTGATCGTCGAGCAGAACGTGCGCCGCATCCTCGATTCGGCGCATCGCGTCTATGTGCTCGACATGGGCCGCAATGCCTTCGCCGGCGCATCGGACGAGCTGCGCCGGTCCGACCGCATCCGAAAACTCTATCTCGGCGAAGGGGCCGGCTGATGTTCGAGGAAATTCTCGAGTTCGTCATCCTGGGCTTCGTGCTGGGCGGCATCTATGCGCTGTTCGCAGTCGGCCTCACCCTGATCTTCGGCGTGCTCGACATCGTCAACGTGGCACACGGAGAGTTCTTCGCGATCGGCGGCTACGCGCTCTACATCGCGATGGTCGTGCTGGGCCTGCATCCCGCGATCGGCCTGGTGCTGTCGACGGCGGTCGTCTTCCTCTTCGGCCTTTGCGTCTATCCGCTCCTGCTCGCGCCGCTGAAGAAACGCCTCGGGCGACGCAATCCCGGTCCGTTGTTCTTGGTGCTGACGCTTGGCCTCTCGGCACTGCTGCAGAACTCGCTGCTCGCCGCGGCGGGCGGTGAATACCTCAAGGTCCCGCCGGCGATGAGCGGCGGCCTCGACCTTTCCTTCACCTATGTCAGCAACCAGCGCATCCTGATCGTCGTCGTGGCGGCACTGAGTCTGGCCGCCCTTTTCCTGTTCCTGCGCTTCCATCGTCAGGGCATGGCGATCCGCGCTGTGGCGCAGAACCCGGCGGCGGCGCAATCGGTCGGCATTTCGCTCAGCCGCGTGTTCACGCTCACCGTCGGGCTCGGCTGCGCACTTGCCGGCCTCGCAGGCGGGCTGATCGCGCCGCTGTTCAGCGTCTATCCGGCGGTCGGCTTCACGCTCACTATCAAGGCCTTCGCCATCACCATCCTGGGCGGCATGGGCAACCTGCTGGGCGCGTTCGTCGCCAGCCTGATCATCGCCATCGTCGAGGCCTTGTCGGTGATCGTGATCCCGTCGGAGTGGCAGAACGCCATCGCCTTCGGGACGATGATCCTGGTGCTGCTGGTGCGGCCGAGCGGCCTGTTCGGGAAGAAGCAGCCGTGAGCCGGCCGTTGCGCACGATAGCGATTGGCCTGCTGGCGTTGGCGGGCCTGGCCGCTCCGCTCGTCTGGTCGCATCCCTTCGTGCTCCACATCGCTATCCAGGCGCTGATCTGGGCGCTGTTTGCCGCGAGTTGGGATTTGCTGAGCGGATACACCGGACAGATCTCCTTCGGTCATGGCGGCTTCTTTTCGATCGGCGCCTACACCGCGGCGATCATGACAAGGACGCTGGGCCTCTCCTCCTGGATCGGCATGGTGGCGGCGCTCTTTCTTTGCGCCATCATCGGCCTCGGCGTCGGCTTTCCCGCGCTACGCCTGCGCGGCCACTACCTGGCACTCGTCACCCTGGGCTTCGGCGAAATCGTGCTGCTGGTCGCCACCAATTGGGAAAGCCTGACCGGCGGCGCATTCGGCATGCACGACTACGGCACTTTCACCGGCCTGCCGGGCGATCCGCTGGCGCAGCGCCAAATGGCCTATCTGATCGTGGCCGCGGTGTCGTTGGCAGGCCTCGCGATCCTGCTCTACGTCACACGGCGCACTGCAGCCGGGCCGGCATTCCGGGCGATCCGCGAAGACCAGATCCTGGCCGCCAGTCTCGGCATCAACACGACCCTCTACAAGCTCCTGGCCTTCACCTTGAGCGCGGGCGGCGCGGGTCTCGCCGGCGCGCTCTACGCCTACTACATTCAGCTGGTCAGCCCGTCGGTCGGCGCCTCGTCTGCGAGCGCGCTTGTGATCGGCATGGCGGTGTTCGGCGGCATCGGCACCATCTGGGGCCCGTTCCTGGGGGCCATTCTGCTGTTCAGCATCACCGAAGGCCTGCGCTTCATCGGCGTCGTCTACAATTTGATAGCGGTCGGCGCCGTGATGGTGGTGTTCGTGATCTTCGTACCGCGCGGCCTTGCCGGTATCCGCCTCCATCGCCGCGGACGCCAGCAGCGCGCCGACCAGGTGAAGGCCGACCAGGAAGCAGCCGACTCGGCGGCATAGGGCCTCGGCAACAGAGCGTGTGTATCCGCTCCCACGGCGACAGATGCCGCGCGTGGGAATCCCACTCCTGGCGCTTGAGCTTGAGATAGGCCGGCACCAGCACCCCCGCCGAACCTTCCAGCGACCGCAGCGCGTCGAGGAGATTGAGCGGCGGCTTCATGGCCTGCGGGTCATTAGCGACGACAACATGGGCGTGGAGTGGCCGGAAGAGCAGCCGCCAGTACCGCCTACAGCGCCCGCAAGAACAGCACTAGGTCCTGCTTTTCGGGTTGCGTCAGCTTGGTTCCCAGCACGAGATTAAAGAACTCGACCGTGTCGTCGAGGGTCAGCAGGCGCCCGTCATGCAGATAGGGCGGCGAGTCCTTGATGCCGCGCAGCGGGAATGTCTTGATCGGCCCGTCGGCGCTCGCAAACCGACCGTTGATCATTACCGGCTTGTAGAAGCGCTCGACCTGCAGGTTGTGCATCAGATTGTCCGTATAGTACGGCGGCACATGACAGGTCGCGCATTGCCCCTTGCCGAAGAAGATCTCCTGGCCGCGCATTTCGGCCGGGCTCGCCTTGGCCGGGTCGAGCTTGCCGAAGACGTTGAGCTTGGGCGCCGGCGGGAAGTCCAGCAGCTCCTGGAGCTCCGCCATGAAATGGACCTGGCTGCCGCGCTCTAGGATATTGACGCCTTTCTTGGTGGCGATAACCATGTCGCCGTCAAAATAAGCGCCGCGTTGCTCGAACTCGGTGAAATCCTCGACCGTCTTCAGCGCCCGCTGCGAGCCGAACAGACGTTGGATGTTGACACCGCGCAACGGCGGCGTGTCGATGCGGCGGCGATGCTCCTGCGGACGTGCGTCGCCCGACTCGTGCGTCGCACCGTTGGTGTGGCCGTTGGCATGGCAGTCGAGGCAAGCGACACCGCGGCTCGCCTTCTCCGATCGGCGGTCCTCGGTCTGGTTGAACTGCTGCTGCGGGAACGGCGTCACCAGGAGCCGCAGCCCCTCCATGTCCTTGGGATTGAGGATGCCATTGAACAGCTCGTAGTAGTTGTCGATGGTGACCAGCTTGCCTTGCGAGACGTCGCCCAGATCAGGCCGCGTGGTCAGGAACATCGGTGGGGGGAATTCGGGCAGGAACTGGTCGGGAATGTCGAATTCCAAATCGAAGCGAGTGAGATCTCGCCCCTCCTGCTTCTTAAGTTCCTCGATCTCGAACTTTGGGAAGACCATGCCACCTTCGGGCTGGTTGGGATGGGGTAGCGGGTAGAATCCCTTCGGGAAGAGGTTGCGCTCGCGAATGTCGGCCAGCGTCATGCCGGCAAGCTGGTCCCAATTTGTCCCGGCGGCGAGCTTCACCCGCACGCCTTCCTGTAACGGCTTGCCGCGCGACATGGTCGAGCCCGTCGCCGGACGATTGGCGAGGTCATAGCGCTCGGCCAGCAGATCCGCTTGGCGCTTCTGGATAGCCGGTTGCGCCGCCTTCATGCGCTCCATGATCGACGCGAAGGTCTCCTTGATGTCGACCGGCATGTAGCTGGTTGCCCCGCGTTGCGGCTCCTGCTGGGCATGGGCAAACGTGAGGCTCGCCAGCGCGGCGGCGGTCGTCAGCAACATCCAGGGCCATTTGCGCTTGGATAGGTTCATGGAAATTCCCCTTCTGAAGGACATTCCCTGCGTAACCCTTATTGCGAACAGCAGAGTAGACCGTGGGCCACGGTGCGGCAATCTGGATCTGAACCGAAATTCTCCAGATGACCAGGATCGAGATCACACGCCGCTTGTCGGCGATCTTCCTTCGCGGCCCGGCGCCTCTAGCCTTGAGAGAGGAACCAGGCGAGATGGAACGGCCGCTGGACCATGGCTCAGGCGGTTGCCTTTTTCTTCGGCAAGGAGGCAACGAACTCGGCCTGGCTCATCGCCAAGTCGGGGCGATGACCGCGATCGCGATAGAATTTCTCGTAGATCTTGAACTCCTCGAGCACGCGGCGCAGGTCAGTGACCGCATCGTCGTGCAGGTCGACACGCGCGTCGATCTCGAAATGATCCGGCTCGGCGGCGACAAAGATCGCGGCCGACCGTTCGGTGAGATGGCCTTCGGTGCCGACCTGGCCGCCGGCATCACGCCCGCCTTCGAGTGCAGCGAGCAACCGGAACTCCAGCTCCGCGTCGGGATCCTTGAGATAGCCCGCGACGATGCCGTCGATCACCTGCTTGCCAGCCAGCACGTTGCCGAAGGCGACGAAACCATCGCCCTCATGGTGCCCCGCCCACGGACGGCAACCAGGGCCGGTATGCGCGGCGGTCTTGCCTTCGCGGTCTATGATTGCGATCTGGCGCCAGTCGTGGTCGGGATCGTTGGCCTTGAGCGCGGCCATCACACCGGCCGGTGCCATGCCCTGCTGCAGCAGCTCGAGCGCGATCAGGTCGTTGTCGCGCTTCACATAGGCCTGCGTCTTGCAGACGCCGGCGCCGAAGCGGATGCCCTCGCAGCGACCGCCGGCCGCGATCGAGAAGGTGGTGATGCCGAGGCCGAGCCGGCCGGTGTTGGGGCAGCGTGCGATGATCGAGAAGGTCATGGGTTACTCCGCGGCTTTCATCGAGGCGATGAATGCCTCCTGTCCCATCGCGCCGCGCGGGTTGCGCCCGCGGTCGGCGTAGTAACCCTCGTACTGCTTGTAGATCGTCCAGACGCGCCGCAGCTCGTCGACCGCCTTGTCGTGCAGGTCGACGCGCAGGTCGATGTCGGGATGGATATGGCGCGAGGAGACCTGAAGCGCCGCCGAGCGTTCGGTCCGATGGGCCGTCGCATTCCCCTGCCCGCCCGCATCGCGGCCATGCTCCAGCGCCGTCAGTAGGCGATGTTCGAGATCGGCGTCGGGCTCCGCGAGGAAGCCTTTGGCGATCGCCTCGGCGACGTGCTGGCCGCGTAGGCCGTTGCCGGTGCAGATGTAGTTCTCGCCCGTCACCTCGCCCGCCCAGCCACGCACATTCGAACCGGTATAGGCCGCCACGGCGCCGGTGCGGTCGATCACGCCGATCTGCCGATAGCTGTGATAGGCATCATTGGCCTTGAGCTGCTCGAGCACAGCCGTGGCGCCGAGGCCCTGCGACAGCAGGCGGAGCGCAATCGCATTGTTGTTCTCGTTGGCGTTGGCCTGGCTCACGGTGACACCGGCATTCGATTTGGTCGAGTGGGCATAGCGGCCCACGGTGATCGAGAAGGTGGCGATGCCGATGCCGAGGCGGCCGGTCTTCGCGCAACGTCCGAGGATGGTGTAGGTCATGCGGCCTCTCCCTTACGCGCGACTGGTTGCGCGCTTGGCATCGAGTTGCTTCACGAAGACATCCTGCGGGATCGCCTTCGACGGATCGATATCCCGGCCGCGGTAGAACTCTTCGTAGAGCTTGAACTCCTCCAACACGCGCCGCAGCTCTTCGACCGCCGTCTCGTGCACGTCGACGCGGACGTCGACATCAGGGAAGTCACGCCGGTCGACGACCTTGATCGCCGCGGAACGCTCGGTGCGGTGCGCATCGGCCGGGCCCTGGCCGCCGGCGTCGCGGCCGCCTTCGATAGCGCGCATCAGGCGATATTCCAGCGCATTTCCGGGATTCTCGAGGAAGCCCGCGATCATGCCGTCAAGCACCTGCGGACCGAGCAGGCCGTTGCCGAAGGCCACACAATCGGCGGCCTCCTTGTGGCCCGCCCAGCCGCGGCAGCCGGGACCGGTGTGCGCGGCGACTTTGCCGTCGCGGTCCATGATCGCGATCTGTCGGTAGCTGTGCTCGCTGTCGTTGCCCGCGAAGATCTCCATCACATGCGCCGGCAGGTAGCCCTGCGCCAGGAGCTTGATGCCGAGCGGATCGTTGGTGCGGTTGGGGAACGCCTGCGTCTTGCAGACGCCTACATTGGCCACGACGCCCTCGCAGCGGCCGCCGACTGCCAGCGAGTAAGTAGTGATGCCGAGGCCGAGACGGCCGGTGCGCTTGCAGCGCCCGATCAGTGAGAAAGTCATTGCGCGGCCTCCTGCTTCTTGAGCGTCTGGACGAAGGCATATTGCGGCATCGCATCCTTCGGGTTCTTCGACCTCTCCTTGTAGTAGCTGCGATAGAGCTCGTACTCCTCGAAGGCGCGACGCAGTTCCTCGACCGCCCTGTCGTGCAGGTCGACGCGCAGGTCGAGCTCGGCATGATCGTAATCGCCGTAGACCATCACCGCGGCCGACCGTTCGGTGAGATGGCCGTCGTTGCCGACTTGCCCGCCGGCATCACGGCCCGCTTCGATCGCGGCCAGCAGCCGGCGCTCGAACGAGAGCTTGGCCGCGCCTTCGTAGGCCTTAGCCATGGCATCGATCACCGGCTTGCCCGCCAGCACGTTGCCCATGGCGACGTAGCCGTCGCCGGTGACGTGGCCTGCCCAGCCGCGATTCTTCGGACCGCTGTAGGCCGCGAGGCGGCCCAAGCGGTCGATCACCGCGATCTGCCGAAACTCGTGATTGGGATCGTTGGCCTTCAGCTCGGCCAGCACGTGATCGGGCGTATAGCCCTGCGCCAGCAGCCTGAGCGCCAGCGGATTGTTGCCCTGGTTGACGAAGGCCTGGGTCATGGTCGCGCCCGTGTTGCCGCGCAAACCGTTGCAGTAGAGGCCCACGGTGATTGAGTAAGTAGCGATTCCGATGCCGACCTGACCCGTCTTCGGACAGCGCGCGAGCAGAGTGAAGGTCATGAGCGTCTGTCTCCCATCGATGCCTTGTTCACCGCACGCATGGAACGTGCCGAAACGGTGGCCGCAGCCTCGCGCTTCAGTGGCGCATAGGCAAGCTCGTGAAGATCCTGGAACTCACCTTGCAGAAAACGAAGGAACTCTTCGGCCGCGAGCGGCAGCTGTCGCGCCGAATGCGTGATCGCATCGATGGTCGCGTTGTTCACCAGCCGGTCGCGGATCGGCACGGCGACCAGTTCGCCCGAGCGCAGGCTGTCCCAGGCCGAGAGGCGCGAGAGGAAGGTAATGCCATGATTCACCTTCACGAATTCGACGCGCAGCTGGATTGCGTTGGTCTCGAGCGATGGCGATATGCTGATGCCGACCGCCTTGCAGGCGACATCGATCAGGATGCGGCTGCCGGTATGCTTCATGGGCGACGCAATCGGCCAGGCCGCGCAATCGGCCAGTGAGACTTTCGGCCGGCTGGCGAGCGGATGGCTGGCCGACATCATCGCCACCAGCGGCTCGCGCATCTTGAACACCGTCTCCAGCTCGGCCTCGGCCGGCGGATAGAAAGCCAGACCGATATCGGTGCGCCCCTCGCGCACGGCGGCCACGACCTGGTCGGAGCCGTCGATCGTGATCTCGAAGGTGATGCCGGGATGGCGTTCGCTGAAACGGGTCACCGCGCGCGGCAGCAAATGCGGCACCAGCGATTCGATCGCCTGGATGCTGACCGAGCCGCGGCGCAGGCCTTTCAGCCCGTCGATCTCCGAGCGCACGCGCTCGATCTGGCGCAGGTTGGTCTGGGCATGGCGCAGGAAAATCTCGCCGGCGGAGGTCAGTTTGACGCCACGCGCATGGCGGTGAAACAGCGGCGCGCCAAAATCTTCCTCGAGTTTCTGGATCTGCCGGCTGAGCGCGGACTGGGCAATGTGCAATTCCTCGGCGGCCTCGCGAATCGATCCGTGCCGCGCAATCGCGGAGAAATAGCGCAGTGGCTGATTGATCATTTCGTGGACTCTCCCTGCCCCGATACTGATGCCGATTCGGCATCGCTTCAACGCCGAAATTGCGCTTGTCGGATCACCCGCCGGAGCGCCCAATTCGTGACCGGCACCTGATTGAGGGCAACGAGAGGGACATCGTCATGCTCGACATGGTGGGAGAAGCCGTCGACCGGCTGATCACGATCGAAGCCAAGAACCACGGCATGCCGCACGGCATCCTGCTGCCGATGTATCTCGCCGCACGCAAGGTCGCGGGCGACAAGCCAGTAACGATGGCCGCCGCCAAAGGCTTGCAGAAGGCGCTCGGGAAGGGAGATGTCGTCTTCATCATGACCGGCGCGGGCTACGAGCCCACCATGCCAAAGGGCGAGAGCGACGGACCGCCAGGCGCGGCCTCTCTAGCCCGCATCCTCTACCGCGGCCTGGGCGCCGTGCCGGTGTTCGTCAACGAGGCATGCCACACCGATCCGATCGTGGCGTCGAGCGAAGCCGCCGGGCTGATGGTGAAGCCGTTCGACCAGGCGCGCGATCGTCATCTCGGCGCAGCCATCGAGAACGCGCCAGAAGACCAGTCGAGGATCAAGGCGTGGGTCGCCGAGATCTATGCGAAGTACAAGCCCAAGGCCGTCGTTGCGACGGAGCGGCTGGGCGCCGGTGCCGACGGCAACGTCCACACCGCGACCGGCCTGCCGCTCACCGGGCCGCATTCCAAGTTCCAGGGCTGCATCGACATCGGCGGCGTCGTCACCGAAGCCAACAAGCGCAAGATCTTTTCGGTCGGCGTCGGCGATCACGGCAACGAGCTGGGCTTTGGCACGATCTACAACACGGTCGTGGAGACCATGCCCAAGGGCAAAGCGCTCGCCACCGTCGTGAAGACTGACGTCGTGATCCCGGCGATGATGTCGAACTGGGGCTGCTACGGCATCGAGGCCTGCCTCGCCTACCTGCTGAAGAAGCCGCAGCTCATACATTCGCCCGACATGGAAAAGCGCATCGTGCAGGCCTGCCTCGACGCCGGCGGCCTCGAGGCGATGTACTGCACGACCGAGTTCCTGGTCGACGGTCTCGACGGCGAGACATCAATGGCTTGCATGCAGTTCCTGTCCAACATCGTGCGCAAGAATCTGGAGCCGCCGGACGCCGGCCTCACACACTAGGCGCTTCGTCCTTCAAACAGATCTATTAGGGGGAAATCATGGCTATCGACGAGATCGTCGGCGATTCGATCGACCGCGCCATCAATGTCGAGATGCGCTTTCGCGCCGGCCTGCCGCGCGGCGTCACCTATCCGCTCTACGAGGCGGCGCGCAAGAAGCAGAAGAAGCCGCTCACGTGGCTGGCTGCCAAGCTGCTGAAGGACTCCGTCGAGCCCGGCCAGAACGTGTTCGTGATTACCGGTGCCGGCACGCCACCCGGCCTGCCTGCGGGCGAGACCGACGGTCCGCCGGGTGCGGCCGCGATCGCCCGCGCCATCGAGTTCGGCCTCGGTGGCAAGCCGATCCTGATCAGCGAAGAGCGCAACATGCCCGCGGTCATCAAGTCGGCCGAAGCGGCGGGCCTCGCGGTCTACGACGAAGCGCTGTTCAAGCAGCGCCGCTCCTGCGCCCTGCCGATCAATTTCCCGCTGGGCGATGCCGCGGGCAAGAAGGCCGCCGCCGCCCTGATCAAGAAGTACAAGCCGGCCGCCATGGTGTTCATCGAGAAGGTCGGGCCCAACACCAAGGGCATCTACCATTCCATCATGGGAACGCCCCGTGCCCCGGACAAGATCGCCAGCGCCTACCATCTGGCCGAGCAGGCCAAAACGGTGGGGATCCCGACCGTGGGCATCGGCGACGGCGGCAACGAGATCGGCTGCGGCCTCATCAAGGAGGCAGTGGCGGCGATCCAGCCGTTCGGCAAGGATTGCGGCTGTCCCTGCCATGGCGGCGTTGGCACGGTTACTGAATGTGATGTCCTGGTCTTTGCCGCCGTGTCGAACTGGGGTGCCTATGGCATCGCGGCGGCGCTGGCGGGCCACTTGGGAGACCGCGAGATATTGCACGACGAGGCGACGGAGCTTCGGATCGTGCAGGCGAGCGTCGCCGGCGGGGCGATGGACGGGGCCTATTCCCGCCTGATCCCCTACGTCGACGGCACGTCGGACAGAATGCAGGCCGCGTTGATCACGATGCTTCATCAGATCATCGAGAACGGGCTGAAGGAATACGATCGAGGGTTCTAGAGGAGGCGGCGATGAGCAAGGGGTTCCGGACGACGAGCGGCATGACGCGCCGCGGGTTCACGGCGGGAGCCCTGGGCTCCGGCCTCCTGCTGAGCGCCCCAGCCATCGCGCAGGGCAAGCGCGACCTCCGGGTCGGCACGTGGGGCGGCGAGTTCGGAAATCTCAGCCCGGTCATCCGCTCGGACATCCAGGGCAGCCTGGTGATGTACAACGTGTTCGACGGGCTGGTGAACATCGACTTCAAGGACCGCTCGATCCTACCGTGCATGGCGCTCGAGTGGAGCAATCCCGATCCGCTGACCTGGCGCATCAAGATCCGCGAAGGCGTGAAGTGGCAGAAGGGCTACGGCGAGTTCACCGCCGAGGACGTGGTCTACACCTTCAACTTCCACATCTCGTCGAAGAGCTTCCAGATGGGAACTGCGCTGTTCCCCATCGACACGGTGAAAACCGACGGCAAGTACGTGGTCGAGATGAAGACCAAGCAGCCGTTCGGAGCCTTCCCCGGCGTCACCATGGGCTACGGCGGGACGATCATCTCCGAGAAGGCGCACAAGGAAATGGGCAACGACGCCTACAGCGCCACGCCCATCGGCAACGGCCCCTTCCAGATCGAGAGCAAGAAGGGCACCGAGGTCGTGCTCACCAAGCACCCCGAGTACTGGCGCCCGGGCTTCCCCAAGCTCGACCGCGTCGTCTATCGTGCGATCCCCGACTCGACCACGCGCCTGCAGGCCCTGCAGAAGGGCGAGCTCGACTTCGTGACCCATCCCGATCCCAAGGACATGAAGGCGCTGCGCAAGGACGCCAAGTTCACGATCAAGTCGACGCCGGGCTGGGAGTGGGACTACCAGCAGTTCAATCTCAAGGCCAAGCCGGACGCGCCGTACCAGAACAAGCTGGTGCGCCAGGCGATCTCCTACGCAATCGACCGCGAGGCGATCGTGAACGAGATCTACTACGGCGAGGGCCTCGCCACCGACAACCAGATCCCGGCCGGCTACATGGGCTACCGCCAGCCGCTCTTGAAGTACCCGAAGAACGGCGACCTGAAGAAGGCCAAGGAGCTGATGGCCCAGGCGGGCGTCAAGGGCTACGAGGTCGAGGTCATCACCTCCGACAAGGACTGGCTGCGCAAGGAGCTCGAGCTCGTGGCCGCGATGGTCAGCCAGATCGGCATCACCTACAAGATCAAGAACATGGACATGGGCGGCTTCAACAGCCTGTGGCTCAACCAGAAATTCGACCAGCATCTCGAGGACATTACCCTGGTCGCGCCCGATCCCGACGCGACCTCGTGGTGGTTCCTGCACAGCAAGGGCAACGCCTCGGGCTACAACGTGCCGTCGATGGACGCCATGCTCGACGGCGCGCGCAGTGAGCTCGATCCCGCCAAGCGCGAGGCCATGTACCACAAGATCGTCGACACGACGCTCGAGGAATGCCCGATCATCTATCATTGCAACACGAACAACATCCAGATCTACAACAACAAGCTGGTGGGCTTCGAACCCGCGCCGCAGGAATACACCGAGAAACTCGATACGGTTTCGTGGTCCTAACGCAGCCCAAGGGATAGTCTCGGGCGATGTGGTCCTATCTCGGCCGTCGCCTGATCCAGGTGCCGCTGGTCCTGCTCGTCGTGTCGTTGATGACCTTTGCCATCACGCGCGCGACGCCGGGCGATCCGGTGACGATCATGCTGGGCATGCAGACCTCGCCGGAGGCGGCGACGGCGATGCGCAAGGAGTTCAACCTCGACCGCTCGCTGCCCGAGCAGTACGGGCTATGGATCGCCAAGGTCGTGACCGGCGACCTCGGCCGCTCGATGCGACTCAACGATCGCGTCACGACCTTGATCGCCGAGCGGCTGCCGATCAGCCTGCAGCTTGCCTTCGCCGGCATGCTGTTCGCGCTCGTGGTCTCGATCCCGCTCGGCGTGATCGCGGCGCTCAGGCGCAACAGCTGGATCGACTATCTCTGTACCGGCTACACGGTGATGGGCTTCGCCGTGCCGAACTTCGGCCTTGCGCTGATCCTGATCTATGTCTTCTCGATCCAGCTCGACTGGCTGCCGATCACCGGCATCGGCTCGTCCGAGGCCGAGCAAGGCGGGCTGTGGAAGCACTACAGCCCCTTCATCATTCCCGCCATTGCGCTCGGTGCGCTCCAGACCGCGATGCTGACCCGCCTGCTGCGCTCCAGCATGATCGACGTGCTGTCGCAGGACTACATGCGCACCGCGCGCGCCAAGGGCCTGCTGCCGGCCAACATCGTGATCATCCATGCGCTCAAGAACGCGATGATCCCCTTCGTCACCATGGCCGCCGTCCAGTTCGGCTATATGATCGGCGTCCAGGTGACGATCGAGTACATTTTCGCGGTGCCCGGCATGGGCTCCGCCGTACTGAACGCCGTGGTCAACCGCGACTTCCCGGTGATCCAGGGCTTCACCTTGGTGATCGCGGTCTTCTTCCTGCTGATGAACATCCTCGCGGACATGATGTACGCGCTGCTTGACCCGCGCATCCGGTACTGATGGCCGCCGCGCGCCCCCTCCCACTGCAGTTTCGCGGCTCGCTGGCGCTGGCCGTGCAGCAGTTCCCGCGCAATCGCGCGGCCACGATCGGCCTTATCATCCTGTTCGCGATCTGCCTAACGGCCGCCTTCGCGCCCTGGGTCGCGCCTTACGATCCGATCCAGATCAAGCTCTCGATGAAGCTGAAGCCGCCGTCGTTCGAGCATCTGATGGGCACCGATCATTTCGGCCGCGATGTCTTCTCGCGCCTGCTGTGGGGCGGCCGCACCTCGCTATCGGTGGGCCTGCTGGTCGTGGGCTTCGCCTTCGTGCTGGGCGTGCCGCTCGGTCTCGCGTCAGGCTACTTCGGCGGCAAGGTCGACAATGCGCTGATGCGGCTGGTCGATGCCTTCCTCACCTTCCCGCCGCTGCTGCTGGCCGTGGCGCTGGTCGGCCTGCTCGGGCCCGACATCAAGAACGTGATGCTGGCGCTGGGTCTCGTGCAGGCGCCCATCCTGGCGCGCATGGTGCGCGGCAGCACCCTCGCCGTGCGCGAGGAGGTCTACGTGACGGCCGCGCGTGCACTGGGCGCCAGTCCGCTGCGCATCGTGCTCTCGCACCTGTTGCGCAACATGGTCTCGCCGATCGTGGTCCAACTCACCGTCGTCTTTGCGGCCGCCGTCGTCTCGGAGGCATCGCTCAGCTTCCTGGGCTTCGGGACGCAGCCGCCGGAGCCCAGCTGGGGCCGCGACATGAGCGAGGCGCGCCGCTTCCTGGCCGACGCGCCCTGGATGTTCCTGGCGCCGACCTCGATCATCGCGATCTGTGTACTCAGCATCAACTTCATGGGCGACGGTCTGCGCGATGCACTCGACCCGCGCGCCTGGCGCACGCGCCGCAGCGTCGGCACCGACACATGACCTTGTTGCGCGTCCGCAACCTCCACACCCGCTTCGCCACGGATCGCGGCGACGTGCGCGCGGTCAACGGCGTGTCGTTCGATCTCGAAGAGGGCGAGATCCTGGGCCTGGTGGGCGAGAGCGGCAGCGGCAAGAGCGTGACGGCGTTGTCGATTATGCGCCTCGTACCCGAGCCGCCCGGCCACATCGCCGCCGACAGCCTGGCGTTCGACGGCTGCGAGCTGCTGGGCCTGAGCGAAGCCCAGATGCGCGAGGAGCGCGGCTCGAGCATGGCCATGATCTTCCAGGACCCGATGCGCTCGCTCAATCCCGTGCTCACCATCGGCCGGCAGATCACCGAAGTGCTGCGCCGCCACCAGAATCTCGACGGGCCGGCCGCGAAGCGCCGCGCGATCGAGCTGCTGGAAATGGTCGGCATTCCCTCGGCGGAAAAGCGCCTCGCCGCCTATCCGCACCAGTTCTCCGGCGGCATGCGCCAGCGCGTCATGATCGCGATCGCGCTGTCCTGCAATCCGCGCCTGCTGATCGCCGACGAGGCCACGACCGCGCTCGACGTCACCATCCAGGCGCAGATCGTCGACCTGGTGAAACGCCTCACGCGCGAGCGCGGCACGTCGGTGATCTGGATCAGCCACGATCTCGGCGTCGTCGCGGGCCTCTGCGACAAGGTCAACGTCATGTACGCGGGCAACGTCGTGGAGTCGGGCCCGATCCGCGAACTGTTTCATCGCCCGAGCCACGGCTACACGCTTGGCCTCATGGGCTCGACGCCGAGGGTCGACGGCACCGGAGCGCGCCGCCTGACGCCGATCGAAGGCATGCCGCCCAGCCTGATCGAGCCGATCCCGCTCTGCCCGTTCCTGCCGCGCTGCCGCGTCTCCGTCCCCGCCTGCCAGACGATCCCGCCCGAGCGCCGTGACTTCGGCGATGGCCATTGGGCTCGCTGCCTTGCGGATCTCGCCCCCGGAACGCGACCATGAGCACCCTGCTCGAAGTCGAGGACCTCGACGTCCACTTCGGCCGACCGGATGCACCGGGCACGGTGAAGGCCGTCGACGGCGTCTCTTTCAAGGTCGAGAAAGGCCGCACCCTGGGCCTCGTGGGCGAGTCGGGCTGCGGCAAGTCGACGACCGGCTATGCGATCCTGCAGCTGGTGCGCACCACCTCGGGCCGCGTGCTGTTCGACGGCACGAATCTCTGCCAAATGAATAAACGCGACCTGCGCCGGATGCGGCGCAAGCTGCAGATCATCTTCCAGGATGCGCACGCCTCGCTCAATCCACGCATGCCGATCGGCGATCTCGTGGGGGAGGCGCTCGACATCCACGGCCTGTTCCGCGGCAACGCGCGCGCCGGCCGCATTCGCGAGCTCCTCGACATGGTGGGCCTCTCGGACTCCCTCTTCGAACGCTACCCGCACGAGCTGAGCGGCGGCCAGGCGCAGCGGGTGGCGATCTGCCGCGCGCTCGCCGTCGAGCCCGAGCTCATCATCTGCGACGAGCCGGTGTCGGCGCTCGACGTGTCGATCCAGGCGCAGATCGTGAATCTGCTGCAAGACCTTCAGGAGCGGCTGGGCCTCGCCTACATCTTCATCTCACACGATCTTTCAGTCGTGCGGCACATCAGCGACCAGGTGGCCGTGATGTATCTCGGCAAGATCGTCGAGATGGCCGGCAAGGAAGAAATCTACTCAGCACCCGCGCATCCCTACACCAAGTCGCTGATGTCGGCGGTGCCGGTGCCCGATCCCGACGTCGAGACGCAGCGTCAGCGCATTATCCTGAAAGGCGACCTGCCCAATCCGGCCAACCCGCCCTCGGGCTGCCGCTTCCGCACGCGCTGCCCGATCGCGATCGACGAGTGCGCCAAGGTCGACCCGCCGCAATATCCGCTCGGGCCCGCGCATTGGGCGAAGTGCATCCGCCTCAAGGAAGCCTGAACCGCGGGAATCGCCGGCTCAGAACTCCAGCAGGTTATCGCGCAGATGCTTGTGCGCGTAGGCCTTGCGGGTCAGGCCACGGCGCTGCAGCTCCGGCACCAGCCCGTCGCAGATCTCCATGATGGAGCGACGTTCGATAGGCGTATCCGATATCAGAAAGCCGTCGCCGCCCACTTCCTGCATGACGTCCTGCATCACCCCTGCCACGTGATCGGGCGTGCCGGTGTAGTCGAGACTGCCCTTGCTGGCGTAGGTGCGCACGATCTCGCGCAGAGGCTTGCCGAGCCACCTAGCAAGAGAGGACTGGTGGCCATTGGTCGTCAACGTCATCGGCAGCGGCTCGTCCATGTCGAACTTGGAGAAGTCGATGCCGGTCAACCGCGACATTCCGGAAAGCTGCATTTCAACATGCTTCAGCGAGTCTTCCTGCTGCAACCGGCGCCGCTCGATCGCCGCCTCCATCGTCGTGTCGACGATCGGAGAGCACAGAAACAGGAGCTTGATGTCGTCCGGATTTCGGCCGATCGCGGCGGCGTTGCGGCGCACCTCCAGGCGATAGGCCTTCATGCGCTCGACGCTGCCGCCATCCGTGATGATGGTGTCGGCCCACTTCGATGCGAATGCCTTGCCCGCCGGCGAGCCGCCGGCCTGCACGATCGGTACCCTTCCCTGAGGCGAGCGTGGCGCGTTGATCGGCCCGCGCACTTTGAAGTACTTGCCCTCATGGTTGATCGGATGGACCTTCGATCCATCGGCGAACATGGGAATGGTGGGATCGAGCACCATGGCGTCGGGCTCCCACGCCTCCCACAGCCGGGTCACGACATCCGCGAATTCGTCGGCGACCTCGTAGCGCTCGTCATGCGGCCGGTGCTTGTCGTGGCCGTAGTTCTGCGCAGTGCCGTCGTTGCTGCCGGTGACGCAGTTCCAGCCGATGCGACCCTCGGTGACATGGTCGAGCGAATTGATGAGACGCGCGAGCAGGTACGGCGGATATTCCGACACGGAGAGCGTCGGCACGAGGCCAAGATGCGTCGTGGCCTGCGCAAGCCACGGCACGAGGACCGGAGGGTCGAGTTTGGGAGTGCCTTGGGCATATTGCAAATAGGTGTCGTGGCTGCCCTTGTAGGTATAGGGCACGTTCGAGGAGTCCTCGATGATCATGTAATCCATGCACGCCCGTTCCATCCCCTTGGCAAGGTCGATGAAGATGTCGGGCATCATCCAGCGCTGGACGTCGGAGGCACTGCCGGCCCACATCGAGCGCCAGTTCTTGGAAGCGAAACTCTGGCCGAGAAACCAGGCGAGATGGAAAGGACGATTGCTCATGATCGGCACCTTGCAAAAGACCTGCCAGTTGCGCCGGCATTACCGTGCGGAACAGCCCTGGTCTTTGGCGATGGCAATGCGCACAACACCGTCATCGGCACGCCCGAACAGATCGCTGCCGTTATGGAGGAATGGTTCTGGCAGGGTGCCGCAGACGGCTTCAACACCTGCCAGCAATCTCCCCGGTCAGCATCGACGAATTTGTCGACTATGTCGTGCCGGTGTTGCAGGGGAAAGGACTTATGCGCACCGCCTACGAAGCAACGACGCTGCGGGGAAATCTGGGGCTTCCCGATCCACGCCCCGGACTTCCCGCGCGAGAGGCGCTGGTTGCTGCCAACCGACCGGGCATCGCTTTGCATCTCTGTCCTACGCCCGCTTTCGCATTGCCAATCCGCACTCAGTGGAGAAGATGACTTTTGTACTGAGTCGAAGGACTGGCACACCGGCCGAACGAGATTTTAATCTGGTCATGCTACGGACGTTCGTTGAGCCGGGCCGCGTCGCCGGCACGATGGGCTAGTCCTCGCGAACGCCTCATAAGAGCCACTGGAGTGGCATCCTGCCGTCAAACACGTAAGACTGGGCCCCATGAGAGTCATCATCTGTGGCGGCGGCGCGATCGGCGCGGCAACAGCGTACTTCTGTAGCAAGCGCGGGGCAGAGGTCGTCGTCGTCGAGCGCCACAAGGTTGCGGGCGCCGCCTCGGGCAAGTCGGGCGGCTTCCTGGCCCTCGACTGGAACCGCGGCACGCGGCTCGACCGGCTGGCACGCCGGAGCTTCGCCCTGCATGCCGACCTGGCTGAGGAACTGAGCGGCGAGCTTGGCAAGGATTGGGGGCTCTACCGGCGGCTCGCGACCTTCATGGGCCACTCTGACGGAAACGCACCGGCCACGATCACGGGTCAAATCGGCACGAAGGAGACCACGGCGGTGATCGAACCGCGCGCCTTCACGACTGGGTTGCTGGAGGCGGCTCGCAGGCTCGGTGCCAGGTTGATGGACGGTACCGTCGAGAGCCTCGTACGCTCCGGTGACCGAGTGACAGGCGTGCGGCTCGCCGGCGAAGAGACGCTCGCAGGCGACGCCGTCGTAATTGCTATGGGACCGTGGTCGATCGTGGCGAGCGGCTGGCTTGCCCTGCCCGCCGTGTACGGCGTGAAAGGCCATAGCCTGGTGTTCGCGACCGGTGACAGAACCCCACAGGACGCGTGGTTCCTCGAAGTGCAGGATAGCAAGAGCACACCGGGCGAAGTGCTGACGCCCGAGATTTTCCCGCGCGCCAACGGCACGGTGTGGGCTTGCGCCATCTCCTCGACGCAAGGCCTGCCGGTCGATCCAGCCCAGGTCAGGCCGGACGACGGCGCGCATGCGCGGCTCGAGGCGCTGTGCCGGGCCGTCGTGCCTGCGCTCGCCAATGCCAAATTGGTGGCGCGTCAGGCTTGCTTCCGCCCTCTGACGGAGGACGGCCTGCCCCTGATGGGCGCGCTGCCGGGCGCGCCGGGAGCCTACATTGCGACCGGCCACAGCGTGTGGGGCATACTGAACGCGCCCGCTTCCGGCGAGGCGATGGCCGAACTCGTGCTCGACGGCGCCGCGCATACGGTAGATCTAGGGCCATTCAGGTCGGACAGGCTGCGGCCGTTCGATTCGAAAGCTCTCCTGTCGTCTTAGCCGAAGCACTCACGAAAAACCCATTCGCGCTCTGCTCCGCGCGGGTAACAACCTCCGCCGCGCCCGGGAGTTCCGGGAATATGTTGCAGCCGTCCGGTCAGCGGGCCAGAACGGCTTGCCCCTGAATAGCGAGAGGCTCGAGGACTGGTCGGCCTGGGCAAACAATCTTGCCGACAGAGTGGATCCGCTGCGTGCCGAACGGCTCCGCGTGAAGTTCCAGGCGAGGGATATCGAGAAGGCTGAAGTCCCAGAAACCAAGTAAGTGGGCGATCCACGGCTGACGATGCTTGCCTCGTAGGCGATGGTATGAACACCCCATCGCTTAGTCGATGCGCATATGGTGCCTTTCGATCAGGCCGCCAAAATATTCCCAGTCCTGAGCCATTCGAGCCTTCAACTCATCGGACCCGATATAGTGAGGAAATTCACCGTAGGCCTTCAGGTTCGCTTCGACCTCCGGCGATTTCGTGAAGGGCTTCACCGCAGCAGCGATCCGGTCGATGATCGGACGTGGCGTGCCAGCCGGCGCCAGGACTCCGAACCAGAGTTCGTCGGTCATCGCGGGCATGCCCTGATCGGCAAATGAAGGGATATCCGGCGTGCCAGCGAAACGCTTGCCGCCTTCCGTTCGCGTGGCTAGCAACTTCGCCGAGCCATCCTTGATCCGGGGAAGGGCCGTCGGATCGAACACGATATCGATACGCCCCCCGATCAGGTCGTTGAGCGCCTCGCTCGATCCCTTGTAATGAACCATCAGCAGCTTGATGCCCGCAAGTTCGGCGAAATATTCGCAAGACATATGCGCACCCGACCCTAATCCGGCCGTGCCACAGCTGACGCTTTCGGGCTTCTTGAGGGCAAGAGCCTTCAGTTCCGCAATGTTCTTGGCAGGGAAATCCTTGCGGGCAACCAAGAACGTGGAGTTCGCGGCGACGGCGGCAATCGGCGCAAAGTCGGTCCGCGGATCATAGGTGACCTTGCGCAGCTGCGCGGTCGCCGACACCGACGCGGCATTGCCCAGAAGCAACGTGTAACCGTCCGCCGGCGCGCGCGCGGCGATCGCTGCGCCCAGTGAGGCTCCGGCACCTGGCCGATTGTCGACCATGACTTGCTGACCGAGCTCCTTCGTCAGCTCCACCGCCAGCAAGCGCCCAATCACATCGGACCCGCCCCCTGGAGCATAGGGCACCACCAGCTTGATCGGCTTGCTCGGCCATGGGTCATCGGCATGGGCTTGGGTGCCCATGAAAGGCAGGAGCAACAGAAACAGGGAGACGAGGCGGCCGATGATTGTCATGGCAATTGGTCTCTCGATTCCTGTTTGCGTCGTGCTACTGCGCTGCCTGGACTTGCGTGCCCACGCGCAATTCGCGCAGGCGCGGCATTATGTGCTGGGCGAAGCGGCGCATCTCCTGTTCGTACGGCTGGAACTGCGTCAGCAAGGTCTCGATCCCCGCCGCATGGAACGCCGCGATCCGTTCGGCCACCTGGTCGTAGCTGCCGACCAGCCCGGACGAGGTGCCGCCGTTGGTGCCGACGTTTTCGGTTTTGGCCATGGTCTGGCGCATCACGACGTTTGAGTCGGTGTTCTCCTTCACATAGGCCTTGATGTCCGTGTCCTGCCGCGCGAGCTCGAGCAGGCGCTGATAGGCCTTCTGGGCTTCGGCCTCGGTCTCGCGTGCGATCACGAACCCCGAGAAGCCGCAGCGCACCGGCGCCATGCCGGGCGGCCGCGGCCGGCGCTTCACGTCGGCAATCAGCAGCTTCATGTCTTCGAGCGGCTGGCCGGTGATGAACCATACATCGGCCTGCCGGGCGCTGAGGTCACGCGCCGGTTCGGATTCGCCGCCAACATAGATGCGCGGTCGCGATCGCGTTTTGCTAGTCGGGTGCAGGATGTAATCCTTCACGTCGAAATACTTGCCCTTGAAATTCACCCGCTCGCCGCGCATCAGCGCCTCGACGACTTGCAGCCACTCGCCGCCATAGGCATAGCGCTCGTCGTGCTCGCGGAACTCCATGCCCGCGTTCACGATCTCCTTACGGTTCCAGGCGTTCACCAGGTTCAGCGCCATGCGGCCCTTGCTAATCTCCTCGATCTGCAGCGCCATCTTGGCCAGCGGCACCGGGTGATAGAGCATCGGCTTGATGGCGGTGATGATCTCGATGCGACTGGTGAGCGCCGCGATCGCGGCCGCCGATGTCCAGGCCTCGAGTTGGTCGAGATCCTCGCGGCGCGGATTGGCCGTGTGCTGCGCGATCAGCACGCAATCGAAACCAAGGGCCTCGGCCTCGAGCATCAGATTCTTGTTGCGCTCCCAGGAGGCATCAAAAGGCTCTTCGGGGTCGTTCAGCGCCCCGCGGTTGCCATGGACTAGCGCCCAGATACCGATACGCAACGGATGTTCCATGTCGAACCTCACTCTTTATGTAGACAGCATCGAGGCGTCACGCGTTTTCGTCTACGGAGTCGCACTGCTCTGCGCTCGGCATACGAAATCCGCCGCAACGCACGCTGCGGAAGCGGGCTTCAGCTCGATGCAAGATCTGGATCGGCCGCCTTACCGGTGGCAGCGAGATCGCGTACGCGGAAGGGAGCACGAGCCAGAACTCGAACTGCATGAACGAGTGAAAAATGGACGGTTACGGAGTCGGCGACAAAATTCCCTGTTCCGATCTCGAATTTCCCTGTTCTAGCCTGAAATATTCCCTGTTCTGATCGCGGCTGTTGCAGAGCAACAATGCCGGAAGATGCTGCTAGCGCTGGTCTTTTCGCATCGTTCTCGGCGGCGGCCCGTCGGATTTCCCTGTTAGCAGGGAATAACCATGGAGAAAGGTTCGTGGTGGACTGCGCTCACCGCCAGCGAGACTGCGAACTTTCTCTCCGGGCTCGCATGCGTCGCAAATGAGGCCCGATTTCCGGACACACTCGCTTTTCTCCGGGGCATGATTGTCGAGTGGTCATTTCCGATGCATCTCGAGAATGCTGGCCCACTCACAACAGACAGGGTTGACCTAAACAGTCAGGAGAGAATCTTACGCCGCCCGACGTGACGAATCTTTTTGCGCCGCAACGTTGCACTACAACGTCGATCGCCGAGGCTGCATCGAGCTGCCTCGGGAAGTCGCGGCTTTGAGTTCGGTCGGGCGAGTGATCGGGAAGATCTCACGCATGTAGTCGGCGAGCATTCTGCAGTACTCCGTCGCGAAGCGCGGCAATGGACGCCGTTTGTCCCAGGAAATCGTCAAGCGCTCCCGCAACGGCCGCCCCCTGTACGTCAGACCGACGATCCTCAACGAGTAGCGATGACACTGAAGTTGAGACGGGACAATCGCTACGCCATGTCCGGCTTCGGCAAGCGCCAACAGCGTGTGCGGAATGCGGCTTTCGAACTTGATCGACGGATCGAGTCCTGCCGCGCGGCTGGCCGCGTCGAAAGCACGGCGAAATCCGAAGCCGACTTCCATCAGGAGTAAGGGCACGCCGGCCAGCCCGGCAATGTCCATCGTGCGCCGTTGGCTGAGAGGAAACAAGGGATGGCAAGCTGCCAGCAGCTCGACAGACCCGAGCGCAAGGCTGCCGAAATGCCGCTCATCCAGCTTAACCGCATGTAGCAGATTCTGGCCTAGGTGGACTTCCCCTCTTTCGAGCAGCCTCAATATTTCGCTGCCCGTTCCTTCGGTGATCCTGACCTCAACCTTGGGAAAGCGCTCGGCGTAGACGTGCAGAAACTGTGACAAGACGCCTTCAACGTGTTGCGGAGAGCCGGCGATCTTCAGGACGCCGGTATCTCCCTGGGTCAGCAATTGCGCCTGCTCCGTTACGGCGCTGGCGCAATTGAGCAACACACGACAGTGCGGCAGCAATTGCTCGCCTTCCCCAGTCAAAAGGAGTCGACGCCCGACGCGATCAAAAAGCCGCAAGCCGAGTTCTTGCTCCAGATCGATGATCTGACGTGACAAAGCGGGCTGGGCAATCCGCAAGCGTAGGGCTGCTTTGGAGACGGTGCCGAGTTCGGCCACGGTCACAAAGGTTCGTGCCTGTCGCAGGTGCATGGTCCCTTATAGCATCTGGGCATAAGCAAGGAGAGATTTTATGTATTAGACGCGCGACGCCCCTTCGCGGAATGTTGCGCCGCTCCGGCTGCTTCTCTCGATCGGGAGGCAGCGGCGCAAGGTGCCTTTCCGTGGGATTTTCCCGCTCACGGGTCGATACAAGGAGACGCGAATGAGCGCCCAACTCAAACTTGGTCTGGTCATGCTGGCGTGCACCGTTCTGGGAGCGGTCGCGAGCGAAGCCCTCCGTGCGCAAGCAAGGCCGCCGGCATATTTGATCGGTCAGATCGACGTCAGCGATCCCGAGGGATACGCTAAGGATTATCTTCCAAGAGCCAGAGAAATCATCAAGGCGCACGGCGGGCACTTGCTTGCGGCCGCTGGAGCAGCCGCGAGCGGCTCGCAGGTGGTGGCTATCGATGGGGAGGCGCCGAAACGGGTGATTGTCTACATGTATCCCAGCATGACTGCGCTACAGGCGTGGCGAAACGATCCTGAATACGTGCAAGTGCGACGAGTTGGTGAAAGATATGCAAAGTACCACACCTTCGCCGTCGAGGGACCGCCTGGCAGCTCACCTTGATCACCGCAACCAACCCACCAGGGTTGTTGGACTTGAGAGGTCTGCTTGCGGGCACTTATTGGACCTCGGACGACGTCCACCCCGAGTCCACTTCGGGAGGCAAGCAGAACTTCCTCTCCGGGCGCGAATGCGTCGCGAACAGCGCCCATTTCACGGTGGCAGCTCCCAGCGCCCATTAGTGTGGTACAAAAGTGTGGTACAAGCTGATACAAGCGCCGCTCTTGGAAGGCCTTGTTTTCCTGCGTTTTCCTGCTATCGACAGGCAATCTCGCCGCCCTGTCCGCCAGCGAGGCCGCGACTCATTTTTCAGATTCGCAGACGTCAGAAAGAAAAAGCATGCCCGCGTCCTACGAAACCCACCGCAAGCAACTCGAACTGATCCTCGAGGCCTGGGGCATGCCGAAGGCGACGGCAGCCGGCACCGCCGAGATCATGAGCTGGGCCGACCTGCACGGCATCGACACGCACGGCATCTCGATGGTGCCGCCGTACGATGAACGCCGCCGCAACAACAAGCTCGACGTGCTTGCCGAGCCGAAGATCGTGAAGGAAACGCCCGTGTCGGTGCTGATCGACGGCGGCGGCGGCCTCGGCCATCCCAACGGCCGGCGCGCCATGGAGATCGTCGTCGAGAAGGCGAAGAAGACCGGCATCGCCGTGGCGGCGGTGCGCAACTCGGGCCACTTCGGCGCCTGCGGCTTCTACGTGCTCCAGGCCGTCGAGGCCGGATTGATCGGCATGGCGACGACTTCGGCGAGCGGCATCCAGGTGGCACCGACCAACGGCGCGCAGGCCCGCCTCGGCACCGATCCGATCGCCTTCGCCGCACCCGGCAAGCCGGGCGAGCCGTTCCTGCTCGACATGGCGACCACGACCGTCGCCGCCGGCAAGATCCGCAACAAAGCGAACGAGAAACTGCAGACGCCGCCCGGCTGGCTGGTGACCAAGGACGGTCTGCCCAGCACCGATCCGCACGAGGTCAGCAAAGGCGGCTTCATGACGCCGCTTGGCGGCACGCCCGAGGGCAGCAGTCACAAGGGCTACGGTCTCGGCGCCATGGTCAACATCCTGAGTTCGGCTTTGTCGGGCGGCATGATGGTGACCGAGCCCACCCGCAACATGCGGCCGGGTGCGATCGATATCGGCCACTTCTTCCTCGCGATGGATCCCGGGATGTTCCGCGACACCGCCGACTTCCAGGCCGACGTCGCGGCCTTCTGCGACACCCTGCGCGCAACGCGGCCGGCCGATCCGGCCAAGCCGGTGCAGGTCGCGGGCGATCCCGAGCGTCGCACCGCCGCGGCGCGGATGAAGACCGGAATTCCCGTCGGCCCCAACCTGCTGGCCAAGGTCAAGGAGATTGCCAAGGCTGCGGGCGCCGACTGGATCATGGAGCGCTGATCACGCCGGGTTAGTGGGACCTGACGTCAGGCGCCGCATGTGGCGGCGCATGCCGTGATAGTCGTTGATGGCGTTGTGCATCGTGCGCCGGTTGTCCCAGATCGTGATCGTGCCGGGCTTCCAGTGAACACGGCAGGTGAACTCGGGCCGCGTCGCATGCGCCTGCAGCCAGTCGATCATCGGCCTGCTCTCCTCCGGCGTCATGCCCTCGAAGGCGATCGTGTGGCCGCGGCTGCAATAGAGCGCCTTCTGGCCGGTCTCGTCGATCGTGCGCACGATCGGATGCACCGCCTCGTAGGAGTCGGCGTCCTCGGTGCCATGGATCTTCATGCCGCCGACGGCCGCGTGATGCGCCTTGCGGCCGCCGAGATGCTTTAGGGCGGCGCTGTTCACGCCCTTCAGCGTGCCCAGCATCTCCTTCAGGCGATCTGACAGCGTCTCGTAGGCCGCGACCATGTCGCAATAGAGCGTGTCGCCGCCGCGCTCGGGCGTCTCGAGCGCATAGAGCAAGGTCGCAAGCGGCGGGGTCTTCGTGTAGGTCGTGTCGGAGTGCCATTCCCCGCCGAAGTTCCGCTTCTCCGACGGCTCCTTCACGACCTCGAAGAGGAACGGAAAGCCGTCCATGCCCTTCACGAAGGGATAGTGGTTCGGTTCGCCGAAGCGGGCGCCGACATCCATCATGTCCTGCGGCGACAGCTCCTGGTCGCGGATCGCGATCACCTTATGATCGAGGAACGCCTGATGGACCTGAGCCCAGTCATGGTTGTCCATCGTGCGCAGGTCGACGCCCGTCACCTCCGCGCCCAGCGAGCCGGCGATCGGCGTCACGGTGATGCTGCTATTGGCCAAGCGCCCCTCCTGATGTTCGCCCTCGATGGGAGCCGATTAAAGCCCATGACTGCCTGCAACGGCAATCTTCTCCCGGAATTCCCTGTTTTGAGACGCCTATCGCACTGCGGGACCTATGCGGCATACTGCACGCGACCTTGAACCGAGAGGACGCAGCCATGACCGAGATCACCAGGCGCCTGTTGCTGGCTGGAACCGCCGCCGCGCCCTTCGCCGGCTGGACACGCCTTGTCGATGCCGCCACGCCGAAGGACACCGCCGTCTTCGCCAAGCAGATCGACGACCTCATCTCGCTCGATCCGGGCGAGAGCTACGAAATCTCCGGCGGGGAAATCTGCACCAACGTCTACGACCGGCTGCTGCGCTACGAGGCGGAGGATCTGAGCAAGCTGGTGGGAGGCGTCGCCGAATCCTGGACCGTCTCGCCGGACGGCAAGACCTTCACCTTCAAGATCCGCCCGAACCTCAAGTTCCACTCCGGTGCGCCGGTGACGGCGGAGGACGTCGAATTCTCCCTGCAGCGCGTCGTGATGATCGCCAAGACGCCGGCCTTCCTCATCACCCAGCTCGGCTGGACGAAGGACACCGTCAAGGATCTGGTGAAAGCCAGCGGCGACACGCTGACTGCCAGGATCACGGCCGATCTCGCCCCCACCCTGGTGCTGAGCCTGATGAGCTCCATCGTCGCCTCGGTGGTGGAGAAGAAGGTGGCGCTGGCGCATGAGACGAACGGCGACTTCGGCAACGGCTGGCTGAAGACCAACTCGGCGGCGTCCGGCGCCTTCAGGCTGGTGTCGTGGAAGGCCAACGAAAGCGTCACCCTGGAAGCCAATCCCAACTTCCGCCTGGGCGCCCCGGCGATGAAGCGTGTCGTCGTTCGCCATGTGCCGGAGCCCGCCTCGCAGCGCCTGCTGCTGGAGAAGGCGGATGCCGACTTCGCGCGCGACCTGACGCCGGACCAGATCAAGCCGCTGGCCGGCAACCCGGACATCAAGGTCGAGTCCTTCAAGGCGGCCAACACCTTTTATATGGGCATGAACCTGGGCTACGAGCCGCTGGCCAACCCCAAGGTGCGCCAGGCGATGAAGATGCTGGTGGACTACGACGGCATGGTGAAGAGCTTCCTGGCCGGCCGCTTCTTCGTCCAGCAGAGCTTCCTGCCGATTGGCTACTTCGGCGCCATCGCCTACACGCCCTACAAGCTCGACGTGGCGAAGGCCAAGGCGCTGCTTACCGAAGCGGGCTTCCCGGACGGCTTCGCGGTGAAGATGGCCGCGCCGAACGTCTCGCCCTGGACCGAGATCTCGCAATCGGTGCAGCAGACCATGGGACAGGCCGGCATCAAGGTGTCGATCGAGCCGATGGAGCTGAAGGCGGTGATCGGTCAGTACCGCGCCCGCTCCCACCAGATCGCCATGCTCTCCTGGGGTCCGGACTATTTCGACCCGCATACCAACGCCGACAGCTTCGTGCACAACGACGACAACTCCGACAACCCGAAGATCAAGCCGATCGCCTGGCGCAACAGGTGGTTCATCCCCGACATCACCAAGGACATGCTGGCTGCGGCTCGAGAACTCGACACGGCCAAGCGCGGCGAGCAATACGCCGTGCTGCAGAAGAAGGTGACGGACGAGGGCCCGTACATCTTCATGTTCCAGAACAACATCCAGGTGGCGCGGCGCGCGACGACGACCGGGTACACGCCCGGCCTCTCCGGCGACCTGAGCTACTTCCGCAAAATCCGGAAGTCCTGACGCATTGAGTGTCAGGAGCTTAGCCAATCGGTCGGTGAACGCCCTCGTTTCCGTGGGCCTCACCTTCCTCGGGCTCACCTGCGTCACCTTCTTCATCGGCCGGGTGATCCCGATCGATCCGGTGCTGGCGATCGTCGGCGACAAGGCCTCGGCCGAGACCTACGCGCGGGTGCGGACCGAGATCGGGCTCGACCTGCCCTTGCCGGTGCAATACTGGCGCTATCTGTTGAAGGTGCTGCACGGCGATTTCGGCAACTCCGTCATCACCTCGCATCCCGTGCTGCAGGACCTGCTGCAGGTCTTCCCCGCCACGCTGGAACTCGCGGTGCCGGCCCTGTTCATCGGCGTGGTTTTTGGCATCCCGATGGGCGTGGTGGCCGCGACCCATCGCGGCCGCTGGCAGGACCAGGCGATCCGCCTGCTGTCCCTGCTCGGCTATTCCATGCCGGTGTTCTGGCTGGGCCTGGTCGGGCTGTTGCTGTTCTACGCCGTGCTCGGCTGGGTCGGCGGGCCGGGCCGGCTGGATGTCGCCTTCGACGACATCGTGAGTCCGGTCACCGGCCTGATCACCGTCGACAGCCTGCTGGCCGGTGAATACGAGGTGTTCTGGGATGCGCTCTCGCATCTGCTGCTGCCCGCTTCCATCCTCGGCTATCTGTCGCTCGCCTATATCGCGCGCATGACGCGCAGCTTCATGCTGGCCCAGTTGCGGCAGGAATATGTGCTGGCGACCCTGGCCAAGGGCCTCTCGCCCTGGCGCGTCGTCTGGGTGCATGCGCTAGGCAATGTCTGGGTGCAGCTCGTCACCGTCATCGCGCTCACTTTCGGCAACCTGCTCGAGGGCGCCGTCCTGACCGAGACGGTGTTCGCCTGGCCGGGCCTCGGCCTCTATGTGAAGAACTCCCTGTTCAACGCCGATCTCAACGCTGTGCTGGGCGGGACGGTGCTCGTCGGCGTGGTCTTCATCACGCTGAACATGCTCTCCGACCTGATCTATCCGCTGGTCGATCCGCGCGCGAGGGACCAATGAGCACGACGCGCGCCTGGCTGCTGAGCTCCGCACCCGACAGCCGGATGCAGGCACGCTTCGGCCGCTGGTTCCGCGCCTGGCTCGGCTTCCGCCGCAACAGGCTCGCGATGACGGGACTCGGCATCGTGCTGCTGCTGGTGCTGGTGGCGATCTTCGCGCCGCTGATCGCCGACCGTCAGGCCACCACCTTGCAGGACCTGGGCAACCGATTGCAGCCGGCGAGCTGGCATCATCTGTTCGGGACCGACGAGCTGGGGCGGGACATCTTTGCCCGCGTGGTCTTCGGCTCGCGCATCACGCTCACCATCGTGGCCATGGTTGCGGTGATCGTGGTGCCCGTCGGGCTCGCCATCGGCCTGCCCGCCGGATATTTCGGCGGCGTGGTCGACAAGGTGCTGATGCGCATCACCGACATCTTTCTCGCCTTCCCGCGCCTGGTGCTGGCGCTGGCCTTTGCCGCGGCCCTCGGTCCGGGGATCGAGAACGCCGTGATCGCCATCGCGCTGACCGCGTGGCCACCCTATGCGCGCCTCGCCCGCGCCGAGACGTTGACCAGCCGGCGGGCCGAATTCATCCAGGCCGCGGAGCTGCAGGGCGCCTCGGCGCTGCGCATCATCGCGACCCAGATCGTGCCGCTCTGCCTGCCCAGCGTGATCATTCGCCTGACCCTGGACATGGCGGGCATCATCCTCACCGCCGCGGGGCTAGGCTTTCTCGGACTGGGTGCGCAGCCGCCGGCGCCCGAATGGGGCGCGATGGTCTCCTCCGGCCGCCAGGTGCTGCTCGACCAATGGTGGGTCGCGACCATTCCGGGCCTCGCAATCTTCATCGTCAGCCTGGGCTTCAACCTGCTGGGCGACGGCTTGCGCGACGCGGGCGACGCACGATCATGACGGATAGGGCATGAGCGATCCGCTGCTCACCGTGCGCAACCTCAGCGTCACCTACCCCGGCGACGACGGCGACGTTCGCGCCGTGCGCAACGTGAGCTTCACCCTGGGCCGCGAGCGCCTGGGCATCGTGGGCGAAAGCGGCTCCGGCAAATCGACGACCGGGCGCGCCATCATGGGCCTGGTCGGCCATCCGGGCCGCATCGCGGCGGACGAGTTGCGGCTGGGCGACACGGACTTGGCGCACCTGTCCGAACGCGGCTTCCGAAAACTGCGCGGCAAGCGCATCGCCATGGTGCTGCAAGACCCGAAATACTCGCTCGATCCGGTGATGTCGGTCGGCCAGCAGATCGCCGAGACGCACCGCAGCCATTTGCGCAGCAGCAAGCGCGACGCCAAACGTGCGGCGCTGGAGATGCTGGAGGCCGTACATATCCGCGATCCCGAGCGGGTCTACACGATGTATCCGCACCAGGTGTCCGGCGGCATGGGCCAGCGCGTGATGATCGCCATGATGCTGATCGCGGGTCCTGACATCCTGATCGCCGACGAACCCACATCGGCGCTGGACGTCACTGTGCAAACCCAGGTGCTGGCCATCATGGACGAGCTGGTGCGCAGCCGCGGCATGGGCCTGCTCCTGATCAGCCACAACCTGCACCTCGTCTCCTCGTTCTGCGACCGCGTGCTGGTGATGTACGCCGGCCAGGTGCTG